>Ga0214471_10002870_pt1 | contig 13413 bp, 9 predicted proteins | sample RVTome_5_FD_207665 | JGI IMG/M metagenome (GOLD analysis project Ga0214471, IMG submission 207665) | Soil microbial communities from uranium-contaminated site in the Upper Colorado River Basin, Wyoming, United States - RVT142D155 | ecosystem: Environmental > Terrestrial > Soil > Contaminated >...
AGCTGGCCCTTGCCGACCCCGCCGATCGCCGGATTGCAGGACATCCGCCCCAGCGCGTCGGCCGCGAGGCTGATCAAGCCCACGCGCGCCCCCAGCCGGGCCGCCGCGGCGGCGGCTTCCAGACCTGCGTGGCCTCCTCCAACCACCAGGACGTCGTAGCGATCCACCATGGCGAACGCAGTATTCTAGTCGCGACATGGTCTGGTTCGGAGTCCTCGTCCTTGCCTGCGCGACGCAAGCTCCCGCGCCTCCGCCAGGAGGCGACGGGATCGAAGCGTTGCTGGCCGCGTTGCGGGAGCGCACGGCCGGGCGCCGTGAGGCCGCGCGTGCGGGCTGGACGGAGCATGGCCGCGCCTTCCTCGCCGAACCCGAAGGCAGCGCGCGGACGGCGCTGAAGGTGTTCGCTCCCGAGATCCAAGAACCCGTCCTGGCGGAACTCGAGCAGAGCCTCGGAGCGGCCGACGCCGCCGACCGGCCGCTCCTCCCCTTTGTGACGCTGCTCGCCGAGACCATGAACGCCAGCGGCGCGCTGCGGCTGGCCGATCACCTGGCGAAACTGCCGCTTCCGGTGCGCACGGCGGCCATCGCCGCGGTCGGCGCCCGCGGCGACGCGCTCGCGCTGCAGCGCCTCGACGCCCTGTTGCGCCAAGGCGAGACCCCGCAGCGCGAAGCCGCCCTGGTGGCGCTCCTCACCAACGGCGCCGTCGCCGGTGCCGCGACCTGGCTCGCGGCGAATCCGCCCGGCAGTCTCGGCACCGATGCGCTGTCCCTCGGCTTGGAGCGCCTCGCCGAACGCGAACTGCCGCAAGACTTCCGGCTGCCCGCCGGGATCTTCGGACTGCGCAGCGACCGGCTCGGATCGGCGACCGTGGCCTTGCTGCGCACGGTGCCCGACCCGGACAGCGAGGCCTTCCTGCTCGGCACGGCGCTCGACGCGCGCCGCGAGAGCGAGGTTCGCCGCGGCGCTCTCAAGGCGCTCGAAGCCGCCGCACTGGCATTTCGCTGGCGCGAATCCGAGAAGCAGCTCAAGGAACTCCTCGAGGACCGGCCGAGCGACGCGCTCGCCGGGGATGCCGCATGGGTCCTCCACCGTCTCGGCGTCCGCGAAGGCTCCAAGTTCCTAGTCGCCGGCCTCGAAGCCGACGTGCGCGCGCGCAAGGAAGACTACCGCGCGCATTTCGCCCTCGGCGAGCGCCTGGTCGACATGGGCGAATTCGCCGACGCGTACCGCAGCTACAAGGCGGGCATCGAGATCGTCGAAGGCACGCCGCGCGAGAACCGCATCCCGCCGCGGGACTGGCTCTACGCGTCGCGCGCCGGTGCCGGTGCCCGGCGCTTGCGCGATGCCGGCGACTGGCTGGAGAAGACCCGCATGAGCCCCAGCGAGCTGCAGCCTTTCCGTGATCTTCCGGAATTCGCCGCGGTGACCGGCAAGCAGCCGTTCAAGCGCTTGTTCGGCCTCGACTAGCCGGCGCGCCGGTTCACAGGCTCCGCGACATCCACAAGCGCTCGCGGAAGAACCCCCAGCGTTCCGCCGTGAACAACGCGGTGTCGTCTTCGGGACCGACTTCGAGCACCAATTCCTCGCCGCCGCCGGCCCGCGCCAGGTCCTCGACCTTGCGCGCGAGCTTGCGGCCGAGGCCGCGGCCGCGCAGGTCGGAGCGGACCCAGAGCGCGGCGAACCAGGGCCGTGCCTGCGCTTCGCCCGGACCGGCGAGGCCCAGGAGCAAGGCGCCGCCGGCGAGGCTCTCGCCATCGGGGCCGGTTTCGACCGCCCGCAGGAACGCGGCGAAGGGATCCTCGCGGAGCGCGGCGGCCGCGAGCACGCGGCTGCCCCAGCCCGGCTCGCGACCCGGCTGAGCGCCAAGCACGCGCTCGAGCTCATCGCGGCAGGACTCTTCGCCAGGTGCCTGGGTCTCGATGCGGACGGTCGTCATGACGCAAGAAGGTAGCAATCCGAATGCTTCTGGACGCTGCCCCGGCCCGGCGGGACAATGCCCCGCTTCCCCGCCTGCGCACAGTGTCCAGTTCCTCCAAGATCGAAGTCGAAACCACCCTGCTCGGCCCCTGCCGCCACAAGCTGTCCGTGCGCGTCCCCACCGCGCGCGTCGACCAGGAGTTCGAGCACTATTACAAGCACGTCGCCAGCCGTCTCAAGCTGCCCGGCTTCCGTCCGGGCAAGGTGCCCCTCAGCGTGGTCCGCAAACAGATGGGTGAGACGGTGGTGGAAGAGGCTGCGGAACACGCAATCGAGCACTTGATGGGCGACGCGATCCGCGAAGCCGGGCTGCATCCGCTGCGGCTGGTCGATTTCGATCCCAAGCAGCATCCAGTCGTCGAAGGGCAGGAACTGGCCTTCGAGGTCGAGATCGAGACCGCGCCGAAGATCGAGCTCCCGCCGTGGGAGGAAGTCGTGATCGAGCCGGAGGCGACGGAGCCCAAGCCAGAGCAGATCGCGGCCGCCAAGGAATCGCTCGGCCGCGAACACGCGCGTTTCGACGCCAACGAAGGCGGCGCGCTCGACGACCAGCACCTCGCCGAAGGTCGGCTCACCTACTTCCGCGACGGCGACGAAGGCCCCAAGGCCGAGACCTTGCGCTTGTCGCTCGGCTCGCCGCTCTACGGCACCGACCCGGAACGCTTCGCCGCGGCGCTGAAGGGGGCCAAGAGCGGCGACGTGATCGAACTCGACTGCGAGTTCAACGAGGGTTTCAGCGAAGAGTCCTGGGTCGGCGGATCCGGCACGGCGCGTTTCGAAGTGCAGCGCATCGTCAAGCCGCGGCCAGCGACTCCCGAGGAGATCGCCGAGGACTTGAGCATGGAGAACGGCGTCGAGGAACTCGACACGCGCATCCACGCCCAGCTCGCCCACGACAACGAATCCGCAGAGCGCGAGCGCCGGATCCACGAAGTGCTCGAGAGGATCGGCCGCTTGCGGCCCTTCGAGCTGCCGGTCCGGCTGGTCGAAGAAGAGACCGAAGCCGCGCTCGAGTCCCACCGCAAGCGCCTGGTCGAGCAGGCCGGCGTGCCCGAGGAGGAAGCCGCCAAGAAGGCCGAAGAGGTGCGCGAACAGCTCGCCGAGGACGCCCACCGCCGGCTGCGCCATTACTTCCTGGTGCGCAAGGTCGCCGAACAAGAGGGAATCCGCCCGACCGAACGCGATCTCGACGCGGCCTTCCGCGCCCTTGCGGCCCGCCACGGGGTCGACGCGAAATCGGTCCGGGCCTACTACGACGAGCAGGACATGACCTCCCGGCTGCAGGGCGACATCCTCGAAGGCAAGGTGCGGGCCTTCCTGGCCCACAAGGCCACCAAGCCCGAGCCCGAGGCTCCGGTTGTTCCGGCCTCCGGCTCCGAGTAGCCTCCGCCGAGCCATGAGCGAGACCCACCCGCCCTCCGCGTTCACCATTCCCTACGTCATCGAGAAGACGGGGCGCGGCGAGCGCGTCTACGACCTCTATTCGCGGCTCCTCGAGGACCGGATCGTCTTCATCGGCACGGGCATCGACGACATGGTCGCCAACGTGGTGGTGGCGCAGCTGCTCTTCCTGCAGAAGATGAACAAGACGCAGGACGTGCAGATGTACATCAACTCACCCGGCGGCTCGGTGACCGCCGGCCTGGCGATCTACGACACCATGCAGTACGTCGACTGCGACGTGGCGACCTACTGCATCGGCCAGTGCGCCTCGATGGGAGCCGTGCTGCTCGCCGGCGGCGCGCACAGCAAGCGTTTCATCCTGCCCAACTCGCGGGTGATGATCCACCAGCCCTGGGGCGGCGCCCAAGGCACGGCAGCCGACATGGAGATCACCGTCAAGGAGATCCTCAAGCTCAAGGAGCGGCTCAACCAGATCCTCGCCCACCACACGAAGAAGACGGTCAAGCAGGTCGAGAAGGACACCGACCGCGACCGTTTCCTGTCGGCGGACGAAGCCGTGGAATACGGCCTCGTCGACACCGTGATCGGCAACGTCGGCGGCGTCGGCTAGCCGGAGGGGGCCCGTGGCGGACTCCGTGGCGGCCCTGCTGGCCGTGAGGTAACCTGGGTGGACATGTCACGGAGCACCGACCGGGGCGGAGCCGAGCGCTGCACCTTCTGCGAGAAGGCGCGGACGCAAGTGCAGTCGTTGATCGCGGGCCCGCCCGGGATCTACATCTGCAACGAGTGCGTCGACATCTGCAATTCGATCCTCCACGAGGAAGACCGGCGGCTGAAGCGCGCCGATCCGGCTGCGGCGACCGGCCTGAGTGCCTCGCTGACGCCCCGGGAGCTCGTCGGCCGGCTCGACGAGTACGTCTACGGCCAGACCGAGGCCAAGCGCACGCTCGCCGTCGCGGTCTACAACCACTACAAACGGCTGCAGTCCGGTTCCGAACTCGAAGACCATCCCGAACTTGCGGGAGTCGAGCTCGAGAAGTCGAACATCCTGCTGCTCGGGCCGACCGGTTCGGGCAAGACGCTGCTCGCCCGCACGCTCGCGCGGATCCTCGACGTGCCGTTCGCGATCGCCGACGCCACCACGCTCACCGAAGCCGGCTACGTGGGCGAGGACGTCGAGAACATCCTGCTCAAGCTGCTGCAGTCGGCCGACTTCGACCTGGAGCGCGCGCAGCGCGGCATCATCTACGTCGACGAGATCGACAAGATCCGCCGCACCACGCAGAACGTCTCGATCACCCGCGACGTCAGCGGCGAAGGCGTCCAGCAGGCGCTGCTCAAGATCCTCGAGGGCACGGTCGCCAACGTGCCGCCGCACGGCGGACGCAAGCACCCCGAGCAGTCGTGCATCCAGATGGACACCACGGGAATCCTGTTCATCTGCGGAGGGACCTTCTCGGGACTCGAAGAGATCATCGGCCGCCGCATCGGCCAGGGCACCATCGGCTTCCACACCGTCGAGCCGGAAGCCTCCGAAGACGACCTGACCAGCCGCGAGAAGCTGTTGCCGCTGGTCGACACGAAGGACTTGATCGAATACGGGATCATCCCGGAATTCGTCGGCCGTCTGCCGGTTCAAGTCACGTTGCACGAACTCAAGGTCGACGACCTTGTGCACATCCTCACCGAGCCGCGCAACGCGCTGGTGAGCCAGTACCAGGCCTACTTCGTCATGGAAGGGCACGAATTGGCGATCACCGAGGAAGCCCTCGAAGCCATCGCCAAGAAGGCCTGCGACATGCAGACCGGCGTGCGGGGCCTGCGGACGATCCTCGAGGAAACGCTCCACGACCTCATGTTCTCGCTGCCGGAGTACGGCGAGCCCGGACGGCGCTTCGTCGTAACCGGCGACATGATCCGCACCGACGGTGCCCGCGTCCTCCTCGAGGGCGGCGAGGAACCGCGCCGGGAAAGCGCGTAGCCGCGCCGCCGCCGGCGCGTAGCGGACGGACCCCGCGCTCGCGCGCGGCTCCTCGTTCCTCGCATGAGCCTGCCGAATCTGCTCCTCGCCCTGGCCCTGGCGCCGCAGGGACCCGGCCAAGCGCCTTTTGCGCTTGACCTCCCGCCTGGTTACACCACCTTCGTTCCGGCTCCCAATGAGAGCGGCGAGTCCTTCGAGTCCCTCGCTGCAGCAGGCGAGGACGCCGGCCGTTTTGCGGTGCACTCGTGGCTGCTCGCAGCGCCGGGAGCCCGCGCCGAACTGGTCGCGGCGCACCAGCGGGCAAGTTTCTGGACCGGGCAGCTGCGTGGCGTCGCGCACGAAATGGACGCATGGGAAGGCCCCTGGAGCGGCCGTCCCGCGGCGGGGACGATCATCGCGTACACGCGCGAGCGCGCCCGCCGGACGGCCTTCGAACGCGTGCTCGTGATCGACGACCGCTTGGTGATCGCGACCTGGGAAGGGCCGCAGGCCGACGCGGCGGAAGCCACGACCGCGCTCGACAGTTTCGTGCTGCCGGCGGCGTGGATCCCGCCCCCCCCGCCCGAGTCCGATGTCGAGCGAGGCCTCGGCCCGACTGCGCGCCTGCTGCCGTCCCCCGGCCGCATGGACGTGCTGTTCGACTACGGGGACGCGGCGCTCGAGAGCTTCACGGTCGAGATCGTCTTCGCGCCCGGCCCGGACCTGCCGTGGGCGGAATCCGAAGTGTTCTGGCGGCCGCCGCCGTTTGCGCGCATCGTCGATGGTGCGGAAGCGCTTGCCGACGGCCGCTGGCGCACGCCGCGCGGCGAAGACGGCGGCGTGCGGCTGCGGTACGAACTGCCGCTCGAACGCAGCGAGGAGACGGTCGCCGGTCTCGCCGAGGCCGCGGCCCGCCACGGCCTGATGGTCGCCTATTCGCGTCTCGCGGCGCTGGACCCGCTCTGGCTGGCCGCTCCCGAATACCCCGGCGAGCTCGCGCAAGCCTCCGGCGTGCCGACGCCGCCGGCCTGGGCTCTCGAGATCCTGATGCCGGCGCACTTCAGCGCGTTCTCGTGGACGCCGGCCACCGAGAGCGGGATCCTCGCCTCGGGAGTCAAACGGGTGCGCTTTCCGGAACTCGCGGCGGGCCGCGCCTGGCCCTTCTTCCTGGCCGGCGCCTACCGCGGCGAAACCTACGCCGGCCGCGTGGCGCAGCTCGCCGTCGGCGCGCGCGCGCACAAGCAGGGCGAGGTGGTGCGCTTCCTCGACGCGATGAGTGCCGCGCTCGCCGACTGGCTGCCGCCTGCGGACCAGGGCACCGCACCGGCGACCGCGTGGCGGCTGGCTACCTTCGATGGCGTCTTCGATCGCGCGCTGCCCGGTCTGCTCGTCCTCGACGACCTGCAAGGCTGGTTGGTCAGTCCGCTGGACGGCCCTTGGATGGGTGCTACGCGGCGGGCGGGACTCGCCCAGCGGATTTCCGCGCGCGCGTTCGGCATGCAGCTGCGCGGAGCGGGAAACGGTGCCGTGTTCCTCGAGCCTGCGCTTGCGGAGTACGGCGCATGGCGCCTGCTCCAGGCCACTGGCCACGCCGCCGACGCGGACGCCTTGCTGGCGTCATGGCGGCAAGGCGAGACGCTCGCCGGCCCGCTGCCGCGCCCGCTCACTCTCATGCCTCCGGCGGACCTCACCATGGGAAGACGCTTGCTCACGCGCGGCGCCCTCGTGTGGCTGGCGATCGAACAGCGTGCCGGCCGGGCCGCGCTCGACGCCGTTCTGCGCAAGGCGCTGGCGGTCGGCGGGACTTGGACGACCGAAGTGCTCCGCGAGGCGCTGGAGGACGAGACCGGTTCCAAATGGAGCGACTTCTTCGCCGCGCACGTCTACGGCCGCCGCGAGCCGGAAACGAGCAGCGGACGGTAGGCTGGCGGGCGTTCGCAGGCCGTACCCCCGCATCGCGGGCGCTGCGCGGACCCCGAGCGGCATGAGCGAACTCCACATCTACTATCACCGGGATTTCGACGGAATGGCGGCCGCAGCCATGCTTGCGGAAGCCCTAGTGGAGTGCCGCGACGAAGTCGGCCCGACCTGGTCGGGAGTGAATTTCGACCGCACCCTCGATTGGGACCAGTTCGGACTCGGCGAGCGCTTCGCGGTGGTCGATTTCCACTACCACCCGCGTGCCGAATACTGGTTCGACCACCATCCGACCACGTTCCTGCGCGCCGAAGACCAGCGCCGCTACCAGGACGACGAACAGCACCGCTTCGACCCGACCGCGCTGTCCTGCCCGCCGATCATCGCCGAGCACGCGCGGACGCGCTGGGGCTGGGACCCGCCGGCGCGCTTCGCGGAGCTCGTGCACTGGTCGAACGTGATCGACGCCGCGCAGTACAGCAACGCCGACCAGGCGCTGTTCGGCCGCGAACCGGCGCTGCGCATCGCGCGCGCGCTCACCACTTCGCCCGGCTTCGACTTCAACGACCGGATCGTCGCTCTGCTGCGCCGCTACGATTTGATCCAGATCGCCGCCGACGAGGAAGTCGACCGCTGCCACCGCCGCGCCGAGCGCAACCGCGACGAGGCGATCGAGTCCTTTCCGTCGGCCATGGTCGTCCGCTCGGCGCACGCGCTGCTGGCGGACCTGCGGTCCAAGAAGATCCGCCGGGAACGCTTCGCGCCGTTCTACCTGTATCCCGAGCTGCACTACGCCGTCACGCTCATCCCGACGCGGGCGGGCCCCCACATCACGGTGGCCAGCAACCCTTGGAACCGGCCGAGCAACGACCTGCACCTCGGCAACGCGCTCAAGGAGTACGGCGGCGGCGGGCACAAGGGCGTCGCCGGCGTCAATCCTCCCGACGAAACCACCGCGCTGCGCTGGGGACGGGAGCTTTACGAGCGGGTGTCCACGCTGACATGAACGCGCGGCTGCTCGACCTGCCGCCGGGGCGCTGGCCCGAACGGCTCACCGAGCTCGGCGGCCGGCCTTTCCACGGCAGCAGCGCGGCGCGCTGGGTGTTCCGCCGCGGAACCACCGACTGGCGCGCGATGAGCGACCTGCCGGCGGACTTGCGCGAACGGCTTGCGATCGAGGAACCGCTGCTCACCGCCGAAGTAACGCACACTTCGGAAGCCGGCGACGGCGCGGTCAAGGTCCTCTTGCGCTATCCCGACGGCGCGAGCGCGGAAGCCGTCGGCATGCCCGGTACCAGCGGCCGCACGCTCTGCATCAGCACGCAGGTCGGCTGCCCGGTCCAGTGCGCGTTCTGCGCCAGCGGCATCGGCGGACTCGAGCGCAACCTCACCAGCGGCGAGATGCTGGAACAGGTGCTCGCGCTGCGCGCGGCGCAAGGCGACTTCCACCGCCTAGTGGTGATGGGCATGGGCGATGCGGGCTTCAACCTCGAGCCGACGCTCGCCGCCCTCGACGCGCTGATCGACGAGGCCGGCATGGGCTTGGGCGCGCGCCGCATCACGCTGTCCACCGTGGCGCCGCGCGGCACGCTCGAGCGCATCGCGGCCTGGGGCCGCCCGGCGGCGCTGGCGCTCTCGCTGCACGCGCCCGACGACGCGCTCCGCCGGCGCTTGATCCCGGGCCTCGCCAAGCGCAGCCTGGCCGAGACCCTCGACGAAGCCGAGCGCTTGTTCGCCGCCACCGGCCGCGAATACACCGCCGAATACGTGCTCCTGCGCGGCGTGAACGACTCCGTCGCCCAGGCCCAGGCCCTGGCGCGGCTGCTGCAGGGCCGCCGCTGCCACGTGAACCTGATTCCGTACAACCCGGTCGCCGGACTGGGCTACAGCAGGCCGGAGCTGGCGGCGCAGCAGGCCTTCGCCGAGACGGTCCGCAGCGCGCGGCTTTCGGTCACCCTGCGGCGCAGCCTTGGCGGTGCGGTCGACGCCGCCTGCGGCCAGCTTCGGCACCGCACCGCAGTCGCGGCGCGCGATAATGCCCCGGATTCCTTCGATGCGTAGCTTCCACTCCCTGTTGCTGCTCGGCCTCGTCTTCGGCGCCGTGGCGGCTCCCGTCGGCTCGGGGGACAACCCCTTCCTCGAGCGCTATCTCGCCAAGGCCGAACGCAAGCTCGCGGAAGGCGAGATCGACGCCGCGCGCGCCGCGATCGAGCGCGCGCTGGAGCGCGACGACCGGCACCTGGGCGCGCTGCGCAAGCTCGCCGAAGTCTGCGTCCTGCAGGACGACCTCGACGCCGCCGTCTACGCCTGGCACCGCTGGTTCGCCGTGGTCGACGCGTCGGCCAAGCCGCCGGTCTCCAAGTCCGAGATCAAGGCCGCCCGCGAGATCCTGGTGGCGCTGGATCCGCGCGCCGAAGAGTTCCGCACCGTTTCGAGCCGCTACGTCGACGAGCTGCTCGGCCTGGCCAAGGAGCACCTCAAGCGCAAGCGCCACCACTCGGCGCTGGCGCTCTACCAGGAGATCCTGCAGATCGATCCCTTGAACGAGGTCGCCGCCAACGGCCTGCTCGACGTGCGCCGCAAAGGCGGTGCCGACGTCGCCACGGAGGACCTCTACGCCGGCACCGACCCGACCGGAGGCGCGAGCGCCGAATGGGTCAGCGAGCAGGACGAACGCCACAAGGTGTGGGACGACGCCTGGGTCGAAGAAAGCGAGAACTACCGCCTGCGCACCGACGCCGGCTATCTGGTGCTCAAGACTTCGGCGATCGCCATGGAGCAGATGAACCGCGCCTACCGGCAGTTCTTCCGTTACAAGCTCGACGGCGACCCGACGCCCCGCATCGACGTCTACATCTTCAAGAACCGCAAGGAGTACCTCGACAGGAACGGCTTGCCCGAGAACGACTGGACCGGCGGCTTCTTCAACGGCGGGAGCGTGCAGACCTTCCTCGGCGGCCCGTCTGGCAAGGAGACCATCCGGCAGATGTACGGCACGCTGTTCCACGAGGCCGCGCACCAGTTCGTGTCGCTCACCGGCAAGGGCGGCGTTCCCGGGTGGATGAACGAGGGCTACGCGAGCTTCTTCGAAGGCACCACGATCCTGTCCAACGGCAGCGTCAAGTGGAACCAGGTCGCCCAGCACCGGCTGTTTCCGCTGGCGACCCGGATGGAAAACGGCTGGCTCGATTCGGTCGACCAGGTCAAGGCCGACGACAACGGCGACTGGCCGGCCGTCACGCGCGCGCCGACCCTGCGGCAGATCCTCGAAGGCGGCTACTCCTGGGGTCCGCCCTGGTACGCGCCGACCTGGGGCGTGATCTACTTCCTCTACAACTACCACGACGAAGTCGGGCGGCCGATCTACCGCGACGCGCTGCACGAGTACTACTTGAGCGGAGCCGCCGGCCGCGGCGACCCCGCGGCGCACTTCGAGGAAGTCGTGCTGGCCGCCCCGCTCTCCAAGGTCGCCGACATCGACGCGTTGTCCGAAGTCTGGCGCACCTGGATCCTCGAACTCCGCGACGTGCAGCTCGGCCTGCGCGAGGCCGGCCGCAACAACCTCGAGTTCGGCGACGCGGCGCTGGCGCGCGGCGAAAAGGACCTGGCGCTGGAGTTCTACGAAGAAGCCCACGCGATCGCACCCGAGAACGCCGAGGCCACCTGGAAGCTCGCCGTGCTGCTCGAAGGGCTCAAGGAGCTCGACCGCGCCGCGGCGCTCTACCAGGACTTTGCGCGCGAACTCGAATTGCGCGGCGAGGACGCCGACGAACGCTACCCGGTCGCCCGCAAGCGCATGGAAGCGCTCGACCCGCTCCACCGCCAGCACAACCGAGCCAAGAAGAAGGTCGCCGAAGACGGGATGGAGCTCGCGCGCTCCTACCGCGAGCGCGGCATGCCGCTCATGGCGATGGAGATCACGCGCCGGATGAGCGCCAATTTCTCGATGCCCGAAGCGCTCGCCCTGTACGCCGAAGTCGCGCGCGAATCGGGCCGCAGCCTGGCGCGCTGGAAGGTCGCCTACAACGAATACGACCTGGACGGCTGGTCGGGTTCCGGGACCTACCGCGCTTACGGCGTGATGATCGAGGGCGCGGTGCTCACCGACGCGGTGGCGGCGCCCGAAGGCTCGTTCCAGACGCAGGAGCTGGCCTGCGACGTCACCTTCGAAGCCGATTTCTCGCTCGAGGCCGAAATGCGCTTCGAGGGCGACGCTTCGCTCATGGGACTCTGCTTCGGGCGCAAGGACGACAGCAACACCCATGCCGTGGTGCTGCACCCCAAGGGCTACCTCGACGTCAGCACCAAGAACGGCGGCGTCTGGAGCGTGCGCGACCACCGCGCGGTGCGGATCGACCGCGAGTGGCAGAAGCTGCGCATCGACGTGGTGGAGCGGACGGTCGACGTCTACCTCAACGACCGCTACATCCGCAGCGTCGAAATGCCGTCGCGGGAAAGCGTCCGCGGCTCGTTCGGGCTGATCACCGGCAAGGGCACCTGCTACTACCAGAACGTGCGCCTGCTGGCGCGCGATCCGCACGACCCCGCTGCGCGCATCGAGCGCGAGCTGCTGCTCGAACGGCTCGCCGCCGGGGACGTGGAGCGGCCGCCGGGCACCTTCAGCGGCACCGTGCCGCCCCCGCTCGTGCTGGGCGAGGTGCTGCAGGGCGAGTTTCCGTCCTACGACGCGCTGCGCGGCCGCCCGGTCGTGCTGCTGTTTTGGTCGCTAAACCAGGACCGGATCATCCCCACCGCCGAGTACTACGCCTGGCTCGCGCGCCGCTACGAGGCCTACGGCTACCATTTCCTGCTGGTCGTGAGCAGCGAAGACTCGGCGAAAGTGGTGCGCGAATACCTGGAACAGCATCCGATGCCGGGAGTGGCGCTCGCGATGGACTCCTCGGTCCAGACCTTCCACGCCTTCAACCTGAAGGCCGACGGCTGGGGCCTGCCGCGCAACCTGGTGCTCGACGTCGACGGCGCGGTCATCTTCGAAGGCGATCCCGGCCTCAAGGCCGGACTGGGGTGGGATCCGCTCGACGAAGTCGAGACCTTCCTCGACGGCCCCCTCGAGGACCTGCTCGACACGCGCCGGCTCAAGGAGATCGCCGCGCTCGATGGCGTGCTGGAAAGCGGCCAGGCACTGTTCGAAGCCGGCCGGCTCCGCGAAGCGCTCGCGGTCCTCGAACCGCTCGCCGACCTCCCCGCCGACTTCGACCCGGAGGTCCGCAGCGCGCGCGACCTGCGCGGCCGGATCGGCACCCTGGGGCACGCTCTCCTGGTCGGCGCCGATCAGGCCCTCGCGGCAGGCCGGCCGTTGCAAGCCGCCGCGCTGCTCGAGAAGGCCAGTCTGGAATTCGCGAATTCGGCGACCGGCGACCAGGCCGGCGCAAACCTCAAGAAACTGGTGAAAGACGCGCGCCACAAGGCGGCGACCAAGTCCTGGCGGGCGCTCGAGAAGGCTGCAGGGCTCGCCGACCGCGGCCGGGACGCGGGCGACGTCCGCACGCAGCTGCAGCTCGCCGAAGGGAGCGGTGTGGCGGAAATCGACGCGGCGCTCGCCGCGTTGGGAGAAGCGCTCGCCGGCGGCGGGACTGCCGCCATGCTCCAGGTCTGGAACGGGCTGCAGCCGAGGGCGGAACTGCCGGAAGAATCCGCGGCCGGAAGCGCGGAGCGCTAGCTCCCCGAAGTGGCGAGCCTGCCCAGGGCCGCGAGCGTCCGCTCGAGCGCGAGATCGACATCCCCCGCCGTGACCGCGAGGTGCGGACGGAAACGGACCGTGCGGCTGCCGCAGGCGAGCGCCAGGAGGCCGGCGTCCTTCATTTCGCGCAAGCAGCGGTTGCGGGCGGCGCCGTCGGGAAGGTCGAACGCGAAGATCAGGCCGCGGCCGCGCACGTTGTCGACCTGGCCGGCGAAGCGCGCGGCGATCGGCGCCATGCCGGCGAGCCAGCGTTCGCCCTGGCGCGCGGCGTTGCCGCCCAGGTCGTCGGCCTTGATCACCCCGAGCACGCGCTCGCAGCGCATCATGTCGATCAAGTTGCCGCCCCAGGTGGAATTGATCCGGCTGCTCGCCGCGAACACGTTGTCGGGAACCAGGTCGAGCTTGGGACCGGCGAAGATTCCGCACTGCTGGGTCTTCTTGCCGAAGCAGACG
>Ga0214471_10002871_pt1 | contig 13409 bp, 8 predicted proteins | sample RVTome_5_FD_207665 | JGI IMG/M metagenome (GOLD analysis project Ga0214471, IMG submission 207665) | Soil microbial communities from uranium-contaminated site in the Upper Colorado River Basin, Wyoming, United States - RVT142D155 | ecosystem: Environmental > Terrestrial > Soil > Contaminated >...
GGATGGCGGCATCGGAAAATGGACCGCCAGCCCCCCCTCCAGGTACTCCGGCGCGAACGGCGGAACCGCGATCCTCTCGGCTTCGAGATCTTCCAGGGCGCTCTCCAGGCGAGCGAGATTGGCGGGGTCGGGCACGAGGACCAGATCGAGGTCGCGGCTAAACTCCGCCGCGCCGTACAACACGCAGGCCTGGCCGCCCATCAACAGGTGGTCGACCCGACGTTCCCGGATCGTAGAAAGGGCTCTGCGGATCGGGCTCGGGATCAAGGGAGCCTCCCATCGCGACGTAGTGGCGCCAGAGCCGGGCGCTCTCGTTCCAGCGCTCCTCCGGCGTCATCCGGTACCAGGCTGCCCACTCGGGCTCGCAGATCTCGTCGACGTCGACCATCAGCGGCACGTTAACACACGGGGGTCGGTTCGTCCGGGTTGCTGCTCCGCGGTCACCGGAGATTCTTCCCGGAGCGCCCGCCGCGCTTCGATGAGCTGGTTCGCATAGGGAGTGCCGGCCCACATCGGACGCGCGCTGACGATCAGGCCGGCGTCCGTCAGGAGACGCGTCCACTCGCTGGCGGTCCGGTAGCAGAACCGCTGGCGCCAATGGCCGCGCGCCAGGGCGCAGAGCCGCTCGGCGGCCCGGGTCAGGCCGAAGCGCCAACCGAGGCCGGCGTCGGCCTCGCGGAGGACGACGACGCCCCCCGGCTCCAGCGCATGCGCCACCCGCTCGACGAGCCGCTCCTGCTCTTGCGCCGGCAGGTAATGGAGCACGTCGAGCAACAGGAACGCCCGCGCTCGCGGCAAGTCGACGTCAGCCGCGTCCCCCACGACGACGCGCGCCGCGTCGCCCAGGGCCTCGGCGGCCACCGCCGTATTCTTCGCGTCGAGCTCGATCCCTACCAGCTCCAGCCGCGCGGACGGCGGCCGCCATCCCGGCGGCGCCGCGAGCGAGGCGCCCAGCGCGCGGGCGGTGTCGAGGAGCGCCAGGACGATGCCCCGGCCGCAGCCGACGTCCACCAGCCGTCCCTCCCTGGGCAGGGCCTGGGAGAGGAGGATCGCGCGGAACATGGGGTCGTACTTCAGCTTGCCGCGCACGAACTCCCAGTGGGAGATCCCGCATCGCAGGTAGCGCCGCGAGGTCTCCTCGCGCATCTGCGCCTCGAAGGAGGCCGAGCGCCAGCGGCGGGCGACGTGGAACGCCAGCGCTCCCAACCCCACGCCGAGAACGGCTCCGACGACCACGCTGCCGGCGAAGACGCCGCGCCCGAGCAGCCAGGGCCGCTCCAGGTTCAGGGCCTCCAACCGCAGCGCCGGCCAGCGCGCTTCGAAGAGCCAGCGCCCGACCCCGAGCTCCAGGTAGAGCAGGAAGGGGGCCAGCACCGGGTTGCTGACGTTGGCCGCGAGGTAGGTCTTGATGCGGCTGACGCGGAAGAGCCGGGCGGCGACGACGCAGAGCAGCAGATGCAGCCCGTAGAGGGGCAGGCAGCCGATGAAGGTCCCCAGGCCGACCGCTACGCCGTTGCCCGTGGGCGTGGCCCCCTCGGTGCGGAGCTGGTAGTGCATCTGCGCCACCAGCGACATGGGGTTGCGGCTCCGGACGGAGCGGCCTCGGATCCCGACCATAGGTGCTAGACTCTCGGCACAACACAGCTCCGCCAGCGCGACCGCGTCGGATCTCTCACAGCCCGACGCCCGCCGGCCGGCTCTAGCGGAAAGGTGAACGACATGAAGAGATGGAACTGGCTGGCGATCGCCGTCGCCGGCGCCGTGGCGGTCGCGGCCCCGGTCCTGGCCAAGAAGAACGTGACGAGGCTCGAGCTCGAGTTCACTCCCCAGCAATCGGTGGCGACCGCCGAGGTGACTCTGAACCCCGCGATGCAGGAACGCGCCGTGAGCGTCCGGGTCGCCGACGGCCGCCCCGGCGACCGTGAGGTCATCGGCTCGCGGACCGACGACGACGACCGGCGTTTCGACCTGACCGCCGGCAACGACGTCGCGGAGTTCGTCGCCGCCTCGACGCGCCAACAGCTCCGGACCTGGGACGTCGCCGTTGGCGACGACGCCGATCTCGTGCTCGACGGGAAGGTGATGAGCTTCAAGGTGGTGGAGTCGAATCAGGCGGTGGGCGCGACCTACAACGGCAGCGTCCAGGTCTCCTTCGAGCTCAAGAACAGCTCCGGAACCGTCCTCTGGTCGGGCACAGGCTCCGGCGACGCCACCCGCTACGGCAAGAAGTTCAGCAGCGACAACGCCAATGAAGTCCTGAGCGACTCGCTCATCGAGGCCCTGGCGAACCTGCTCAGCAACAGCGACCTGCACGCCGCCTGGAGCGGGAAGTGAACCGTCGCGGGCGGTAAGGCGACTCGGCGCACGGCGTCGGCCGCGCTCGCACGGCGAGTGCCGGTCCATGCCCGCGCGCTCCAAGACCGGCGCTGCGCACTGGATCCTGCTTCCGGGCGCCCGGACGGACAGCGTGGTAGGGGGCCATGAGATGAGGGGCTGTACCCGCAGGAGCGGACGCTGCCGATGAGCTGAATTCGCTGTCGGACTAGTACATTTGGACCGCCGGCGCATCTATAGATCCAGGTCGGTCTGCGAGCGGCGCCGACTCGATGAGGAGATTGGCATGGAAGAGACTGGAAACGACATCGCGGGCGGAGAGGGCGGGGCCTCGCCCCAGAGCTTGTTCGACTACAAGCGCATCGAGCTCAGGTGCGTCACGGACCTGCGGCGGTTGCGTGACTTGGCAGCCAAGCTGAAGCTCAATCCGTCGATCCTCGAGCTCACCGACGACGTCCTGAAGCGCATCGAGAGCAAGCGCTTCTCGATCGCCGTGGTGGGCGAGTTCAAGCGCGGCAAGAGCACGTTCATCAACGCGCTGCTCGGCCGCGAGATCCTGCCGGTGGACGTCATGCCCTGTTCGGCGACGCTCAACCGGGTGACCTACGGCCTCAAACCCTCGGTGAGCATCTACTACAAGGCCGAAGGTGGCGCGGCGCAGAGGGTGGAGGAGGTCGGCATCGACCAGCTCGCGGACTACGTGACGAAGCTCACGCCGGAGTCCGAGCGCAACGCGGCCCAGATCGCCGAGGCCGTGATCCACTATCCCTCCGACTACTGCCGCAACAACGTCGACATCATCGACACCCCGGGCCTCAACGACGACGAGACGATGACGGCGGTGACCCTGTCGGTGATCCCCAAGGTCGACGCCGCCATCCTGGTGATCATGCCCGAGGCGCCGTTCGCCGGCTCGGAGGGGGACTTCCTGACCAACCACCTGTTGCTCCAGGACCTCGGGCGCGTGATCTTCGTGGTTTCGGCCATCGACCGCCTGCGGCGGCCGGCCGATCGCGAGCGCATCGTCGACGTCATCAAGAAGCGCATCCGTCAGACGGTGGACGCGCGGTTGCGCGAGCAGTTCGAGCCCGGCAGCGAGGAATTCCAGCGCTACAGCCAGCAGATCGGCGAGCCCATCCTCTTTCCGCTCTCGTCCTACCAGGCGCTGACGGCGCGGATCGAGAACGACGACGCGCTCCTGGAGGAGAGCCAGTTCCCGAAGTTCACCGCGGCCCTGGAGAGATTCCTGACCCACAACCGCGGCGCCATCGAGCTGCAGGTGCTGGTCAACCGCATCCTGGCGACCGGCGAGGAGATCGTCAAGAAGATCAACATCGAGATCGGCGCGCTCGACATGTCGCAGCGCGACTTCGACGAAGCCTACGCAACGGCCCAGACCCAGCTCGAGGCCCTGCGCCGCCAGCGCGAAGCGGAGCTGCGCAAGATCGACAGCGCGGCGGCGCACACCCTTCGCCGGCTCGAGCCCATGGTCGGGCAATTGGAGAACGACCTCAAGGGAGCGGCCACCCAGGTCGTCGACGAGGCCGCGGTCACCGCCGCCGATCTCAAGAAGGAGAAGATGCCGGATCTGACCTCACGGCTGTCCAAGCAGGTCTCCGACGCGGTCGGTCAGCACGCCCGGCGCACCGGCGAGAAGCTCCAGATCGAGATCGAGCGCGACCTGCAGTCAGAGATCGGCCGGCTGCACGACTTCGCCCTCGCCGTGGGCGAGACGCTGCACGGCATCGAGCTGCATTTCGGCACCGTAGAGGCCGACGCCTCCCGCCAACGCAGCGTCGGCGCCGAGAGCCTGGCCGCCGCCGTTTCGGCGTTCACCGGTTTCGGCGGCATCTGGTCCGGCTATCGCGAGGCAGGCGGCAAAGGGGCGGCCATCGGCGGCGTCGCCAGTCTCGGCACGTTGCTCGCCGGCAGCATGGTGGCGGGCGTGATCGGGTTGCCTTTCACCTTGCCTCTGATCATTGCGGTCGGCGTGGTGTCGATCTTCACCGGCGGCTGGGCCGCCCGCAAGCTCCTCGGCGGCGACCGCGTCGAGAGGTTCAAGGAGAACTACAAGGCTGAGGTCCTCGAGCACCTCGAAGCGGAGCTGGGCAAGCAGCACCTTCCGAGCAAAGTGGAGCAGAGCGTCCGGCAGATCTACGACTGCCTGAAAGAGAAGCTCATGGGCGAGCTGACGGCCTCTATCGAGCAGACTCAGTCGACGTTGGACGACCTGCGCGGCAAGAAAGCGCGCGACGAGACCCTGAGCGAGCACCGGCGAAAGGAATCGGAGGAGGTCCGTAACGAGATCCTGGGCATCCGCGCCAAGGCCCTCCGACTGTCGAACCAGCTCGCGGAGATCACGGGTGTCTAGCGACGTCGTCGAAGAGCTCGGCGGTCCCACGGCCGAGGTCGCCCTCGACTTCGGCCGCTACGTGGCCGAGCGCAGCCGCGAGCTCGAGGAGCACACGGCCGAGGGCGGCATCGCCGACTATGCCTTCGGGCTCGACCACGTGCTGCGCCAGCGGATCGCCTCCATCGCGCCGGCGCGGCGGCTGGTGCGCATGCTGGTGGCGACCGTGGCGCCGATCCAGAAGCAGCTCCACCGGATGGAGATGATCGCGATCGGCCCGCGTCAGTTCCCCGAAATCCACGCGCTCGGCGAGGCCTGCGCACGCCGGCTGGGGATCGGCATCCCGCAGATCTTCGTGATGCCCTCCCATGAGCTCGCCGCCTACACTTTCGCCACCGACGACGTGGCGCCGATGCTGGTGCTCTCCTCGGGCCTCATCGACGCGCTCGAGCCCGCCGAGCTGACCTTCGTGATCGGCCACGAGTGCGGTCACATTCACAACCTCCACGGCGTCTACAACACGGCGGTGCAGAACCTCGCCAACCCGCTGGCCAAGCTCATGTACAAGAAGCTGGTCGGCGTGGGTGCCGCCCTCGACCTGATCAAGACCGTGGGCCACGCGCAACTGCTCGCCGGCGCCATCGCGGGCGGCCTGAAGATGTTCTTCCTCCACTGGAGCCGCTGCGCCGAGGTGACCTGCGACCGCGCCGGGCTCATCTGCTGCGGCGACCTGCGCCCGGCGCAGATGGCGCTGGCCAAGATCGCCACCGGCGGCGCCGCGTCGCTGCGGGGCATCGACGTCGACGAGTACCTGCGCCAGATCGACGAGGCCCGGGCCAGCGCCCTGCGACTCACCGAGCTCTTCCACACCCATCCGCTGATCCCGAAGCGCCTCGCCGCGCTGCGCCACTTCGCCGCCTGCGACGTGCTCTACAAGTGGTGTCCGGGCTTGCCGGCGCCGGCGGAGATCTTCTCCAAGGACGAGATCGACGCGAGGTGCCGGCAGGTCGTCGGCGTTACCGGCACCGGCCCTCTCGCCCCCACTTCGCGGGAGCTCGCCGAGAGCTGAAGGAGGAGGGATGGACCGCCCGGTCATCTTCCTGAGCTACAGCCACCACGACGAGGAGGAGAAGCGGCAACTGGTGGCGCACCTCAACGTGCTGCGGCACGACGGAGTCGATCTCTGGCTCGACGACCACCTCGCCGGCGGCGACGACTGGGAGCGCGAGGTCATGGAGCGGGTCGAGGGAGCCTCGATCGCCGTGCTGCTGGTGAGCGAGAACTACCTCAACTCGCAGTTCATCCTCGAGAGCGAGCTGCCGGCACTTCAACGGCGGCGTGACGGCGGCCGGCTCACCATCTTCCCGATCATCGCCAAGCCCTGCGCCTGGCGCCAGGTTCCGTGGCTGCGAGCGATGAACGTGCGGCCGAAGAACGGCGTGCCGGTGTGGGATGGAGACGAAGCCGAGGCCGGCAAGCGTCTGGCCGCTCTCGCCGACGAGATCGCCGGCCTCGCGCGGTGCTCCCCGTCCGCCGATGTCCGATCGTCCGTCGCGGTCGGCGGCACAAGCCTCACCATCCGCTACGACCCCGACCTGTACCGCCGGCAATTCCTCGAAAGTCTGCGGCGATTCACCGACGACCTTTGGAGCGAGCGCTCCGAGAGCCTCTTCGGCCGCGACGCCCTGCGCCGCTGGCGCCGCCAGGAGGAGGCGGTGCGCGGCCGCCTGGAGACCGACTTCACCCTGGTGGTGGTCGGCTCGTTCAAGCGCGGCAAGTCCACCCTCATCAACGCTCTCCTCGGAGAAGAAGTCGTGACCTCCGACGTGGCCCCGGAGACGGTGACCATCAACGAGATCCGCTACGGCCCGCGGCACACGGTCGAGGCGTGTCTCAGGGACGGCGGCCGGGTGACGCTCGCCCCCGAGCAGCTCCGGCACGACCAGCTCGCGCCCATCCTCGCCGGGCTGCCTCAGGAGGTCGTCAGCCTCGACGTGCGCGCGCCTGTCGAGTGGCTGCGCGGGCTGTGCCTCGTCGACACGCCGGGCACCGGCGACCTGCTTCAGCGCTTCGACCGCCAGGTCCAGGAGTACCTCACCCGGGCCGACGCCGTGCTCTTCGTGCTCTCGCCGTTGTCGCCGCTGTCGGAGACCGAGCGTTCGTTTCTGCACCTGGCGGTGCTGCCGCAGGACTTCGCCAAGATCACTTTCGTCGTCAACATGCTGGACAAGGTGCGCACCGAGCGCGACGTCCGCCGCATCACGAAGCTCCTGCGGGAGAAGGTCGAGAAGATGTTCCCCGACGCGCTGCTCTTCGGCGTCAGCGCTCACGACGAGCTCGCCCGCCTGCGCGGCGAAGCGCGTCCGAAGCCGGGGCGCGGGTTGTCGTTGGCGGCCTCGTTCGAGAGCTTCCGAGCCCACGTCCGGGAGTCGATCCTGCACAACCGCGACCTGATTCGGCTCGACCGGGCCGTGGCCGAGGCCGGGCGGCTGCTCGGCGGCGTGGAGGCCCACGTCCAGCGCCTGCGGCAGGCGCTGGGAACGGATCAAGCCCGACTCGAAGACGCCATCGGCCTGTGCGTGGACGAGAGCTCGGACCTGCATTCCAGGATGCGGCAAGGGCACGAGCGGCTGCAAGAGACGGTAGAGACCTTGGGTCGCCATGCCCGCGGCTGGATGGAATCCTTCCTCGATCGTCTGGAGAACGCCGCCCGTGGCCTCGGTCTTTTCGACTTCAAAGACCTGCAGCGCCACTTTCCCTTCTTCCTGGCGGACGCCCTGCGCACCGCTATTCACCGTTGCCTCGAAGCGCACCGCCCGGTGATCCTGGAAGCGGTCGAGCAATCACAGCACGACCTCTCGCACGACCTCGGATCGCTCGTGAACGTTGCGCAGACCGAAGCCGCGGTCGAGCGGTCGGCGTCGGAAGCGACGTTCGGCGACGCGCTGTGGGATCGTCTGGACACCTCGGAGGTGCTCCTCGAGATCACCCAGACGCAGGTCTTCGGCATCGTCGCCGAGCTCGTGAAGCAGCTCGGCCAGCCCGGGCGTGAGCGCCAGCAGTCGCTGCTCTACCAGCAGCGCTTCCTGAGCTCTTTCCCGCATCTTCGGCGCTCGTTGCTGCAAGAGGCGGAGGCCGTCTATCGCGGCATGGCGCAGCATCTCGTGAACGACCTGCGCGGGCGGCAGCAGCAAGATCTGGAGGCCTCGCTCGCCGCTCTGCGGCAAGCCCAGGACCTGACCGGCCAAGGCCGACAGGGAGCGCCCGCCGGTGATCTCGAGCGCGCGTTGTCGTGGATCGCTGCGACGCGTGCGGAGCTGGCCGACCTGCAGCGCCGGCTGTGGCCGGAAGCCACGGAGACAGTCGAGGATGGGATCGCTCGAATCGGAATTTGACTTCCGGCGGCTCTTCGACCTGGCCGCGCGACTCGGGCTCTCCGACGTCACGGCGGCGCTGTCGCGCCTTCTCGAGGCCGAGGCGGAGGCCCGCGCGGCGGCGGTGGGTGAAGCCGGGAAATGGCTGCTCCGCGAGCTTGCCGTACGCCAGAAGGCGGCAAGGCCCGTGCCGGAAGCGCTCGAAAAGTGGTCGCGCGTCGCTCCTGCGCTCGCCGGCCTCGAAGCGATGAGCCAGCGCGAGCTCCGGCACCTGGAAGGTCTTTGCAGGGAGGCCCAGGAAGCGGCCCGCGCGAAAATCGAGGCTTTACCGCCGGCGTGCCAGGCGAAGTGCCGCAGCATCCTGGCGACGGCGCTGTTGACCGCCGCCGACGTCGCCTTCCCGGATGGCGGCCGCCTGGCCGCCCGACTCGGGCGGCGACTGGCGACAGGGATCCGCACCATCGGCCGCGGGGTGGCATGGCAGCTTCACTACGACCTCCTGTGCAAGCTGCTCGCCGCCGTCGACGCGCTCTATTCCCTGGCGAGCGCCGCCGACCAGGTGTTGCGCGCCCTCGGCCACGCGACCGGCGCCGAAGCGGCGCCCGCGGCCCCTTCCTTGGTGGCGCGGCTCGCCGAGCGGCGCGAGCGCTGGGAGCGGGCGGTCCAGAATCTGAGCAACCAGAACGCCGACGACGTGGAAACGGCTCTCGAGGTCGGCGCTCTCTGCGTCGCCCTCGGAATCGAGGCCGTGGCGGCGTCACTCAGGGGGCTCGAGCTGCCGGCGGCGGGGGTGCCGGAGCCCAAGCAGACCGCGCTGGAGGCCGCGCGCGAGGCCCTGCGCCGGGAGTGGGCGGCGCGGGCCGCCGAGGTCCCGGCGGCGGTGGACGACCACGTGGCGGCCCGCTTCGCGCTCCTGCAGCGTGAGATCGACGACTGGCTCGCCGAGGCCCACCGGCACCTGGCGGCGCTCTGCGGCAACGCGACCGGCGACGAAGAGGACTTGGCGGCGGTGAGCTTCGAGGTCACCGACATCAGCCGCCGTGCGGCCGGCCGTGAGCAGGGGGCGTCGCCATGACGATGCCGGCGCCGCCCTCTTCCTTCGTCACCTACCGCCAGGCCGAGTTTGCCCTCGTCGCCGGCCTCGAGCGGCTCTACGCCCTGGCCGCCGGCCTCGGCCTGAGCGATCTGGCGCGGCAGGTCCACGAGGCGCGGACGCGCATCGAGCAGCACCGGTTCACGATCGCCGTGGTCGGCGAGTTCAAGCGCGGCAAGAGCACCTTCATCAACGCGCTGCTCGGCCAGGAGATCCTGCCCGCGGACGTCGCGCCCACGTCGGCGACGCTCAACCGCGTCACCTATGGGCTGAAGCCGGCCGTCAAGGTCGTGTTCAAGGAGGGCCGCGGCGAGCATTTCGTCGAGATCGGGCAGCTCGCCGACTACGTGACCAAGCTCACGCCGGAAGCGGAAGCTCTGGCCTCGACGGTGGAGGAAGCCGTCGTCTACTACCCGGTGCCCTTCTGCAAGAACAACGTCGACATCATCGACACTCCGGGATTGAGCGACGACGTCGCCATGACCAAGGTCACGCTCGGTATCCTGTCCCGGGTCGACGCCGCGATCTTGGTGATCCTGGCCACCTCGCCGTTCTCGCAGTCGGAAGCCGCCTTCCTCGAGAGCCTGCTCCTCGAATACGGCCTGGGAAGCGTTCTCTTCGTGGTCACGGCGATCGACCGCCTGCCGCAACCGAAGGACCGCGACCGCATTCTGAGCACCGTGAGCGATCGTGTCAGCAGCCGGATCCGGCAACACGCCGCCGTCCACTTCGGCGACGGCACCGAGGCTTACCACGACTATCTCCGGCGCGTCGGCGAGCCGCGGGTCTTCGGGATCTCCGGCCATGACGCGTTGACGGGCAAGGTCACGCACGACGGAGAGTTGCTGGCCGCGAGCCGTCTTCCGGAGCTCGAGGCGTTCCTCGAGCGCTTCCTCACCAAGGAGAGCGCTCTCGTGGCCCTGCGCACTCATACCGAGCGCGTCGTCGGCATCTGCGAGACGCTCGAGAAAGAGACGGCGCGGCGGCGCGCCGCGGCGGTGCCGGCGGCGAGCGGCGCCGAGGCCGACAGCCTCGACGCCCTGCTGCGCGCCCTCGAATGGCTGGCGCAAGACGCGGCGCGCCGGGTGGACGATCTGCGCCCCGGCGCTCTCGAGCGCCTTCGGCCACGGCTCCAGGCCTTGCCCGAGGTGCTGCGGGGCGCCGCCGAGAAGGCGCTCGAGCGTCTCGACGTCCAGGCTGCCGACCTGGAGCCCGACCGCGTTCCCGGCGTCCTGGCCGCCTGCCGAGCGCGTCTCGACGAACGCCTGCAGATGGTCAGCGCCCAGGTGGCGCAGGGCGTCTACGAGGAGCTCACGGCTCAGTGCCGGCCGGCGGCGGAGGAATTGCTGGTCTTCGCCGGGACGTTCGACCGAGTGATGGCGCACGCGCGCTCGGCCTTGGCGCCGCCGTCAAAGACGCCGCCGCTGCCCATGGTCGCCCGGCTCGGCGGCGATCACGGATTCGAACGCCGCGCCGCCGTCGAAGCCGTTCTCCACACGACGCTCGACGAATCCGCTCCGCTGCGCCGAACCGCCCTCACGGAGCTCCTGAGCCTGCCGCGCGGCTGGGCCGACGGCGTGGAGATCCGTGCGGTCCAGCCTTCGGGTCCCAAGTTCGCACGCAAGGCCGTCGACCTCTACCGGGTCGAGAAGTTGAAGTCGGACGTGAAGGCCGGCCTGCTGAGGGAGCTGGCGCTGCAGGTCGAGAAGTCGATGAGCGCACGGGACCAGGCGTTGGGGCGCGAGGTCGCCGATACCTTCTCGGTTTTCGGGCGCGAGATCGAGCAGACGCTGGAGAAGATCGGTGAGCAGCGCGAAGAGATCCGGACCAAGCGCCAGAAACGCGCCGCCGCGGCCGAGCAGGAGGGGCGACGCATGGAGGAGATGGGCCACGAGATCCGCGGTATCCGCGACCGCTCCCAGGTGCTCGCCCGGGAGCTGAGCGCGCTGGGCGCCGCGTAGACCAGCAGGTTCGCTGCTCGTCGCCGACCTCAAGAACCAGTCAGGGACGGGCCTGTGGTCGGGCACGGGCTCCGGCGACGCCACCCGCTACGGCAAGAAGTTCAGCACCGACAACGCCGATTAAGTCCTGAGCGACTCGCTCATCGAGGCCCTGGCGAACCTGCTCAGCAACAACGATCTGCACGACGCCTGGAGCGGAAAGTGGACCGTCGCGGGCGGTAGGACGGCCATCTCCGTGGGCGCCATCGATGACCCTCAGTCCGCCTTCCCGTAGACCCTGCGCCCTGGCGGAACGTGGAGACGACCTCGGCGAAGGCGGTGACGTCGGCGGCCGGATCGGCCGCCAGCACGACGAGGTCGGCGTCCATGCCGGGTGCGATGCGCCCGCGGCGCGCTTCCTCGCCGAAGCGCTCCGCGGACGCGGTGGTGAGGGCGGCGAGGATCTCCCGCCAGTCGAGGCCGGCGCCCGCCATCAGGACGTACTCTTCGGTGGGGTCGTAGTCGGTGAGGTAGCCGACGTCGGTCCCGAAGAGGATCTGTCCGCCGGCCTCGGCGTAGGCGCGGACTTCCTCCTGAATGTAATGGGTGTAGTCCTGGCCGCCGAAGAGCTTGAGCGTCGGGATCATGGCCACGTTGCCGGCCTTCATGCGCGCGACGTGCGATTCGTTGAAGCCCCGGTCGTCGTCGAGCGCGTGGGCGAGCACGTCCACGCCCGCGTCGAGGGCGATCTCGAGGCCGGCGACGTTCGAGCCGTGGGCGAAGACGAGCTTGCCGCGGTCGTGCGCCACCTTGGCCGCGGCGCGGGCGACGTCGACGGACATGGGCAGCACGCGTCCGCGCTCGACCCACGAGCCTACGAAGAGCTTGATCGCGTCGGCACCGGCCGCGAGCTGATCGGCGGCGATCGCCGCGGCATGCTCGGCCGTCTCCGGCGTGTGCAGCAGCGCGAGCGTCTCCGGCGGCAGCGTGCCCCTGAGATAGTAGGGGATCCCGTTCGCCGGATAGAGGGGCGTCCCGGCGGTGAGGATGCGCGGGCCGCGAGCTTCGCCCGACTCGATCCGCTGACGGAGGGCCAGCGTCTGCCGCAATTCTTCGACCAGGACCGCCAGGTCACGAATGAGACCTTTCAGGTCGCGAGCTTCCCCACCTACGTCGTCGTCGATCACGAAGGAGTGATGATCTATCGGCGATCGGGTTGGTCGGAGTCGATCGCCGCCGAGGTCGAAGCCCGCGTCAGCCGGGCGATCCGGGCCGCCAAGAAGGCGGCAAAGTAGCGCCTCGGCGATCAGGTCGCGATTCCCGGCACCCGATCGTAGGCGTCGGCCAAAGCGAGCGTCGCTCCGATCGCCGGAAGGTCCGACGGTGGCGCCGAGGTCGTCGGTCTCCCACAGCACCCAGCGGCCGTCCTGCCGGCGGGTGAAGACCTCGACGTGCGCCCTGTCCTGGCGCACGAGAAGGTAGACCTGAAGGGACGGGATGCTCCGGTAATGGCCGAACTTGCGTCCGCGGTCATAGTCCTCGGTCGACGGTGAAAGGACCTCGACGATCAGGGTGGGATTCAGGAGGGTGTCGCGCTCCTCGTCCTCGAAGCGGGGCTGCCCGCAGACCACGACCACGTCCGGGTAGGTGTAGAGGCCGGTCGCGGCGATGCGGACGCGCATGTCGCTGGCGTACTTCTCGCAGCCCCGGGCCTTGAGCTGGGGTGGAGCGTCCCCACGACGTTGGTGGCGATCAGGTTGTGCTCCCGGCTGGCGCCGGCCATCGCGAAAACCTCGCCGTCGAGGTACTCGCTCCGGGTCTCGGACGCCCGTTCGAGGGCCAGATAATCGTCGGCGCTGAGGCGTCGCTGCGGCTCGGCAGTCATTGGGCTTATCCTACCAGATCCAGGTTGACTCCGCGTGAGCTCGGGCTGGAACGCGACACGGTGAGGGGCTTGCCCCCAAAACGCCGTCAGTTTCGGCAGTTGACGTCAAGCATAAGTTGCGCGTGCCGTTACCTCCGCACTTTGTCGTCAAGCACAAGTTGTGCTTGCCGTTATCACCGTCCGTTGACCTCAAGCATAAGTTGCGCTTGCCGTTATCACCGCCAGTTGACGTCAAGCACAAGTTGTGCTTGACGTCACCGCCGTCCGTTGACGAATAGCAAGCATAAATCGTGCTTAACGTCAGCACCGGCCTTTGGCGTCAAGCGCTCAGGCGTCAGACCCTGCCTCCCCGATCATGGGCACGTCATAAAGGCGTTGGTGTCCAGGATCACCTCGAAAGGCGTCCCCAGCGCGTTCGAGTACGTTCGCGTAT
>Ga0214471_10002872_pt1 | contig 13408 bp, 10 predicted proteins | sample RVTome_5_FD_207665 | JGI IMG/M metagenome (GOLD analysis project Ga0214471, IMG submission 207665) | Soil microbial communities from uranium-contaminated site in the Upper Colorado River Basin, Wyoming, United States - RVT142D155 | ecosystem: Environmental > Terrestrial > Soil > Contaminated >...
CGAGCCGGGCCTTCTCGGTTGCATCGGCACTCTCCGAAGGGGGTGAGGACGGAGGGCCGTGCCGTCTCTGTCGTTCAGGTTCGATCGTGACGCGTGCGGGTCCGGTCTACCTCGGTTCGTCCGGACCCGCCGTCGTCACCTTGGCGCAACGGATACCCACGACGCCCGGGTTCAAACTCGGGCTCAAGCGGCGCGAAGGGCGCCGGCGATCGCCGCGATGTCCTCGGGCGTCGTGCCGCAGCACCCGCCGATGACGCGCGCGCCGGCCTTGTGCCACTCGAGCGGGCGGAGCGAGGGACGCGCGTCCTGCCGGGGCGGATCGACCCACACCTTGCGGACGGGGTCCCAGAAGGCGCCGCGGTTCGGGTAGCAGACGACGGGAAGCGACGTGCGGGCCGCGGCGATCTCGACGAGCGCGGTCACGTGCAGCGGCGACGTGCAGTTCACGCCCACGGCGACCACGCTCTTCGATGAGGTCGCGACGTCGACCGCACGTTCGAACGGCGTGCCGTCGCACAGATGTGCGCCGTCGCGGCAGCTGAAGCTCATCCAGGCCGCAACCTCCGGGACGCGCTCGAGCGCCCGGACGAGCGCGCCGGCCTCGACGATGGAGGGGATCGTCTCGATCGCGAACAGATCGGGCGATGCCGACGCCAGCGCCTCCATCCTCGGGCGGTGGAACTCGACCAGGGCGTCCTCGTCGCGGTCGTAGTCACCGGTGTACTCCGCGCCGTTGCCGAGGTACGCCCCGTACGGCCCGACCGAAGCCGCCACGATCCGTTCACCCTCCGCCGCCTCGGCGGCTTCCCGGGCGAGCTCGACGCTGCGGCGGAACAGCGCAACCGCGGCGTCGCCTTCGATCCCGCGAGCGGCGAGCCCCTCGAAGCTGGCCTGGTAGCTCGCGCCGATCGCGACGTCCGCACCGGCGGCGAAGTACGCGGCGTGGACGTCGCGCACGAGCTCGGGTGCTTCGACCAGCGTCCGCGCGGACCACAGGCGGTCGCGGAGGTCGGCGCCCCGCCGATCGAGCTCGGTGCCGAGCCCGCCGTCGAGCACGACGTTGCCGTGCCGCGCGAGGATCGCGTCGAAGGGCCCGGCGGTCATGGCGAGAGCCTACGCGCTGGATGCTGTCGCCCGTTCCGCATGCTTGACCCGGCCCGCACGCGGCCGCAGGATGCCCTGGATCGAGGGGAGGAACGACCGTGCTCGCGACCAGCATCTACCTGCTCGTGTTCCGGACCGTGCACATCGTCGGGGCGATCGCCTGGGGGGGCGCCATCTTCCTGTTCGTCTTCTTCCTCCAGCCGACGGCCAAGGCCGTCGGTCCCGCGGCGGGACCGTTCATGCGAGAGCTGCTCGGCAAGCGGAAGGTCGTCACCGTGGTCCTGTGGATCGCCCTCTCGACGATCGTCGGCGGGGCGTTCCTGTACTGGCATGACTGGCAGGCCTTCGGGAGCCTCGGCGACTTCGTCGGCAGCGGCTTCGGGCTCGCACTCACGATCGGTTCGGTCTCGGCGATCGTCGCGTTCCTCGTCGGGCTGCTCGGGACCAAGCCCACGATCGACCGCATGCTGGCGCTCGGCGGCCAGATGGCGGCCGCGGGGGATCCGCCGCCCGCCGAGCTCGCCCAGGAGCTTCAGCGCACGCAGGCACTGGCTCGGACGCTCGCGAAGTTGAACCTGACCTTCGTGGCCATCGCCGCGTTGATGATGGCGACCGCGCGGTACTGGTAGCCGTTCCCCGGCGGCCGCGGGCTTCGGTTGCGCTTCGGCGAAGCGATCCGGGCGCCCTGCTACGGTGTTGCCCCCGATGGGATCGCTCGAGCTGAACGACGTTTCCTACGCCCTTCCCGGCGGCTGGACGCTGTTCGAAGGGGTCAGCTTCCGCGTGCCCGAGGGCCAGCACGCGGCGCTCGTCGGCGCGAACGGGATCGGCAAGTCCACGCTCCTTCGCATCGTCGCCGGGCTCGAGCAGGCGACCTCCGGCGTCGTGCGTGCCAAGGGACGCGTCGGCCTCATGCGTCAGTTCATCGGTTCGGACTCCAAGCCGACGAAGGTGCGCGAGCTCCTGCTCGCGTTCGCCGAGCCGCGCGTCGCCGCGGCCGCTGAGGGCGTCGCGAAGGCCGAACGTTGGATGCGCGATCACCCCGGCGAGGAGGCCCAGCTCCGGTACGCCGACGCGCTCGCGCGCTGGGGCGAGGCCGGAGGGTACGAGGCCGAGGTCGTCTTCGATCGCTGCACGCGGACGGCGTTCGGACAGGGGTATCCGGAGTCCGCCGAGCGTCGCATCGAGACGCTCTCGGGCGGCGAGCGCAAGCGGCTGGCCCTGGAGGTCGTCTTCGGCTCGCCGTTCGACGTGATCTTGCTCGACGAGCCCGACAACATGCTGGACATCGAGGGCAAGCGGTGGCTCGAGGAGACGGTGATCGCATCGCCGAAGACGATCTTGATGGCGTCGCACGATCGAACGGTGCTCGACCGCACGGCCTCGCGCATCGTGACGCTCGAGGGCAAGGCCGCGTGGGTGCACCCCGGCCGGTTCTCGACCTACGCCGAGGCGCGCGACGGACGGATCGGCCGCCTCGACGAGGATCACCGCCGCTTCGACGAGGAACGCCGCCGGCTCGCCGACATGGTCAAGGAGATGAAGCGCAAGTCCTCCTACAACGACGGTTGGGCGTCGAAGGCGCGCAACGCGGAGCACCGGCTCGAGCGGTTCGAGGAACGCAACGCGCCGCCCGCCAAGCCCGAGGTCCAGGACGTGCGGATGCGGATCGGCGGCGGCCGGACGGGCAAGGTCGCGCTCCGGATCCGCGGGCTCGCGATCTCCAACATCGTGCGGCCGTTCGACACGGAGATCTGGTTCGGCGAGCGCGTGGGCGTGATCGGGCCGAACGGGAGCGGGAAGACTCATTTCCTCCGGCTCCTCGCCGGAGAGGATGTCGCGCACGCGGGGGAGTGGAAGCTCGGTGCACGCGTCGAGCCCGCGCTCTTCGCGCAGCTGCACGAGCGACCCGACATCGCTGAGCTCCCGATCGTGGAAGTCCTTCGCAAGCGTGGCCTCACGATGACCGAGTCGATGGCGGCGCTCCGGCGCTACGAGCTCGACCAGGCGGGCCGGAACCCGTTCACGCTCCTGTCGGGAGGGCAGCAGGCGCGGTTCCAGCTCCTTCTGATGGAGGTCGACTCGCCGACGATGCTGCTGCTCGACGAGCCGACGGACAACCTGGACGTCGCCTCGGCCGACGCGCTACAGGAGGCGGTCGAACGCTACGAGGGCACCGTGATCGCCGTCACCCACGACCGGTGGTTCATGCGCGGGATGGATCGGTTCCTGTTCTTCGACGGCGACGGATCGGTCACGGAGCTGTTGGAGTCGCCCTACGAAGAGGCTCCGGTCGGATGAGACGGCTCGTCGCGTTCGCGCTGGTCGCGTCCACCCTCGCCGGGTGCGTCGCCTCCGAGGCCGTGACGAGACAGCCATCGACGGGACCGCCGGCCGCCGTCGTGGCACCCGGACCGGCGGGGACCACGGCCTCGACGGGGCCTACGGGCTCGACCGGCCCGACCGGCCCGACCCCGACGCCGACCCCGAGCCCGACGCCGCAGCCGGACGGGATCCCCAGGCCCGACGAACCGATCCCGACGGGGAGCGGCGAGCTCGCGCGCGCCCTCGATCGGACGTTCGAGGCGAACCGGGAGGCGATCGCCGAGTGGTCGATGCGCGGCGACCCCTCCGTCTGGCCCCCGCCGCGCGACGTGATCCTGCTCACGCTGTACGAGCAGCGGATCTACCGGCGCCTCGCGTCGAAGCCGACGCTGGCGGACCGCGTGCTCGACCGTCTCGAACGTCCCGGGTGGGTCGAGGTGGGGGCGAACGTTCGGGCGAGCCACGCGCTGTTCGAGCACTTCGCGCCGGTCGCCGAGCTCCCGGACTTCCGGATCCGCAAGCCCGAGGGGGCCGCCGTGCTGCTCGGGTACTTCCAGGAGGCGGAGGACCGGTTCGACGTGGAGTGGGAGGTGCTCGCCGCCGTCATGCTCGTCGAGACGCGGATGGGCCGGATCCGCTCTCGGAGCTCGGCCGGCGCCCAGGGCCCGATGCAGTTCCTGCCGGCCACGTGGGAGGCGTACGGCCTGGGCGGGAACGTCCGCGATCCGCACGATGCCGTGATGGGCGCCGCCAACTACCTTCGCGCCTCGGGCGCGCCGGAGGACTACCGGGAAGCCCTCCACCACTACAACCCGGTCGACGCGTACGTGAACGCGGTGTGGTGGTACGCGAAGACGATGATGCGGTTCCCCGAGGCGTACTACGCCTACTACAACTGGCAGGTCTACGTCCGCACGGTCGACGGCGACGTCCGCCTGTCCGGCCCGGGCCTGTAGCGCACTCCGAGGCACCGTGAGCGCTCTCCGGGGCACCGCGTTCCTCCGGTAACGTCGCAGGTGTGACGGCTCCGTCTCGCACCCGTCTGCTCGCGCTGAGCGCATCGGTCCTTTCCTTCCTGTTCGTCGCCACGGTCGCCGCGACGCCGGGATCGCCGTTCACGCCGGTGCTGCCCGCAGGCGCCGAGCCCGGCGGTCCGTTCCGGTGGCTGGCGGAGCTGGTCGGTCTGGACGGCGTTCACGGGTCGGCGCTCGTAATGATCGGCGTGGTCTCGGTCGCCGCGGCCGCCGCCGCGTTCGCGTTCGTCTTGTGGCGGAGTTGGAAGGGCGAGATCCCGGCTCGAACGGTGCTCTGGCTCGCCGTCGCGTATCACGTGGCGCTGCTGTTCCTGCCGTTGCTCTTCTCGCGCGACGTCTACTCGTACGCCTACTACGGCAAGATCGCCGCGGGGTACCACGCGAACCCGTACGTCGCGACGCCCGCCGACTATCCACAGGACGCGCTCGCGGCGTTCGTCGGTCCGAAGTGGTTCGACACACCGGCGGTGTACGGGCCGCTGTGGACGCAGGTCTCCGCCCTCGTCGCGCGGGTCGTCGACGACGTCTCGGGCTTCATCGTCGTGTTCCGGGCGGTCGCGATCGCCGCGAGCCTCGCGACGATCGTCGTCGTCGCCGGGATGGTCCGTCGCCTCCGGCCCGAGCGCGAGGCGTTCGCGATCGCCGTCCTGGGGCTGAACCCGGTCGTGCTGTTCCAGAGCGTCGCCAGCGGGCACAACGATCTGCTCGTCGCGCTCTCGGTGGCGTCGGCCGCGGCGCTGGTGTTCGCCGGCCGGGAGCGATCGGCGACGGCCGCGCTCGCGATCGGCACCCTCGTGAAGGCGACCGCAGCCGTCCCACTCCTTCTCTTGGTGGTCGCCGCCGCGGCCGCTCGTCCTCGCGGCCAACGCGTGCGAACCCTCGTGACGCACGTCGCGATCGCCGGCGGGCTCTGGCTCGCCGCCGCGATCCCGTTCCTGAACGCGAGGGATCCGTCGCTCGGGATGGTGGAGCTGGCCGGTCACGAGGGCTGGCTCGCGCCCTCGAGGTTCTTCCGCCGCCTGTTCGACGCGATCTCGGGGGACACGCTCGGGTTCGTCCCGCGGATCGTGTTCCCGGTGCTTCTGGCGGGGGCGCTGTTCCTGATCGCGCGCGAACTGGTGCGCCGCGCTCCTGCGTCCGCCTCGTTGCGGGCGGGCGCGATGGGGTGGGGCCTGGTCTGCCTGATGCTGCTCGGACCCATCCTGCTGCCGTGGTACGTGACGTGGGCGCTGCCGCTCGCGTGGCTGTTGCCGCGAACGCCGCGGCTCGTCCTGATCGCCACGAGCCTGGCGCTGACGGTGTCGCAATGGACCACGGAGCCGGCGAACTTCTCGGCTGCCTATCGCGCGAACATCTGGTTCGGTCACTACGTCGTGACGCCGCTCGTGATCGCGCTACTCGTCCTCGTGCTGCGGGACCTCCTCAGCCGAACGCGGTCGGGAACGCCGCTCGAGGACGAGCCAGGTGAGATACCCGCACCCGCCGGCGATCGCTGAGGCGAACCACGCGCCGGCCGCCGACTCGATCGGCAGGCCGACGCGTTCGAGCGCGATCGCGAACAGTACGAGCCCGCCGACCCCGAACGCCGGGGCCGCGGCGGCGGCGCTCGTGGCATCGGCGACCGCCACGCGCGCCCAGCCGAAGCCGGCGAGCCACGTGAAGGCGAGCACGAGCACGCCCGTCACCGCGATCGCGTTCGGCGAGGCGGGCAGCAGGGGCTCGACCGCTCCCGTTGTGCCTTGGGACGATGGGCCTTCGATGACGATCTGGGAGCCCGCTTCGTCCACGCGATCGAACGGGCGGAGCACGAACGTCGCGGATGCGGGGCCCGACCGGCCCTCCGCCGCCTGACGATCGCGCGCCGTCAGCCGTTCGAGCGCGACGCGTTCGTCGCTCGCGCTCGCCTCGAGTGGCGGGACGACGATCACGACGTCGCGGATCCGATCCGGTGGCATCGCCGCCCGGATCACGTTACCGGCGCGGGTCGCGAAGAAGGTCACGGTCTCGTCCCGCTCATTCACGAGGAAGACGAGCGGCCCGCGTCCGCTCGCCGCCGCGAGCGCGTTGGCGGCCGTCGCGGCATCCACCTCCTCTTCGGACTGGAACGGCTCCTGCCGGTTCCAGGCGATGAACGCGCCGGCGAGTATCGCGAGCGTGAGCGCGCCCGCCACGACGATGCCGAGGGCGCGGCGGTCGCCGAACCAACCGACGAGACGCACGAGCCCGAGTGCCGCGAGGATCGGCACCGCGAAGCTGAACGTGACGAACCGATCCGGCGGGAACCACCCGGTGATCACCGCCACCACCACACCGGCGATCAGCGCGACGATCCACGCCCTGAGCAGCCGCCCCACGAAGCCTCGTGCCGAAGGCAGCCCCAGGGCCGCCAGAGGCAGCGACGCCCACTGCACGTAACGCGTCCAGCGCTGCACCAACCGGTCGAGGTACGCGCTCCGCAGCTCGCCGCCGAGTCCCGCGCGGCGCAGGAACGCATCGCGCGACGTGTCGACCTCGGGCGGGCGGGGACCGACGAGGAGCGCGAGGAGCCCGGCGCCGAGGAGCGCGCCGCCGCCGAGGACCGCGCCACCGACGCGGAGCGCCTCCGCGCGGTCGGCTGTCCAGGCCAGCGCCGCCGCGAGGAGCAGAACCGCGGCGCCGAGGAAGAAGAAGAGTGGGTGCGACAAGCCGGCCGCCGCGAGTGCGACGGCGGCGATCCACGGACTCCGGCGCGTGCCCTCCGCGAGGGCCACCGCGGCCGCAAGGAACGCGGCAGCGTTCGCCAGGTTCGCGAGGTACCCCGCGGCGAGGTGAACGGCGAACGTACCGGCCAGCGCTCCGCCGAGGATCCACCCGGCGCGCGTCGTCCGGTCGCGCAGCAGCGCCGCGACGGCAAGTCCCACCGTGACCCCGAGCGCGACCTCGAGTGCGGCCGTGACCTCGACCACCGAACGGCCGAGCGTTCCCTGCAGCACCAGCGACACCGCCGGGACGCCGGCGCGATGGCCGACGGCGGACAACCCCTCCTCGCCGGCGAGGCGCGTCCACCACAGATAGACCGGTGCATCGGGGCCGAGCGGGAAGCGTTCGCCGTGCGCGAGGAACGGCCACAGGAACCACGTGAGCAGCGCGACGGAGAGTCCGCCGACGATCAAGAGGTCGTTCCGGGCCGGCCGAGTTCGGGCCGGCCGAGTTCGGGAGGGCTGCAACCGAACCGTCCTCATCGTTGGCGACCTCCGCTGCGCGCGCGAACCTATCACGCGCTCCCGAGCTGCTCGCGGGCGAGGCAACACCCACTGCTAGCATCGCCGCGTGCTCGATCGCGATCTGGTGCAGGAGGTCCTTCGCGCCGCCCGCGCGCGCGGAGGTGCGTTCTCCGAGCTGTTCGTGGAGGACCGTTCCGGGGTTTCGGTCCGGCTGGACGACGGCCGGATCGAGGAGGTCACGACCGGCACGGACCGAGGAGCGGGCGTCCGCGTCGGACATGGGACCTCGTTCGGCTACGCGTACTCCAACCGCCTGGACCGCGATTCGCTGCTCGAGGCCGCCGCCGCGGCCGCCGCATCGGTGAGGGAGGAAGGCCCCGGCGACGTCGTCGACCTGCGCGAGCTCGAACCGCCGGTCGTGCACGCCGCCGTCCGTGATGCCGCATCCGCGACCTCGGCCGAGAAGGTCGCATGGGTCCGCGAGGCCGACGAAACCGCCCGCGCGTTCGCTCCCGAGGTCCGGCAGGTCACCGCGCTCTACGGCGACTCGGTTCAGCGCGTCCTCATCGCGGCCTCCGACGGCCGGTGGGTCGAGGAGGTGCGCCCGCGCGTCCGGCTGATCGTGAACGTCGTCGCGGCGCGCGATGGGACCATCCAGACGGGGTTCCACGGGCCCGCGGGTCTCGCCGGCCTCGAGTTCGTCGACGCGAACCCTCCGGCCGAGACGGCGATCGTCGCGGCAAAGCGCGCGGTCACGATGCTCGACGCTCGTCCGGCCCCGGCGGGAGAGATGGCCGTGGTGCTGGCGCCCGGCATGGGCGGCGTGTTGTTCCACGAGGCCGTCGGGCACCCGCTCGAGGCGGACATCGTCGACAAGGAGGCGAGCGTCTATCGCGGCCGGGTGGGCGAGCGGCTCGCCTCGGAGATCCTGAACGGCGTCGACGACGCCACCGTGCCGAACGCCTGGGGCTCGTTCTCCTTCGACGACGAGGGCGCGCCCGCCCAGCGAACCGAGCTGTTCGAAGCCGGCGTCCTGCAAGGCCTGCTCTACGACCGGCTCCGTGCGGAGAAGGAAGGAGTGGCGTCGAGCGGGAACGGCCGACGCCAGTCGTACGCGCACCCGCCGATCCCGCGCATGACGAACACCTACATCCTGAACGGCACGGCCACGCCGGAGGAGCTGGTCTCCTCCACTCCGAAGGGCGTCTTCGTCACCGCGCTCGCCGGCGGCCAGACGAACCCCGCGACCGGCGACTTCGTGTTCGGGTGCGCCGAGGCGTATCTGATCGAGGACGGAGCGACCACGGCGCCCGTTCGGGGCGCGAACCTGATCGGCCGCGCGATCGAGGTCATGTCGCACGTCGACGGCATCGCGCAGGACTTCGACATCTGGCCGGGCGTCTGCGGCAAGGACGGGCAGAGCGTGCCCGTCGGAAGCGGATCCCCGACGTTGCGGATCTCCAAGATCACCGTGGGCGGTACCGGTGATTGATCTGCGAGAGATCGTCGACGGGGCGCTCGCCGCGGCCCGGGACGGCGAGTCGGTCGAGGCCTATGCGGAGGAGTCGCGACGGACCGAGATCGACGCGCGCAAGGGCGAGGTCGAGGGCCTCACCTCGGCCGAGAGCCGCGGGCTCGGCGTCCGGGTGATCGCCGAGGGGCGTCTCGGGTTCGCGTACGTGGCCGACCCCTCGATCGAGGAGGCCCGTGAGGCGGTGGCACGGGCCAGGGAGAACGCCGCGGTCGCGACCGAGGACGAGTTCAACGCGCTGCCGGACGCGCAGCCGTGGGAGCCGATCGACGGCTTGTTCTTCGACGAGCAGGCGTCGATGCCGCCCGAGGACAAGGTGGCGCTCGCGCTGGGCCTCGAGCGGGTCGCCGTCTCGACGGACCCGCGCGTCACCAGGGTCGAGAGCTGTTCGTTCGGCGACGCCATCGGGCGCGTCGCGATGGGGTCGACCGCCGGCGTCGACGCCGAGTTCCGCCGCACCGGATGCTGGTGCGTCGTCGGCACCCTCGCCGAGCAGGACGGGGACACGCAGACGGGTTTCTCGTTCCAGGTCGCGCACCGCGTTTCCGACCTCGATCCGGACGCGGTCGCTCGCGAGGCCGTCGAGCGCGCCGCCCGGATGCTCGGAGCCGTGAAGCCGCCGACGAAGCGGGTGCCGATCCTGTTCGACGCCTTCGCGGCGTCGTCGTTCCTCGGCGTGTTGGCCGGCGGGCTGTCGGCCGAGGCCGTGCAGAAGGGGCGTTCGCTCTTCGCCGATCTCGTCGGCGACCAGGTCGGCGCCGAGGTGTTCACGCTCGTGGACGACGGGCGGCTGCGCGAGGGACCCGCGGCCGCTCCCTTCGACGACGAGGGCGTGCCCACGGGCCGCACCGAGCTCATCACGGGCGGCGTGCTGAACGGGTTCCTCCACAACACGTACACGGCCCGCCGCGGCGGCGCGACGTCGACGGGCAACGCGAGCCGCGCGGGGTACCGTTCGACGCCGGGCGTGGGGACGTCGAACTTCTACGTCGAGCCCGGCACCGAGCCGTTCGAGCGGTTGCTCGAGGCGGCCGAAGGAGGTGTCTTGATCCAGGACGTCTCCGGCGTGCACTCGGGCGCGAACCCGATCAGCGGGGAGTTCTCGGTCGGCGCCACCGGCCTTCGGATCGACGGTGGCTCGCTCGGGGAGCCGGTCCGCGAGATGACGATCGCGAGCACGATCCCGGAGATGATGCGCTCGATCCGGGCGGTGGGCTCGGACCTCCGCTTCCTCTCGTCGGTGGGCTCGCCCTCGATCTTGATCGGAGAGATGACGATCGCGGGGGTTTGACTTCATCGACGACGGAGGGCGCGGGTCATGTCCCGCGCCCTCGTCCGCCGGTGATCACGCCTCCGGGTGCAAGACCTCGTCGATGATGTAGACGGTGGCGTTGTCCGTGTGGATGTCTCCGCACACGATCTCGGCGCTGCCGTTCACCATGAACTCTTCGCCCCCGCCCTGGACGGAAAGGGATGATCCCTGCAGCGACGTGTGCTCGCCCGCGAGCTCGTCGGGAGCGAGCTGGCCCTCCACGACGTGATATGCGAGCAGATCGGCGAAGTCGCCCGTGGGGTCGGCCATCATCGCATCCATCCCCTCGGGATCGGCTGCGGCCGCCGCCTCGAACGCTGCGTTGGACGGCGCGAAGACCGTCAGATTCGCCGCAGTGTTCAGGGTGTCCGTCAGACCGGCGAGCTCGATGTCGGCAACGAGCGACGACAGCAACGGGTTGGCCGAAGCGGCCGTCACGACCGGCTCGGTCATCATCCCCTCGAAGCTGCCCGCACCGCTGGCCGGGACCTCCGAGCACGCCGAGCCGAACGGCCCGGCCGCCGCGGCGCCGTCTCCTTCGTTCCCGTCGGTCGAGTCGCCGCCGCACGAGGCCGCCACCAGCATCAGTGCCGCGAATGCCGGAACGATCGCCAAACGCTCCATCGATCTGCTCATCTGTTCTCCTTCCTCTCCGCTCCGCCCATGGTCAGCCGACCCGGACGACGATCTCGTGGTGGCCGGTCGCCCCGTCGGGGAACGGCTCGGCCCGCTCCACGGTCTGCGTGACACCGGCCCCGTCTGTCGCCCGCACGCGGAGCCGGTGATCGCCGGGTGTCGCGTTCCATCGGTGGACCCATTGCCGCCACGTGTCGACGGTGTTCTCTGCGGCGAGCTCCGCGGTCGCCCACCGACCGCCGTCCACGCTCACGTCCACCCGGTCGATGCCCGTGTGCTGTGCCCAAGCGACGCCCGCGATCGCGACCTCGCCTGCGCGCAGGTTGGTGAACGGGTTCGGCGTGTCGATCCGGGACATCGTCTTGATCGGCGCTCGCTCGGCCCAGCCGCGCTGGACCCAGTACGCGTCGTAGGCGTCGAAGGTCGTGAGTTCGAGGTCCACGACCCACTTCGTCGCGGACACGTACCCGTACAAGCCCGGCACCACCATCCGGACCGGGAAGCCGTGGTCGAGGGGGAGCGGCTCGCCGTTCATGCCGACGGCCAGCAGGGCATCCCGCCCGTCCATCGCGATCGCGGTCGGCGTGCCGAGCGTGAACCCGTCCACGGAGCGGCTCACGATCTGGTCGGCGTCCGCGTGCGGCCCGGCCTCGAGGAGGAGGTCTCGCAGCGGCGCGCCGACCCAGCGGGCGTTGCCGGCGTACCGGCCCCCCACCGGGTTGGACACGCACGTGAGCGTGATGTCGCGCTCGATCAGCGGCCGCGACAGGAGCTGGTCGTAGTCGAGGGTGATCTCCCGATCGACCATGCCGTGGATGCGCAGCCGCCAATCCTCGGCCATCACGGCCGGCACGAGTAGCCTCGTGTCGACGCGGTAGAAGCGTTCGTTCGGAGTGAAGAAAGGACCGAGCCCGGCAACGGGGAGCTCGGCGCCCGCCGAAGATGGCGCGGGACTCGCAGGCGATGGGATGCGCACAGCGGCGCGCGACGCATCGGCGCGGAACCGGCGCGCGAGCACGTTTCCTGCCCCACCCGCCGCGACCGCGGCCGCGATCCCAGCCACGGCGGTGAGCAGGAAGCGCCGCCGATCGAACCCACGGGGACCCGGCGCCCGGGCCTCCTCCCCGGCAATCGGACGGGCGGCCCAGCGGGTCGCCAGGAGGAAGATCGTTCCTGCGGTCGCGCCTGCGAACGCCGGGAGCGTGTGGACCGCGGAGGCCGTCGGACGCGTGAGCGCGGCGGCGACGCCGATCACGGCGAAGACGCCGAGCGCCGCGATCGCGATCCCCGGGCGACGCGTCGAGATGACGCCGAGCACGCTCGCCGCAGCGGCGAGCACGAGACCGATCCCGGCGAGCAGCACCGTCTTGTCGTGTTCGCCGAAGGTACGGATGGCCAAGCCCTTCAGCCACTCGGGCGTCAGGTCGATCGCCGCCTGGCCGACCGTCACGATGGGGGAGGCCTGCGGGTCGACGATGCCGGCAACGAGCTGTGCTGCGCCGACGGCAACCCCCGCAGCGATCAGTCCGGTCAGGACGCCCAGGCCCTTCGAGCGGCGATCCGTCTCGATCTGGTCAGGCCGGTCGTTCGCTGGATCGGGCATGCTCCGATGCTTTCAGACAGACCCTTGCCGCCTCCTTACGCGCTGGTTACTCCGAGATGAACCTTCGACGGCTCGCGCCATCCGGCGCCTGCGACCGCGAGGCAGGGAGCGCGACCGCGAGGATCAGGCCACCGGAAGCGTGACCGCGAACCGCGCGCCGCTCGAGGGTCGGCTCTCGGCCGTGATCTCCCCCCCGAGCCCCTCGACGATCCGTTTGGCGAGCGCCAGGCCGAGCCCGGACCCCGGGCCCTGGCGCGCCGGGTCGCCCCGGAAGAACGGGTCGAAGACTCGGGGAAGATCCTCCGGCGCGATGCCCTCGCCTGTGTCGACGACCGAGACCTCGAGGCGATCGCGTGAGGCCCGCGCCTCCACACGCACGGTGCCGTCCGCCGGCGTGTGGCGCACCGCGTTCACGAGCAGGTTCTGGATCACGCGGACGAGCCGAGGTGAACAGGAGGCGTCCTCCGCGCCGCTCAGATCGGCGACGAGCGAAAGCCCCTTCTCCTGGGCCTGGAGCTCCACGGCGGCGACGGCGGACCCTACGATCTCGTCCAGGCGCGCTCGTCGCGTCTCGGCTTCGATGGCGCCGGCGTCGAGCTGCGCGAGCTCGAACAGGTCGTCGACCATCGCCACCAGCTGGTGGACGGATCGCCGCATCTC
>Ga0214471_10002873_pt1 | contig 13407 bp, 13 predicted proteins | sample RVTome_5_FD_207665 | JGI IMG/M metagenome (GOLD analysis project Ga0214471, IMG submission 207665) | Soil microbial communities from uranium-contaminated site in the Upper Colorado River Basin, Wyoming, United States - RVT142D155 | ecosystem: Environmental > Terrestrial > Soil > Contaminated >...
TGGTCGCGATGTGCGTCGCTGGTGACGACGCGATCAAGGGGATGCGCCAGATCATGGGCGCCACCGACCCCATCGAAGCGGCCCCCGGCTCGATCCGCGGCGAGTTCGCCACCATCATCGGCCAGAACCTCGTGCACGGCTCGGACTCCCCCGAGTCAGCGAAGCGCGAGCTCGGCATCTTCTTCCCCGGCCGGTTCTGACCCGGTTCTGACCCGGGGCGCTCCGAGGCTGACCGCGCTATCCACAGGTGCGCGACGGGCGATCCTGACGGACCGCTGCCGGTCCGGCAGGCTGCTGCGCACGTCGGTCGGCAGGAGCGCAGGTGACAGCGTGGCGGGACGGACCCGAGACCTCGGAGGTCGCGGCACGGGCACGCGTGCTCGGAGCCTGCGATGCGTGTGTCGCCGAGGACGCACGGCGGACCACCTGGCCCGACCCGGGTGAGCGCACGTCGGTGACCAGCCCTGACGCCGCCGCCGACCTCCTCGTCCCCGGCCTGCTCGAACGCGATCGCGAGCGCTGCGTCGCGTTGCTCCTGGACACCAAGCACCGGCTGATCCGACAGGTGACCGTCAGTGTCGGGTCGGTGGACCACACGTTCGTCAACCCGCGCGAGGTCTACCGCGATGCGCTGCTGGCCAACGCGAGCGCGCTGGTGCTCGGTCACAACCATCCCAGCGGCGACCCCGAGCCGTCACGCGACGACGAGCTCGTGACACGCCGGGTCGCCAGCGCGGGCCAGGTCGTGGGTGTGGAGCTGCTGGACCACCTCGTCGTCGGTGCCGGCCGCTGGGTCAGCCTCGCCCGTCGCGGCTGCCTCTAGTCTGCATGCGCGTTCGCCGGCTCAGTACCCGAGGATGTCGAGTACCTGCACGGTCGCGCCGTCGAGCTGATCGCTGACCAGCGGCTGCCCCGGCGCGTGCATCCGTGACGCCCCGTACGCCCCGTTCGCGCCCATCACGACCTGCTCGACGCGGCCGGCTTCGAGGTCGACGAACCACAGCTCGGGCGCGCCGAAGCGCTCGTAGATCGCCCGCTTGCGCACCAGATCGTGGGCACGGTTGGACGGCGACAGCACCTCGACGACCAGGTCGGGCGGGAAGTCGACGGGGCGCTGCCAACGCCCCGCCCGGTCGGCCGGGATCACGAGCAGGTCGGGTTGCAGGACGTTGGTGTCGTCGACGAGCACGTCCATCGGACCGACGACGACCTCGCGCCCCGATCCCTCCAACGAACGTTCCAGCGCGAGCAGGAGCCGCTTGACGGTCCGCTGGTGGTCGGCCGTGGGCGAGTCGGCGACGAGGAGGTGACCGTCGATGAGTTCCTCGAACCGGTTGCGCTCGCCCCGCTGGTGCAGGTCGTCGTAGGTCATCGCGCCGGAACGCCTGGTGTGCACGGTGCCACCTCACGGGTCACGTCGTGCGCCCATGCTACGAGCCGGAGGGTTCCCTTGTCAGGTGGGTCGCGGTCAGGGCTGTGGAGCCCGCTGCCCCGTCACAGCGTCCACCGACCCATTCGGGGTCCGGACACGTCAGCGGCTCCCACGCCACGGGGCGTCCGTGCCGACGATCTCGTCCACGTCCACCGTGAGCCCGACGATCGTCGCGCTGGCGAGGGTGTCGCCGGGGGTGTGTAGCCGCGACGGTCCGTAGTGGCCGTCGTCCCCGAGCACGACCTGCTCGATCGTGGGGGCGTCGAGGTCGACGAACCACAGCTCGCGGACGCCGAACCGCTCGTAGATGGCGCGCTTGCGCACGAGGTCGTGACGGCGGTTCGAGGGCGACAGCACCTCGACGCACAGAACGGGCGGGTACGTGAGCGGGCGCGCGAGCGTCTGAGGCTGATCCGGTCCGACCAAGAACACGTCGGGTTGCACGACCGTGGTCGGCTCGACGAGGAGGTCGAACGGGCCGGTGATGGCGAGGGCGTCGTTGGCCAGCCCCCAGTTGCCCAGCCGGAGGTGGAGGAAGTTCACCGCGACCTGGTGCTCGAACGACGGCGCCGGGCTCACGACGAGCTCGCCGTCGATGAGTTCCTCGAAGGTGTTGGTCTCGGGGCGCTCGCGTAGCACGTCGTCGTAGGTGAGGCGTCGGCTACCGGTCTGGCCCATGATGCTTCTCCGCTCATGCCGCCGGACGTTACGGCGCCACCAGTCTACGGTCAGGACGGATCGTGCCGCGGCTGTGGAGAACTCGCCCCGAGACGGTCCCGCACGGCTCCGGCCCTGGCCCGGCGGCGATGCGGTCGATCAGCTCGGCGACCTGTCCGACAGCAGCTCGCCCGGGGTGGGGCCGCCGTCGTGCACGGAGCCCGCTGCCAGCGACAGCGCGAGGCGATCGACCCCGCGGGGCGCAGGCGCCGCAGCGATCCGCACCACCGTGCTGCCGAGGCCGACCCGGGCGCTACCCGCCGGCTCCGACGCCGGCTCCGACCCGGCCGCCGTCACCGACGGCGCGGGTTCGGAGGTTGGTTGGGGCGCGGGCTCGGAGGTTGGTTGGGGCGCGGGTTCGGAGGTTGGTTGGGGCGCGGGTTCGGAGGTTGGTTGGGGCGCGGGCTCGGTGCGCTCGCGGAACACCTGCGTGACCCACAGGAACCCGTCGCGACGCTCGACGCCGATGCCCACGTCGTGGAACGTCGTGGACAGGATGTTGGCACGGTGGCCGTCGGACTGCATCCACAGGTCGTGCACGCTGCGGGCGCTTGCGCCGCGGCCCACGTTCTCGCCGAGCGACCGCCAGCCGCTCACCTGGTCGCCGAGCTGGGGGTTGTGGAACATCCGGCCCTCGTCGGCCATCCGCGCGCTGTGGCGGCGCGCCACCTCGGTCAGGTCCGCAGCCGGCTGGAGTTCCGGCAGGCCCGCGGACCGCCGCGCGTCCCCCAACAACGCGAGCAGCTCGTCCTCCGCGCCCGCGTCGACGGCGGCCGCCGGTGTCGCCATCAGGCTCGCCGTGACGAGCAATGCGATGGTCACGAGCGTGGCTCGACGGGGCAGCATTGCGCGGCGGAGGTTGATCATGTGGTCAGCATGGGCCAGACCGTGCCTAGTGTCTATAGGTGATTGAAGAACTACCCAAAGTAACTAGTCGCGGGCGCCGCCTGTTGCCCACCGTGGCCGAGCAAGTGCTGGAGGTGGCCTCATGGTCACGGATGGTCAGGGCTTCTCGCTTCAGGTGGTCGGGCGGTCCATCCGGACGTTGACGCCTGGTCACATCCGGCCCCTGCCCGTCCGCCGGTGGCCGGCCAGTTCGGCCCGGCGGCGCGCGTTTGACGCGCATCGGTGGGCGCACGGAGCCCCGGGTCCCCACCATCCGTCGGCTTGCTTCACCCACGGTGGACAAGGCGATCGGTGGGCCCCCGGCCCGTTCGCTGCCACGTGAGCCGTTGCTACAGTTGGCCCGTACCCACCTCCGCCCCGGGGATCCCGGAACCACGTCGCCTGACGCGCCGTTCCGACGCGTGTCCCCGCACCCGAAGTTCAGGTTCGCCCGTGGCAGGTCTCGGCAACACCTTCCAGTTCCTCGGTCGCGACATGGCCGTCGACCTCGGCACCGCCAACACGCTGGTGTACGTGCGCGGGCGTGGCATCGTGCTCAACGAGCCCTCCGTGGTCGCGATCAACACCAAGAACGGGGCGATCCTCGCGGTCGGCTCCGAGGCCAAGCGCATGATCGGCCGTACCCCCGGCCACATCATGGCCATCCGACCGTTGAAGGACGGTGTCATCGCCGACTTCGACGTCACCGAGAAGATGCTGCGCTACTTCATCCAGGCCGTCCACCGGCGCCGCTTCCTGGCCAAGCCACGCGTCGTGGTGTGCGTGCCCTCGGGCATCACCGGCGTCGAGCAGCGCGCGGTCGAGGAGGCAACGGTCCAGGCCGGGGCCCGGGCCGCCTACATCATCGAGGAGCCGATGGCGGCCGCCATCGGTGCCGGGCTGCCGGTCCACGAGCCCGCGGGCAACATGGTCGTCGACATCGGTGGTGGCACCACCGAGGTGGCGGTCATCTCCCTGGGCGGCATCGTGACCAGCCAGAGCATCCGCATCGGCGGCGACGAGCTCGACGAGTCCATCATCTCCTACATCAAGAAGGAGTACTCGCTGATGCTCGGCGAGCGCACCTCCGAGGAGATCAAGATGGCGATCGGCTCGGCCTTCCCGCTGGCCGACGAGCCGCACGCCGAGATCCGCGGCCGTGACCTGGTGTCGGGCCTGCCCAAGACCATCATCGTGTCCGCCGAGGAGATCCGCAAAGCCATCGAGGAACCGGTCAACGCGGTCATCGATGCGGTCAAGAACACCCTCGACAAGACCCCGCCGGAGCTCGCTGCCGACATCATGGACAAAGGCATCGTGCTGACCGGCGGTGGCGCGCTGCTCAAGGGCCTCGACGAGCGGCTCAAGCACGAGACCGGCATGCCGATCCACATCACCGAGAACCCGCTCTCGTCGGTCGCGATCGGCTCGGGCAAGTGCCTCGAGGAGTTCGAGGCCCTCAAGAAGGTGCTCATCTCCTCCTCCCGCCACTGACGCGTCACGCCAGGAGCGTCCCACCGGCACACTGCGCGGGCACGAAGCCCTCCTGCACGTGACGGCAACAGGAACCATCGGATGTACCCGCGGCGGCGCTCCCGGGTGTTGCTGGCTGTGCTGGTGCTGGTGACCCTGGTGCTGATCACGGTCGACTTCCGCTCGGGCGACGACGGGCCGCTGTCGTCGTTGCGGGGGTTGGCCACGACCGTGCTGGGACCCGTGCAGGACGGGTTGGCGACCGTGTTGAGTCCGATCGCCAACGCGATCGGGGGGATCGGTGACCTGTTCGACCTGCGCGAGGAGAACACGCGGCTGCAGTCGCGGTTGGAGGAGCTCGAAGCCCGGCGCCGCTCGTTCGAGGACCTGCTGCAGGAGAACGCCGAGCTGCGCGACCTGCTCGAGACCCGCGACCGGGGCCAGTTCGACGTCGTCGCGGCGCGCGTGATCGCGCTGGGGCCCTCCAACTACGAGTTCACGATCACGCTCGACGTCGGGTCGGACCACGGCGTGCAGCGCGACATGCCGGTCGTCAACGGCGAGGGCCTGGTGGGGCGTGTCATCCAGGTCACCCCGAACGCCTCCCGGGTCATGCTGGCGATCGATCCCAACTTCTCCGCGGCTGCCGGCGCGGCGCGCAACCGCGAGAAGGGCTGGGTCGACGGGCGTGGGGGCGACCTGATGCAGTTCCGCCTGTTCGAGCCCGAGGCCGAGATCGAGCCCGGCGAAGAGATCGTCACGAGCTCGTACTCCAACGGCGTGTTCCCGTCCGGGATCCCGATCGGGACGGTCGAATCGGTCGGCGAGCAGACCACGTTGCTGTCACGCGAGGTCTCGGTCCGCCCGTACGTCCACTTCACGCGGCTGGACTTCGTGCTGGTCGTGCTGCGTGCGCCGATCCCCGAACCCCCGCCACCGGAGGACAACCCCGACGTGCCGTTCGAGCCGCCGGTCATACCGTCGCCGTCCGAGCAGCCGGCGCCCGACCCGAGCGCGTCGCCGGGGACCGAGGCGTGAGCCGGGTCGCGATCCAGGCGCTGATCATCACGACGGCGGCGCTGCTGCAGACGGCGGTGTTCCCGCACCTGGCGATCGCCGGGTTCCGCCCCGACCTGCTCCTGCTGGTGACGGCCGCGTTCGGGCTGCGGGAGGGGGCGCCGTCGGGGCTGCGCGTCGGCTTCGCGGCCGGGCTGGTGGCCGACCTGCTCGTCAATCAGACCGCCGTCGGCCTTCAGGCCCTGGTGTTCCTCGCGGTGGGCTACACGGTCGGCGTGGCCCGGCCGTACCTGGCTCCGGAGTCGCTCTCGGCACCCCTGGTGGTCGCGTTCGTCTCCGGGCTGGTCGGGACCTCGGGCTACGGACTGCTGTCGCGCCTGCTCGGGGACGCCGCGTTCACCGGCCAGCGGGTGGTCCAGGCGGCGATCTTCGTGGCGCTCTACAACACGCTGCTGGCACCGATCGTGGTCAACGCGATCGGGCAGTTCGGCGAGCGCTTCCCCGCGGAACGGTCCGCGGCGATCTGACGTTGGACGCCGCGAACGCCGGTCCCGACACCGATCCGCCCCGGACGCGACTGCCCGGTCGTGCCCGGTTTGCGGTGGCGCCATGAAGGTGCACCCTCCCTGCGATGACCACCGACGAGCGCCCGACGCTGCGCCTGACCCTGCTGACCGTCCTGGTCGCGGGCATGCTGCTGGCGCTGCTGTCACGGCTGTGGTTCCTCCAGGTGCTGGCGGGGGAGCGCTACGCCGAGCTGGCCGACTCGAACCGGGTCCGGTTCGTGGTGCTCGACGCGCCGCGCGGGCGGATCCTGGCCCAGGACGGTCAGGAGCTCGTCAAGAACCGGCCTGCCCAGACCGTCAGCGCCCACCCGCGGGACCTCCTGGACCTTCGCGGCGAGCCCCTGGACGAGGACGCGGCGCGCGTGCTGGACCGGCTGTCCGTGCTGCTCGACCTCGAGCAGGACCGGATCGTGGAGCGCTTGCTGAGCCGCAAGTACTCGCCGTTCCGTCCCGTTCCGGTGGCCGAGGACGTCCCGCGCGAGGTCATCCTCGCGGTCAACGAGCACAAGGAGCTGTTCCGGGGCGTCGAGGCCGAGACGCTGCCGGTGAGGACGTACCCGCACGGCACCATGGCTGCGCACCTGGTGGGCTACCTCGGCGAGATCAACGAGACGGAGCTGACCGAGGTCGAGTACGCGGGCTACCGGCCCGGGGACCTCATCGGCTGGGCCGGCCTCGAGCGCACCTACGAGTCCGACCTCAACGGCCAGGAGGGGCTGCGCAAGCTGGAGGTCAACGCCAAGGGCGACGTCCTGCGGGTGTTCGAGGAACGGCCGCCCGTCCGCGGCAACGACCTCGTCACGAGCCTGGACCTCGAGCTCCAGGGCGAGGTCGAGCGCATCCTGGAAGAGGGCATCATCGCCAGCCGCGAGATCGAGCGGAAGGACGGCCGGTTCCTGCCGTCGGTGGCCGGTGCGGCCGTCGTCCTCGACCCGCGTGATGGCTCGGTGCGCGCCATGGCGTCCTACCCGGTCTTCGATCCCTCGCAGTTCGTCGGCGGGGTCACTCAGGGCTACTGGGACTTCCTGCGGGACGCCGCGAACGAGTACCCACTGCTGAACCGTGCCGTCCAGTCCGCCTACCCGCCGGGGTCGGTGTTCAAGATCGTTTCCGGGTCGGCCGCACTCCTGGGCGGGTTGATCACCACGGAGAGCCGCATCTCGTGCCCGCCCGCGTGGCGGCTGGGCAACCTCACGTTCCGCAACTGGAGTCCCCGGCACGAGGGCTCGATGGACCTGACGAGGGCCCTGAAGCGGTCGTGCGACACCTTCTTCTACGAGCTGGCCCGACAGGAGTGGAGCCGCGAGGAGGCCCAACCCGACGACCAGGTCGACGAGACCTTGCCGCGGGTGGCGGCGGAGTTCGGGCTCGGAGCCCGGTTGGGCGTCGACCTGCCGTCGGAGTCCCCTGGGGTGATCCCGAGCCGGGAGTGGCGCAAGACCTACTGGGAGCAGCACAAGGACACCTACTGCCGCAAGGCCGAGGAGCTGACGCCCGGCAGCTATGCACAGCGCGTGAACGCCGACCTGTGCCGCGACGGCGGGCGCTGGCGGGGCGGTGACGCGGTGAACCGCTCCATCGGCCAGGGCGACGTCCTGCTCACCCCGCTGCAGGTGGCCGCCACCTACATGGCCATCGCCAACGGTGGCACCGTGTACGCCCCGCAGGTGGGCGAGCGCATCGTGGACTTCGACGGCACCGTCATCCGGGAGATCGAGCCCGAGGTCGTCAGCACGCTGTCGCTCACGCCGGCACAGATGGCCGAGATCCGGCGCGGCCTCGAGGCGGTCGTGATGGACCGCACGTTCCCGTCGGGCACCGGCTCCTCGGCCTTCCGGGACTTCCCGATCGAGACCATCCCCGTGGCTGGCAAGACCGGCACCGCGGAGCTCAGGCCCAAGGTGCCCTACGCCTGGTTCGCGTCCTACGCGCCTGCCAACGACCCCCAGTACGTGGTCGTGGTCGCGGTCGAGCAGGGTGGTGGCGGCTCGCAGACCGCCGCACCCATCGTCCGCAGCATCTACGACGCCATCTTCGACCTCGGGGACACCGAGTTCGAGGAGGGTCCCCGCACCGACTGACCGCACCCGAACCAACCGACCGACCGAGGGACGCACGTGGAGTCCGGGTACTTCGGCGCCGACCGCTCCCAGCGCATCGCGCGGGAGCGCGTGCAGGCGCAGTGGATGGACGCCTACGCGCCCATCCGCCACCTGGATCCGGTCCTGGTCCTGATCGCGCTCGCGCTGTCGGTGATCGGCATCGCGATGGTCTACAGCGCCAAGGCGCACCAGCTCCAGCTCCAGCAGCTACCCACCGACCTGTACGCCACCAAGCAGACGATCGCGCTGGCCGTGGGGATGGTCGCCCTGCTCGTCACCGCGACGTTCGACTACCGCTACTTCCGTGCGTACGCCATCGCGGTCTACGTCGGCTCCCTGCTGGGGCTCGTGCTGGTCCTCACGCCGCTGGGCGTCGAGGTCAACGGGACGCAGGCGTGGCTGAGCTTCGGTGGCTTCCAGCTCCAGCCAGCGGAGTTCGCGAAGGTGGCGGTCATCGTCACGCTGGCAGCCCTGCTGCACGAGCGCCGCGAGACCCCGGGCATCGTGACCGTCGCGTTGGGGCTGGTGATCGTCGGCGTGCCGCTGCTGCTGATCCTCCAACAGCCCGACCCGGGCACCGCCACGGTGTTCCTCTGGCTCGCGTTCGCGCTGTTCCTCGTCGGCAACATCCAGGCGCGCTACCTCGGGGCCATGCTCGCCGCGGGGATCGCCGGGGTCTGGGCGGTGCTGCGGTTCGAGCTGCTCGCCAAGCACCAGGTCGACCGCCTCACGGCGTTCCTCGACCCCAACAACCCGGCGCTGAGCCAGTCGATCCGCTACAACGCCGACCAGTCGTTGATCGCCATCGGCTCCGGCCAGTTCCTCGGCAAGGGCTACATGGACGGCACCCAGACCAACCTCGCGTACGTGCCCGAGAACCACACCGACTTCATCTTCACCGTGGTCGGCGAGGAGTTCGGCTTCGTCGGGGCCACCATCGTGCTCGGCCTGTTCGCGCTGCTGATGTGGCGCGGCATCCGGATCGCGATGATGGCCAAGGACCTGTTCGGGACGCTGCTGGCGGTCGGCGCGGTCGCGATGATCGCGTTCCAGGTGTTCGTCAACGTCGGGATGGCGGTCGGGATCATGCCGGTCATCGGCATCCCGCTGCCGTTCGTCAGCTACGGCGGCACCAGCTTGATCGCTGGCCTCGTGCTGATCGGGCTCCTGCTCAACGTGCACATGCGACGCTTCTGACCGTCACAGGCGTAGAACGCCGCTGAAGGGGGCCTAGCGCCCGGCCGGAACGGGGAGAGCGCGGAGCCGGTCGAACGCGGCGACGAGCTGGGCAGCCCCCGGCGTGGCATGATGGGTGTCGGGGAATGAGGACGGGCGATGCAATCCACAGCGGTCGACCAGGAGTTCGGGAGCACCGAGGATCAGGTGCTGATCGAGCGGATGCTGGAGCTCAGCCCGGAAGCGCGGTTGCTGGGTCTCATCCGGGCTGCCGAGTTCTTCGCCGCGGCCCGGCGTGTCTGAAGGCGGCGGGGGGTCCTTCGATCCGACGACCATCGTCCGGGTCCTGGATGAGCATGGCGTCCGCTACGTCGTCATCGGTGGGGTGGCGGCACGGCTGCACGGTTCGCCGACGCTCACCGAGGACATGGACGTCACCCCCGAACGGTCGGAGGACAACCTCCGCCGGCTGGCACAGGCGCTGGCGCAGCTCGGGGCCCGGCTGGCGGTGCCCGGCGTCGACGGGGGGTTAGCCGTCCCGCTCGATCAGGACACGTTCTCGTCCCCGGTGATGACGTTCACCACCTCGGCGGGCGAGGTCGACGTGGTCCTCGAACCTGCCGGCACCGGCGGCTTCGAACAGCTGCTCTCCCGAGCGGTGGAGTTCGAGGTGTTCGGCGTGCACGTCCACGTCGCCGACCTCGCCGACATCATCGCCTCCAAGGAGACCTCCGACCGACCGAAGGACCGCGTCCATCTCCCGCTTCTGCGCCAGCTGGCCGAGGAGCTCGAACGACGCCAGGACACAGAGCGTTGAACCGACGGTCGCGGCCACGGCCGCCGCCGCTGATCCGGCCGCACTCGGCACATGCGACGCTTCTGACTCCGGGAGGTTCCCGGTCGAGGCTCCCGGCCCGTCGCACCCTCGGCGGCGCCACGATACGCTCGTGAGCACATTGCGCTGCGCGTGACGAGGCGTTCGTCGCCAGTTCTCGGGCACGAAAGCCCGTGCGCAGCGCAGGAGTTCGAAGCCCTGAGCGCGGCACCGCCTGCAGCCGGGCAAACGAACCACCACAGACTTCCCGAGGCGCCCATGACGCCCCCGACCGCCATCCCCGACACCGCAGCCCGGATCGACCTCGCCCAGATCAGGGGCACCAGGGGTGCGGTCGCGCCCCCATCCCAGTGGGAGGCACTGGAACCCCTGCTCCTGCAGGTCAACAAGCCGGCCCAGTACGTCGGTGGTGAGCACAACCAGACCCTCAAGGACTGGGGGTCGGCCGACGTCCGCTGGCTGCTCAACTACCCGGACACCTACGAGGTCGGCCAGCCCAACCAGGGCATCCAGATCCTGTACGAGATCCTCAACGAGTGCCCGACCACGCTGGCCGAGCGCTCGTACGTGCCGTGGCTCGACCTCGAGCAGCTCATGCGCGAGCACGACATCGCGCTGTTCAGCCTCGAGCACCACCATCCTCTGTGGGCGTTCGACGTGTTCGCCGTCACGCTGCCGCACGAGCTCGGGCACACCAACCTGCTGACGGCGTTCGACCTCGGTGGCATCCCGTTGCGCAGCGACGAACGAACCGCCGACCACCCGCTGGTCGTGGTCGGCGGTCACGCCGCGTTCAACCCCGAGCCGCTGGCTGCGTTCATCGACGTGGCCGTCGCCGGTGACGGCGAGGAGTTCACGCTCGAGCTCGATGACGTCGTGCGCACCTGGAAGCACGACCGCGAGGGGGGCGGATTCGCAGAGGCGGATGCCCGCCGCGAGCTGCTGCGCCGGGTGGCCACACAGGTGTCCGGCGCGTACGTGCCCGCGTTCTACGAGCCGCGGTACGCCGCCGACGGCCGGTTGCTGCAGACCGTCCCGGTCGAGTCCGGCGTCCCGCACCGCGTCCCCAAGCGGACCGTGCAGGATCTCGAGCAGTGGCAGTACCCCCGCAAGCAGATCGTGCCGATGACCGAGGTCGTGCACGAACGCTTCAGCGTCGAGATCTTCCGCGGCTGTACCCGCGGCTGCCGCTTCTGCCAGGCCGGGATGATCACGCGTCCCGTGCGCGAGCGCAAGCCCGAGACCATCCAGAAGCTGGTGCGCGAGGGGATCCGGAGCACCGGGTTCGAGGAGGTCGGGCTGCTCAGCCTCTCCAGCGCCGACCACGCGGACATCGGTGACATCGCCAGGGACCTGGCCGACGAGTACGAGGGGACGGCGACCTCGCTGAGCCTGCCTTCGACCCGGGTCGATGCGTTCAACGTCACCCTCGGCAACGAGCTGGCCCGCAACGGCCGCCGGACGGGCCTGACGTTCGCCCCCGAGGCCGGCTCGGAGCGCATGCGGGCGGTCATCAACAAGATGGTGTCCGAGGCCGACATGCTCCGGACCGCGCAGATGGCCTTCAGCGGGGGCTGGCGCCACATCAAGCTGTACTTCATGGTCGGCCTGCCCACCGAGACCGACGAGGACGTGCTGGCCATCGCCGAACTGGGCATCAAGGTCTACGAGATCGCGCGCACGCACGGTACGAAGAACCGCGTCACGGTTTCGGTCGGTGGCTTCGTGCCCAAGCCCCACACCCCGTTCCAGTGGGCGCCCCAGGACTCACCTGACGAGATCCACCGCAAGCTGTCGATGATCCGGCACGCGATCAAGGAGCACAGCGGGCTGAAGCTGCGCACCAACGATCCCGAGGAAGGCGTCATCGAGGGGCTGCTGTCGCGCGGCGACCGCCGGGTCGCCGACGCCGTCCAGCGCGCGTGGGAGCTCGGCGCCCGCATGGACGGCTGGCACGAGACCGACACGCTAGGTGCCTGGCGCCAAGCCATGGACCAGACCGGCGTCGACCTGGCCTGGTATTCGTACCGGGAACGGCTCGAGAACGAGGCGCTGCCCTGGGACCACCTCGACTCCGGCCTCGAGAAGGACTGGCTGTGGTCGGACTGGCAGGACGCGCTGGCCGAGCAGGAGCTGGACGACTGCCGGTGGACGCCGTGCTACGACTGCGGGGTGTGCCCGGGCCTGGACCTCGTGCACGACACCGGCTACCAGGCGCTGCCGGTCCTGGGTTCGCGCCCGGCGCCCGAGGTGGTCTGACGTGCAGCGCATCCGCATCCGCTACACCAAGGAGGGCCGCACGCGGTACGTGTCCGCGCGCGACCTGACCTCGGTCTGGGAGCGGGCCCTGCGCCGCGCCGACCTGCCGATCGCCTACTCCGAAGGCTTCACCCCCCACCCCAAGGTGTCCTTCCCGGACGCCCTGCCCGTGGGGGTCGCATCGACCGGCGAGTACGCCGAACTGACCTTCGCCGTCCCCATCGACCCCGGTCCGGGGATCGCGGCGCTGTCGGCCACGCTGCCCACCGGCATGGAGATCCTGACCTACTGGGAGGTCCCCGACGGCGCGCCCAAGCTGGCGCGCATGCTGCCCGCCACCCTCTGGGAGCTCGAGTACGAGGTGCTCGACGCTTCGTCGGACCGGATCGCACAGGATCTGGCCGAGCTCGCCGAGCGGGCCCTCGCCAGCCACGAGCTCACCGCACAGCGTGAGCGCGCGAACGGCGAGGTCAGGACCGTCGACGTCCGGGCAGCCCTCGAGGATCTCCGCGTGTCGATCGTTGACACGACACCACTACTCCGCGCGGTCACCCGCAACGACGGACCCACCGTGCGCCCCACCGACCTCCACACTGCGCTGTCGTCCCTGCTGAGCGGGCGAGACGACGGCCGCGGTCTGCCAGAGCCGCGCCTGCACCGGCGCGTGGCTCAGGGCCAGATCGTCGCCACCGGTCTGCGCGAAGCGCTGTCCGGCGAGGTCGAGCGGCTGGCGCCGGGACGTCTCGCAGGAGCCGCCTGACCGAAACGAGCGATCCACGTGAGCAACCAGGACAGCGACACCGAGAACCCCGGCAACCAGGAGCCCACCCGCACGCGCACCCGGACGCGTAGCCGTGGCACGTCCGACGGCGCCTCCTCCGGCGGGGCCGCAGACCGCGCCCAAGCGCAGGAGTCCTCCGAGGACAGCCGTTCCGGCGGGTCCTC
>Ga0214471_10002874_pt1 | contig 13404 bp, 10 predicted proteins | sample RVTome_5_FD_207665 | JGI IMG/M metagenome (GOLD analysis project Ga0214471, IMG submission 207665) | Soil microbial communities from uranium-contaminated site in the Upper Colorado River Basin, Wyoming, United States - RVT142D155 | ecosystem: Environmental > Terrestrial > Soil > Contaminated >...
GTTCCTCGCGTATCTCAATCGCGGGTTCCGGCTGGCTCCGACGGCCGACCAGGACAACCACTACTTCACGTGGGGGACAATCACGGAGGCGCGCACGGCGGTGATCGCGCCCAGCCTGACGTCGGGCGATCTGCTGGCCGCGCTGCGAGCGCGACACGTGTACGCCACGGAGGATTCCAACCTCGAGCTGATCTTCCGCGTCAACGGCGCACTGCAGGGCGATGTGATCACTCCGGCGCCCGCAATCGGCTCAGAGCTCGACATTCAGTTCACCGTCCACGACCCCGATGAGGTCGAGGCGGCGTATGAGATCGAGGTGTATTCCGACGACGGTCCCGGCGGCGCGGTAGCCACCCTCGTCGACGTCGTCTCGACGACGGGCAACACCACGTCGGGCCAGCCAAACGCGATCGCGGGAATCCGCTTTCGCGGTCCAGGCCAGTACGTGCTGTTCAAGGTGCGCCAGATCGGTGAGCACGGGAACGACGACCACGCCTGGACGGCGCCCGTATGGTTCGAAGGCGGCCCCACTCCGCCAGCGCCGGCGTCACCACAGCTTCGCATCACGAGTCTGCTTCCCAATCCGGCGGGCGACGAACTGGAAGACGAGTCCGTGACGATCCGCAACACGGGATCGACTCCGGTCAACCTGTCGGGTTGGACCCTCACGGATCCCACGGGCCGCACCTGGTCGCTCGCAACCGTGGGCACCATTCCAGCGGGCGCCAATCGCACGGTTCTCCGCCAGGGACAGTCGATGGCGCTCAACAATGGAGGGGACACGGTGAAGCTGGTGGCGCCTGACGGTACCATCGTTCATCAGGTGACCTACCAGTCCACCGCGTCAGGTGTCACCATCAGCGTACCGCCGGAGTGATGCGATTCCTGATGGTGGCGGCGAGCGGAATCGCCGATCAGGAATGACTCCCGGTTTCTACCGCACGGCGGGCTACCTTGCCGTGACGGGGCTGCCCGCGATTCTGGTATATGAACGCTTCGGTCTCTCGATGTTGCGCGCGTGTGGGTCAACCTCGACGTCGTGTGGGCCGTCGCACTGACCGTCACCGGCCTGCTGACCATTTCACCGCGCATCGCCCCGGGCCAGTCTGTGACGCCGGTACCGGATCGCATCAGGCGGCGCCGGTTCACGGCAAGGCGGCACCACGGCTATCCGGCGCCCACTGCGCGCAGCAGTGGCGGGAATCGCGAGTGCCCGCGAAAGGAGTCGAACATCGGGAACGTCCGCAACATCATCATTGACGGATCGCGCTGTTCTACCGAACGCTCGAGAAACGCCATCCCCGCTTCGAGATCACCCAGTGCCGCATGGGCCAGTGCGAGGACTCCGGGCTGCACATATCCCGTCGCCCCCCGCTCCATGAGCGTGCCCAGCAGAGTGTCCGCCCGGCGCGCCTGGCCCGCCAATCCGCAGGCGATGATCAGGCTTGCCAGCGCCCAGGGATGGCGTTCCGAGATGCTCGCTTCCGCGACGGCCGCCGCAACGGCCTCGGCGCCCATCCCCTTCTGGACGTAGGCTGCCGACAGCCAGTGATATGCCAGGAAGGACGGCGCATCGACGTCGATGGCCGCGTGCAGGGCGTCGATCGCGTCATCGTACCGCCTGGCGGCGATGAGATGCTGACCATCCATGATCCTGGAATGACCGGAGGCACCCGTCATGCTCGCAGCGCGCCGTGAAATCGCCAGACCGGCGTCCACCTCGCCGGACAGGCATAACCGCACATACGCCAGGCGGTACTGCGCCATCGCCAGGGAAGGATCAAGTTCCACTGCCCGCTCCAGCAGGAGCAGGCCCGCCTTGACGTCGCGCTGCACCCACACCAGGCATGATCCCCTGGCCGCGTTGGTCTCGGCGAGGTCGGGCGCCAGTCGGAGCGCCTCACTCGACTCCTGATCCGTGAGCTCGGCCGCTCGCGTGGCCGGAAGGAAGCCGTAGAACGCCAGCTGCCCGTACGCATCGGAGAGTGCGGCGCGCGCGCGCGCATGCGACGGATCGATCGCTATCGCCTGGCGAAAGTGTTCCAGGCCCTGACCCAGCCCGGCTCCTTTCGGCGTCCACTCGCGCAGGCCGAGGGCATGGAGCTCGTTCGCCCGCTCCCGCGGGGACGGGGCGCCTGGAAGCCCGGCCGCAAGACGCAACGCCGCCTCGACGCCGGCACCGACGAGACGCCCCACTTCGTCCTGCACGGCGAGTACGTTCGTGGCAACCCGATCGTAACGCTCGGTCCACAGCGTGGCATTGTCCCGGGTGCTGACCAGGCGTGCCGTCACGCGTACGTCGTTACCGGCGCGCCTCACGCTCCCCTCCAGCAGCGCGCCGACTCCGAATCGCGCACCGACGTCACGTGCTTCCACCGGCGTGCCCCGCAGCGCCGCCGTCGCCGTTCGACCCGTAACCCGAACGTCGGGGATCAGGCCAAGGACGTGAATCACCTCCTCGGTCAGTCCGTCGGCCAGATGGCCGGCCTCGGCGTCCGACGACATGCAGGCGAACGGCAACACGGCGACCGAGAGGCCGTCGGGCGCCTGACGAGGCGGCGGAGCGGACTCGCGCGGCGCCTCCCGGATCGAAGCCGTCGGATCGGCGGCGGCCGTTGGAATGGCCGAGTGACGGGGCAGCGCCGGCTCCACCGTCCCCTCGCGGATGCCGCTGGCCAGATCGACGACCGCCTCGTCAGGCGTGAGGTCGAGTTCCTGAGCAATGATCTCCTGGTAGATCCGCGCCTGCTGGAGCGCGCCGGCACGATCGCCGGCGTCCATGAGGGCGCGCATCAGATCGACGGTGAAGCGGGCACTGAGGGGATCCAGCGCCGCCAGCCTCCGGCGCCAGCGGACCGCAGCTACGGCGTCGCCGTTGTCGCGAGCCGAGCGCGCCAGTCTGTCCAGTCCGACCGCGAGGGCGCGACCGAGCGCGCGACGCTCCTCCTCCACCCAGTGTTCGAATTCCGGAACCGAAGCGAGCCGGAAGCCGTCGAGAAACGGTCCGTCATACAGCGCAACCGCGCGCTCGAAATCCTCGTGCCGGAAGAAATCCTCGAATTCGGCGACGTCGCAGACCACCTCGTCCGGGTTGAGGCGGAGGTCGTGCGTACCGAGAAACAGGTCGCGGAGCTGGGCATCGCGCCGGAGCGCATAGATGGCCTGCTTCAAGGCGTTTCGCCCCTGCTCATCGTCGGCATCGGGCCAGAGCGTCGCCTGGAGGCGATCACGGCTGACGCCTCGCTGGCCGGCCCGCGCGACCATGGCCAGCAGCGCCATGCGTCGCGGTTGCGCCGCCGCACCGAGCACACGTTCCCCTCCCCGATGGACCGAGAGTCCGCCGAACGCCTTGACCTTCAGCACTCGACGTTCTCCCTGGCTCCGACCAGGTCACCCACTGGCACTCCCTGGTATCGTTCCTGCCTTCCAGTCCGCGGCGTCCCCAATGGCGACCGCGACGCCATAATAGGCCGCCGTCATGTGGACCGGAAGTGAACCGGCCCCACCCCGAGCCGTCGCCGCCACATCGCGCGCGGCCAACGGCACGACCGCGGGGCATCCTGCCGGTCCACCTCTCGTCAGGCATGCTGCAACGGACGGTCCCCCGGGCGCGCTCAATGGCGGCCGGGGGGAAGAAGTGAGAATGAGTGTCCGACATGAGACCGAGCAGTAGCAGCGGTGACGGCGGGGCCCGCGAGCGGGCCCCGCCAGTTTCCCGGTGCGCAATCAGAAGGAGATGCCGGCGGTGAATGCCCAGCGACTCCGGTCCGGCATGCCCTGTTCACCGGCGATGCGGCTCGTCGTGACAACGATGTCGCGAACACGAAGCGAGGTGCCCGTCGTGTAGCTGGCATCCCATCCGCGGTCCATCGACTGCCGTTCCTCGTCGAGGTACGTGCGCAGGTCATATCGTGCGATCGAGGCGGAAGCAAACGGCGAGATCGTTACGCCACCCAGCCGGATGTCGTAGCTCACACCACCGCTGGCCGGCAGCGAGACATGCAGGCGGCCGGTGTTGGCGCGGTCATCACCCCACGCCGTGACCCCGGCTCCCAGCGACCCGGCTACCGACAGGCCACGAACGGCGCGCACGTCGTGCGAGACGGACACGCGGGTCGCCACGTCGAGAATCCCCGCGGACACGTCCTCGAACGGCCGGGCGCTACCACGGAGCTGCAACGACATCCTTGTCGGATTGTTCGCCGCCCCGAACCGGTGGGCGTAGATCATGCCGAGCAGCGTGGTGGTTTCTGCGCCACCGTCGCGGGTGAGCTGTGCCGTGTAGAACGAGAGGTTGTTGGAGCCGATGAACGGAACGCCCAGCGCGTCCTGTGCTGTCGCGGCCGTCGGAACCACGCCGGCGACCAGCGACGCGGCGACGACGAGGACGCGGGAACGAACGACGGACATTCGGTTGGTGGAATTCGTGGTGCGTGACATGAGTTGGATCCTCCAGAGGGCGGTATGTGCTGCACGAGGTTCGGTTGCGCCGGAGCCGAGTGCTTCCGACGCCGACAACCTACGGGGCCCGGTCTCGTGGAGGTCTCGGGAAAGTCACCTGACCCAAGCCGTTGGGTGGCGGGCACTTGGGGGGCGGCGCCCGCGATGATCGCCGGGTCCGCGCCGCGCCTAACGGCTTTCGCTCGCGTCCGGCAAGTCGGTCGCCGCACCGCGCCGGAGGCGATTCTGCCGGGCCTGCAGCATCCTCACGCCGCGCACCACCGGCTGGCAGCACCCGGGATCCGGCTCTGCCGATTCTGGCTGCACGGTTGGCGGCTGCGCCGGTGCGGCGCTCCGTACCGATTGGGGCGCGGCGCCGCGCCAGGACGTCCGGCCCTCGCCCGGTCCGAAGAGCCGACGGATCATTCCCATTCGATCGTGGCTGGCGGTTTGGAGCTCACGTCATACACGACGCGGTTCACGCCCTTCACCTCGTTGATGATCCGACCCGATATCCGTCCCAGCACTTCGTGCGGAAAGTGGAACCAGTCGGCCGTCATGCCATCCGTGCTGGTCACGGCGCGCAACGCCACCACGTTCTCATACGTCCGGTAGTCGCCCATGACACCGACCGACCGCACCGGCAGCAGCACGGCGAAGGCCTGCCAGATGTCGTCGTACAGGCCCGCTGCGCGGATCTCGTCCAGGTAGATCGCGTCCGCCTGCCGCAACACGTCGAGCTTGTCCACCGTGAGGTCCGAGAGCACGCGAATGCCGAGCCCCGGACCTGGAAACGGGTGCCGACCGACCATTTCCTCGGGCAGGCCCAGCTCGCGCCCGACATTGCGCACCTCGTCCTTGAACAGCTCCCGCAGCGGTTCGATCAACCGGAATTTCATGTCCGGCTTGAGCCCGCCGACGTTATGGTGCGTCTTGATCGTGACCGACGGTCCGCCTCGTGGTGAGACCGACTCGATGACGTCCGGATAGAGCGTCCCCTGCACCAGAAAGTCCACGTCCGGACCCACATCCGCGGCGGCATCCTCGAAGACATCGATGAAGGTGTGGCCGATGATCCGACGCTTCTCCTCGGGATCTTCCACGCCGCGCAGGGCATCGAGGAAGCGCTCTTCGGCGCGGATGGTCACCAGGTTGATCCCGTGGTTGGCACGAAAGGTCCGTTCGACCTGGTCCCGCTCGTGCAGGCGCAACAGCCCGTTGTCGACGAAGATGCACGTCAACTGGTCGCCGATCGCCTTGTGTACCAGCATCGCCGCCACGGACGAATCGACACCGCCGGAGAGACCGCAAATCACGCGGGCGGGCCCGATCATCGTGCGGATCTTCTCCACTTCTTCGGCAATGAAGGCGCCCGGCGTCCAGGTGGGCCGCGCGTGACAGATGCCGAACAGGAAATTGGAGATGATGTCCTTGCCGCGCACCGAGTGCGCCACTTCGGGATGGAACTGAACGCCGTAGACCGGCCGGCTGGCATGCCGGAACGCGGCCAGCGGGCTGTTGGCGCTGCGGGCGACCGGCAGATAGTGCTCCGGCAACGCGGCCACCTGATCGCCGTGACTCATCCACACCTGCGTCTGCTCGTTCGGTGCGAAGCCATCGAACAGCCCCGACGGTTCGGTCACCTCGAGCATTGCACGCCCGTACTCCCGCTCCGTGGCGGGCTGAATGGCGCCGCCCTCCACCTGCACGATGAGGTTCATCCCATAGCAGACGCCCAGCACCGGCGCGACGTCCAGGATCCCCTCAGGTGCCGCCGGCGCGCCCTCGTCGTACACCGAGTTGGGACCGCCACTCAGAATGATTCCGGTGGGGCCCCATTGGTGAATCCACTCCAGCGTGACTGTGGGCGGATGAATCTCGGAGTACACGCGCGCCTCGCGCACGCGGCGCGCGATGAGCTGCGTATATTGCGAGCCGTAGTCGATGATCAGGATCCGGCTGGCCGTCGTCGGATCGGTCATGCCGTTGGCAGTTGGATGAACTCGACGCGCCGGTTGTCCAGGTCGAGAATGGCGGCCGAGGGCGGGCCATACAACCACCCGCACCCCTCACCGGGATTCACAATCAGCGTGTCACCGCGGGTCTTCATCTCCTCCCGGTGGGTGAATCCGTGAACCACGACGCTGTGCTGTTCGATGGATCGGGGCGCCACGTCCCCGATGTCGTGCACCAGGAGGATGGTCTGCCCGGACACCTCCATGCTGTGGGGCGACTCGAAGAGTTCGATGCCCAGTCCGGAAGCCGCATAGGCGCGGAGCCCTTCATGGTCACCGTCGTTGCGGCCGAATACTCCGGCCAGCGTTACGTTGTTCTCGAGTATGGGACGCAACGCGAACGGCGAACAGAAGTCACCCGCGTGCAGCACCATCCCCACGCCGCGCGCCATCATGTCGCGAATCAGGCCGTCGATCGCCGGCAGCCGATCGTGCGTGTCGGAGAGCAGGCCCAGGAGCATCAGGCGGTCCTCCAGTCCAGAGTGTTCCGCTCCAGACGAATCAGGTCGGCGTACTCCTCGCGGTCAGTGGTGACGGCGAAGCGGTCACCGTCCACGAGAATCTCGGCCACGCGCGGCCGGGCGTTGTACGTCGAGGCCATGCTGTAACCGTAGGCACCGGCCGTGTGGACGGCGAGGAGGTCGCCAGCTTCCACGTCGGGCATCTCCCGGTCCAGCGCAAGAAAGTCCCCGCTCTCGCAGATGGGCCCGACCACGTCGATGCGGCACATGGCGCGGCGGCGCGGCGTAACCGGTTCGATGTGATGGTACGCCTGGTAGTGGGACGGACGCAGCAACTCGGTCATCCCCGCGTCGGTCACCGCGATTTCGCGCCCGCCGCTGCGCTTGCGGTACAACACCCGCGTCAGCAACGTGCCGGCGCCCGCGACAAGGAACCGGCCGGGCTCCACGATGATCTCCAGACGAGTGCGCGCCGCCACGTCGCGCACGATCCGGCCGTACTCCGACAGATCGGGAGGGACTTCGTCCTCGTAGGGAACGGCCAGTCCGCCGCCGATATCGAGGTACTTGACGGTATTGATTCCGTCGGCGCGGAGGTCGTCCAGCAGCGTCGTGATGCGCTCCAGACCGCGGACGTAGGCATCGAGCTGTGCCAGCTGGGATCCGACGTGCATGTCCAGCCCGACGAGGTCCAGATGGGGGAGGTCGCGCGCCACGCGGGCGGCGACCGGCGCCTCGTCATATGGAATACCGAACTTGTGTCCCTTGCCACCGGTCCGGATGTAGGCGTGCGGATTGTCGACCGTGATCTCCGGATTGACGCGCAGTCCGACCGGCACCCTGCGCCCGCGTTCGGAGGCCAGCTGTTCCAGCAGCTGCAGCTCTGCCTCTGATTCGACATTGACGATCCGCACGCCCGCTTCGACCGCTTCGGCCAGTTCCCGCAGTGTCTTGCCGACACCCCCGAAGATGACATCCTCGGGGGCGAAGCCCGATTGCAGGGCACGATACAGTTCCCCACCGGACACGACCTCCGCGCCGCCGCCGGCCTTTCTGACGAGCTGAAGGATTGCCCAGTTCGCGTTGGCCTTGAGGGAGTAATGGATCCGGTGGGCGATTCCGCGCAACGCGCGATCGAGCAGCTTGAACTGCCCCCGGATCGCGGACGCGGAGTAGACGAATGCCGGAGTCCCGATTTCCCTGGCGAGATGCTCGAGCTGGACGCCCTCGCAAGCCAGCGAACCGTCCCGCTGCGTGAGCGTCGGCATCAGTAAGCCCGCGCCCACAACACCTCGTGCCTGGCCGGTTCCCCGGTGACCAGGCACCGTGACGGCGCCGGCGACGACCGGAATTCGGGATCGGGGAGGCAGCGAATCGTGGCCTTGGTCTCGGCTTTGACCCGGGCCTCGACCTCCGGATCGCCGTTCCAACCCGCGTAGACGAAAGCGCCCTCTCCTGCCATCAGCTCCCGGAAACTGTGGTAAGTGATTGGCTCGCGAATGCTGTGCGCCTCGCGCCGTTCCCGCGCCGTTGCCAACATGTTCGACTGGATGCGCTCCAGCAGCGCGCTCACGGCGGGGGCAAGTGCGTCCAGGGGAAGCGATGCCTTCTCGCGGGTATCGCGTCGCGCGGCGACGCAGGCCTGCTTCTCCAGGTCACGGGGGCCCAGCTCGATGCGGAGTGGGACGCCGCGCAGCTCCCACTCGTAGTACTTCGCACCCGGCTTGACACCCTCGCGGGCATCGACCCGGACGCGGAGTCGATCGTCGCCGCGGCCGCCCCACTGCGTGAGGTCGTCGCGAAGACGATTGGCCGCCTCGAGGAGACGTGCCTGCTCCGCATCGCTCTTCCAGATCGGAACGACAATCACTTCGATGGGCGCCAGCCGCGGCGGAGTACGGAGTCCATTGTCGTCACCGTGGGTCATCACCAGGCCGCCGACGAGCCGAGTCGAAACGCCCCAGCTGGTGTTCCAGGCATGCTCTATGGAGCCGGATTCGCTCTGGAACTGCAGCTCGAAGGCCTTGGCGAAGTTCTGTCCCAGGTTGTGCGAGGTCCCCGCCTGCAGCGCGCGGTTGTCCTGCATCATGGCCTCGCAGGCGTACGTGCGCAGGGCGCCGGCGAATCGCTCGGATTCCGTCTTGAGGCCGGTCACGGGCGGCATGGCCATCCACTGTTCCATGAACTCCCGGTAGATCGACAGGATGATCCGCGTTTCCTCCTCCGCTTCGTCGTGCGTGGCATGGGCCGTGTGTCCTTCCTGCCAGAGGAATTCCAGGGTGCGAAGGAACAGTCGGGTGCGCATCTCCCAGCGCACGACGTTGGCCCACTGGTTGATCTTGATGGGCAGGTCGCGGTAGCTCTGCACCCACTTGGCGTACATCGAGTAGATGATGGTCTCCGACGTCGGGCGGACGATCAGCGGTTCGGCGAGCTTCTGGCCACCGCCATGCGTGACGACCGCCGCCTCGGGGGCGAATCCCTGGACGTGCTCCGCTTCCTTGTGCAGGAAACTCTCGGGAATGAAAAGCGGAAAGTAGGCGTTCTCGTGACCGGTGGCCTTGAACATCGTGTCCAGGGCGCGCTGCATCCGCTCCCAGATGCCGTAGCCGTTGGGGCGGATGACCATGCAGCCCCGGACCGGGGAATAATCGGCGAGTTCGGCGCGCAGCACCACGTCGTTGTACCAGCCGCTGAAGTCGGCGGCGCGGGTCGTCAGCTTCCTGTCGTCGGCCATCAATCCTCGTTATCGTCAGTCGTCAGTTGTCAGTCGTCAGTAGTCAGCCACGGAAACGCCCGGCGAACCCCCGCCCGAGCGACCGGGGATTGGCTTTCAGCACCATGAGGAGGTCGTCGAGCGAGAGGTGAGCGTGCCCCACCACGTCGCCCAGCGTACGGACGTTGGCGACCGCGCCCACCACCCCGGCCCCGGCGCCGTCGCGGAGCTGCAGCCGCAGCCCCTCGTCGGTGGGACGGACCTCCACGATGTAGCAGGCCTGTGCGGACCACGCTGCCTTGCGCTGCCGGCCCAGCGGGCCCCGCGAAAAGGCGTACTCCACCGAAGCGCCCGTCCGGCGCAGCGCGGTGGCGATCTCGATCACCTCGGTGTCGGTGACCGGGAACTCCGCGGCCACGTAGAAATCCGTACCGGCGCGAGTCGGCGTCATCAGCCCGCGCGCCCGCAGCAACTCGCCCAGCACCACGTCGCCCATGCCGAAGCCTAACGCGGGGAGGTCGGTGTCACCCAGGTCGCGCAGCAGGGTGTCGTACCGACCGCCGCCGCAGATGGCGCGGAATTCTCCTTTCCGGTCGAACAGCTCGAAGACGAGACCCGTGTAGTACGCCAGGCCCCGCACGATGGACAGGTCGAAGCGGACCCAGTTCGCCACCCCATGGGCAGTCAGGAGTGCCAGGTACCGCTCCATCCGGTCGAGCGACTCGGCCACGTCCGGCTCGGTACCGTGCGCCCGACGCAGTGCGGCCAGATCCGAGGCTGCCACCGCGTCCAGCACGCGCGCCGCGCCGCCGGTGGAGATGCCCGCCTCCTGCAGTCGCTCCGTCAGCCGCGCCCGTGGCTCGCGCTCGATCTTGTCGACGGCCGCGTACGCCGCTGGCACGGCCTCGTCAGGCACGCCCCAGGCGCGCAGCAGGGCCGTGAGCAGCCGCCGGTCCGACACCCGCGCGACGACGTCCTCGGCCGTCAGACCGCACCCACGCATGATCTCGATCGCGACGGCCAGCAATTCGGCGTCCGACCCGATCTCGGCGTCCCCGACGATGTCCACGTTCAGCTGGAAGTGCTCCCGCAGCCGTCCCTTCTGCTGCCGCTCGTGCCGGAAGAGCTGGGGCAGCGAATACCACCGCACCGGCTTGCGCAGCGCGTTAGCTCGCGCGGAGACCATGCGCGCGAATGTCGGGGTCATTTCCGGCCGGAGCGCCACTTCCCGCCCACCCTTGTCCGTGAAATGGTAGAGCTGCCCGACGATCTCCTCGCCGCTCTTGCGGGTGTACAGTTCCAGCGGCTCCAGCGGCGGCCCGTCGTACTGCTCGAACCCGAACCGGCGCGCGACATCGTGCCAGACGCGAAAAACGTGCTCGCGTTCTGCCAGTTCCCTGGGGTAGAAATCGCGAAATCCGGGGAGTGCTCCCGCTGACATTGGGGAAAGCTACCCGGCCAGCGGATCGACCTGCAAGCGAGCCATCGCATCGCCGACCGTGTGAAACGAACCGGTGACGAGCACCGTCGCCGCCAACCGCGCCGCAGTCTCGATGGCGCGGTCGAAATCGGGCTCCAGCAGCGCGTCCCATCCGTTGGCCCGCGCGAAACCGACGGCCTCCTCCACCCGCCAAGCCCGGCTCTCCGGTGCGGTGGGCGCATTGGTCAGCACGAAGAGGTCCACCACAGGCGCGAGGGCGCCCATGACGCCACGCCAGTCCTTGTCGGCCAGCACGGTCAGGAGCGCGGCCACAGGGCGCGGCTCGCCAACTGCCTGCACTGTCGCCGCGAGGACCGCGGCACCATCCGGATTGTGCGCGACGTCGAAGATGAAGCGATCCTCACGGTGGAATCGCCCGGGCAGGCGGACCGACGACAGACACGCCGCGGCCTCGTCGAGCGACACCGACCAGCGGCTGCCGGCGGCGCGCAGCATGAGCAGGGCGAGGATCGTGTTCGACGCTTGCGGCCGGCCGGCCAACGGTGTGTGCAGTCGGCGGGACTCACCGGCGAGCGTGACCTCGAAGCTGGTACCGGCCTCGGAGACGACGATGCCGGACGGCGGCGCATCCGCTCGCACGCTGACGACCGGGTCGGCGCCGTGCTCACGCGCGAGGGACGCCAACAGCCCCTCGATCGCCGGATCGGGCTCGCCAATGACGGCGGGGATACCGGGCTTGAAGATTCCCGCCTTCTCGGCCGCGATCTCCTCCCGCGTGGTACCCAGGTACTCCACGTGGTCGATGCCGATCGAGGCGACGCCGGCGGCAACGGGCCTAACGACGTTCGTCGCATCCAGCCGCCCGCCCAATCCCGTCTCGATGATCGCCACGTCGACACCCGACCGGGCGAACCAGTCGAACGCCATCGCGGTCGTGGCCTCGAAAAACGTGGCGCCGGTGCGCTCGACCTCGGGAGTCCACCGGGTAATGAACTCCACAACGTAGTCCGCATCGACCGGCCGGCCATCGACAAGAAACCGCTCCCGGAAGTCCACGAGGTGCGGCGACGTGTACTTGCCCACCCGGAAGCCCCGCCGACGGAGGATCGCCTCCAGCGTCGCGCAGACGCTGCCTTTCCCGTTCGTCCCCGCCACGTGAAAGTGGTTCACGCCGTCATGCGGATCACCCAGGGCAGCCAGCAGCGCCACCGTGCGTTCGAGCCCGAACCGCGACCCGCCGGTCGTACGCTCGAACAGAAAGTCGAGTGCCTGCTGGTACCGGCTCAGGCGGTGGTCCACCCCGCCACGGCCGGCTTGCCGCTCATGTGGCGCAACAGTCGGCCGACCGTCGTCTTGAGATCCCGCCGATGCACCACAGCATCCAGCATGCCGTGATCCAGCAGGAATTCGGCGGTCTGGAACCCCTCGGGCAGATCCTGACCCAGCGTCTGCTTGATCACGCGCGGCCCGGCGAAGCCGATCACCGCGCCGGGTTCGGCGAGGATCGCGTCACCCAGCATGGCGTAACTCGCGCTCACGCCACCGGTGGTCGGGTTGGTCATGATGGACACGTACGGAATCCGCCGCTCGGCCAGCTGCGACAGCACCGCGCTCACCTTGGCCATCTGCATCAGGGACAGCACACCCTCCTGCATGCGGGCACCACCGGACGCCGAGACGATGAGCAGCGGATGCTTCTTTTCGAGGGATCGCTGCGCCAACCGGGAGATCTTTTCGCCCACGACGGAGCCCATCGAGCCGCCCATGAACGCGAAGTCCATCATCCCGATTCCCACGGGCATCCCGGCCAGGGTTCCGGTAGCCGTGAGGATCGCGTCGTAGTCGGCGACCTGGCGGGCCTTCTTGACCCGCGCCTGGTATTCCGGGAACTGCAGCGGATCGGTGGACCGGATGTCGGGTTCGGTCTCGGTCCATGTATCCTCGTCGAACAGCAGGCGGGCGTACTCCACGGCCCGCAGCCGCCGGTGGTAATCGCAGGACGGGCAGACGTTGAAGTCCCGGACGAACTTCTCCCGGATGTCCGTGTGGCCGCACGCCTCGCATTTCTCCCAGGCATCGGGCGGAATCTCGAGACGTTCAGTGCGCGGCGCACGGGGCTTCTTCTCTTTGCGAAACCAGGCCATATCCACACTAAGAATGCAGAACCGGGAGGCGGGATGCGAGACCCGTGAGGTCCGAGGGCGCCGGGATCAGGTCGCGGGGCGCGACCAGAGCCCGTGACCGGGGACGTCAACGGGAGACGATGGGCAGGTCGCCGGCTCGTCCCCTTCCTTCCGCCGAGATCCTCACCAGCATGCCGACCGCAATCCA
>Ga0214471_10002875_pt1 | contig 13401 bp, 13 predicted proteins | sample RVTome_5_FD_207665 | JGI IMG/M metagenome (GOLD analysis project Ga0214471, IMG submission 207665) | Soil microbial communities from uranium-contaminated site in the Upper Colorado River Basin, Wyoming, United States - RVT142D155 | ecosystem: Environmental > Terrestrial > Soil > Contaminated >...
TGGCGCCGCAGGCGCTCCTCCTCGGGCCCGAACACCTCGCGGAAGGCGGGGTCGAGGCCGGCTTCCAGCGGCCGCTCGCGCAGCAGCCGGGCGCAAAACGAGTGGATCGTGCCGATGAAGCCGCGGTCGATGTCGTGGAGCGCCGTCGCCAGGCGCGCCGTTGCTTCGGGGTCCTCGCCGGAGCTGCGAGCCTCCGCCAGGGATGTTTCCAGGCGGGTCTGGAAGCGCTCGCGCAGCTCGGCGGCAGCCTTGCGGGTGAAGGTGACGGCGGCGATCTCCGATACCTCGGCGGTACCGCTGGAGATCAGCGCCACGAGCCGGTGGAGCAGCTCGGTGGTCTTTCCGGAGCCGGCCCCCGCCTCGACCAGCATGTTGGTCTCGAGCCGCACATGGATTTGCTGGCGCTCGCGCTGGTCCCGTATCGGCCGTTCAGTCATCGATCTTGCGAACTCGCTGCAGCGGCGCGTACTCGGCCAGCAGCGCGTTGTTGGCCTGCGCCCAAGCCACCGGCGGCGAGTGGACCTTGCCGAAGTTGTCCTCCCGGACCCGGCACATGGCCTTGAAGTCGCAGAACTTGCACGGCGCCTCCTTGTCGAAGGGCGGAGGGAACCAGCCGGCGGCGATCATGTCGAAGAGCTGCTCGAGGATCTCCGGCCAGCGGTCCAACCGGGCCCGCTCGTAGGGCAGGCGGTGGCCCTCGCCCTTGCGGGTGGGGAAGTGGTAGGCGGCGCGCTCGACGCGCCGGCCGAGCAGCTGCTCGACGGCGTGCGTATAGAGCGCGTGCTGGAGCCGCCGGCCGCCGGAGTAGACGCCGCTGTCCTCACCGTAGCCCCAGGTGCCGCCGGTCTTGTAGTCGACGATCGCCAGTCCGCCTCCGGCGAGCTCGTCGATACGATCGACGGCGCCGCGCAGGTACACCACCGCGCCGGAGGGGAGCTGCAGCTCGGCCGGCGGCGCGGGTCGGGAAGGCGGGGCCGGGTGCGGCGGTCGGGTCCCCGTCGGTGTCTTCGCCGCCGCCGCCTCTTCGCCACCAGCCGCCGGCAGGATGTCTTCCCCGGCGGCGAACCCGAACCTCCACTCCAACGCCAGCCAGCGGCCGTCCTCCTCGCGCAGCATCTCGAGGAAGACATCCAGGTCGGCTCGCAGCCCCCGGCGCTCGCGCTCGAAGACCGCCTCGCTGGGCACCGGCACCAGGTGGCGCGCCCGGCCGATCTCGTCCTCGAGGGTCGCCGCCGCCAGCTCGGCGAGCCGCGGGTCGGACGCGTCGATGCCGGCGCCGCTCGCCTCGGAAAGGGCGCGCTCATAGACGTTGTGGAACAGCGAGCCGCGCTGCCGGGGATCGAGCCAGCGATCGGGCTCGAGCTCGATGTCGTCGGGCGGGCGTACCTGCAAGATGTAGTGGAACAGATACCGCAAGGAGCAGGTGGCGAGGGTCTCCAGCCGCGAGGCCGACAGCAGCACGCCGGCGCCCTGCCGGCGCGGGTCGAGCAGCTCGGGCCGCGGCGCCACGGCCCCGGTGTGGGCGGTGAGCTGGCCGGCACGGCGCTCGTCACGGGCCCGCAGGCCGGCGTCGAGCCCGGGATAGGCGCGGCGCACGACATCGACCCCGTGGCGCAGCCGCCCCTGCCCCTCGTCGAGCTTGTCGAGCCAGGCGTCGATGCCGTCGAGCAACCCGCTGCCCGCGGGGACCGGGCCGCAGATCGGGCGGGTGGCGGCGTGCAGCGCCTTGTAGTCGGCGGCCGGGTCGCCGCTGCGCAGCCGCAGCGCTTGCAGCATCACCGGCGACGGCGACAGGTTGCGCCCCTCGCTGGCGTCCCAGGCGCTGTAGCTGAAGGTCACCCGGCCGCGCAGGCGGGCCAGCAGCGCCGCGAGAGCGTGTCGCCGCTCCTCGAGCAGCTCGCCCGCCCGCGGCAGCGACCGCGGCGCCAGGCGGCCGCGGTCGTGATCGAGCAGCAGCGGGTCCTGCCGGCCGCTGCCCGGGAAGCGGCCCGCATCGAGGCCGACGACGAAGGTGTGGGGGCGGCCGGAGAGGCCGCCATGGTCGAGGTCGGCGAAGTGCAGGTAGCCTCCGGCCGAGCTCCAGGGGACGCGGCCATGGGTCGAGGGCGAGGGGACGCGCAGATCGATGAGACGCTCGAGGACCGCGGTCGCGGCGCCGAATCCCGCCGGCCGGTGGAGCGTCGCCGCCGCCCGCCGCAGCACCTCCAGCAGGCGGCGCTTGGCCTCGGCCTCGGTGTCGGGATCGGCGGGCGCATCGACGAAATCGAGGAAGGCCAGCAAACCTCCGGCGACGGCGCCGGTCGAGACCTTCTCGCCGGCGGTGCCGAGCCGATCGGGCGTCGGCGGTGTGGCCTCGAGAACGGCCTCGAACAGCCCCCGCAACGCCTCGAGCTCGTCACGGCGGCGCTGGTGGTCGGCCTCGAGCTTCTCGGCGCCGAGGTTGCGGCTCTCGCGCCGGTCGCCGTCGCCTTCGAGCTTCTCGAGACCCCACTGGATCTGCCGCAGGAAGCGCTCGCGGCCCCAGCCGATCCGTAGCTCGCGCAGCGCCCGGGCGAGCCGCGGCCCGCCGATCGGCGCCGGACCGCCGTCGGGGCCCGGTGGCCTCACGACGCCGGCGTGGATCAGCGAGCGGATGATCTCCTCCGGGAAGTCCTCGCGGATCCAGCGCAGGTATCCGGTCGCCGCCCTGCCGGTCCGGGTACGGGCGATCGGCAGCCCGGCGGCGTGGGTGGCGCGGCTGGAGCCGCGCTCGTCGCCGACCAGCCGCGGGGCGATCGAGTCCAGCGCGGTGCCGTAGACGACCGGATCGGTGGCGATGACCTCGACGTCGTCCCAGGGCAGGCCGGCGGCCATCACCCGGCGCAGCACCTCGCGCAGCTCGTCGACCGGGCTCGCTGCCGCGAACAGCTCGATCTGCAGCTCGCCGAGCTCGGGGGTGAACAGGTCGGCCTGGGCGCCGGGCGCCGGGGCCTGCTCGATCGCGTAGAGGTACGACAGGCGGCCCGCCGGCTGCTCCTGGCGGCCGTACAGCAGGGCCGCGGGCTGCTCGAGGCCGACGACCGGGTCGGTCTCGAGCACCTCGGCGCCGCGCCTCTGCAGCGCCGCGAGGAACTCGCCGCGCAGGCCCCGCAGGTGCATGCCGGGGACCAGATAGAAACGGTCGGCGGGGAGCGCCGCCGAAGCTTCGAGGGCGATCGTGGCGGCGCGCAGGAGGTCGGCGCGGTCGGCGCGGCCGGCTTCTCGGAGGGCGGTCTCGTAGGCGCGCTGGATCGCCGCGAGGGCTTTCTTCTTGGCGGCATCCTCGAGCTTGGCCCGGGCGATCGCGTCGCCGTCGATACCGGCCAGGCGCAGCTCCCGCACCGCGCCGGCCAGGGCATTGCGGAAGCCCACGGCGTCGCCGAGCCCGCGCAGCACGGCGCCGGCCTTGCCCTCCAGGACCTCGTCGATGGCCTGGTCGATACGCGCGATCTCCTCGAAACGGTCGATCAGCGACAGGCCCCGGCGGGCCAGCTCGCCGGCGGCGATCTCGGCCGACAGCTCCCAGGGCGTCTGGACGCGGAAGCCCAGCCACGCCTGCCCGGCGGTGGCCAGGCGGTGGAGCAGCTCGCGGCCGACGCCGCGGGGCCGGCAGACCAGCAGCTTGTCGTCGAGCGGGTGGTCGGCAGCCGCCCGGGCCAGGGCGGCCAGCAGCAGGGAGTGCGAGCCGGCGTCGATCGCCGGCGCCCGGTCCCTCACCGGTGAGAGCTGCCGGTCATCGACGTCTCCTGGATCCACTCGATCTCGGGCACCGCGGTCGGGCCGGCCACTGCTGGCGCTGGAAGCTGGCCGCAGGCGGCGGCGCAGAAGGCGAGGGCGCGGTTCTCGGCCCAGTAGCGATCGGGCTCGCCATCGACGCCGGGGGCGGCGAAAAAGCCGACGTGGCCGCCGCGGGCCGGGGCCAGGAGGTGGAGCCAGGGATTGTCGCGCACCGCAGGCGACGCGAAGGGATCGAAGGGGATGAACGGGTCGTCCTGGGCGTGCACGAGCAGCGTGGGCACCCGGATCCGATCGATCACCCGCAACGAGCTGTTGCGGGCGTAGTAATCGCCAGCGTCGGTGAAGCCGCCGAGGGGAGCGACGACGGCGTCGTCCCATTCGCGGATGCCGCGGATCCTATCGACGTCGATGGCGGGGAACAAATCCGGCCGCGCCGCCCTCGCCCGCAGGTAACGGCGTCCCAGGCGGCGCAGGAAATAGGTGCGGTAGATCCAGTTCTCCGGCCGCGAGTCGATCGCCGTGCAGGCATGGTCGAGGTCGATGGGCACCGAGATCGCGGCGACCGCGCGCAGCTCCGCCGGCGCCCCATCGCCGTACTCGCCGGCCGCCTTGAGGGCGATGTTGCCTCCCAGAGAGAAGCCGATCACCGCGGTCGGGGCCCCGGGCCGCCGCGCGGCGACGTGCCGGAGCGTGGCGCGGAGGTCCTCGGAGCGACCGGCGTGGCCGATCCCGAGGCTCGGCGTGCCGGCCGCCTGCGAGTTGCGCAGATCCACTCGGACGACGTCGAATCCGAGACCGTGGCCCTTGGCGCTCATCGCCATCACGTTGTCGGCGTCGGCGCCGCCGGTCAGGCCGTGCAGGATCACCAGCACCGGGCGCGGCGCTCGCCGTTCGTGGCACGACCAGTGCAGCCGTAGGGCGTCGCCGTCCTCGGACTCGATGATCGCCGGCTTCGCCGCCGCCGCCAGCCGGGCGCCGGCGGGGTGGCGCTTGATCCGGTTGGGCCATATCGTCTGGGCGTGCCGATTGGCGAGCCAGCGCGCGGGCCGGAAATCGGGCTCGGCGACGGTCTCGAACAGGGTCTCCAGCGCGCCCGTGCGGTTGCCGGCGGGGAGCGGCCCGCGGCGCGCTGCGCCGGGGTCGGCGGGTCGCGCGCTTGCGGCCGGCACCCCTGATTGTCCAAACTTGTCCATATCTCTTCCTGCTGGGGATCGCCTCTGCGCGACCCGAGCACCACGGCCTCCCAAGGATAGTCGTTCCGACAACAGCGCGGGCGCCGCCCCCGGGCGGGCGCCCGAGGAGCACCGCCGTCATGACGCTTTTCCGCTGTCGCCCCCGCCGCCGCCCCGCCCTCATCGCCATGGCGTCGGCCGTCGCCCTGATCGCGGGGCTGGCGCCCGCGTCGCCGGCGCAGAACGGCAAGACCGCGGCGGCCGAGGCCTTCGACGGCGAGCGAGCGCTCGCCTACACCGGCGACGTCGTCGCCTTCGGGCCGCGGCCGGCGGGGAGCGAGGCCCTCGAGAAGACCCGCGCCTACATCGAGAGCACGCTGCAGGCCTTCGGCTACACCGTGGAGCGCGACGAGTTCGTCGGCAGGACGCCGGTGGGCGACATCCCGATGGCCAACCTGATCGCCGAGGTGCCGGCGGCCGCAGGAGCTCCCGAGGGGCCGGTGATCATCCTGTCGGGGCACTATGACACCCTCGTGAGCGACTCCTTCGCCTTCGTGGGCGCCAACGACGCCGGCTCCAGCACCGGCATCCTGCTCGAGCTAGGGCGGGTTCTGGCCGAGCACCGGCCGCCGTTGCCGGTCTGGCTGGTGTTCTTCGACGGCGAGGAGGCGATGGTGAGCTGGTCGGACACCGACAGCCGCTATGGCAGCAGGCACATGGCCTCGCGGATGGAGGCCGCCGGCGAGCTCGACGAGATCGGGGCCATGATCCTGTTCGACATGATCGGCGACGCCGACCTCTCGTTTCCCAAGGACGACAACGGCACCGCCTGGCTCAACGACCTGCTGTGGGAAACCGCCGCCCGCCTCGGCTACAGTCGGCAGTTCGAGCCGGAGAGGATCCAGTTCATGGAGGACGACCACCTGCCGTTCCTCGAGCGCGGCGTGGTGGCGGTCGACTTGATCGACTACAACTACGGGCCCGGCAACCGCTACTGGCACGCCCCCTTCGATACGATGGACAAGCTCGCCGCCGGCAGCTTCGCGGCGGTGGGAGAGACCGTGCTGACCGCGCTGCCGGCGCTCGCCGAGAGGCTCACGAGCCGCTGATCGTCGCGTCCGGGACGGCAGGCCGATGAGCAACGGTGGTTGCGCCCGCCAGTCGGACCGTCTCCGCGGCGCCCGCCCCGGTCCGCGCCCGGGCGCAGCCGTCAGTCCTCGGAGTCGTAGTGGGCGACGATCGTGGCGCTCAGGCCGCCGCGCGGCGTGAAGACCCCCTCGACCTCGGCCCAGTGGGGGGCGCAGGCGGCGACGACGTCGCGGAGGATGCGGTTGACCGCGTTCTCGTAGAAGATCCCGAGGTTGCGGTAGGCGAGGAAGTACAGCTTCAGCGCCTTGAGCTCCAGGCAGGCGGCGTCGGGGGCGTAGCGGATCGTCACCGTGCCGAAGTCGGGAAGGCCGGTCTTCGGGCAGATCGAGGTGTATTCGGGGTTCTCGATGGCGATGACGTATCCCTGGAAGTGGTTCGGAAAGGTGTCCAGGGGCGGCAGCTCGGCATCGATCCCGGCCGCCGCTTCGGCCTCGCCGTAGCCGCCGGCGATGGTCGGCTCGGTATCCCGGAGGTCGACTCGCTGCCGCTTGCCGTCCTCACCGCGCTTTCGTCCTATCGGAACCCGGCCTTGTTGCCGTCGAGGTGGTGGACGCCGCGCGTTGTCGCCCGCACCGCGCTTTGGGCTTGCCGAAACGCCGGCGACGTCCCCGCTTCGGCGTGCCGCCCGCCGCTTCTTGCTCATCGCGGCCCCGTATAGGTGCAGCGCGCCGTGCAGGTCTCGTGCACGACGATGCGCGCCAGGCCGGGAATCGCCGGCGCCAGCCGCTCCCAGATCCACAGCGCCACCATCTCGCTGGTCGGGTTCCCGAGCCCCTCGACGTCGTTGAGGTGGCGATGGTCGAGGGCCTCGTGGACGGGCCCGCAGGCCGCCTGGATCTCGTCGTAGTCGATGACCCAGCCGGTTTCGGCGTCGAGCTCGCCGGCGACGTGCACCTCGACCTTCCACGAGTGGCCGTGCAGGCGCCGGCACTTGCTCGCCTGCGGGGCGCGCGGCAGCTGGTGGGAGGCCTCGAAGGTGAAGCTCGTCGCCAGCTCGAGGCGGGGACGGGGCCGGTCGCTCATGTCCGCCGGTCCTGCCGGCCAACCGTGGCGGCTCGCGAACCGCGGCCGACGGCGACTCCGCTTCGGACGTCGCTTCGTGCGTGGCCCATGGGCCGCGGGGCGGGTCGTGACGCGCGGCCGCCCTCGACTCCGCTCCAGGCGCATAGCGTAGCCATCAAACCCCGCGCTCGACGTCCGGCCAGAGGATCTTGTGCAGTTGCAGCTGCAGGTGGACCTCCAGGCGGTCGTGGAGGATCCATTGGGCCAGACGGTTGGGGTCGAGCTCCTTCCAGACCGGCGAGAACAACACGGCCCATCCCGCAGTCAGACGGCGCTCGCGCACCATGTCGGCGGCCCACTCGTAGTCGTCCCGGGTGCCGATCACGAACTTGATCTCGTCGCCCGGTCGGAGCCGATCGAGGTTGGCGAGGTCGTTCCGCGCGCCTTCGCCGGACGAGGGGCACTTGAGGTCCATGATCGCGTGGCAGCCCTCGGGAAGCACCGAGATGTCGAAGGATCCGGAGGTCTCCACCAGCACGGTCTTGCCGCGCCGCTGCAGCGCCGCCGCCAGCGCCGGCGTGCCGGGCTGGGCAAGCGGCTCGCCGCCGGTGATCTCCACCAGCGGGATGTCATGGCGGCAGGCCTCTTCGACCAGCGCCTCGAGGCGCCAGCGGCGGCCTTCGAAGAAGGCGTACTCGGTGTCGCACCAGCGGCAGCGCAGCGGGCATCCGGTGGTGCGGAGGAACACGCACGGGCGCCCCGCCCAGGTCGATTCGCCCTGGATCGAGACGAAGATCTCGTTGATCGCCAGCGAGATGGGCTCGATTTCCTCGTTGGCGGGGCGGCCGCGCGAGGTAGCAGCGGCGGGTGGAGGCGGGCTAGCGGTCCGCGCCGTCGCCACCGAGGGCGATGAGAGACGCCGTCTACGGTTCGTCGCCGGCATAATCGGTCGGATCCTCGATCCCGGCCCCCTGGAACCCCTGGCGGCGCAGGATGCAGGCATCGCAGATGCCACAGGCGCGGCCATCGGGTGCGGGATCGTAGCAAGAGTGCGTCAAGCTGAAGTTTACCCCCAACTCCATACCCTTTCTAATCGTCTCGGCCTTCGTCAAGTTGAGGATCGGCGCGTGGATGCGGAACTTGCGGCCGCCTTCGACCCCGGCCCTCGTCGCCAGGTTGGCGAGTTGCTCGAAGGCGGCGATGAACTCGGGCCGGCAGTCCGGGTAGCCGCTGTAATCACGGGCGTTGGCGCCGATGTAGATGTCGGAGATCTCGAGCACCTCGGCCCAGGCGAGCGCCAGCGACAGCAGGACGGTGTTGCGCGCCGGGACGTAGGTGGCGGGGATCGAGCCGCCCATGGCCTCGGGCCGGCGACCCTGGGGCACCGGTATGGAGTCGGTCAGCGCCGAGCCACCGAAGGCCCGCAGATCCACCTTGATGATCCGATGCGCCGCCGCGCCGAGGAAAAGGGCGGTGCGGCGGGCGGCGGCGAGCTCGGCGTGGTGCCGCTGGCCGTAATCGACGGTGAGCGCGTAACAGTCGATGCCCTCGCCGCGGGCGATCGCCAGGACCGTCGCCGAATCGAGGCCGCCGGACAGCAGGATCACGGCGCCACGCCGTTCCTCGAGGCGAACCCGCCGCGGTTCCTCGGTCTCGGCGACGCGGGACAGCGAGCTCTGGATGCCGGAGCCGGCCGTCCGTGAATCGTGGGGCCTGCGCTTGCCCGTCATGGCGTGCATGGAAGCCCCCGTGCCCGGGACCGGCGGTCTCCCGCCGGCGAACGCTGACGGCGCGTTTCCGGTTATGGTCGCTCCCGTCCGGTCAGGAACCGTTGCCCGACCCTCCGGTCGGGGCCGGGCTGGTGATCAGGCGACCAAAGCGCTCGCGCAGGCCGTCGGCGGCGCGGTGCGAGAACATCCCGGCGAGGCCGGCCAGCGCCAAAAACCCCCAGGGGTTGATCGGTGAGTCTCCCTGCTCGAGAACCAGCAGCAACGAGCGAAACACGAAGAACACGAGGAGCGCCATGGCGCCGCCTTCGATCGGGCGCATGATGATGGAAAGCGATCGTTTGGCGTCGAAGGCGCCGCCGCCGACGTCATCGAAGAGGCGCGAGGCGCCGCGGGTGATCGCCCCCAGGATGCCGATTACGACGCAGAGCTGGAGCAGCACCGGGTCGTTGACGTTGCCGTCCTCCTGCAGGTTCGGGTACTCGTAGAACAAGTACCCCAGCGTCGCGACGAAGAACGCGACGCAGTAGATGCTCAAGATGACGATGAGGATGACGTCGGTCTTGTCATATTGCCTATCGATCATCTGGGATTTCCCTTCGACGTATACACGCATGGTCCCGGCAGCCCCCCACGGAGGCCGCAGCGCGGCATCCGGCTGCGGCATTGTCAAAGCGTAGGCGACCACACACTAGTCGAAATGCTAAGCGGATCACAACCGGGTCCCCTCGCAAAAGAGACTTCCATAGATCGAGGGTTCACGAATATTCACGATGTCGCGTGCTTCACCGCTCGCAGCCGATTCATCTCATCCTCCACCTGGTCGCGGAGGGGCGCGAGGGCCGCGCCGATGTCGTCGGGAATTCCAGCGGCGCCGTCGATGAAGGCCGCCAGCGAGGCGTACTCGGAAAGCGTATGCGCGGCCAGCCGAGTCGCCGCCCGCCATCCCAGCTCGACGCTGGCCCGCGCCAGCGTCGCGGCGAGCCGGCGGGCGATAGGCGCCCCGATTCGCCCGGCAGGGTAGGGGGTGCTCCCCACCCTGCGGATCAGCTCGTCGAGACGGGCGGCCCGCTCTTCGGCCGCCAACGCCTGGCTCGCCAGGGCCTCGCCCGGCGGTCCCGGCAATCGTGCCAGCCCCCGCCGCAGCGGAGACCCCCACCGTTCCAGCGCCAGCGCTCGCTGCAGCCGCCGGGCCACCCACTGGCGCGACAGCGAAGGCTCCTCGAGCATGCCGGTGCCCGCAAAAGGTCTCTGAGAGGCTGTTTCTGGCCGCGAGGAGGTGCGCACCCGAAAAAAATAGCACCGACCCCAAGAAATTTCGCAAAAACCCCCGCAAAAAACGCGGCAGCTCCGTTAACAGGGTACAAACGCGATCCTGACAAGCTCGCGACCGCCATCCCGCCGGTCCCCAGGGAGTGCGATCGCGAGCTTTTTTTTTTGACTCGCGGAGGCTCGACGGGGCCATCTCCCGCAAGCCCAAGCGCCATACCCATCACACTTCCCCCACGGCCTGTTAGAATGGCGCCTTGCGAGGAGATGTGGGACATGACGCAGCTTCCGGTAGAGGTGCTCTCCGAAGAGGAGGCAGCGCGTCTGATCGCCCAACCCGATCGCGACGACGTCCACGAGCTGCGCGACGCGGCGATCCTGTCGGTCCTGTACTACGCCGCCGCAACCGCGAGCGAGATCGCCGACCTGGACATCGGTGACCTCGACCGCGAGGGGGCCGAAATTCGCTTCCGCGGCGAGCAGCGCCGGCCGCGCCGCGTCCCGCTGGAGGGACCGCTGGCCGAGATCCTGGGGCGGTACCTCGAGCAGTCCCGCCGCCTGCTGCTCGCCCACGGCGGGGCGACCGGCGACGACGAGCTCCCGGCGGTGTTCGTCACCAACAAGGGGCACCGCGTCCACGTCCGCGACATCCGGCAGATCCTTGGCACCCACAGCAAGGCCGCCGGGCTCAAGGCCGCCGTCAACTACAACACGCTGCGGCTGTCGCGCGCCTGGCATCTGCGGGAGGCCGGCGAGGCGCCGGAGAAGATCCAGCGCATGCTCGGGGCCTCGGGGCGCTCGGGACGGCGGGTGGTCTGAACCTGCTAAGGGCTCGTGACGAAATAAGTGCGTCACACCGAGGCCGAGCGAGAAGCCCGCTGGCAAGGCGCGCGACCGAGGCGTACCCACCGTCGTACGTCGCAGGGAGCGCAACGCAGCCAGCGGGTTTCGCAGCCGGCCGAATGTAGCAGTTATTTCGTCACGAGCCCTAAGACTCCTCGGGCGGCTCCTCGCGCTCCTCGATGACCTCACGCATCTCGCGGATCATGTCCTCGATCTGCCGCTTTTGCGATTTCATCGTCCGCCGCGAGAACCAGACCATCCACGCCGAGATGGCGATCATCAGCGCCGCAATCCCTGCGAAAGCGATGAACCAGCCGAGGTCGCTCACCACGGCGGCGTCAGGCGGCTTCCACGCCCTCGCCGCGCAGGACCGCCGCGATGTCGGGAAGGACGCCGTCGAGCACTTCGCGGTCGATCACCAGCGGCGGCGCGAAGCGGACCACCTGCTCGTGGGTCTCCTTGGCCAGGATGCCGCGCTTCATCAGGGCCTTGCAGAACGGCTTGGCGGGGCCCGACTCGGCGTTGATGACGACCCCGATCAGCAGGCCCTTGCCGCGCACCTCGACGACGTGCCGCGTCTCGATGCCGCGCAGCTCGTCCATGAACCAGTCGCCGAGCTCGGCGGCGCGCTCGGCGAGCTTCTCGTCGACGATGACGTCGAGCGCGGTCCGGGCGACGGCGGCGCCCAGCGGGTTGCCGCCGAACGTCGAGCCGTGGTCGCCGGGGCGGAACAGGCCCATGATCTCGTCGTCGGCGCAGACGGCCGAGACCGGATACACGCCGCCGCCCAGCGCCTTGCCGAGGATGAGCACGTCGGGGCGGATCTTCTCCCAGTCGCAGCACAGCAGGCGGCCGGTACGCCCGAGGCCGGTCTGGATCTCGTCGGCGACGAAGGCGACATCGCGGTCGCGGCAGAGCCGGGCCGCGCCGCGCAGGTAGCCCTCCGGGGGCACGATGACGCCGCCCTCGCCTTGGATCGGCTCGACCAGGAAGCCGACCGTGTTGTCGTTGATCGCCGCCTCCAGGGCGTCCAGATCGCCGTACTCGACGATCGGGAAGCCCGGCGCGAACGGCCCGAAGCCGTCGCGGTATTGGGCCTCGCTCGAGAACCCGACGATCGTCGTGGTGCGGCCGTGGAAGTTGTGCGAGCAAACGATGATCTCCGCCTGCCCGTCGGCCACCCCCTTGACCTTGTAGCCCCACTTGCGCACCGCCTTGATCGCGGTCTCGACGGCCTCGGCGCCGGTGTTCATCGGCAGCGCCCGGTCGTAGCCCACCAGGTTGCAGAGCTTCTCGAGGAAGGGGCCCATCTGGTCGTTGTGAAAGGCGCGTGAGGTCAGCGTGCAGCGCTCGGCCTGCTCGCGCAGCGTGGCGAGGATGCGCGGGTGGCAGTGCCCCTGGTTGACGGCGGAGTAGGCCGACAGGCAGTCGAGGTAGCGGTTGCCCTCGACGTCCCAGACCCAGACTCCCTCGGCGCGGTTGATGACCACCGGGAGCGGCGCGTAGTTGAGGGCGCTCCAGCGATCCGCCTGCGCCAGGAACCGCTCGGTCGTTGTGGTGGAGGTGACGGCTGTATCGGACATCGATTCCTGCTCGCTGTAAGGACCGGGATGGAAGGGCGGCGCGCCGGCCCCGCGGGCGCGGCCGGGTGGACGCCGCAGGGCGGTGGTATCCTGTGAATAGCCGCGCGACCACCCAAATCTAGACCACATTTTGCACGACGACAACGCGAGGGTTGTTGCCGGAGGCGCCGAGAAACTCTGCCAAGCGGGTTGACGCGCCTGGATCGGTACTTTATCCCTTGACCCTCGGTTTCGAGATCACCTTCCCCCAAGACCACAGGGGACCGTTGCGATCGTCGAGCAGGCCCGATCGGCGCTCCCACCGAGACAGGTCCTAAGGAGATTCGAGGATGCACGCCAGGATACGCTTGACCCGTTTCGTAGCCTTCGCCGCGATCGCGGCCCTGACGATTGCTTGCGGCGGCCAGCCGGCCGAGCCGCCCCCCGCCGAGGAGCCTGCCGAGGCCCCCGCCCCGGTCCAACCGGAGGTCACGCCGATTCCCGAGCCGGAAGAGCCGGAGATCCCGGCGGTGCCGCAGCTGCAGGGGAACATCGTCGGGGTCGGCGATACGTGGGAGTGGCTCTCGGCCGCGACCCGTGAGAATCCGGCCCGGTACAAGTGGACGGTGAGTTTGCGCAACGATACAACGCAGACGCTCGACATCACCGTGAGGTTCGACATGGTCGACGCCGACGAACGGGTCATCAAGACCGACCGCCGGATCGTCCGCGTGGCGCCCGCCGATACCGCCACGGCCGAGCTCGAGGGCGAGATGCCACGCGACCAGGCCCGCTTGTTCGAGGGCTACACGTATACCTGGGAGGACTGGAAGATCGTCGAAGACGATCGGTAGGAGGCCGTGGCGAAACTCCGCTAGGCGGCAGGAAGTTATTTCTGCGCAAGCCCGGCGGGAACGGTGA
>Ga0214471_10002876_pt1 | contig 13393 bp, 13 predicted proteins | sample RVTome_5_FD_207665 | JGI IMG/M metagenome (GOLD analysis project Ga0214471, IMG submission 207665) | Soil microbial communities from uranium-contaminated site in the Upper Colorado River Basin, Wyoming, United States - RVT142D155 | ecosystem: Environmental > Terrestrial > Soil > Contaminated >...
CGGACCTCGTGGCCGCCGGCGAGTACGGCCGGCTGGTGGCGCTGCGGAACGGCAACTACGTGAACGTGCCGATCGACGTGGTCCGCCAGGGCGTGAAGCGCGTGGACGTCGGCGCGTTGTACGACGCAGACGCGTATCGTCCCAAGATCCGCCACGTCGACGGCAAGCCGATGTTCCTGTACTGAGCGACGACCCCCGTATCCGAGACGGCTCCTATACTGGCGAACCCATGGGCGAGCTGCGCGTCGACCTGCGTTCGGACACCGTCACGAAGCCCTCGGACGCCATGCGCCGCGCCATGGCCGAGGCCGAGGTCGGCGATGACTGGTACGGCGACGACCCGACGGTCAACCGGCTCCAAGAGCGCGCGGCCGAGGTCGTGGGGATGGAGGCGGCGATCTACGTCCCCACCGGCACGATGGCCAACCAGATCGGGCTGCGCCTTCACTGGTCCGGCAACGGGCACCTCGTCGCGGCCGAGGCGCTCGCGCACGTCGCGTCGACCGAGGTCATGACCGCCGCGGTGCTCTCGGGGATCACGTTCCGCACGGGACGCGCCCCGAAGGGCTGGATGACGGCCGATCTGGCGCGACAGCTGCTCGAGCCCGACACGTACTACGACGTCGAGGTGGTCGACCTCCTCGCGGTCGAGAACACCGCGGGACACGCCGGTGGGACGGTGCTGCCGGTGGAGGAGATGCGCGAGATCCGCAAGTGCGCCGAGGAGGCGGGTGTGCCGATCCACCTCGACGGCGCCCGGATCTTCAACGCCGCCGCCGCGGCGGGCGTCGACGTGAGCGAGTGGACGCGCGAGGTGGAAACGATGATGTTTTGCGTCTCGAAGGGGCTCGGGGCGCCGATCGGCTCCCTGCTGTGCGGTCCCGCCGAGATGATGCGGGAGGCGCGGCGGCTGAAGATCCTCTACGGCGGCGCCTGGCGTCAGGCCGGCGTCGTGGCCGCGGCAGGTCTCGTCGGCCTCGAGGAAGGGCCGAAGCGCCTGCACGAGGACCACGCGCGGGCCCGGCGCCTGGCCGAGGGGCTCGAGGACATGTTCCCCGGCTCGGTTGATCTCGACGCGGTTGAAACGAACATGGTCCTCGTCGACACCACACCCATGGCCCTGGAACCGCTCGAGGCGGTCCTGCGGTTGAAGGAAGAGGGCGTGGGCTGCACGATCGTGCCTCCGAAGGTGCGGATGGTGACCCACGTCGGCATCTCCGACGAGGACGTAGACACGGCTCTGATGGCCTGGCGCGGTTTGGCGGGGCCGGATCGGGGCAAGGAGGTTCACCCGTGAAGCTGTTCGGCCCGCGGTATCCCGAAGAGGTCGCCAAGCGCGTCCCACCCGGCCAGCGTCTGGTGAAGACGTGGCCGGTCCTGCACTACGGCCCGATCCCGACCTCCGACGGCTCGGACTGGGACCTCGAGGTTTCCGGGCTCGTCGAGAACCCGTTCACGCTGACGTACGAGGAGTTGAAGGCGCTCGGGCCGCAGGACGTCCAGGCGGACATGCACTGCGTGACGGGCTGGTCCACGCTGGACAACCGGTGGACCGGCGTCCCGTTCCGGGTGTTGGCCGAGCGGGCGAAGCCGATGGCGGAAGCGAAGTGGGTCATCGCGCGCTGCGAGTACGGCTACACGTCGGACCTCTCGCTCGAGGCGATGATGGACGACGACGTGCTCGTCGCGTGGGCCCACGACGGCGAGGACCTGACACCGGAGCACGGCTACCCGCTCCGCCTCGTCGTCCCCCAGCGCTACGCGTGGAAGAGCGCGAAATGGCTGCGCGGCCTCGAGTTCTCCAAGACCAACAGGCGCGGGTTCTGGGAGGTGCGTGGGTACCACATCCACGCCGATCCCTGGCGCGAGGAGCGCTACAGCTACCAGGAGGGCCCGCGGGCCGAGATGGAGCCCTAGGCCGGGAGGAGCGCCCGGATCCGTTCGAGCTCTGCGCGGCGGGTCTCCCCGGACGCCGGCGTCTCAACGACGACCGAGAGATCCCGCACCTCGGGCCGGCTGAGGAACGCCGCGAACCCGCCGAGCCCGATCGTGCCCTCGCCGACGACCTCGTGCCGGTCGCGATGGGACCCGCGCTCGTTCTTCGCGTCGTTCAGGTGCACGAGGCGGAGCCGGTCGGTCAGACCCGCCGACCCGAGCTCCTCGAACAGCGCGTCGACCCCGCTCGGCTCGTCGAGGCCGTAGCCCGTCACGAACAGGTGGCACGTGTCGAGCACCACGCCGAGCCGGTCTCCGCCGACGGCGTCGAAGAGACGCGCTGCCTCCTCGACGGTGGAGGCCACGGCCCCGCTCGTGCCGGCCATCAGCTCGACGAGCAGCTGGGTCTCTTCGGGCGTCTCGTCCAGGATCGCCTGCAGGATCGCGGCGGCGCGTTCGATCGCCGCGGCCGGCTCGCCGGGGCCGCCGGCCCCCGCGTGCACGACGAAACCGCGGGCGGCGAGAACGCCGCACGCCCGGACCGACTGCACGCACAGCGCGAGGGACTTCTGGATGAACTCCGGGTTCGGCGAGGCGATGTTCACCAGGTACGGCGCGTGGACGAAGAGCGGCCCGATCCCGCCCTCGCGCCACTCGGCGCCGAACTTCTCCGCGGTTTCCAGGCGCGGGCCGGACCACGCGCGTGGATTCGAGATGAACAGCTGCGCGGCCTCGGCTCCGACATCCCGTGCCGTCTCGACGGCGGTGCGCAAGCCCCCGGGCGTTCGAAGGTGGGCGCCGACCTTCACGCCACGTAGATGTGGACCACGTCGCCGGCGCGGACGGTGGCGCCCACCGCGGGTTCCTGGAAGACCACCTTCGATCCGTCCGGCTTGACCAGCACGACGTCGACCTGCAGCCCCAACGAGGTGAGTCTCGCGACCGCCGCGTCCTTCGTCATGCCGACGACGTCGGGCATCGGGAACTCCGGAGGTCCCTTCGAGACCACGATCGTGACCGTGTTGCCCGGCTGCAGCTCGGTTCCCTTCTCCGGCCGCTGCGAGATCACCCGGCCACGCTCGACGTCGTCGGAGAACTCCTCCTCGACGACGACCAGGAAGCCCGCGCCTTGCAGCAGGCTGGTCGCCTCCCCCTGCGTTCGGCCGGTGACCCGGGGGACCGGCTGGGGCTGGGGACCTCTACTCACGACGACGTCGATCTCGCTCCGGAACGGGGCGTCGTCCTTCGCCCGCACGCTCTGCTCGACGATCTGGCCCGCCGGGAGGGCCTCGTCGTAGGCCCTCGTCACCTTCCCGAGTCGAAGGTCTGCACCGCGCAACAGCTCCCGGGCCCTCGGAACGGTCTTGCCGATCAGATCGGGGACGGGAACCGGCTCGTGGCCGAGCGAGGGCGTCAACGTGACGCGGTCGCCCGGCTCCAGCATGACGCCCTCTGCGGGATCGACGTCGAGGATGAACCCGGCCTCGACCTGTGGCGAGTATTCGCCGTCGGCGATCCGCGGGACCAGGTCGGCGTCCTCGAGTCGCTGCTGCGCGGCCTCGAGGGTCAAACCCAGGACCTGCGGAACCTCCGTGTCGTGGGGGAGCAGGTACGCCCACGCCCCCCACGCCGAGGCGCCGATGGCCGCCAGCGCGAGCAGGATGCCGAACGCCCACCGAACCTTGCGCCGGCGCGTGCGCTTCGCACCGCGGCTCTTGGGGATCGTGACGGTCGTCGCCCGGGCGGGGCCGGTCTGGACGGGCAACACGGAGACCTCCGGCACGAGCGTGCCGACGTTCTTCGCCTCCGGGAGCGAGCGCGCCTCGGCCTCCAGATCCCGGCGGGCCTCGGCAGCCGAATCGGGTCGCAGCTCGCGCTGCTTCTCCGTCATCGAGGCCACCCAGCCGTCGAGACCCTTCGGGACGGCCGGGTTCCGGCTCGACGGGGCGGGCACCCGCTCGTGGATGTGCTTGTAGGCGATCCCCATCGGCGTCTCCGCGGTGAACGGGAGCCGGCCGGTGAGCAGTTCGAAGCCCACGATGCCGAGCGCGTAGAGGTCGGTGCGCGGATCCGCGGGCTCGCCCTGGAGCTGCTCGGGCGCGAGGTACTGCACCGTGCCCGTGACCATCCCAGCCTCCGTGATCTGCGCGTCGGCGTACGCGCGCGCCAAGCCGAAGTCGGTGACCTTCACGATGCCGTCCCGCGTGATCATGATGTTCTCCGGCTTGACGTCGCGATGCACGATGCCTTGCCGGTGCGCGTGATCAAGCGCCGAGAGGGTCTGCAACAAGACGTCGGCCACCTGCGCGGGCGCCAGGACGCCCTCGGCGTTCAGGATGTCCCGAGCGCTCTGGCCGCGGACGAATTCCATGACCATGTAGTACACGCCGTCGACCGCGCCCCAGTCGTGCACCCCGACGATGTTCGGGTGCGAGAGGTTCGCGGCGGCTCGCGCCTCGCGACGGAATCGTTCGACGAAGCCCGTGTCGCCGGCGAGCTGCCGGTGCAGGACCTTGATCGCGACCTCGCGCTCCAGCACGGCGTCGCGCGCGCGGAACACCTCGCCCATGCCGCCCGCGGCGATACGATCGACGACGTGGTAGCGGCCGTCGAGGGTGGTCAGTGCGAACGCGAGACCGGAACGGCCTGCGGGCCGCTCGGGGATGGTGCCTCTGGAGATGGTCGCTCCTCCCCTTCGACTCTCGGCCGTTCCGAGCTCGGCCGTTGCGGGCTTGCGAACAGGGGCCGGGGGTGCGTCCGGACGACCATCCTAGGGCATCCCGTGCGCACCTCCTGGTAGCCGAGATGAGCCTTCCGCAGGGCGCCGAGACGTATGAGGAGGCCTTCGGGCGGATCGAGGCTGCCCTCGGAGCCGGGGACACCGACCTGCGGGGCCTCGGGTTCTGGCGGCTGCTGGAACGGGTCAAGGCCGAGCCGATGCTCGCGCTGCACTGGGCGGAGGTCGCCGGCCGCATCGACCGCAAGGCCTTCGAGTCGCGGGTGCGCCTGCGGGTACCCGTGTGGGCGGGCAACCTCCTTCTGCTGCTCGGCTCGGTCGCCGGGGTCATCGCCGTGTGGCTGGCGACGAGGACGACCACCGAGCTCCTTGCCGGCCTCGCCCTCGTGTTCGCCGGTGGCGTCTGGTCGGTGACCCTGCACGACCTCGCGCACTGGCTGGTCGGTCGCATGGTCGGGATCGGATTCGCGTCGTACTACCTCTCGGGGCCCTTCCCGCCGCGCCCGGGACTCAAGACGGCGTACGAGACGTACCTTCGAGCCGGCCCCTTCGCGCGGGTGTGGATGCACGCATCGGGCGCGATCGCGACGAAGCTGGCGCCGTTCGCGGCGCTGGCGTTCTGGCCGTCGACCGTCGCGCCCGTCTGGGCGGCGTGGGCGCTGATCGCGCTCGGAGTCCTGCAGGTCGCGACCGACATCCTGTTCTCGGTCCGAAGGAGCGACTGGAAGCGGGTCCGTCGTGAGCTGCGGGTCGCCCGCCTGCAAGCGGACCGTTGACACAGAGTCCGCGGCGGCCCCGGCGATCGCTCTGGACTATCCTTGTTGAAGATCCACCGGGGAGCTCGGGCGACCGGGCTGAGAGGCCGCCTCGAAGTGGCGGCGACCCGACGAACCTGACCCGGGTAATGCCGGCGGAGGGAGCACGATGGCAGCGCTCGAAACTGGCTCGCTCGCGGTGTACGTCGTGACCTCGAGCGGACTCGCACCGGGCCGTAGCCATCGCGACGTCGCGCTCGCGGCGATCGAGGGCGGCGCGACCGCGATCCAGCTCCGCGCTCCCGAGCTCTCCGACGAGGAGCTCGGCCCGCTCGCCTCGGATCTGGCCGAGCGGTGTCGCCACGCGGGGGTGCTGTTCGTCGTGAACGACCGCCTCGACGTCGGGGCTCACACGGGCGCGGGGGGGCATGTCGGTCAGGGCGACGATCCATCGGAAGCGCGCCGCCGGATCGGCCCGGAAGCCGTCCTCGGCATCTCCGTGTCGACGCCGCTGCAGGCGCTGGATGCGGAGCGCGCCGGAGCCGACTATCTCGGTGTCACCCTGTGGTCGACGGCGACGAAACCGGAGGCCGAGCCCCTGGGGATCGATGGTTTGCGCGCGGTGGTGGACGCCACGTCGCTGCCGGTCGTGGCCATCGGCGGCATCGACGCGGACAACGCGAGGGAGGCGCTCGAAGCGGGCGCCGTCGGCGTCGCCGTCGTTTCGGCCGTCGGAGCGGCGCCCGATCCCGTCGCCGCGACGCGACGCTTGGCCGAAGCGGTCCGGGCCGCGGAGGTCCGACGACGATGAGCGAGCAGAGAACGGGGAAGGCGACCGCGGAGCTCTTCGAGCAGGTGATCCTGCGCCGTCTCGGCGCTCGCGACCCGGACGTGCTGGTAGGACCGCGTCACGGCGTCGACGTTGGGGTCGTGCGGGTGGCCGACGACGTCGTGATGGCGATCACGGCCGACCCCGTGTTCGTCGTCCCGGCGTACGGCTGGGATCGCGCTGCGTGGTTCGCCGTGCACATCCTCGCGTCAGACGCCGCGACGAGCGGGCTGCCCCTGCGCTGGATGGCCGTCGACCTGAACCTTCCACCCGAGGTCACGGACGACGAGCTCGCCGCGCTGTGGGATGCGTTCCACCGCGCATGCGAGGGCATCGGGGTGGCCGTCGTCACCGGGCATACCGCCCGCTACGACGGGTGCAACTGGCCGATGGTCGGTGGCGCCGTCTGCATGGCGTCGGGGCCCGAGGGCTCGTTCGTCACGCCCGAGATGGCGAGGATCGGGGACCGCGTCGTCGTGACGAAGGGAGCCGCGATCGAGGCGACCGCGTTGTTCGCCGCGACGTTCCCCGACCGGCTCGCGAAAGGCGTCGCGGCGGAGGTGGTGGATGCCGCGGATGCGCTCTTCGAGCGGATGACGGTGGTTCCCGAGGCGACGGTGGCGCGCGAGTTCGGACTGCGCGACGCGGGGGTGACCTCGATGCACGATGCGACCGAGGGCGGCGTTCTGGGCGGGCTGACCGAGGTGGCGACGGCATCGGGCGTCGGCATGCGGATCGACCTGGCGGCGATCCCTGTTCGGCCGGAGGTCCGAGCCGTCTGCGATCACGTCGGGATCGACCCGTACACGTCGATCTCCGAAGGCACGCTCATCGCCACCGTCGTTCCCTCACGCGCGGAGGCGTTCGTGGCCGCGCTCGCGGATGCCGGGATCGAAGCGGCGGCCGTCGGCGAGGTCACGGAGTCCTCGGCCGGAAGGGTCCTCGTGACGCCGGAGGGTGAACGACCACTCGAGCATCCGGGGCTCGACCCGTTCTGGGGTGCGTTCGGACGCTGGGCCGCCGATGCGGCCGGAATCGCCGCGGCCGGCTAGGACACCCCGGGAATCTCGGCCTTGCCGACGTTGATATCGCCCACGATGTCGATGCCCCCGCCCCGTTGGTAGCGAACGAAGGTGCCGCCTTTGGGCTCCTTTGAGAACTCGTGATGGGTCTCTGTGGGCATCTGCTTGATGTTCAGGAACAGGGCATCGTGATGCGTCATCAGGTGTTTGTGGATCGGGTTGATATTGTCGGCGATGCCCGCAACGTACTGATGTACCCCTTCTGCGGGAACGAGCGCGATGGTGAAGAACTCCTTCATCTTCAGGGTCACCGTGAAACGTCCTCCAAAGCGGCAGACGATCTTGACGGCGCGTGGATCGACGGAATAGTCGAGAACGGCATCCCTGTACCGATTGGGGATGCCGTGCGTGAACGGGCACTCTCGACACCGCAGCTCGTAGTGTTGATCCGAGAGCACGGATCCGCGCCCCTCACATCTCGCGCCGGCCTTGAGCCTACGTCCGCTGACATGATCCTTCAAGAGTGCACCAAGCGCTAAGGCGACTCATCGCTGAGCCTTCGCCTCGCGGACGCTGATACGGTCATTTGCCTAGGAGCTCCGGTCCACCAAAGATGAGCAAGGAGGTTGCCTGGACTTCCCACTCGAGTTCGGCAAAGAGATTCTGATCCGGACGCAGACGGTGTTGCGGTCGATGCTCCGGGCATGCAGGGACGAGCGGTAACGAAGGGCTCGGGACGTGGTCGGGCTATCAAGTCCTGGGAGACCTGACACACATCGAGGGAGTCCGACTGGATCAACCGCACGAAAGTGATCCTCGAGCACGAAGAGGACGGCATCCGCTGGACCGTCATGCTCCACCCCGAGCGGAACGAGTTCTGTTTGCAGGGTCCTCGCTGAGGAAGTCCTCGGCGAGGATCGCGTACCGGAGATGGTCGCGCCAGCGCCCTCCGATCTTGAGGTAGCGCGGCGAGTATCCCTCGAACCGGAAGCCGAGCCGTTCGACGAGTGCGATCGATCGATCGTTGCCCGGCTGCACGTTCGCCTCCACCCGGTGGAGCCCGATCGGTCCGAACGCCTCTCGAAGCACGAGGTCGAGCCCTTCGGTCATGTAGCCCTTGCCGTCGAAGGGGACGAACGCCGAGTACCCGAGGTACGCGCTCCGGAAGTCGCCGAGGACGATCTGGCTCAGGTTCGCGAGCCCGGCGATCGCGTCGTCCTCGGTTCGAACGATGAGGAAGCCCGAATGGCTCGGCGCCCGAGCTCGCCCGAGGAGCTGGGCGAACCCTTCGGACGTCTCGGAGAGGTAGGTCCACGGGCGGTGGAGTGAACGACTCGCGCGGACGCGCTGAAGGAACTCCGACTCGTCGGAGGTGCGCGGACGACGGATCCGCACCCGCTCGGAAGGCTTCGATCTCCCCATCTGGCCGGACACGCTACCCGCTAGGGTTGCGGCCGTGGACGTGGTGACGGTCGGCGACGTGATGCTCGACGTTCGCGTGGAGGCGGGCGCGCTCGAGGAGGGCGGCGACATCCACGGGAAGGTGCTCGTCCGACCCGGCGGAAGCGCCTGCAACGCCGGGGTCTGGGCTGCCGAAGCGGGCGCTCGCGCGCGCGTGTACGGGCGCGTCGGAACGGACACCGCCGGTGCGTTGATCCGGGACGAGCTGATCCGCCGCGGCGTCGAACCGGCGCTCGCGATCGACCCGGGATCCGATACGGGAACGATGCTCATCGTGCACGAGCCGGGTGAGCGCTCGATGGTGGCGGACCGGGGCGCGAACGCGAGCCTGACCCCCGAGGACCTTCCCGAGCGGCTCGAGGCGTCCGCCGTGCTCGTCTCGGGCTACGCGCTCCTGTTCGAGGAGACGTTCGAAGCGGCGAAGGCGGCGCTGGACCGTGCGACCGCCCGGTTCGTCGCGATCGACGGCGCATCCTGGCCGTTGATCCGGGACTTCGGCCCCGAACGGTTCTTCGAGGCGACGACCTCGGCCAATACGATCCTCGTGAACCAGCGCGAGGCGGAGGTCCTGACCGGACGCAGGGGAGATACCGCGGCCGACCTGCTCGCCGATCGGTTCCCGATCGTATGCGTCAAGCAGGGTGAATCGGGCGCGCTGATGTCGTGGGAAGGCCTGGTGATCCGCTACGCGGGTGAGCCGGTCGCCGAGCTCGACCCGACCGGCGCGGGGGACGCGTTCGACGGGGTGTTGCTCGCGCAGCTGGCCGCCGGACGCTCGCCCGGAGACGCGCTGCAGGCGGCGTGCCGCGCGGGAGCGCAGGTCGCGGGCAGCTTCGAGACATGGCCGGACAAGCGATCGCGGTGAACGGGCCGATCGTCCTGTCCGAGGAGGTCGAGCAGGCGCTGGCCGCCGATGCAGCCGTGGTCGCGCTCGAGACGAGCGTGATCGCGCAGGGTCTGCCGCCTCCGCGGAACGTGGAATGCATCCAGCGGATGACCTCCGCGGTGCGCGCTTCCGGCGCCGTGCCGGGTTGGACCGGGATCGTCGGGGGCGAGGTTCGCGTCGGTCTTTCCGAGGCCGAGCTCGAGGCGTTCGCCGAGGCCGGCCGAGCGTCGAAGGTGGCGCGCCGGGATCTGCCGTTCGCGCTCGCCGGGGGTGGGCTGGGGGCGACGACCGTCTCGACGACGATCTGGGCGGCGGCCCGCGCCGGCGTTCCGGTGGCAGCGACCGGCGGGATCGGCGGCGTCCATCGGGACACGGGAGACGTGTCCGCGGATCTCGTCGAGCTCTCCCGCACCCGTGTGTTGCTCGTGTGCTCTGGGCCCAAATCCATCGTCGATCCGATCGCGACGGCCGAGCGCCTCGAGGAGCTGGGCGTCGCGCTGGTCGGATACCGGTGCGACCGGATGCCGTTCTTCCTCGCGCTCGAGAGCGACGTCGAGCTGGATCAGCGCGTCGACGACCTGGTGTCGGCAGCACGGCTCATCCACGCGCTCTGGCGTCTCGAGGACACGTCCGCCGTCGTGTTGTGCAATCCGATCCCGCCGGATCGAGCGATGGATTCGGCGATCGTCGCCGACGCCGTCCGGGCGTGCGAGGAAGCGGCGACGCAGGCCCGGGTGCGCGGCAAGGCGGTCACGCCGTTCCTGCTCTCGTGCCTCGCCGAGCGGACCGGCGGTGAGAGCCTGGAGGCCAACCTGGCGCTGCTCGAGTCGAACGCGCGCTTGGCGGGGGAGATCGTGGTGGCCGCGGCGACCACCCCTGCCTGATCCAGGCTGTGGCCGAACCGGAGGACCCCGACCGCGCTAGCGGAGCCAGGTCTTGGCGATCGCCTTCGCGAAGTTCCAGGCGTAGCGCAGGGATCTCGGCTTCTTCGACTCCCCGCCCCGGCGCGTGAGGAACGTGACCGGCACCTCCACGATCCTCGCGCGCTGGCGCAGAGCCTCGATCGTCACCTCCGACGTCCAGAACTGGTCCTGCTCGAGGATCAGCTTGCGCAGGGTGTCCGCGCGGGTCGCGCGGTAGCCGCTCGAGATGTCCGTGACCCGCTGACCGGTGAGCAGGGTCACGATCCACGAGAAGAAGTGAACCCCCGCGTGCCGGATCAACGGACCGCGTTCGTAGTCGCCCAGCATGCGAGAGCCGTTCACGTGGTCGGCCTCGCCCGCCAGGATCGGCTTGACGAGGATGGGCAGCTCCTCAGGCTGATGCTGTCCGTCGGCGTCGATCGAGACCACGATGTCCGCGCCGAGCTTGAGCGCGATCCCGTAGCCGACCCGAAGCGCGAGACCGCCGCCGCGGCGGATCGGGAGGGTCGCGACCATTGCGCCCGCCTCCCGCGCGACCTCGGCAGTGGCGTCGTCGGACCGGTCGTCGACCACGATCGGGACGATGTCGTACCCCTCGATCTCTTCGGGCATCGCATGGATCACGGCCCCGACGTTATCGGCCTCGTTGTACGCGGGCGAGATCACGACGATCCTCTTGCCCTCGGAGAGCCCCTCTGCTCGTTCCCAGTCGAACCCGGCGTGCCCCAACGACTCCACGAGCAGCCGCATGCTGCGCTCGTTCGTGTCGACATAGGACTGCATCCGGATCAGGAGCACGAACAGGATCACGACCGCGGCGAGCAGGACGGCTGTGAGTCGCTCCCCGGTGTCCGGTTCGAAGTTGAACGTCTCGAAGGCCGGGTTGAATAGGTCGGGCACGACCGCGAGCAGGATGACCGCGAACGCGATGACGCTCGAGATCATCAGGCTGAGTCGACTGATGCGACGACGTTGGTACCGAGCGACGGTTACGCCGAAGAAGATGACCGCCAGCACGGCGCCGATGACGCGAAGGGCGAGCATGTTCTCACTCCTGTGCGCTGGGACTCCCGCGCGCCGAGGATAGCAAGAGGCCGCCCCCGGTCGGGAACGGCCTCGAGCAGAGTCGGTTGCGTTAGCAGCCGGGGGTGCAGGTGTTGCCGCTGACCTGGTTCCCCGATCCCGAGCCGTCCGTGAAGATGTTGGGCCGGTTCCGAACGAGCGTGTTGCCCGTGACGGTGTTGTTCGACGCGTGCTCGACCAACACCACGCCTCCGTGGAACGGGATGTCCCTGCTGGTCCGGTTCCGCGCGATCACGTTGTCCTGGATCGTGTTCCCGCGGCCGCCGAGGATCACGATGCCCGATCCTCCCGTAGAGGGCTCGCCCCGGCCCTGGCCGCGGCAGAACGCGTTGTTGTGCTCGATCGTGTTCTCGGCGATCGTGAACCGCCCCGCCCGCACCGGCCCGGGCGTGTCCAGGTTGAGGATCCCGATGCAGTTGTCGTGGAACTGGTTGCCCGTGACGCCGCCGAGTGAGACATCGCGCAGGAACAGTCCGAAGGTGTTGTCGAAGCTCTCGTTGCCCTCGACGACGGCCCGTGCCCGGCGTGTGTCGCCGATGTAGAACCCCGCGAGCCCGTTCCCCGACGCGATGTTGTTGCGCATCGTGACGCCGGTGCTCTCGAACGCGGCGAGCCCGTACTCCTGCGATCCGATGCCCGCGTTGCCCTCGAACGTGGTGTTCGCCGTCAGGATCGAGATGATCCCGGCCGCGATGAAGCCCTCGGCGCGGACGCCCGTGATCGTGACGCCGTCGACCGGCGTCCCGTCCTGGAAGTTCCCCAGGACGCAGATGCCGGCGATCCCGCGGAAGCACCGGCCGGGGAGCGTCGCAGGCGGCCGCAGGATCGTCCCGTTCGTGTCGCTTCCGACGCCCTGGATCGTGATGTCGTTCGTCTTGACCGCCACGACGTCCTCATAGACGCCGGCGGTGAGCTGGATCGTGTCGCCGGGCTGGGCGGCCTTGACCGCCTGATGGATCGACTCGCCGGGCAGCACGACGATCACCTGCGCCGACGCGGGGAGGGCGACCGCGAAGGATGCTCCGATGATCCCCACCACGAGCATGACGCGGAGAAGCGTTCGTTCCATCCTCGACCTCCTCTGGGGTTGGGTACCGAGCCTACCCATCGCTCCGCGGGACGATCATGAGAAGACTCTGGTAATGCGTCGGTTCGGTGCCCGGGAACGGACTAAGGAGCCGAGCCCTCCCGGACGCCGCGCCACCTCGTTGCGGGGAGGATGTGATCCGCGATCACGCGCTCCTTGTAGCGGTCGATCGCGGCGAACATCGACTCGATCAGCGTCTCGGAGAGCAGGTGCGGCTGCAGGCCCAGGTCGAGCAGCTTCGTGTGCATCGGGTTGTAGTAGTGCTCCTCCATCTCGACGCGTGGGTTCTCGAGGTGGTCGACGCGGACGTGGATCCCGACCTCGGCCCCGGCCTTGCGGACGAGCTCGGCGAGCTGCACGACCGAGAACTGCTCGGTGAACTGGTTGAACACGCGATACTCACCGGCCTCGGGCGCGTGGAGAACGGCGAGCTCGACGCACTGAAGCGTGTCGACGATGTTGAGGTAGCCGCGCGTCTGGCCGCCCTTCCCGTACACGGTGAGGGGGTGTCCGATGACCGCCTGCAGGCAGAAGCGGTTGAGCGCCGTGCCGAAGACCTCGTCGTAGTCGAACCGGGTCATCAGGCGCTCGTCGAGCTCGGTCTCCTCGGTCTGGATGCCGTAGACGACGCCCTGGTTCAGGTCGGTCGAGCGCAGGCCCCAGATGCGGCACGAG
>Ga0214471_10002878_pt1 | contig 13391 bp, 19 predicted proteins | sample RVTome_5_FD_207665 | JGI IMG/M metagenome (GOLD analysis project Ga0214471, IMG submission 207665) | Soil microbial communities from uranium-contaminated site in the Upper Colorado River Basin, Wyoming, United States - RVT142D155 | ecosystem: Environmental > Terrestrial > Soil > Contaminated >...
AACTTTTACGAGGTACTCGTGGTTTTTATAGATGATTTTTTTGTTGTTGAGATTATCTAACCGAACATACCCACCTTTATTAAAAACAGTTCCTTCTGGAAGTTCTTTTAGATTACGCAGATAAACACGCCCACCGTTATTAAAAACAATTCCTTTAGGAAGTTCTTTTAGGTTATCTAGATAAACATCCCCACCATTATTAAAAACAGTTCCTTTAGGAAGTTCTTTTAGATTATCTAGATAAACATTCCAACTATTATTAAAAACAGTTCCTTTAGGAAGTTCTTTTAGATTATCTAGATAAACATTCCAACTATTATTAAAAACAGTTCCTTCTGAAAGTTCTTTTAGATTATCTAGATAAACATCCCCACCATTATTAAAAACAGTTCCTTTTGGAAGTTCTTCTAGATTACGCAGATAAACACGCCCACCGTTATTAAAAACAATTCCTTTAGGAAGTTCTTTTAGGTTATCTAGATAAACATGCCCACCATTATTAAAAACAGTTCCTTTTGGAAGTTCTTCTAGATTACGCAGATAAACACGCCCACCGTTATTAAAAACAATTCCTTTAGGAAGTTCTTTTAGATTATCTAGATAAACATCCCCACCATTATTAAAAACAGTTCCTTTTGGAAGTTCTTCTAGATTATCTAGATCAACATACCCATTTTCTTTTGTAATCTTAACACCTGTTTCTGTTAGAGAATATTTAATGTCCTTCTCTTTTAGAATCTTTACAAATTGTTCTTTTGTCATTTGTTATCCTTTATTTATAGATAATCATAGCGAGAGATTACTTAGGGGGAGCTTAAAAGCTTAGGAGGGGTCTATAAAAAGGAGAGTGACTTTATGTCACTCTTTTTAGTTAAGAATCTTAATCCTCACTATAATAATCTACAGGGTTATACCCAGTGGGCAGGATTCCTATCTTTTCTATTACTTCAATAATAGCTTGGTCATCTGTGATCAGCTCAATGTCTTCTTCATCTACTGTATTATAAATTTCAGAATGTTTACCTAGAATTTCCCCAAAATAAACTTCTTTGCCTATAATATTTGCAACCTCTTCTTTTGTTGCAATAAAAGTACCTTTCACTTCACCTTGTCTACCGTAATCCCAATAAAATTTGTAAATACCTTTCATCTATTATCCTTTTTAAATAAAATTCATAACAGACTCACCATTGGCTCTTTCCACCAACAATGTTCCATCTGTGTTTCTAATATGTTTCTCATGACTCACAATCAGAAAGAGCTTTTCAGGAAATCTGTTTCTAAGCTTATCAAACAAAGATTCCAGTTCCTCAATGGCCGCCCCATCGGTTGTTCCCAATATTTCATCCATAATCATAATATTCAAGGAGATTCCTGTCAATGCCTGAATCACTTCAACAAGTGCCAATTGAGATATAATCTTGACTCTTGCTTCCAAACCAGAACTCAAATCATTGAACTGAAACTCATTCTCCCCATCAGAAACAATAATAGCAAACTGTCTTGGTTTGACCTCTTCAATCCTTGCAAGCATTTTTCCTTCAAGCAATGATGATGAAAGATCGGTCAGATATTTGTTATACAATTGAGTGAATAATTTGATACGCTCTGCAATAAATCCCTTTGGTCCAGCACATTGCTTGATGAGTTCATAGACATAGATTTCTTTTTCAAGAGAATCAATTTCAAGTTTCTTCTCTGTCAATTCTAAGGTCTTTTGTCTTCTTTGTTCTTCAAGCTTTTCAATCATGCTATTTCGTTCAGCTTGAGCATTGTCTTCATCTTCAAACTCTTTGAGTTGTTTGATCTTATATTCTTTTTGAACTCTTTGTGAATGAAGGGCTTCAAGTTCAAGTCTCAGCTTTTCATGTTCAGCTTTGATATCAACCATCTCTTTATAAGCTTTTTCCTTCAAAGCTTTATATTTATCAAAATCACTTCTTGCATCTTCAAGCATTCTCTCGTAATGAGTTGATTCAATATCCTGCATACACGTTGGACATTTATCATCAAGAGCTTTAACTTGTCTGAGGGCCTTCTCAGCAAAGTTCAAATGAGCTGTCTGAGAAGCATACTCTTTTTCAATCTCATTTCTAAGCTTAGATACTTTTTCTAATTGGACTTCAACAGGTTTGATGTCAATATCAGCAATCCCTTTTTGAAGTTGATCTATTGATTCATTGACATTTCTAATCTGTCTTTTAGGCATTGCTTCGATCTGGATATTCAAAGTCTCAATAGCCTCTTTTAGATTCTTTACAATCTTATATAGATTATTATATTCCCCATCAAGTTTTTTTGCTTCATTTTTTGCTTGATCATGATATCCTTGAATGAATTGAAGATTCAAAAGTTCCATGATTAGAGAAGCTTGTTTCTTCGGATCACTTTCCATAAAGAAAAGCTTTGAATCTGGATTCAAAAGAAACACACTCGTAAAGATATGATAATTGATACCAATTTTATCCTGAAGGTATAAAAGCTTAGAAGCTTTATCTTTGATGGGAACTTCTCCACCATTCTCATAGATAACAGTTGCTTTGGTATCATCAAAGTTATTGACAAGAATACATGAATCATCTCCAATATCAAGATGAATCTCTAAGATAGGTTTGCGAAATCCACTTTTAGAGGACAACCCATGCATAGTGATTCCCTTATGGTTCTGAGAGAATATGGCAGATTCAATGCCAATTGCAATAGAACTCTTTCCAGATGAATTGGAGCTGAATAGATCGTTATTTTTGGCAACAAGTGAGTAGACCCCTGTTTTACTGGTAAAGTCTAGTTCGGCATCTTTAAAGAGCCTCATATTTTGGAATTTTATATATTTGAGTTTAATCATTTGCAAATACTTTTTATAATAAATCTTGACTGGGAATCAAAAGATTTATTTCTCCAATATCCATTTCTATTTTCCCATAAATCAGGACAAATCTCTCTTTTGGGAGGTTCATACAGAAGTGCATTTTTGGCACTTCCAACCTTTGACCACACACATTTTCCACTTCCCACCTTAACCCATTTACATTCTACAGTATCCCAAATACCATATGCTTCAATTTTATCCAAATATTCAATCATACTCCTCCTCCTTTAGGCAACCAATAATCTATTTGTCTACTAACCCTATTGAATATTTTATTTAAAGGAATTCCCTCTTTGTGAAGTTTCTCGACATAATCCCAAGCATCTACACAAGATATCGGGTATCATTCATCTTCTACCTTCTCCATCCCTGCAACTTTAGATTCTAGCATATCAGAGAGTTCCCTACGAGTATTCTGAGTATTACAAAACTCAATAAAGGATTTCTCAATAGAAACTGTCCGGAGATCAGTCACAGCATCTTTCACAAATTGAAGCTCTTCTTTTGCTTCCAACTCTTTCGACTTCTTATCATATGTGACATTTGGAAGATTAGGTAATCGTTTAAGATTCAATGCGATATCTGTCACTTTGATTTTATACCAATTTGTATCGTTTGGAGGAAGCTTAGAAAGAGCTTCTTCAACATCTTCACATACAATAAGCTTCTTACGATATTTATCTGTCAATGTGTCCAACCAAGTGAACTTTCCATCTTCCCATTTAAGAATAGAGGGGTTAACACCCTCATTTTGAAAGTGAATATCATAAGGAACTCCTGTGTAGATAACTTTATCATCTTTATAGCGACTATGAATATCTCCAAGAATAATATTCTCAAATTTATTCAAGATATTATCTGTATCAATTTCACTTGTGATAAATTTATTGATTCCCCACCTAATGTGACTCATTAGAAATTTATGCTTCTGACGGTATGTCTCTAAACTTTTGATACTTCGATGAGAGACAATCAAAGCGTCAATCTCTTTAATATGGTGTGTTGTCTTCACATATTTGATACCATATTTTTCAAGGAGCTTAGAATTAGAATCCCAGAAGTATTCTTTATAGGGAGTTCCACTTCGTTCTTCGTGGTTACCTGATAGACTATACTGTTCATAATCATACCCATGAGAGAACAGTTTGTCGACATATTCCATCTCTCTATTATGAATATGATCATGTTCAATAATATCCCCCAGCCAAAAGATATAGTCAGGTCTTTCTTTTTCAATATGCTTATGGATTACTTCTATTGCTTTATCATAAACCTTTCCTTGCCAATCACTATATTTTGGTTTAGAGAAATCATATTTATCGAAATGAATATCTGAACAGAATAGTATCTTCATCTAAACATCCTTTAAATTATTAACCATCTCTGAAATACTAAGATATTTAATAGTGTGTGAAGGTTGATTATTTGGGTACACTTTTATTTCTAGTCCATAATCTGGATTATCAATTTCTCCAAGTTCTCCTAATGAAATACCTAACATTTTAGCTATAATTTCTTTCACATTTTCTGATTTCATGTCTTATCCTCCATTATAAAGCATTGCTTGGTAATAATACCGACTACCCTCTGACATTGTTACACTAACTTCTCCAATCGGAGAGTACTCCTCACTGATAAGTGAGCTAACTACATCTTCAAGCGTGTGCAAATTAAATTCTTTTAATACAATATATTTTTTCATTTCGTACCATCTCCTGTTTTAATAGAACCAACTCCCCAGAGTCTTCTTAATTTAGCACCACATTTCTCACATGTCTGTTTTTCAATTTCTTCATAAGGAATCCATCTTTCTTCTTCATTTTCACATTCATCACATTTGAATTCTACTCTCATATCTGTGCCTCCTTTATTTTGTAGAATCCATTCACAAGCTTCAAAAATTGCCTCTGGTTCAGTATCCGCATAAAAATATTTATTCTCCTCTATTAATTTGTAATTGCATTAGAAGCATTTCCAATTTCCATAAACATTTATAACAACCAAATTGATCCCAGACATCTTCCACTTCGGGAATTGCTTTATACGAATTTACCACATTATCGCTGATTCTTTTCTTAATGCTTTCATATTGTTCAATCTCTTTAGGATTCATATGTTTGAAATCATTAAATAACTTCACCATCTTATATGATTGTTGAAGAGCTTTCCTTCCTTCATCCCTTCTCATGAAGTCTAAAAGTTTATTAATTTGTGAATCAGGGTCTTGATGTTTTAATGCTTCTGGAAGATTTCCATATGTTTGTAGAATCTTTGATGATCTTACAGGGCCAGCATTAGGAATATTTGAAAGCCCATCAGAAGAATCACTTACCATCATCTTATATTGAGTCCATTGTTTTCTGGTCAATCCATGAAGAGGTTCAATAAAAGCCATCTTTTTTGGGCAGAAATTCTTAACACCTTCTATTTGAAGTAAATCTTTATCCGAAGATATGATAATAATTTCATGTTGACCTCTATAATCAATGCCCAATAAAGAGGCAATATCATCATATTCAACCCCATCAACTCCCCCATAACAAAGATATTGACCAAATAGTTTATCTAGATTCTTTCTAAGTTCTCTAACAGTCTCTTCTCTTTTCAATTGCTTTGCAGACTTCTTTATATCTTTTCTATGCCCTTTGTATTCTTTCATCTGAGACATTCTATAACGACTCTTTTCAATATCATTTCCTAAGACAACAAATTGAATATTTAGCTTTTCAACAATCTCAGCAAGAGTGTCAACAAAGTCTTTTAGGATATGAGGTTGTCTTGACGATAAGGCGGAGTTATATAGCAAAAGAGAAGAGTCTACAATAGCAATTCTCATTGTAATTCCTCTACAATAATATAATTATCTTTTGGAACTTCCTTACGATTAGACACAACCTCAATAGGCATTCCTTCAACCGTCATGCCTGTAAGGGATTCTTTTTTGACTTTATACCCAAGGTGGTAAATAATTTCATTGACTGTTCCCAGCGTCACTAGGGGGTCTTCTGAAACAATATATACAGGGGTTGAAGAGAATTCACATTCAGTTACAATTTCTGTAAGTCTCTTCCATGTTTCACTTTTCTCACATAGTTCTATTAAGTTCACGACATTCCTTTATACAGTGGTAAACTCTTCCAGTATTTATCCAGCTTGCGGGTATGTTTTGCAATAATCTTTTTCTTTTTATTTCTAGTCATATTCAATGACTGTTGTTCTAGTTGTTCCCCTGTCATTTACTTTCCAATGATTTTGATACACGTTCCATAGTAGCTTCCCATTCATCATCGTCTTCAAAAGAAGCTCCCCAGTTGTCGATCCAACTCATTACTTCTTCTAACACTCCTTGAAGCTCCTTGTTTTTCTCTTCTAAAACTTTTATTTTTTCCTCAGTATTCATTTAATTATCCTTCATAAATAATAGTCTCAAAGAAATCTCCTTTAGAATAAAGAGATGATCCCTTTGGGGGAATCTTATAATAGCTTCCTTCCAAACACATCAGTCTCTTATCATAATTCTTCAAAAGATTTCTTGTCTTCACAACCCTCTCAGGAAAACTCTCTGCACATTTCTTTTCCTTAACTTCCTTATCAGAAAGATACTGATACCAATAAATCTTATCACATTGTAATCCAATAAGGTATACTTGAAAAGGAAGTCTTCTTTCTAATATATTTTTATCAAGCTTAGGAAGAACCGTATTAGAAATGATATCATATTGCCTCTGCATCCTCACAACAACTTGTTTGAAGTTATCACATGGAATTGGATAAAAGATACCTTCTCCTGCTTTCCTTCCTCTTCTGTGAAATTGAAACTGTTTCTCATATGATACAAAGTCAAAATCAAAAGGAATCTTCTTTGATAAAATCTTATCATAAAGTTCCTTATATTTATCATAAACAATCATATCATAAAAAGGAACATCTTCAACTTTATTTGTTGGAAGACTCATTGGGTGGTAATAATCCTTGATCCAATCTGTCCATTCTTTATTGATCTTATCTAATGATTCAATATCTGCTGATGGGAGGATTGTCAGATATATTTCTATGAGATCAAGAGTATCCATATCTTAATCTCCAAATAAATTATTTAAAACTTGATTCACATTAGCTTCTTCGTCTTTAAAAGAAATATCAATAGCTTGATACCCTTTAAAGTTCCATTTTGTATTAGAAGAAGTTAAAATAGTAATATTATTCATAGAAGCCCCTAGAAGTAACTGTGAGAACATTTCTTTCCAATAGTCTTTTGCCATGATAGCATTATTGGCATAGAATATAAGAAACTTCCCTTCAAGATATTTATTAAGGTCATTTCCTTTTTGTTCAAAATCTGTCATCAAGTTATTGAATTTAAGCCCATTTAGAACAACCACTTCTTTACGCCCAAACTTATCTATAAGCTTCTTTGCAATAATTGTTAAAGCTTTATTTGCCTCAATTCCTGTATCAGACTCGAAGTTAAAAATAACCCCTTTGTCGCTAAGCTTGCTATAATCATTCAATAGCTTAGACCATGTTTGCGTGTGAGGTCTTTTCACATCAGCTCCTGTTGAGTCAAGAAACTGAGGAAGAAGCTCTCTATATTTCCAACTCATTGCACCTCCAAATATATTTCTTTCAAATTGTTCATCATGTAGAATATCGTAGACTTTATGCCCAATAGATAACCTCTTATAAGCAACCCCTAAGCTTTGTCTTGTGATAGAGAAATACTTTTTAAGGGGTTGGTATAATGCTAAGTTACTTGCATAGTTCATTTGTTATTGATTATATGTTTGAAAATATCTATAACTGACTCTTCCTCCGAATACTTGTATGAATAAACATTTTCAAAACTGCTTCCACTGGGGGAATACCATGCTTGCCAAATATTATCGTTTTTTGGCCCACTGTAAATATAATATCCATATTCTTTTGCTTTTTCTTTAGCAAGATGCATTAGTTCATAGATATTAATTGTTACACGTTCTCTATAAGACCATCTTTGTACTAGTATTTCTATTAGAGGTAGATTACTACTTTCTATCCGTACAACGTCTTCACTAAGAATCTCATTCAAAATTTCTTTGCTTAGAATAGCCTCATCATTCATCTCCTATTCCTTTATTTCTTTCCTTTAACTTGACTCAAACCACTTCCATCAGGAAACAATTCTTTAAGTGCTTTATTAATTTCCTCTTTTGTTTTTTTCACCTCACTGAGCAAATCCTTTGAAAGATTGTCCAATATTTTTTTATTGAACATGCTGGTTAGTGCAGACTCTAGCGTATTGTAGTACCCAACTGTTTGCCAATCATTATACTTTTCCCCTGTCTCACGGTCTTTTCTGGTAACAAATTTTTTAATCATTAGATTATATGCGTCAGATGTAATTTTATATTCATCTGAAATATTCATAACCAACTGTTCTTCTTCTGTTACTTTTCGTTTTGCCATTATTTTTCCTTTTTTATTTTAAACATTCCATGAAAATTAGGAGGACTATCAATATTTCTAATCAAAGCATGATCTTTCATATCTCTTAGCTGATTGACCTAAAATTTTCCTGAGCTTAGGAGAATGATATAATAACCTCCTTATCTGAAACTAGTATACAGTAAGTTTACTTAAGTTTCACTTAAATACTTCTGTGAGTTTTAATGCTTCTGAAATATAATAATCAAAGTTGATGTCGTTATTAAATTTAGAAATATCGTTACAGACAGTTACTTTCCATTCTTTATCAACCCCAATATATCTTTCTTCTTCTTTATCAGGGAGAGGAGGCATAATCTTAGTAAGTTTTCTACCACTTTTGGAAATATAATATCTTGATATATTCTGCTCAGGGTACTCAACACCATCGTCATCAACAGTTACAAGTCTGGATGTTCTTGGTATTTTAACACGCAAAAAGAAATCAAATATGTCATCATGATTCTTAATGAATTCTTCGATATCAATACCATATACTAGATTCTGTTCTACCGCTTTCTTAATAACTAGTGCCGAATGATTCTGATGCCAACCTAAGCTGTCATATTCATATGCCCCTTTGCGTTTTGTTTTACCGTTATCAAATATACCAAGATAATTGTTGACGTTATTGAGACACAACTTCTCATATGTCTCATCTTCTAGTGTCAGTTTTGTATCTTTTTCCCATTGTTGGCAAACTTTATGTGCTTCATCTTTATGTTTTATAGGGACAATAAATTCTAAACCATCAGTATTTACCATGATAACTTTCAAATTTGGAATTTCTAAAAGTCTTTCAGCAAGCATACACAATAGTAATTGACCATTGATTGTGATCTTCATTGTAAACAATGGATCATAGAATGGGCTAAATTGATTATTAGAATTTCCATAAACTGAGTTTAAACAAAGTTTAAACATCAGGTTTTCAGCAGTACCTTTTGAATATTTTTTTCTTTCATTATAAATATTCTCATAAACTTCGCAAAACTTCTCACTAAGATGTTCAGGGTAAACATTGTTTTGAATACTAAGGTGTGGGTAAAACGAGCTAACATCATAACTCTTGAGAATATATTCATCATCCGACTCATATATTCTCCCACCAATAGCCCCATGTAAACCGCCTGTACCGTAATCGTATTGCAACCCTTCTACTACAACATTTAAAGTTTCAGCAACATTCCAACATACGTAATAACTGATTGCTCCCGTTTTAAGTTCTTTCTCTTCAAACCAGCAAGATGGGTATTTTTTCAATAATTTTTGTTTTTCAGAATCAGAAGGTTTACCGGATAGTTTTTTACGCTTAGTTACCATACTGGAGTACTTAGCAACATCACCCATATCACTCTCTAAAATATCAATAAAGATACCTTTAGTCTCTTTGATCTCTTGTTTCATGAACCAATCTCTGATAGCATTGAACTCAGGTCTTTTGAATTCTACATAATCAAATATTGCATCTCTTAACTTCAAAATCTTACGATGGGTTTGGTTTGGAACTTTTCTATTCCCTTCTTTTCTATAACAACTTGAAGGATTTTCTTTTTCCAATTCCATAATAAAGAACTCTGCACCAATCTTAGTGTCATTGTAATTGGTAAAATCTCTACCATATTTCTCACCAAGTTCTTCTCGAAATTCAATAGCACCTTTTGAGTGATTGAAGAATTTTAAAGTCTGCAAAACGTCATGTTTATTGTACTCAATAATTTTATCAATCATATCATCTGTTAAATCTGAGTTAGGATGATATGGTAAATCCTCAATGTTATCACTTCTCATATTGAACTCAAGCATCTTCAATGATGTTTGCTTTGCCTTATTGTCAAAGTGATGAATCTTGAAAAGGTCAACTTGCGGAATCATAATATCACGATCCCAAATGACATGTTTAAATCTATCATCAAAAGGTGAATTGATTATCTCCATAGCTTTATTATAGATATCCTCAGAATTAAGACCTTTATTATTTAAGAAATAGTGAAGCACAGGGTAGTCAAAACCGATATTATTGAATCCTACCATTTTAGCTTTCTGTGAATAAATTTTACCTAGAAATGCTCTGAGTTTGTTTGCTTCACGTTTACGTCTACTTATTTCAAATGTTTCCACTTGACCTTCTTCATTAGAGATTACGCATGTAAACGCTTCTCTATATGTTTCAAGGTCATAAATATAGTATCTCATTTATTTTCCAGAACTTTCAAGTATTCATTAAATAACAAACTATCCTCAAACCAGAGCATTTGAGCCATTAGTCCAGCGGTTTTCTTACATGCGGTATTATCTCTAATAAATTCACTAAATTCGTCAGACTCCCTATCTAGGTAAACTACTTCTATAGATTCGTCTTCGATACCTCCGCCTTTTTCTACTTTATCTTTATCAGTAACCGTAGCTACAAACCAATGTTGTTCAGCCCCAATAATTCCAACCATACTGTGAACGGTAGTAATTTCCTGAATATTATTTTCTTGTACAGCATACCCACATTCTTCAAGACATTCTTCAATTGCAATTTGTTTCAATGACTTATCTTTATCGACAATCCCTGAACATAGTTCATAGATATAACCAGTATATTCAGGGTGTGCCAATTTTACAGGAGGTCTGAATTGTTTTACAATCACATAAGCATTTTTATCTGTATTGAAAATCAAAATAGAAACACTATCATGAGATTCAACAGCATCCCAAATCTTCTCTTTACCATTTTCCACATATTGTACCCTCTTGGGAGTTAGAAAGTTTGATTTGGTAAACTCAATTTCTTTAAAATTTTCAATCATATTTTTCCTTTATATATTGGTATACTCGGTAATCAAGCATGTACTTATTTTTTTCAAGATCAGTTCTAACATGTCTGGCAGAAATATCATTACTTGTACCAATTCTAACAATGTGATCTACATTTCTTACTTTCAAATGAAAGTCTTCAAAAACCTTAGTATAGAATTCATCATGGTAGACTTTTCCATTACACTTGAATTCAGATATTCTATCTTCTTCTTTATTATTTACAACTATTGTAACTTTGCTCCAAAAATCAGGAATCTCTTCATAAGTTTCTGTGAGTTCTTCCTTGATTCTAATGATAAGTTCGTTGAACCAGATATCCCAATCAGGGTTATCATTTGATTCTATAAATATAAAATTACTTGTATCAAAAACTTTTTCAAAAAAACCAATCCGCTCTTCTACTGTGAACGGATTATTATGGTCTTTTCTGTTACAAGAACCTAGTCCAATAAGTGGAATATTCCCATTTAAAAGAATTTCATTTACTATTTGTTCATGGGCTATGGTTAATGGTTGAAATCTGCCAAGGTAAAATTCAAATGTTTGATCTGGTTGTAGTTTAATTTTCATTTACCTTCCTTCTAATATCTTCAAGGGTTGTATTTGTTAGAAATTCCCCATCACGGTAGACTGGAACAAGGAGGTCTGAGAGATTCATCACCTCGGCTTCCTGTGTTGTGACCGTATTATACTCCCCGTCCTTATATACTAGAGCAAGCTCTCCTTTTTTAGATACTTTTCCCTGATCAGTGATTGGGTCTTTGAATACATCTCTACCTTCCCCTTTAATCTTAACATAAGAACACTTAATAGCATACTTATTAGTGTCTCTATCGTGCTGTTGTATAAGATTTCCTCCTGAACCGAAAGAAATATTTTCAATTCCATATCCATTCCGAATGAATACTTCCAGAATTTTTACAATTGATTCTTCATCAATACCATCTCCCCAAATCATACGGTATTTATTCCAAACCATTAGTCCTTTATCGTTATGGGTGTATTTGACTCCATTATATTCCATAATATGAATCAGTTTCTCAATAACAGTCTCTATGTCCCCACTGTCTGGTCTAATTACAAAAATCGGGTATTCATTACTTTCAATTTTTGATTTGAACTCTCCTTGTGTGATAGCATCAACTGCATCATAAATATTATATGAATCCATAACACAAGCAATCATTGGACTACCTTTACTGCGTTCCAAATAGTTCATAATCATATTTAGCTCTTTTTCTCTTCCCCATGATGTGATGGTGCTATGCTCTGAAGCCGGAATACTGTATCCGTAAACATATATTGGAAGATGATATCCTTTAAAGGTGCTATCCCCATAGAAATGATTTGCATACCTCAGACTGTTAAAGTTATCAGTTCCCATAAAACAAGATAGGTGAGCAACTCCTCCGATTGCGGCTGCTTCTACACAGGTACTTCCTCTATCCCCAAAATTATGGTATGCAAAATCTGGATTCCAATTAGAATCAGCATATTTTTTACCAAACTCCGTCAAAGTTTTTTTGATATAGAAACTTTTTGTAGCAATATTGATAGAATACCAAAGTTTAAGGAGGAATGTTTCCATCCATCCGGCAATCCAAGGGACCCTTACATCTGTACTAGTAATTACCATTTGAACATTTTTTACAGGAATAAGAGTCCCTTCTTCAACTGCTCTGATTTCAATAGGAAGCTTCCCGCCCAGCTCTTGAACAATATACAGCCATCCTTTTAGATCAAAAGGCTCCCCGTGAAGCTTTGCATATTCAGCCGCCTCGTATACTTCATCTTCCGTAATTGGACTACTAAAATATTTTTTCATAATCATCTGTAGCCCAATGAAGATAGTGGCAGGGTATTTCCCTCCACGACTTTCAAGATATCCATGCATAAAGGTCATACCATTTTCATACTGAAAAGGTTGACTATACTTATAACTATCTGCCAACATTACTCTATTTTCCATAAACATTTTTATTTTCCTTTTTATAATTTTTCATCCACTCCTGAACATACCACAATTGACCACAACCCCCACCAATATCATCCTGCCCTGCCGGGTCAAATACTCTGGTGTTATACCCATCTATTTATCTCCTTTAGTACCCAGTATTACCTACCTTATTCAAAATATTCTCTAAAAACATTCCCACCATAAGCACCTTTAGTCAATTCAATAACTTGATCAATTGTTAAAGAATCTCCAGTAATTCCTTTTTCTGAGAGAAATTTATTAACCCCCAATTGA
>Ga0214471_10002879_pt1 | contig 13391 bp, 8 predicted proteins | sample RVTome_5_FD_207665 | JGI IMG/M metagenome (GOLD analysis project Ga0214471, IMG submission 207665) | Soil microbial communities from uranium-contaminated site in the Upper Colorado River Basin, Wyoming, United States - RVT142D155 | ecosystem: Environmental > Terrestrial > Soil > Contaminated >...
CTTCTGGCCGTGGTCGTGCTGCCGTCGGCGCTGAACGTGCCACAGAGCAACCCGACGCAGACCCTCGAGTTCGCCCCGGTCCCACCTGAGGACGATGCGCCCCCGCCGCCGACCGGCAACGTCGGGTCGCTGTCGCTCGGATCGAGCGACGCGCCCGGTGACGCGCTCGGACGCGACGCGGGCGCCCCGCCGCCGCCCCCGCCCGCGCCCCCGCCTCCGGGGCAGGGTGAGCGTCCCATCACCAAGCGGTGCGTCGGTGACCCGCCGCGCCAGACCGAGGATCCGATGGCGCCGCCCTGCGTCGCACACTTCGAAGGTGACAACGGGGGTTCCACACACCCGGGCGTGACGCCCGACGAGGTGCGCGTCCTGGTGTACTTCGACGGCGAGCGCAGCCAGGTGACCAGCCGCGGGACCGAGGAGTCCCCGGCGAACCAGATCGACGACCTCGGCAAGCCTCCCGAGGGCGGCGACGAGTTCGTGTACAGCCGGTTGCTGCGCAGCTACAGCCGCTACTTCAACCACCGTTTCCAGACCTACGGGCGGACGGTCCACTTCTTCGTGCACTACGGCAGCCCCGGCGAGCGGCCGAGCGCCATCTCGGCTCCCGTGTACACGCCCGAGCTCCGCCGCGCGGACGCCCGCGCCGGCTACGAGGCGGTCGCACCCTTCGCCGTGGTCAGCTTCGCCGGCACCAGCGCCGACGCGTACGTGGAGACCATGGCGGACCACGGCCCGCTGACCTTCCTCGGGTTGCTCTCGGGCATCAGCGCCACCGGGTTCCCCGCCTCGTTCTTCCAGAAGTTCCCGGCGCGCATCTGGAGCTTCGTGCCCTCGCTGGAGCAGCGAGCCACGATGGTCGCTAGCTACGTGTGCAGCAAGGTGGTGCCGCACGCGGTCAGCTTCAGCGGCAACGGTGACCTCGGGTCGGCCCGCACGCTCGGGATCATCCGTCACGATCTGGAGAACTCCACCGCCCCGAACCACTACGGGCGGCTGATCCGCGACGGCGTCGAGGCGTGCGGCGGCGACTTCGCCGTGGACGCCACGATCACGAAGGTCAACGACCCGCAGGAGGCTGCCACGATCATGGCCCAGATGGTGCAGGAAGACGTGACCACGATCGTGTACGTCTCGACGCAGATCGCCCCGTCCCACGCCGCCAGCTCCATCCGCTACGTCCCGGAGTGGGTGATCGCCGGTGACTACACGGTCGAGCGCCCGCTCCAGATGCGCCTCCAGGACCAGGATCAGTGGCAGCACGCCCGCGTGGTGACCAACTACCCGGCGGTCGCCGACGTCGACGCCCAGCCCTGTCTCAACGCCTACCGTGAGGTGGACCCGAGCGAGCCCTACATGCAGGTGCGCAACTACGCCTGCGAGATGTACCCGAGCCTCGTCCAGCTGTTCACGGGCATCCAGGTCGCCGGCCCCAAGCTGACGCCCGACAGCATGGATCGGGGCTTCCACGCGATCCCCGGCGTGCACAGCCCCGAGCCCGCCGTGCCGGCCTGCTTCTACGTGCCCGGCGACTACACCTGCGTCAAGGACATGCAGGCACAGTGGTGGGACCCGCAGGGCGCGACGCCGGGCTCCAACCAGCCCGGGTGCGCGCGGATGATGGAGGGCGGACGCCGCTACCTCGCAGGAACGTGGCCCGAGGGCGACGTGGAGGCCCAGCGAGGCACGCCAGCGACCGACCCCTGCAACGCCCAAGGTCCCGACGTCGCGTAACCCACCGCCCTCGAGACGCTCGCCTCAGCACTGTCGTCAGGCTACAGAGGCCATCGTGACCTTGGTGCGTCAGCACCAAGACACCGGGCGCCTGAGAACTTAACGTACGCTCATGCCCATCCGGAGCACCCGAGCATGACGAAGCGGAGGGACGGGTTCCGCCGGTACGTGCCGTTGAGCAGCTCGCTGCTCGCCGCGCTCATGGCCATCTTCGTGCTGCCCTCGGCGCTGAACGTGCCGCAGAGCAACCCGACCCAGACCCTGGAGTTCGCCCCGGTCCCGCCCGAGGACGACGCCCCGCCGCCCCCGGATGCCGGCAACGTCGAGAGCCTGAGCCTGGGGACGTCGTCGAACCTGATCGGGGACGCCGCCGGGGGCGACGGCGCCGGAGCCCCCCTCCCGGACGCGCCACCTCCCCCAGGGGTCGGCGCGGTGCCCGTGACCAAACGGTGCGTGGGCGAGCCGCCTCGACAGACCGAGGACCCCATGAGCCCACCGTGCGTCGCCCACTTCGAGGGCGACAACGGCGGGGCGACGTACCACGGCGTGGACGCCGACGAGATCCGGATCGTCTTCATCTGGGACAGCCGGTTCTGCGACCAGCCGGGCAACGAGGTGTCGTGCTGCCCCGAGAGCGAGTACGTCGACCTGGACCGGGAGCCCCGCAGCGACGACTGTTTCACGATCCAGATCCTCCATGCGCTCCTCCGGCACTTCAACGAGCGGTACCAGACGTACGGCCGGCACGTCCACGGCTGGATCTGGTTCAACGAGGCCCTCGTCAACGACGAGGCGCGGTCGCCTGAGCAGGTACGCGCGGCCGCGCTCGCCAACATCCACGAGATCGATCCCTTTGCGGGTCTCAACTACCAGCGCGGGTTCGCGGATGCGTGGACCGAGACGATCGCCGACGCCGACCGCGTCGTGATCAGCCCCCTCCAGGCCAGGGAGGCCGAGTTCTACCGGCGCTACCCGGGGCGTGTCTGGAGCTACTCACCGTCGCTGGACGAGCAGGCCAGAACCTACGCCGCGCAGGTGTGCCGTCAGATCGTGCCGTTCCCGGTGTCGTTCAGCGGCAACCCGCCCCACCAGGGTCAGCCGAGGATGCTGGGCCTCCTGAAGGCCGAGGATCCGAACAAGCCGTCACACACCACGTTCGCCGCGATCGCGAAGCGTGAGATCGAGGCGTGCGGCGGGGAGTTCGCCGAGGAGCGCTCGTACCCGGCGGCGGGGCGCTCCGACGGCTTCCGCAACGAACAGAACAACGCGACCCACGCCCCGGGCAACATGGCCGCGTTCCAACAGGCCGGCGTGACAACGGTCGTGTGGGCACAGGCGTACGAGACCACACACTCGCGGGCCGGCGCGCAGATCGGATATCGCCCGGAGTGGATCATCGCAGGGGACAACCAGGGTGAGGGGTACAACACGGGGCAGCTCCAGGACCAGTCCAGCTTCGATGGCCACGCCTGGGTCATCACCACCCAACCCCAGGACCCGCCGATGGAACAGCGCCCCTGCTACCTGGCCGCCCAGGAGGGCGACGCCAACGTGTCGACGGCATACCTCCGGTACAACTGCGCCATCCACACGTACTACCGCGACCTGCGCCTGCTGTTCACCGGCATACAGGTCGCGGGTCCGCGGCTCACCCCGGAGTCGATGGACCGAGGCTTCCACGCGATCCCCGCCTACCGCAGCGCCGATCCGAGCATCCCGGCCTGCTACTTCGCACCCGGTGACTACACGTGCATCAAGGACGCGGCCGCGTGGTACTGGGACGCGGACGGAAACGCCGCTGACGGGTCGTCGGGATGCTGGCGGGCCTCCGTAGGTGGCCAGCGCCATACGGCCGAGACCTGGCCGCAAGCCGACGTGCTCACCCTCGCGACCTCGTCCGACCCGTGCTCGAGGTTCGTGGGCCCACTGAACAGTTGACTGACAGGTCACGCCGGCCACCGCCCCTCACGTCACGTCGGCACCCTGCCAGTTACAGGGATCGTCTGGCGTGCGCTGCGCCTCGACATCGCCTGGCGGCCACTGACCGGCGAGGTACCGGTGTCCGCTCTCCATCATCCGCCAGCAGCCGGTGCCTCCGTGGTCACGTGGCTGCCCGTTCGGGTCCCACCACTGCGCCTGCGCGTCCTTGACGCAGGTGTAGTCGCCCGGCAGGTAGTAGCACGCGGGGATCGACGGGTCGCTGCTGGGGATGGCCGGGATGGCCCGGAAGCCCGCCTCCATCGACCGTGGGGTCAGGTTCGGACCGGCAACCTGGATCCCGGTGAAGAGGTGCCGCAAGCTCGCGTAGGCGGCCGGACAACCGATGTTCTTGACGTCGAACCATGCTGCCTCCGGGTCCCCCTCGCGGTACGCCTGTGCACAGGGATGGCTGCGCAGATCCGTCACGCTGGGGTAGATCGAGACGTTGCGGGCGTTGGTCCATTCCCGCTGGTCGTACAGCCTCCCCTGGAAAGTACGGTCAGACGTGTCGTCGCCGGCCAGGACCCACTCCGGGTAGTAGCCGATCGCGGCTGCTGCGTGCGAGTGCTGGTACTCGGACGGGGTCGCGAACAGGATGGTCGTCACGCCTGCTTGCGCGAACGCCGCCGTGTTGGACACCGGCTGGCTGCTGTCCGACCCGTCGTAGGTGCGATCGAGCTCGATTTCGGCGCCGCAGGCCTGGAGGCCTGTGCGGACTTCCTCACCGATCACCTGGGCAGCGGACCCGACCGCAGCGTTGCGGAGGAGGCCGAGGACGCGCGGTAGACCGTGGTCGGTCGCATCGCCGCTGAAGCTGACAGCGTGGCCGACCACCTTCTCGCACACGTAGGTCACGAACAACGCGGCCCGTCGCTCGAGCGACGGTTGATAGCTCCACGACAGTCCGGGATACCGCGCATAGAACGCTTCGGATCGTCCGATGGTGGCGTAGTCGGTGCCCTGGAACACCATCATCCCGAGTTCGGCAGCCGCCTCCGCGAACGCGCCACCGTTGGTCCGCGTGTCGTTGATGACCGCGAACGGGCGTACCCGGCTCGAGATCTGGGCGGCCTCGGCGCGCCGGGACTCGGGGGTCCGTTCGGCGTCGTTCTGCGCAGCAGTGAACCGCAGCCACGCGTGGACGGTGCGACCGTAGGTCTGGTAGCGCGCGTTGAAGTGCCGAACGTAGGCCTTGAAGGCGCGGACACGCTGCTGGTCGTCGGGCGCTGGCGGCTCGGACAGGTCGTGCCAGGTGTCGTACTCATCGAACTCCATCCCCCGACTGCTCGGCCCGGACGATGCGTCCCGGACGATGACGACGCGGATCTCCTCGCCCGTGACGCCCTCGTGCGTGGCACCGCCGTTGTCACCCTCGAAGTGGGCGACGCAGGGTGGGGCCATCGGGTCCTCGGTCTGCCGTGGGGGGTTGCCGACGCACCGCTTGCTGACTGGCGTCCCGCCCAGGCCCGGGGGCAGCGGCGCGTCGGGAGGGGCCGCGCCGGGGCCCTGCGCTCCCAGCGTGTCGCCCCTCACGTTCGAGGAGCTGCCCAGGCCCAGCGTCTCCAGGTTGCCAGCATCGGCAGGCGGCGGGGCGTCGTCCTCGGGCAGCACGGGGGCGAACTCCAGCGTCTGGGCCGGGTTGCTCTGCGGGACGTTGAGCGCGCTGGGCAGCACGAGGAGCGACATCACCAGCGCTCCGGCGAACGTGACACCCGCGTGCGCTGGACCCCAGCGCTCACCCCGTCGCCGCATCCACCTGCCTGCCTCCGTCGTGAGCCACGGCCACGGACAGGTACGGCCCGAGATCGATCCCCGGGTAACGCTCCCCCATCCCTGCCAGCGTCTCGGACGTCCAGAACGGGTGCCCGGGCAGCGGCACGCCGAGGACGGCACGTTGGCTGGGGTCGAGCCGGCTCATCAACCGTCGTCCGGCCTCGGTCGCGAACGCACCACCGAAGGGGGTCGAGGCCATCCACTCGCAGCCGGCCGGCCGGTAGACGACGTGCAGGACGAACCGCACGCCCGTCGGTGCCTTGAACGCCGATCCACGGTGGAACGTGCTCATCGAGTACACGATGGCCGTGCCGGCTTCAGCGACGACGGGGCGCTCGTGCTCGTACAGCTCGGGGTCGAGATCACGGGGACGCTCCCGTGGCCACAGCGGCCTGTCGTCGGTCGCGGTACGGGGGCACACGTGGGTCGGGGACGTCTCGAGGCTGACGTCGGTCAGGTAGATGAGGAACGGGATGTGGGTGAACGCGGGGTCGTCCGAGGGGACGAGCATCGTGTTGTCGGTGTAGTCGCGGTGCAGGTGCTGGTCGGGCACTCCTGCTCCGCCGTAGCTGGCACGCATCACGGCCTGCGCCAGGTGCACCGGTCTCCCCCCGCATGCCGCCTGGGCGAACCCGATGACGTCCGGCCGCAGCGCGAGGTCGTTGAGGTCATCGCTGTCGAAGGGGAACAGGCGGAAGATCTGCCCGTTGGCCAGGCCTTTCACCGCGGCCTGGTCGCGCCGGACCTCCTCAGCGGGGGGAAAGTGGGCGGCAGCGGCTTCCCGGAGGCGCGAGGTCTGGGCCCGTGGCACGAACTCGGGAACGACCGCGAAGCCTTGGTTTCGGACCTCGTCGACGTGGTGCGGGGAGATGGTCACGGCACGTCCAGGGTTCGCAGTTCGTCAACCGTCAGGTGCAACGACATCGCAGCGGTCGAGTCGGCCACCGACTCGATGCGTCGACAGCCGGGGATGGGGACGAGCGCGTGGCTCTGCGCGAGTTCCCAGGCCAGGACCACACGCTGGACCGACAGACCACGGGCATCAGCGACGACCCCGAACGCCGGCGCGTGCTCGAGGACGCGTGCCGCGCCGCCGCCGAGCGGGGAGTACGCCACGAACGTCGCTCCGTTGCGCTCGCACCACTCGATCACCGGCCGGGAGTCCGTGGCCGTCGGCGAGAACTTGTTCTGGACCGCGTCGATACGACCAGCGGTCACGGCCTGCTGGAGCTGCTCGACCGTCACGTTGGACAGGCCGACCATCCCGACCTTTCCCTCCCGCCGGAGATCCTCCAGCGCACCGACGCTCTCGGCGATCGGGACCTCCGGATCCGGCCAGTGCAGGTAGTACAGCTCGATGCGGTCGGACCCCAGGGCAGCCAGGCTCGCCTCGACGTCGACTCGCAGGGCGTCAGGGCGGCCGCACACTTGGAAGGCATCGAGCGTCAGCCCGTCGCGGACCCGTCGGTGCCCGCCCTTGGTCGCGATGACGACATCCTCGCGCGGACCGGTCCAGGTCCGGACCGCCTGCGACAGGAGCCGCTCGTTGTGCCCGGTGGATGCCAGATCGGGCGTGTAGGCGGCAGCCGCGTCCAGCATCCTCACGCCGGCGTCCAGGGCTGCGTGGATGACGCCGAGCGCCTCGTCGCGGGTCGGACCCGCGAGCGACATCGCGGCGCAGCCCATCCCGATGGCGCCGATGGTCCGATGGCCGATCGTCCTGGTGTGCTCGGTCACGGTGCGGGTCATGGGTCCTCGTTTGGCTCGGTCGGTTCAGCGGGGGACGGTGATGCCGGCGGCTTCGCGGTCCCAGGTGGCCTCGTTGAACGGGTCGTGGCGCAGCTCGACTTTGCGGACCTTCATCGTCGCCTGGGTCTTGGGCAGCTCGTCGGCCATCTCGATGTAGCGCGGGACCATGAACCGAGGCATCCGAGGGATCAGGTATCCGGCCAGCTCCTCGGGCGTCAGCTCGCTACCGGGCTTGCGTACGACCACGACCTTCACCTCGTCCCCGGACCGCTCGTCGGGCACGGCGATCGCCGCCACCTCGACCACCTCGGGGTGCTCGGTGACGTGCATCTCGACCTCGAACGACGAGATGTTCTCGCCGCGGCGGCGGATGCAGTCCTTCATCCGGTCGACGAAGAAGAAGTTGCCGTCCTCGTCCCTGCGGAACGCGTCGCCGGTGTGGAACCAGCCATTGCGCCACGCCTGCGCGGTGCGCTCGGGGTCGGCGAAGTAGCCCGCGTTCAGGGTCCACGGGACGTCGGTGCGCACGATCAACTCGCCGACCTCGCCGACCGGCACCTCGACGTCGTGCTCGTCCACGAGCCGGAGGTGGTAGCCGGGGTAGCCCTCGCGGGCACGGCCACAGCTCAGGTGGTTCTCGATGTCCCAACCGGCCCACGTGGCCGCGCTGATCTCGGTCATGTTGAAGGCCGTACACACCTTGACGCCGAACCGGTCCGCGAACTCGTTGATGTTCGGCGGCACCGGGCCGATCACCGCACGGCGCAGCGGCAGCTCCGCGTCGTCCTGCCCAGCAGGCTGGTCCATGAGCTGCTGGGTGAGCAGGCCCGCGACGATGGCGGTCGTACACCGGTGCGTCCGGATGTCGCTCCACCCCTGCGTGAGGCTCATGCGCTGGCGCACGACGACGCGGCCCCCGCACAACGCCATGTTGAACGGCGGGAGCCGACCGCTCACGTGGTACATCGTGAACGGCGAGTAGTACGCCTCGTCGTCGCCGAAGTCCTCGGTCGGGAACACGCCGACCGCCATCGCGTGGAGCTGGGCCCACGGGATCAACACCCCTTTGGACGGCCCCGTGGTGCCCGAGGTGTAGATCATGCACGCGATGTCCCAGGGCGCGGGCTCGACCCCGACATCCAGCGGATCGGCCGCCGCCAGGATGGCCGCCGCCGACCTCGTCGGCACGCCGAGGCCGGGACGGTCGGGACCGTCGGGACCGTCGGGACCGTCGTCGCCGCCGAGCACGACCACCGTCGGCAGATCATCGAGCTGGGGCGCGACCTCGACGATGCGGTCGACCAGCGCCTCGTCGACCACGATCACGCGAGCACGCGCGTGCTCGAGCACGTAGCGCAGCATCGCCCCCCGGTAGTCGGTGTTCACGCCGGTGTCGATCGCGCCGAGCCACGCGATCCCGAGCCACAGCGGCGTGTTGTCCAGCCCGGGCTCGAGCATGGTCATCACCCGGTCGCCTCGCTCGACGCCGAGCGACGCCAGCGCGCCGGCCCAACGGCAGGCGAGCTCGTCGGTCTGCCCGTAGGTCAGCGACCCGCCGTCGACGTGTTCGAGGAACGGTTCAGAGGGTCGCTCCTGTGCGTGCCGGGCCACCATCTGAGGCAGCAACTGCCCGGGGTCGACGAGGTCGTACTCCGTGCCCACCGATGCGCTCCGTTCGTTTCCCTAACGGATACTAAGCCGAAAGCGGATGCTAACGGATACTAAGTTAGAGTGATGGCGGAGGCAACGGGCGACAGGGAGAGCCGCAGTGAGCGACCAGCGCGTGTGGGCCGAGCAGGAACCACAACCACCGGCGCCGACCGGCCCCGGCTTCGTCAGAACCTCGCGGTACGTCGAGATGACCGACGGCGTCCGGCTGGCGACCGACCTCTACCTGCCGGATCCCTTGCCCGAGGACGCCCGACTACCGACGGTGCTGGTGCTCACGCCGTACGTCCGATCCCTCGCACTCGCGGACGACGACGGCGACCCTGCCCTGGACGGGGTCCGGTACGACGGCGGCGGGTGGGGACCGGGCCTGGCGCGGCACGGGTTCGCGGTCATGGTGGTCGAGAACCGGGGAGCCGGAGCCTCGTTCGGCCGCCGGACCCTGGGTGACCGTCCCGACGGCGGCCGGGACGACGTCGACATCGTCGAGTGGGTCATCGGCCAGCCCTGGTCCAACGGCCTGGTGGGCGCCACCGGGATCTCTGCCCCCGGGATGGCCGCCCTGTTCCTCCTGACGGCCAAGCACCCGGCGGTTCGGGCGGTCGCACCCCTGTGGACCGCGTTCGACGTGTTCGCCGCCAGCCGGCCCGGCGGCACGCCGATCCAGGCGTTCGTCACCTCGCTGGGCGAGGCTGTGCGTGCATTCGACCAGAACCGCGTACGCGAGCTGATGGCGCAGACCGACCCCGCGACGGCGCGGCTCGTCACGGGTCTGCGTCCGGTCGACGAGGACACCGACGGCTCGCTGCTCGCGGCGGCGATCGGCGAGCACGAGTCCAGCTCGTACGTGTACGACGACATCATCGCGGTGACCTACCGCGACGAGCGGATGCCGACCGCCGACGCCGACGTCTCGGTCAACAGTTGGAGCCCCTCACGGGACCTGCCCGCGCTGCTCGCCTCGGGCGCCGCGATCTACTGCTACGCGGGCTGGTACGACGGCGCCTTCGGGCGCGACCTGGTCAACCTGTACGCCACGATCGCCGACACCGGACCGCACCATCTCATCGTCGGCCCCTGGGGCCACGGCGGCAAGACCTACGCCAGCCCGCTCGTCAAGGGCGTGCGTCCCACCGACTTCGACCACGCGGCCGAGCTCGCCGCGTTCTTCGACCGGCACCTGCGCGGCGACGCGGCGCCACCCGACGACGACCGGCCGAGGGTGCGCTACTTCACGATGGGCGAGGAGCGGTGGCGCACCGCCGAGCACTGGCCCCTGCCCTCGGCGACGCGCCGTCGGTGGTCGCTGGCCGACCACGGCACGCTCATCGACACCACGTCGAGCGCGGCGTCGAGCGCCGGGACGACGAGCGAGGGCGCGTGGGACGAGTACGACGTCGACTTCGAGGCCGGTAGCGGCAGCACGTCGCGCTACTCCCGCAGCGGCACGCCGGTGCGCTACCCGGACCGCGCCGGGCCGGACCGCCGCCTGCTGACCTATACCTCCGACCCGCTCGAGGAGGACCTCGAGATCACCGGCCACCCGGTGGCGACCCTGCACCTCAGTGCCGACGCGGAGGATTACCTGGTCATCACCTACCTCGAGGACGTGACACCCGACGGCGAGGTCCACATGGTGACCGAGGGCGTGCTCCGTGGGCTGTTCCGTGCGCCCAGCCGCCTGGAGCCGCCGTACTGGACCGCCGGCCCCTACCGGCACTTCACCCGTGACGAGGCCAGTCCGGTCGCTCCGGGGAAGGTCGACGAGATCACCTTCGACCTGTACCCCACCTCGTGGAGGTTCCGGCGCGGCCACCGCATCCGACTCGCCATCGCCGGCGCGGACGCGGACCAGCTCGGCCGTGTGCCTGCCGAAGGTGGCGTGCGCCTGCGGGTGCACCGCGACGCCCTGCGCCCCTCGTCGATCGCGCTGCCCGTCGTCGCGTAGGTCGATCCACCGGTCAGTCCACCAGAAGGGCCGCGATCGCCATCCGGTGCAGCTCGTCGGCGACCGCTGCGACATCCAGCCCGGTGCGGAACTCGCTGAGCGATCCGAGCATCCCGCTGACGACCACGAACAGCCGGAGCTGGATCTGGTCGCGGCCCAGGTCCGGACGGAGCTGGCGCAGCAGCTCCACCTCGGTGCGGAAGATGGCCCGTCGCTTGCGTTCGAGCCGCCGGCGGTCGATGTCGGACAGGTGGTGCCGCTCGTGCACGTACAACCCAGCGAGGTACGACTGCTCGGTGGCGACCCGGATCGTCCCGTGCAGGAACGCGTCGAGCGCGTCGCGGGGTGACGCGCTCGAGCTGACCGCGGCCTCGAGCGCGTCGTCGATCGCGTCGAGCGCCTGCTCGAGCAGCGCCGCCAGCAGGTGATCCTTGCTGCGGAAGTGGCTGTAGATGGCGGGGCCGGTGATCCCGACCGCAGCGCCGATCTCGTCCACGCTCGCGGCGGCGTAGCCGCGCTCGGCGAACAGCGCCCCCGCGGCGCGCAGGATCATCTCGCTGCGGTTGGCCGGCCTGGTCGTCCCGTGGGTCTTTCCGGCGCGCTCTGCACCGGCTCCGGTCGCCGCCGTCGCTGCCTTGGACACCCGCCACTCCTCGTCGGGTGCGATGCTACCGGCCGTTAAGGTCGGTACGGCGTCACCGGCGCCCCGACCTGGGCGGCAAGGATCGGTTGCGCGTCCTGCACGAACTCCGCCAGCAGCGGCCGCGTGTCGCGTGGATCGATGATGTCCTGTCCGGTCGCCTCCGCCGTGCGGAACGGCGAGGTCAGCTCTTCGAGCCGGCGTTCGATCTCGGCCTGCTGTGCGGCAGGATCCTCCGCAGCCTCGATGTCGCGGCGGTAGGCGGCCGACACCCCGCCCTGGATCGGCATCGAGCCCCACGTCGCCGACGGCCACGCGTAGCGGCGGAACATCCCCGACGGCCGGTGGTGACACTGACCGCCGACGCCGAACAGCCGCCGGACCACGAACGTGATCCAGGGCATCCGGCTGCGCACGGTCGTCCACACCAATCGCGCCCCCGCCCGTTCGATGCCCCGCCGCTCGGACTCGAGACCCACCATGAATCCCGGCTCGTCCGTGAACGACACCAGCGGGAGGTGGAAGGTGTCGCAGAGCTGCATCAGGCGCATCACCTTGTCGCCACTCGTGACGTCGGTGGAGCCGGCTCCGTGCATGGGGTCGTTGCCGAGCACGCCCACCGGATAGCCGTCGACGCGTGCCAGGCCCGTGATGCGCGACCGGCCGTACAGGGCGCCGATCTCGAAGAACGAGTCCTCGTCCACGACGTGGTCGATCAGCTCGTGCATCCGATAGGGCTGGCGCTGGTTGCGGGGGATGATCGAAACCAGCTCTTCGTCGCGCCGGTCCACCGGGTCTCCGACGACCACGCGCGGCGGCACCTCCCAGACGTTGCTCGGCAGGTAGGACAGGAAGCGCCGGATCTGTCGGAGGGCGTCCTCCTCGGTGGCGGCGAGGTTGTCCACGACTCCGCTCTCGTGCGCGTGGACCCGCGCGCCGCCGAGGTCCTGCTTGTCGATGTCGAGCCCGAACGCGGCCTTGACGACCGGCGGCCCACCCGCGAAGAGTTGCGAGGTGCCGTCCACCATGACGTTGAAGTGGGCGATGCAGGCTGCGACAGCCGGGCCGCCCGCCACCGATCCGAGCACCGCGGCGACCACCGGGACCTCGTTGAGCAGGGCGACATCCCGCGCCACCAGGCTGTTGCCGTCGGGCAGGTAGGTGCGGCCGATCTCCTCGAAGCTCCGGACGCTGCCGCCGGCAGAGTCGAGCAGCCGGATGAACGGCAGCCGCCACTCCCCTGCCCGCTCAGCCGGACCTGCTTCCTGGCCCAGCTCCCAGCCCACCGCCCCACCCGAGCCTCCACGCACGGTGAAGTCGTTGCCGGAGAGGATGACCTTGCGGCCGTCGATGGTACAGCCGCCGTTGACGGTCGACTTCGGCACGAACGCCACCAGGTCCCCGTCGTCGTAGGTCGCCGCACCGACCAACGCCCCGAACTCGCGGAACGAACCCTTGTCGGCCAGCAGGTCGATCCGCTCGCGCACGGTGAGACGACCCCGCGCATGGTGCCGGGCGACGTTGTCGGCCCCGCCGAGCCCTGCGGCCAGTTCGTGCCGGCGCCGGAGTTCCTCGATCTCCGGTTCCCACGACATCGGCGCCGCCCCCGTTCAGGCCGTGACGGCCGCAACGCCGTCGTGGAACGCCGAGCCCAGTGGGTTGCTCGGTCGCGCCGGCCCCAGCACCTCGACACGCATCCGGCCGTCCGCTTGTGCGGCTCCCGTCACCTGCGCGATGCGGGCACGGACGTCGTCGTCGTCCGCGATGACGATCCGCATCAGTGGCAGCACGGTGTCGTAGGTCATCGTGATGCGCACGTTCGGGGACGGCAGGTCGCCACGGCCGACGCCCAGCTTGCCCGGCGATGCTACGACGTGCCAGGCGATCGATCCGTCCTCG
>Ga0214471_10002881_pt1 | contig 13386 bp, 12 predicted proteins | sample RVTome_5_FD_207665 | JGI IMG/M metagenome (GOLD analysis project Ga0214471, IMG submission 207665) | Soil microbial communities from uranium-contaminated site in the Upper Colorado River Basin, Wyoming, United States - RVT142D155 | ecosystem: Environmental > Terrestrial > Soil > Contaminated >...
CACGGCGTCAACCGGGGCAGCGTGAATTTCGTCCTGCCCCTGGCCGACACGCTGCCGCCGCACTGGTCGACGGAATGGCCGATCGACGGAGCGTTTCAGAGCCCGATCTTCCGATCCAGCAACTCGAGGGTCCCGTTGATCTTTGTGTGGCCGGGACGCATCGCGGGCGGGCAGCGGCTGCGGCAACCTGTGTCGATGATCGACGTGCTACCTACGCTGCTGGACCTGACGGGCCTACCGGCGCTGGAGATCACGCAGGGCCAGTCGCTTGCGCCGCTGCTGCTCGGCCGGGAAGGATGGAACCCCCGACCCGTGATCTTCGACGAGTTCAGGGTCAACGCCGCGACAGGTGAGATCTATGGTATGATCGAGATGCTCGACGGCCGCTGGGGCGCCTCGCTCTGGATCGGGCCACCGCACGACGAGCGCTACCACCGGCCTTCGCCGCTGATCCTCTACGATGTCTCGAGCGATCCCCAGGCCCTCACGTTGATGAACGATGCGCGGCCCGACCTGGTGGAGAAGTACACCGCGCTGCTGGAGCGGCAGTGGGAGGCCCACCGGCTGCTGGCCCAGCGCTTTACGCCGGGAGGTCGGGTGGAGCTCACGGCCGCGCAGCTCGAGACGCTGCGCGCGCTGGGGTACATTCGGTGACTCCTGCGACCGGGCGAGAGCCTCCCCCGGTGCTTGGCGAGCTGCTCCAGGCTCCGCAAGGACCGACCAAGGAGCGCGCCTGGCAGGAATTCCTGGAGTCGTACTCCCGTCTGATTCTCTTCGTTGTCCGCCGTACCTGCTCGCACTACGACACGGTCATGGACCGCTACACGTTTGTGGTCCGCCGGCTCGTGGACCAGGACTACCGCCGGCTCCGAGCCTACCAGGCCGACGGCCGGGCCAAGTTCACCACCTGGCTCACGGTCGTGGTGCGCCGGCTCTGCCTCGATGCCATCCGCCGCGAGCAGCGGCACCCAGTCCTTGAGCACACGGCCGACGCGCCACGGGAGTTCACCGACCTCGACCGGCTGGCTCGTGTGGTTCCACTCCATTGGGTTCAATCCGGACCTGCGGGCGACGCCGAGAACGCAGACGAGGAGCTTCGACGCCGGGAGCGCGACGCCACGTTGAAGGCGGCCGTCGCCGCGCTGCCAGACGAAGATCGTTTGCTGCTCGCGCTGCGCTTTGAAGACGGGCTGGCCGTGCCCGAAATCGCCCGTCTCATGAAGCTGCCGACGCCCTTTCACGTATATCGCCGGTTGAATCGGCTGATGGACACGCTGCGTGACGCCCTGGAGCGGCGTGGCATCGAGGGCGTCGCGCCGTGAGCGGGTACCGGGGCGGGTGGGGTGCGGGAGGCCACGGGACGGCGACGCAGGCCCACGGGCGGGCTGCGTTTAATAAGAATCAGAGAGCGGGGGGGACACTGCGTGAGCACCATGCCTGACCGTGTCGTCGATCACCTGCCGCCGGATGCCGTCGCGGCCTTCGTGGATGGCAGCGCCACACCCGACGAGCGCGCCCGCGCGGTGGCGCACTTCGCGCGTTGCCCCGCGTGCCGCGAGGAGCTGCGCGAGGTCCACCGCATGGTGCGTGACCGCCGGCGCCGACGACTGACAATAGTGGTTCCGCTCGCGGCCGCGGCCGCCGCCGCGCTGTTTGTGCTGCGGCCCGTCGGGACTCCGGCTGGGAACTCCGCGCTGATCGAACGGTCCGCTCCCGTCGTTGCCCGGTTCGCCGTTGTGGCCCCAACACCGACCGCGCCGGTCGCTTCCGACAGCGTTGTCTTCGTCTGGAGCCGCGCGGGCGACGGCGCCAATTACCGGGTCACGCTCGTCACGGAGGACGGGACAACGGTGTGGAGCGGCACGACCAGCGACACCAGCGCCATGGTTCCGGACTCGGTGGCCCTGGCGCCGGATCGTGACTGGTTCTGGTACGTGGACGCGCTGTTTCCCGACGGCCGGTCGTCCACCACCGGTATTCACCGCATGAGAACGCGGCCGTGAGGACGGGTTGGCGGTTGCACAGCGCCGGCTGGCTGGTGGTGATCCTGACTGTGGGCTGCAGCGAGAGCCGATCGCCCCCGAACCGCCTGGGCGAGCGCGAGTCCACTCCGGAAAGCCGGGGGGTGGTCGATTCGCTGATCAGGGTCGGTGACAGCCTGTACCAGGATGGCCAGTACGCCGCGGCGAAAGCGGCGTGGACGTTGACGCTCGGCGGGCTCCCACAGACGCCTACCCCTGCTACCGCGACCAGCCTGCTCACCTCGGTCGGCCTCGCTCATTGGCGCCTCGGCGAGTACGACTCGGCGTGGTCGCGAGTGCACGAAGCCCTCAGGTTGGGCGAGGCGCAACGGCTCGATACGCTGATGCCGCGCACCTACAACGCGCTTGGCCTGATCGCCTGGGACATGGGGCGCCTGCGGGAGGCGGCCGAGCTGTTCGGGCAAACGATTGCAGCTGCGCTCGCCGTGGGCGACCGCGAGTACCCCGCCAAGGCGGGTCTCAACCTCGGGAACATCCACGCCGACTTGGGAGACTTCGGGCCGGCACGCACCGCGTTCCTTGCCAGCCTGACGGCCGGGCGCGAGCTGGGGTTGGCGCCTCTCGAGCTCCGCTCCATGGTCAACCTGGCCATGGTGGAGAATCGCACTGGCCATCCGGCCCGTGCGCTGGCCTGGCTGGACTCCGCTGCGAGGCGTGGGGTCGAGGAAGATCCGCCCGCCGCAGACAATTATCGCAGTCAGCTGGCCCACGCCGCCTGGGCGTTGGGGGAGCCGGGCCGGGCTCTCGCGGCGCTCGACAGCGCGCTGCACCGGACCGGCTATGGGAACCTGCGCCAATCGCAGGCCGCGAATCTCACGCTCATGGCGGACATCTACCGGGACGCCGGGGATCTGATGCGCTCTCTCGATCTGTACGCTCGGGCCGAAGCGATCCACGGAGAGTTGGAGCTCACGATCGAGCGGGGCAACAATCTGGCGAGCCAGGCCGCGATTCTGGGTCTGTTGGGCCGAACCGACGCCGCCCTGGTCTTGGGGGAACAAGCCCTGGCGCTGCACCAGCAGTCCGAAGCGCGATCCGAGGAGCTGAACGACCACCTGCTGATGGCGGAGCTGGCGGTCCTTGCGCCGGACCGGGCGGGATCGCCGGAGCATCTGGCGCGTGCCCGGGAGCTTGCCCGCGCGATCGACAGCCGCCGGGCGCGGCTCGAGTACCGGCTCGCCGCCGCCCGGATCGCCGACCGGCAGGGACGCGTCGCCGACGCCCTCGCATCGCTCGAGGGAATCGACCACGACCTCGAGGCAGCGGCCTACGCCCATCGAGCGGAGGTGGAGGCCCTGCGCGCTCGCGCCTTCTCGCGGTTGCGGAGCTGGGATTCCGCGATTGCTGCCGGTCGGCGAGCGGTCGCGGTGCTCGAGAAGGTGCGCGGTCGTCATCGATCAGGCGTCCTGCGGGCCTCGTTCGCGGGGCTCCGGACGAGCGTCTACGGCGATCTGGCCGCCGCGCTTCTGGCGACTGGCCGCGCCGACCAGGCCTTTGGGATCACGGAGGCGGCGCGCGCCGTCCCACTCGATCTCGGCGCCGGCGGCGCGGAGGACCCGCCAGGTCGAGATGCTGGCGCCGACGGTCGGCGAGACGACCTGCTCAGCCGCCTCACCGCATTGACGGCCGCGATTGCCCAACGGGAAGACGATGGGCTGGAAACGGCCGAGCTGGTCACGGAACTGCGCCGCGCCGAGCGGGAATTCGAGCTCGCGACGATCAGCACGGCAACGAACGCCGCGGCCACGCGGCGCGGCGCGGCGGACGCGGCGGCGATTCGCTCCTTGCTCGAGCCTGGCGAAGCCGTGATCACCTACCTGGTAGCCCCGGAACGGCTGATCGTCTTCGTCGTGACACCAGACCGCGCGGTGGGCCGGGACCTTCCTGTTGCGGCCTCCAGCCTCGAGGGTCGCGTGCGCCTGGCCCGGGAGATGCTCGGCGACCCGGCGATCCCGCCGGAGGAAGCCACTCGAGTGCTGCGCGCTCTCGCCACGGAGATCTTGCAGCCGGTGGCGGGAGAGTTGGACGGCGTTCGCCAGTTGGTCGTGGTGCCGCATGGGGTGCTCGCCTATTTGCCCTTCGCCGCGCTCCCCGCGCCGGGGGGCGGGTACCTGGCTCAGCGGTACTCGCTGCTCCACCTCCCGGCCGCCGGATATCTCGCCGAACTGCGCGGGCCAACCCGGGAGGGGCCCGATGGTACCGCCGGCGTTTCCGTCACGGCCCTCGCCCCGCTTCCCCGCGCGCTTCCCGCGACCAAGAGCGAGGTCGAGGCCATCCGGAACGCGAGTGCCGGCGCGCGGATCCTGGTCGGCCGGCGGGCCGACGAGCCGGCGCTCCGGAGCGCGCTCGCCGAGCCCGGAGTCGTGCACGTGGCTTCACACGGCGTGCTCAACCGCTGGAATCCGCTGTTCTCGCGCGTCGAGCTTGCCACCGGGCGCGGCGCCGCTGGGTCGGAAGACGGGCGCCTCGAGGTCCACGAGGTGCTCGCGATGCACATCGGGAGCGCGCTGGTATTCCTTTCGGGCTGCGAGACGGGCATAGGGCCGGGCTCCGCCGGGCCGTACGCGCCCGGCGAGGATTACGCCACACTCGCCTCCGCATTCCTCCAGGCCGGAGCGCAACGGGTGATCGCGACGCTGTGGCCGGTCGCTGACGTCGGCGCGGCGGTGTTCGCGGAGCAGTTCTACCGGCGCCTGGCAGGTGACGGACCGGCCGAGGCTTTGGCCAACGCCCAGCGTGAGATGCTCGGCCAGCCGCGGTACCGTCACCCGTACTACTGGGCGGGCTATCGGCTGACGGGAGGCGATCTGCTGGTGAGCGGCGTCGCGGCGGCGGATGGGCCGGGCGGCGGCCGTTAGGGCAATTGATGGGCGCGCCGGCGTTCCATTAAGGGAAACAGGGCCGTGACCGGCCCCAGGGGGACATTATGAAGAACTCCACCATCAGATTCCTCGCTCGCGCCGGGGCCTGCCTGGCCCTCCTCATGGCGTGGTACGCGTGTGCCGATCAGCCCGTGCCGACCGCCCCCAACTTCAAACCCGCGGCTGGCAGCGACACCGTGGTGGTGGACAGCACGGTCCCCGACAACGGACCGCTCGGGGCCACGATGGATGTGCGGGTACTGGGGTCGGGCTTCACGCGGGGCTCGCAGGCCGAATTCGCCCTCGATGGGATCGTGGGCGCCGATGTGGTCACGAACTCCACGCGCTACGTGAAAGCCACGGAGCTGGAGGCCAACATCACGATCGCCCCCGACGCCACCCTCGACCTGTACGACGTCATCGTGACGACCAGCAACGGACGCAAGGGCGTGGGGATTGAGTCGTTCGCCGTTACGCCTGTGCACGAGGATCTCGGGACGCTCGGAGGCGACCGCACGGAGGCCACGGCCCTCAACTCGGCCGTTCAGGTGGTCGGCTACTCGCGGACCGGAAAGTGCACCAGGGGTGGTCGGATCTGCCCCCCAACCCATGCTTTCCTGTGGGAAAACGGCGTTATGAGGGACCTCGGGACACTATCCGGCCATGACAACAGCTATGCGCGCGACGTTAATGATCAGGGCATCGTCGTCGGGTCCGGCTCGCCCGGCGACGGGACGACCGAGGGCGCAGTCTGCTGGGCCCAGGGTGCAGGTCCGGTCGCTCTTCCACCTCCGCCTGGCCACTCGATCGTCCTGGGCCGCGCGGTCTCGAACGGAGGCCTCGCGGCAGCACAGGTAGGGTGGAACCCCACACAGGCCGCAGTCTGGACGCTCGCGTCCGGAGGCGCGTGCGCAGTCGCCGCCACGGACCTGCTCGGCCCCCCCGCCGGCGCCGCAGACGTGAGCGAGACCGGACGGGTACTGGCTTGGAACGCGTTCTTCGAGCGGGATGCCGCGGGACAGTGGCAGCGGTTCGAGTTCGCCGACAGCGGGAACGTCGGTACTGCCATGTCTGCCGATGGCAAGACGATCGTCGGCAACCGCTCTGGTCCCATCGCCCCGGTCTGGACGGAGACGTCGCCGGGAGGGCCGTGGCACGAGGAGCTGCTGCCGGACTTGGGAGGTGGCCGGTCGATCGCCTACGGAGTGAACGCGAACGGCACCTTGGTGGTGGGTACCAGCCGTACCGGGGGGGAGGGCAATACCGACCTGTCGGTCGCCGTCATGTGGACGCGGCAGCCAACCGGCTGGAGGCTGCTGCGACTCGGGGAGCCCAAGGGTCACGGGAGCAGGGCCGTTGATGTGGTCGTGCTTGGTGATGGGACCATCAAGATCGCCGGTTTGGCGGCACCATTCCCGGCGACCGGTGCGGTGAAGGCGCTGCTCTGGACGGTGCAGTAGCGTCTGCTCGCGGCGCTCCGGCGAGCGGGGAGCGAGGGCAGCCCATGCCCTGTGCTTGAGGACCTGCCCGTTCAGCCGCAGGCGCCACCGCCCCTTTGCTTGCCGATACGTGGCCTCGAGGGCTAACGCCTCGGCTCAGCGGAGACCTTAGCCCACACCGCCGGAACGGTTTCGTCACCTTCACCGATCCACACTTACGTCACGGCAACCCCGACTTCTACCTCGACCACCTCGCCACCAGCGCTGAACGGCGAGCTGGTGGAGTCGGTTCGGCCCGAGACGCGGGGCGTCGTTCGGTTCCTCCAGCCTCGCCTCCACGACATCTGGGAACACTCCGTTAGATCGCCCAAACGTCACGACGCCCCCTATCCAAAGTCGATCGGGGGTACGCGCACCTGGCCTGAGGCGCCAGACGCACCGTGCGATGGCGGCGGTGTCTGAGCCGGCGGACAGGTGGAGCCGGAGCCCCAAGCAGTCGCTAGCGCGTGACGGATGGGGCGGGGACCTGCCGTTCGGGCAATTGGTGCGCGCGCCAGCGTTTTATTAGGGGTAAGCGGTCAAGACCGCATAACGCACGATGAAGGGGCGGGGCGTCGCGGCCGCTTCAGCGATGGAACGGGAAGGGCCATGAGCACGGCTGCAACAACCTGTGGAGGTTACACGATGCGCACAGTCATTCCAGTCGCGCTCGCAACTGTCGTCGCGAGTTTCATCACGGCATGCGGGCACGACACACCGACCGAAGTCGACGACCGTACCGCTCAGTTCGCGAAAGGGGGCGGCGGGAGTGAGGAGGGATACGTGATCGAGGTTCTCGTGGCTGGCGGCGGCCAGGACGCGGACATCAACCGCTCCGGGACGATCGTGGGCAACGCCGGCGACGGCGGGTTCGCCTGGCGGGCCGGCGTTGTCGAGCCGATCGCGCCACCGAATGGCGCGTCTTCGGCAAGGCTGCAGGGAATGAACGACGACGAGCTCATCGCCGGTTACGCCATCTATCCCGTAAGCGAAGGGGTTGCGCGTCAAAGCGCTACGCTCTGGACGCCGGGGGCACAGGGCTTCACGGCCCTGGACCTGGGCGCCCAACTGAACGCCGGGAGCGAGGCCAACGGGGTGAACGCCGCCTCGGCCGTCACCGGGAAGCACGGCAACAACATAGACAACCCCTGGCGCGCGTTCGTCTGGCTGCCCACCGGTGAGGTCCGGGACCTGGAGCCGTTGCCGGGCGCCGTAAATGGGAGCATCGGCAACAGCATCGATGACCTCGGGTACGTGGCCGGAGTCTCCTCGGGCCATGACGGCAACAACTCGGATCATGCCGTGATTTGGCTCCCCGGCGGAACGACCCCCGTCGACCTCGGGCCCGGAAACACTCGGGACATCGTCACGGACGCGGCCGGCGCCCGCGTGTACGTCGTCGGGTGGACGTTCCAGACCGTCCGCAACAAGACGGTGCAGACCGCCACGCGTTGGACGGTGAACGCCGGCGACGGCGGCATTGTCGAGACGCGGCTGCTGGGACCGGGCGTCGCCCTCGGCGTCAATCCATCGGGCGACGTGGTGGGGACCGCAGACTCCAAGGCCGTTCTCTGGACGGCGGGCGGGGAGACCGTCCGGCTGTCCTGCCTGGCGAAAGCGGCCTCGTGCGGCGCGACGGCCATCAATGGGGACGGCGTCATCGTCGGGTGGAGCGGGGGGAGTCACGTCACGGGCGGGGGAACCGTCCGGTGGGTGCCCGTCGGCGGCTCCAACTGATCCCACCCCAACGCAATGCGCGAGCGACGCCCGTCGCCGCCGCGCGGCACAACGCGAGGCCGTGCGCTCTCCGCTAGCCACAGGCGACGCACGACCCCGCGTTCCGAGCCGGCTCCCGAGGTATCCATGCGCGCGCGATCGGTTTCACGATCGAGGGAGATCTTCATGAAACGCACCGCCCTCGTGCTCCTCGCCACAGTCACGACCGTCGCGTGCGAGCGACCCACTGCGCCGGAGGTCGAGGCTCAGGTTCCGCTTCCCAGCTTTTCGCTCGTGCAGGATGTGAGCGTCACGGATCTGGGCGTCCCGGGCGGAGGAGCGGACAGTGATGCCCGATTCGTGAGCAGCCTCGGCCACGTCGTGGTCCAGAGCGCAATCCCTCCGGACGCCAAGACAGGTGAGCCTGCCTATCGGGCCTTTCTGTGGGAGACCGGCACCATCACTGACCTCGGCACGCTGGGCGGCGCGTCCACGTTGGCCCTGGGGCTGAACCAACTCGGTCAGGTGGTGGGCTGGAGCGCCAATCTCGACGGCCTGCCCCAGGCCTTTCTCTCGCAGGTCGGGGAGAAGGTCAACATCGTGGCTCTTGGCGTGGGGGGAGCTGCGGAGCAACTACCTTCGAGTGTCGCCACCGCCATCAACAGCCTCGGTCAGGTGGTGGGCGCCTGGGCGACGCCCCGCCGCGGTGCCGCATTCCTTTGGGAGGCTGGCAGGGAAACGGATCTCGGTGGGATTCAAGGCGGCCCTACCTATCCAACTGCCATCAACGATCTCGGCCAAATCGTGGGCTCCAGCGGGCCGGCCGGCGGGGACATACACGCCTTCCTCTGGGAGGCGGGTAGCATAAGGGACCTCGGCACCCTGGGCGGCACGTCCAGTGAGGCCGTCGCCGTCAACAACCTCGGCCAGGTTGTGGGCACCGGCACCACCGCCGCCGGCGAGCTGCATGCCTTCCTCTGGGAGGCAAACACCATGACGGATCTGGGCACTTTGGGCGGTGGGTTCAGTCAGGCAGTCGCCGTCAACCATCTCGGCCAGGTCGTGGGGTCAAGCAGAACGGGCGGCGGCCAGCTACACGCGTTTCTGTGGCAGGCGGGCACCATGATGGACCTCGGCACGTTGGGCGGCGGCTCCAGCCGCGCGCTCGCCGTGAACGACCTCGGTCAGGTGGTTGGCGGGAGCACGACGGACCGCGGAGACGTCCACGCCTACCTGTGGCAAACTGGCTCCATGACTGACCTCGGTACTCTGGGTGGCCCGTCCAGCGAGGCCCTTGCGGTCAACGACCTCGGCCTGGTGGCTGGGTGGGCCACGACGGCCGGCGGCGATGCTCACGCGGTCCTGTGGACCGTGACGCTGCGCCCGGCAACGCCGGAGGAAGAGGTCACCGTGCTCGAGGATGCGGTGACGAATCTCGTCGGGGACGGCTCCCTGTCTGACGCACAATCTCAGCCGCTGCTCGCGTCGCTCGACGTGGCTACCAGGCTCCTGAACGCTGGCAATGCCGCCGGCGCCGCGCGCTTGCTCGAAGCCTTCGTGCGCCAGGTCGAGGCGTTGGTCCGGGCCGGGATCCTCCCGGCCGAGGATGGTGACCGTCTCATCGCGGCCGCCCGGAATGCGATCGGGCAACTGGGTGGAACGCCGTAGACGCTCGCCACCGCCTGTCGAAAAGAAGTGACACAATAATGAAGCTGAGCACGGGGACGAAGCATCGCCGTTGACCGGGGACAGATCAGGTATTACCATGTTGGCAAGGAGTAATACCAATGGAGCCCCTGACGCTCAAGATCCCCCCCCGCCTTGCCGCACAGCTCGAGGCGTTCGCGCGATCGCGTGGGGCGTCCAGATCGGCGGTCGTCCGGGAGGCGATCACGCAGTACCTGGCTCGCGGCGAGCCACGATCGTCACGAGGGTCGTGCCTGGAGCTCGCGCGTGACCTCGCCGGCATCGTCGAAGGTCCGAGCGACCTGGCGACCAACCCCAAGCACGTCAAAGACTACGGGCGGTGACGACGGTCCTGCTGGATACCGGGCCGCTCGTGTCCTTCATCAACCGCCGCGAACGCCACCACGAGTGGGTGGCGGCCCGCTTCGGCGAGCTGGCGCCTCCATTGGAGACCTGCGAATCGGTCCTGTCAGAGGCTTGCTTTCTCCTTCGGCGATTCCCTGGTGGCACCGAGGCCGTGATGGCGCTGGTCGAGCGCGGCGTCGTATCACCATCCTTCAGACTCGTGGAGGAACAGGCGCGGGTCGGTCGGCTCCTCAAGCGTTATCACGAGACGCCGATGTCGCTCGCGGACGCATGTCTGGTGCGGATGAGCGAGTTGATTCCGGATAGTGCGGTGATGACCCTGGACGCAGACTTCAAGATCTACCGGCGCCACGGGCGGGAAGCGATTCCCGTGATCGCGCCGGCGCAGCTCTGAGAACGTCGAGAGAGGTGTGGAGCACGACCGCCCAGGAACCGGCTCACGTGCGCGGCCAGACTGGCTGGGTCGACCACGGCGTGATTGTAGCTCACGTCCAGTGCCTCGAAGCAATGCCGTGCGGAGCACGCGCCGGGGTGGGCCACGACGGCCGGCGGCGATGCTCACGCGGTCTGTGGACCGTGACGCTGGGCCCGGCGACCCCGGAGGAAGAGGTTACCCCATAAAGCGCGAGTGGAACCGCGCGCCGGGCTCCACAGGCTCGAGGATCTCCGCGTTCGCCGGCGGCTACCCGGTGGTGATCGTTCCCTTCGGCCTGGTGCCCCGTCAACCCGATGAGCGGATGCCGGGCTTCGACCCGAAGCCGGTGCCATTCGGAGTGACCTTCGCCGGGACGGCGTGCAGCGAGCCCCGCCTGATCGAGCTGGCGTACGCGTTCGAACAGGCGACCATGCGCCGGGTGACACCTCCAGAGGGATGGCTTGATAAGACATCATGATGGCACTAGAATACCATCATGCTGAGATCCCAGATCCAGTTGACGGAGGCACAACACCGCGCGCTAAAGCGGTGGGCGGATCGGTTGGGCATCTCGTTCGCGGAGGCCGTCCGGCGATGCGTGGCGGACCGGCTGGCCCGCGAGGAAGCCTCGGCCAACCAGGCCGACCGCGTTCGTGAGGCCCAAGCGGTGGTCGGGAAGTACGGCTCCGGGCGGCCTGACGTCGCGGAGCGGCACGACGACTACCTGATGGACGCATTCGACGCGTGAGCATTTTCGTCGACACGTCCGCCCTGTACGCCCTGTTCGACCGAGATGATCGTGGCCACGCGGTCACGGCGGCCGCGTGGACAGACCTGCTGTCAGGCCCGCGCCCGCTCGTTACCAGCAACTACGTCTTGCTCGAGGCCGTCGCACTCCTCCAGCGCCGGCTCGGTCTCGCAGCCGTGCACGATCTGGAGGACCGAATCGTTCCGCTCCTGACGGTCCGGTGGATCACGGAACCCATCCACCGCCGCGCGATGACGCGGCTGCGACGGACCGACCGGCGCGAGGTGAGCCTGGTCGACTGCAGCAGCTTCCTGCTGATGGAAGCCGAGGCGATCCAGGAGGCATTCGCGCTCGACGACGACTTCGCTGCGGCGGGCTTTCGGCTCCTTCCGGTGCCGGGCTGACCCGGATACCATGGTGGCGGAGGACAATTCCATGGCACCCTTGCCGCTCAAGACCCCCCCACACCTCGCCGCACGGCTTGAGGCGCTCGCGCGGTCGCGTGGCGCGTCCAAGTCCGCGGTCGTCCGCGAGGCGATAGCGTCACCAGGGTCCTGTCTGGACCTTGCGCGTGACCTCAGCGGCATCGTCGAAGGTCCGAGGTCGCCTACTCGCGGTTGCGGTGGAGGGCGGGATTGACCACGGCGGCCATGGCCCGGACATCGAGGTCGCCGCCCAGGAACCGGGCCACCCGCGTGGCTTCGCCGCTCGGGTCGGCGACGGCCTGGTTGTAGCTCACGTCCAGCACTTCGAAACAGCGTCGACCGCAGAGGACGCGCTCGACCCGGCTGAGATCATCTTGGAGCTGCCCCGCCAGGACCGCGGCATCCGGGCCAACGGACTCGCTCCGGCTCGTCAGCATCGCGTTTTGCGAAGCGATCACTTCGCGCAGATCCCGCCGCATGAAGATCACACGGTAGTTATGGCCTTCGGGCAGATACGGCAGCAAGAACGAAATGATCTTGACGGATCTACCCCGGCAATCCGCCAGCCAGGGATGCCGGCCGGTCTTGTCGAGGGTCTTGACATGCTCGAGCTCGAAGTAGCCCTCGGGATTGCTCGGGTCGGCGGTGCGGGCGCCATCGGTGACCAGGTCCAGGCCAGCGGCGCGCAGCATTCCCATCATCATGGACGTCCCGGAGCGCGGCAGCCCCGAGACGACGACGATGGGCGGTCCAAAGCGGAGCCGGCGATAGAGCCTGGCGGGGGAGATTCTCATCGCGGTAGCGCAGGATACGACCAGGTAAGCGGATGCCGCCAGGCCGCCTGACCCGCACCGCGCTGCTCGCGACAGCCGCAGCCGGCATTCTCCTGCTGCTGACACCCTCGGTGGCCACTGCCTACGTGGGTCCCGGCGCCGGCTTCGCGTTTATCACCTCGTTCCTCGCGGTATTCGTCTCCGGGCTGCTGGCCCTCGCCTCGCTCCTGCTCTGGCCGTTCCGAGCGCTGGTCGCGTTGATCCGCGGGCGCCGACGACCGAAAGCGCGCATCCGCCGCCTGATCATCGTGGGTCTGGACGGACAAGATCCCCGGCTCACCGATCGGTTCCTCCACGAGGGCAAGCTGCCGAACTTCGAGCGACTGGCCGGCCTCGGCTGTTATCATCGCCTCGCGTCGACGTTCCCGTCAGTCTCGCCGGTGGCGTGGTCGTCGTTCAGCACCGGCACCCATCCCGCGCGGCACAACATCTTCGACTTCCTGGACCGAGACCGGCGCACCTATCTGCCGGTGCTCTCTTCCGCGGAGATCGGCAAGGTGAGCCGAGTCCTCCGGTTGGGCCGCTTTCAGCTGCCGTTAGGCCGGCCACCGCTGCGACTTTTGCGCAAGTCGGAGCCGTTCTGGACCATCCTCGGACGCTCACGTATCTGGAGTACGGTCCTGCGCGTGCCCATCACCTTCCCGCCGGACCGGTTCTACGGCGCGCAGCTCAGCGCGATGTCGGTCCCGGATCTCCTGGGCACGCAAGGCACCTTCACGCTGTTTACGACCCGGCCCACCGACGGTCGTTTCAAAGAGGGCGGCATCCGTGTCCCGATTACCCTCGAGGGTGACCGCTTTCGCAGTGGCCTCGCCG
>Ga0214471_10002882_pt1 | contig 13383 bp, 13 predicted proteins | sample RVTome_5_FD_207665 | JGI IMG/M metagenome (GOLD analysis project Ga0214471, IMG submission 207665) | Soil microbial communities from uranium-contaminated site in the Upper Colorado River Basin, Wyoming, United States - RVT142D155 | ecosystem: Environmental > Terrestrial > Soil > Contaminated >...
ACGCTCAGGGTGTTGTCATCGTCGATGGGGACACGCCACTCGAAGTGGTCGCCGGTGAAGAGGCAGTTGGGCCAGAGGCAGGTGCGGCCGACCGTCCACAGCTCGTCGTCTTCTGAGCCGCCTTCCATGATGCGGCGGTAGACGAAGCCGTACTCGAACTCGTCGAAGCCGATCTTGAGGTGCGTCGGGACCTGCTTGCCTTCACGGGAGCCCTTGAGGTCCAGGCCCCAGTTGGCGTGCAGCCACTCGAAGTGCACCGGGTCGATGCTGTTCTCCTGGCACTGCAGCCAGTTGCACGGTACCTCGGAGAAGACGACCTGGACGAAGCCGTTCTGCCAGGTAAACGGCTCCCAGGTGGGACATAGCGGCGCCGGCTGGGGACCGAGGTAGGCCCAGATCAGGCCCGCCTTGGCCTCGACCGGGTAGGACTTGATGCTGATGCGGTCTTTGTATTTGGCGTCCGGGTGAGCCATCTCCTCGTAAGGCTGGTCGAGGCACTTGCCGGTCTCGTCGAACAGCCAGCCGTGGTAGTTGCAGCGCAGGCCGCAGTCTTCGACCATGCCGTAGGACGTGTCGGCGCGGCGATGGGGGCAGTGGCGGTCGATCAGGCCGAGGGTGCCGCTGTGGTCGCGATACAGGGTGAGGTCCTCGCCCAGGAGGCGCACCGGTTTCGTGGGGTCGTCTTCCAGCTCGGCGACGGCGGCGATGGGCATCCAGTAGTAGCGCAGCAGGTCGCCCATCGGCGTGCCGGGGCCTACCTGCATCAGCAGCTTGTTCTCGGAGTCGCTCAGCATACCTACCTCGCGGGAACTTACATCAGTGCCGATTACATCACGGAAGATTGTAGACGGGCAGAGCGGTGCCCGCATCCCCGACGGGCCCTAGCCAGTGCGTCTGTGACGATATACAATGCCCCCGATCCATCGATGGATTAAGGGTTCGACGGCTTTGCTCATATCAAGAGAACAGGGCGTATCGATAGGTAACACACATTGACTAGACGTGTAGACGTGCTCAATATTATCCAAAGTTATGGAAATTAGCCCCCGCCACCCGGAGTTCGCCGGCGCGGCCGAGGCGATTGAGGCAAGGGCCTGGTCGTCGTTGGCGGCTGTGACGGCCGTGGAGCCTTTGTTCGACAAGCGCGGAGTCCTCGCAGCCACAGCCCTGTTTTCCGACTCCACCTACCCGCTGGCAAATCGCGTCCTCGGCGTCGGCCTCGAGCGGCCGGTGCAGGCGGAGCTGCTTGACCGCATCCTCGATCTCTACGACACCCGGAACGCCGAGTCGATCTTCGTGCCGATGGCGCCGACGGCCCGTCCTTCGACGCTGCCACGCCTGCTCAAGGAGCGCGGCTTCGAGCCTGCGATGAAGGAAGCGAAGCTCTACCGCAGCACGCTCAACCCCCCGGAAGTGGACTCTCGAGAGCGCGTGGTCGAGGCAAAGGACGAGGACCACGAAGTCGTTCTGAATCTCTATCGCAGCGGCGGGATGCAAAGTGACTGGGCGGAAGTCATGGCGGGCAACCTGGGAACGCCGTTCTGGCACCACTACATGGCGCTGGATGGAGACCGGCCGGTTGCCCTGGCGAGCATGTACGCGTCGCAGGGCATCGCTTTGTGCTACCCGGGATGGACCTTGCCTGGCCATCGCCATCGCGGCTATCAGCGCGCCCTGGCTTCCCATCGTATCGCTGCCGCCGCGGAGCTGGGCTGCGGGTGGGTCACCGCCAACCTCGACGTCACGGACAATCCGATCGGCTTCTCGATACGCTCCTACACGCGGCTCGGATTCGAGCTGCTTTACGTCCGGACGACACACATCAGACACCGCCCCAACGTGCCGCTACCGACCGCCTACAGCCGGCGCTTGCTCGTCCCCCACAACTGATCCGGCGTTAACCCTTCCCTAAATGAAAGGCGTCACTTACACTTTCGCCTGAATCTGATTCAAGGAGGGTCTACATTGGCTCGCTTCGCACGGGAGATCGTCATTAACGCGCCGCCGGAGAGGATTTTCGAGTATGTGGCCGACATGCCGCGCCACGGTGAGTGGGCGCAGCATGACCTGGAGGTGACGCAGACCTCGCAGGGAGGCGTCGGGGTTGGCACGACGTTCAGCAGCGTGGGGCATCAGTTCGGCACGCAGCGGGAGACGCAGACGGTGGCGGAGCACACACCCGGTGCGCGGTTCGCTTTCGACGCGAAGGGCTCGATCGGCACCGTGCGGCACGCTTTCGACCTGGCGGCTGCGGACGGCGGCACGAAGGTGACGAAATCGATGGAGGTCACGAAGCCGTCGTTGATGGCGCGCTTCATGGCGCCGATGATCGCAAAGCAGACGAAGAAGGGGCTGATGGTCGACCTGGAGCGGATCAAGGCGAAGCTTGAGGCTGCGGGCGTAGCGGGTAACAGGTAACAAGTAACAGGCAACCAGCCGCAAGCTACAAGCTACAAGCCGCAAGCCGCAAGCCGCAAGCTACAGGTAACAAGCTTTCACGGGCCACGTCCGTGCGCGGCCTGCTAGTGGCCGTGGGCGTATTGGCCGGCGTAGCCCAGTGACGTCAGCAGCTCATCCTCGCGCGCCTTCATGCGCTGCGATCCTGCCTCGTCCTCCTCGTGGTCGTAGCCGAGCAGGTGGAGCAGGCCGTGCGTCAGGAGATGCGCGAGCTCGCCGGCGACGGCGCGTCCGGCGTCTGACGCCTGCGACTGCGCCACCGGGAGGCAGATGACAACCTCGCCCAGGGACGGCGGGGCGTCCTCCGGCGACCTGAAGGTCGCCGCTACGTCCGCTTCGGCGAAGGAGAGCACGTCGGCGGGCTCGTCTCGGCCGCGGTAGAGGCGGTTGAGGTCGCGCACCGTCGCTTCGTCCGCGAGGACGACTTCGACCTCCACGGCGGGCGCGACCTCCTCGGCGGCGAGCACGCGGCGGGCGACGCGGCGCAGCTCCGCGGCGGTGATGGCGCCGCGGGAGCCGCGGGTCAGGTGGACGTGGACGGTTCGCATAGGAGGTCACTGCGGGCGAGGGGGGACGTCCGCCTCTTACGGCCAAACGCCGACAATACCGGCACCAGATTCATCGCTCCGCTCAGAATGACAGTCTACTGGCTGAAGACGGCCGCGGCGTCACGGGCGGCGTCGAGGAGGGGCGAGGGGACGAGGCCGACGACGAGGATGCCGGCGACGGCAACCATGAGGGCGAGCTTGAGGGCGTTGGTGGTGGGGACCGACTCGGTGGTCCTGGGCTCGCCGGTGAACATGATGCCGGCGACGCGCAGGTAGTAGAACGCTGACGCGACGCTGTTGAGCACGGCGATGACGACGAGCCAGATCAGGTCGCTCTCCACGGCAGCGTTGAAGATGTAGATCTTAGCCACGAAGCCGGCCGTCGGCGGGATGCCGGTCAGCGACACGAGGGCGAAGGCGAGCGCCCCAGCGAGCCACGGCGCGCGGCGGCCCAAACCGGCGTAGTCGGCTATTTCATCGGTGCCCGAGCGCGCCGAGATCGCTATCACGACGATGAAGGCGGCGAGGTTGGTGAGCGCGTAGGCTCCCATGAAGAAGAGGACGCTGCTGGCGCTGTTGCTGAAGCCGCCGTCGGCGGCCGAGATCGCGGCCAAGCCAACCAGGATGTAGCCGGCCTGGGCGATGGAGCTGTAGCCCAGGAGGCGTTTGATGTTGGTCTGAACCATCGCGAGCAAGTTGCCGAGGGTCATCGAGACGGCCGCGACGATGGCGAAGGTCTCCGACCAGCTGTCGGAGATGACCTCGCTCTGCATGCCTTCGTAGAAGATGCGCAGGACAACCGCGAACGCCGCCGCCTTGCTGGCCACGCTGAGGAAGGCGCCGACCGGCGCAGGGGAGCCCTGGTAGACGTCTGGCACCCACATCTGAAACGGCACCACGGCCATCTTGAAGCCGAGCCCGGCGATCAGCATGACGCTGGCGAGCAGTAGCCCGGCGCCCATATCGTCGCCGCGCTCAGCGATGACGCTGGCGATGCTGATCTCGCCATCGGGCGCGAGGAGGCGCGTGGTGCCGGTGAGGCCGAAGAGGTACGCCATGCCGTAGAGGATGACGGCGCTGGCCACGGCGCCCATGAGCAGGTACTTGATGCCCGCTTCGGTCGAGCGCTCGTCGCGCTGCAGCGAGGCCATGATGTACTGCGCGATGCTCGTCGTCTCGAGCGCGACGAAGATGAGGATGAGGTCGCGGCTGGCGGCGAGCAGGAGCATCGCCGAGGTGGCGAAGAGGACGAGGGCGTAGAACTCGGCCTCGTACTCGCCGAAGCGCTTGGCGTACTCCTGCGAGGCGAGGATGATCGCCGCCGCGATGCCGCAGAAGAGGAACCAGAAGTAGAGGCTGAAGTCGTCGAGGACGACCGAGTTCGCGAAGGAATAGCCGGCCTCGTCCCGTGTCAGGAGGGAGAAGGCCCAGGCCGCGGCCAAGGCGGGGCCGACGAGCGCGAAGACGAGGAGCGCCTTGCCCCTGGCGGCGGGCAGGGGCTTGCCACGCGGCAGGAAGTCCCAGATCAGGATCAGCGCCGCCACCGCGGCCATGGCCAGAATGGGTCCGATTCGGTCGAGGTCGTCAGCCATCGCCTAACCCAACCCCAGCGTGCGGCGCACGCCGCTCTCGAGCACGTCGACGATCGTCGCCGGGTAGACGCCGACGCCGATGATGACGCCGACGAGCGCCGCCATGCTGACCTGCTCCCACCACGCCGTGGTGTCCGGTAGGTGGTCCCATTTCTCGTCGCGCGGTCCGAAGAAGACGCGCTCGACCGTCCAGAGGATGTAGCCCGCGGAGAGCAGGATGCCGATGACGGCGATGATAGTCGGCGCCTCGAACGCCTCGACGCTGCCCAGGAAGACGAGCACTTCGGCGACGAAACCCGACATCGTCGGCAGGCCGAGGGACGCCAAGCCGGCGACGACGAACACCGTCGCCGCGATCGGCATGACGTGGGCGAGGCCGGACATGTCGGAAATCTGACGCGTGTGGGAGCGGTCGTAGATCAGGCCCACCATGACGAAGAGGAGGGCCGTGATCGTGCCGTGGGTGAACATCTGGAGAGACGCTCCGGTGAGCCCGACCTCGCCGAGCGCCGCGACCCCGAGCAGCACGTAGCCCATGTGACTGACGCTGGAGTAGGCGATCAGGCGCTTGAGGTCGGTCTGACGCATGGTGAGGATGGCGCCGTAGATGACGCTGGCGGCCGCGAGGGCAGCGAGATAGACGTCGTACGTGTCGAACTGCTCCGGGAGGATGCCGACGAGGATGCGGATCAGGCCATAGCCGCCCATCTTGAGCAGCACGCCGGCGAGGATGACGCTGACGGCGGTCGGCGCGTCGGTGTGCGCGTCGGGCAGCCAAGTGTGCAGCGGGATCACCGGCAGCTTGATGGCGAAGGCGGCGAGGATGAGGAAGAAGACCGCGTTGAGCGAGATCGCCGGGTTTGTGATGTCGGCCTGCGCCAGTTGCTCCATATCGAAGGTGCCGGCAGCGAAGCCGAGCACGAGGAAGCCGACCAGCATCAGCGCCGAACCAGAGAGCGTGTACAGCACGAACTTCATCGCGCTGTACTCTTTACGCCCCGTCCCCCAGATCGAGATCAGGAGGAACATCGGGACGAGCTCGAGCTCCCAGAAGAGGAAAAAGAGGATCAGGTCCTGCGCCGCGAAGACGCCCATGACGGCGGTCTCGAGCAGCATGATCCAGGCGAAGTATTCGCGCGGACGCAGGTCGATGCGCCACGAGATCAGGACGGCGACGAGGAAGAGGAAGCCCGTCAAGAGCATCATGGTGGCACTGAGACCATCGATGCCGACGAAGTACTGCGCCGTGAAGTTCGCGGTCTCGATCCACTCGACTCGCTCGGTGTACTGCAACGTCATGTCGATGCTTTCGAAGTCCGAGTACATGTAACCGGCGAGCACGAAGTTGACTAATGCGAACAGCGCGGCGATGCCTCGCGGCTGAGACAAAGTGACGAGGATGCGAGGGATCAGCCGCATACCGCGCAGATCGTCCTCGGACCTTAGCGAGCCGCGATGGAGAAAGAGCACAGCGGCACCCAGAACCGGCAGGAAGATCAGCAGCGAGAGCAACTCATCCTCCTCATAGCGGGGTCACCACCAGGACAACGATGACCATGAACACGAGACCGCTGAAGGCGACGGCGCCGTAGGTCTGGAACTGCCCCGTCTGCAGATAGCGGCCGACACCGGCGGTACGACGCGCCGCAAGGCCGACCCCGTTGACCGCGCCGTCGACGACGAGGCGGTCAAAGAGCGCCAGCAGGCCGCCGCCGACCTGGTAGACGAGGAAGCCGACGATGACGCGCTCGTAGAGGACGTCGGCGTAGTACTTGTTTTCGAGCAGGACGTGGACGGGCTTGAAGACACGCGAGACGAGAGACGACGGGACGATCTTCGCGCCGTAGACCACCCAGGCGATGGCGATGCCGCCCAACGCGACGGCCGTGGACGCGGCGGCGACTCCGAAGCGGAACTTTGCCTCCTCGACGAGCTCGGCGTCCGGCAGCGCGCCGATCAGGAGGTGCTCGACTTCATGGTCGAGGCCGAGGAACTTCCAGGGCAGGTTGAAGACGCCGGCGATTACGGCCATGACGGCGAGCGCGATCAGGGGCAGGGTCATCGAGGCCGGCGACTCGTGGGGGCCGGCATGATGTTCAGCGGCGTGCGCGCCGTGTTCAGGCTCCGCGCCGCCGCGGTACTCACCGAGGAAGGTGAGGCAGATGACGCGGCCCATGTAGAGCGCGGTCAGGCCAGCGGCTGCGAGTCCGATCCAGAACAGGTAGGGCTCGTGCGCCCAGGCGTCGCCGAGGATCTCGTCCTTGGACCAGAAACCGGCCAGCGGGAAGATGCCGGCGAGGCTGAGGCTGCCGATGAGGAAGGTGACAAAGGTTATCGGCATTGTTTTACGGAGGCCGCCCATGAGGCGCATGTCGAAGGTGTTCGTGGCGTGGTTGACGGAGCCGGAGCCGAGGAAGAGCAGCGCCTTGAAGAAGGCGTGGGCGAAGAGATGGAAGATCGCTGCCACGTAGGCGCCGATGCCGAGGGCCAGCATCATGTAGCCGAGCTGGCTGATGGTTGAGTAGGCGAGGACGCGCTTGATGTCGGTCATGACGACGCCAAGCAGCGCGGCGCTGAGGGCCGTGATGCCGCCGATGGCGCCGACGACCATCATGGCGTCGGAGGACTCGTGGAAGACGGGGAACATGCGCGCGACGAGGTAGACGCCGGCCGCGACCATGGTGGCGGAGTGGACGAGCGCGCTGACGGGCGTCGGGCCTTCCATGGCGTCGGGCAACCACACCTGGAACGGCACCTGGGCGCTCTTGCCCGCGGCGCCGGCGAAGACGCCCAGCGCGAAGAAGGTCAGCGCTGTGCTACCGATGGCGCCGGCCAGCGCCAGCTCGTGGATCTCGGCGATGTCGAAGGTGCCGGTGTGGGCGTAGATCAGCAGGATGGCGCCGAGGAAGCCGAGGTCGCCGAGCCGCGTGACCAGGAACGCCTTCTTGGCCGCCGCCGCGGCGGCCGGGCGGTTGAACCAGAAGCCGATGAGCAGATAGGACGAGACGCCGACCATCTCCCAGAAGACGTAGATCAGCAGGATGCTGTCCATGAGGACGAGGCCGAGCATCGAAGCCGTGAACAGGGACATGTAGGCGAAATAGCGGTAGTAGCCGCCGTCGCCGGCCATATAGCCCTGCGAGTAGACCTGGACGAGGAAGGAGACGCCGGTCACGACGACGAGCATGATCGCCGTCAGCCCGTCGACGTTGAGGCCGACGTCGACGACGAGCGGGCCGACGCGCAGCCACTCGGTGGTCGAGAACGCCAGCCGGTGGCCCTCGGCGTCGATGGCGCTATCGAGCACCCAGAGGGAGAGCACGAATGCGGCGCCGATGGCGAGGACGGTGACGTAGCCCGCCAGCTTCGACATCGAGCGCGGCAGGAACATGATCAGCGCCAGCGAGGCCAGCGGCAGGAAGAAGATCGCCCAGACGGCGTTCTCGGAGACGGGGTCTAGCATGGAGGCCTCCCCGCCTCGGCACCGCCCCGGGGAACAGGGAACAGGGAACAGGGAACAGGGCCTCGCCCCACCCCTTCTTGTTCCGTGAGCCTGGTTGCTGGTTGCCCGGTCACGACTAGACCTTCCTCATAATTTCGACGGCGACGTGGGTTTTGGAGTCGGGGACCCAGATTTCGCGGGGCTCTGCTAGCGAGTGAGACGCGGTCAGTGGCGGGACGACACGACAGGCGACGCCCTCCGAGTCGTAGAGCGACTTCCAGATTCGCGCCACGTGGCCGTTTTTGACGGTCATGAGCTTAGACCACATGGGGCGCCCCTCCCCAAGTCCCCGCCCCGGGAACAAGGAACAGGGAACAGGGAACAGGGCCTCGCCCCACCCCTTCTTGTTCCGTGAGTCTGGTTACTGGTTGCTGCATCTCTACCATTTCAGGATGTTGAGGCGGTCGACATCGATCGACTCGCGGAGTCTGTAGACGGAGACGGCGAGGGCGAGAGCGACCGCCGCCTCCGCGGCCGCTACCGTGATTACGAAGACGCTGAAGACCTGGCCGTCGATCGGCCGTGGCGATTCGACGAAGCGGGCGAAGCCGATCAGGTTGAGGTTGACTGAGTTCAGCATGAGCTCGATGCCCATCAGGATGCCGATGGCGCTGCGCTTCGAGAGCGCGACGAACAGGCCGATGCTGAACAGCAGGGCGGCGACGACCAGGACGTGCTCGAGATCGATCATCCGGGCTCACCTCCGCCGCCGGGCCGCACCAGCAGGATGGCGCCCAACATTGCGACGACGAGGAGCACCGAGGCGACCTCGAACGGGATGACGTAGGGGTCGAGCAGCGCCCTGCCGATCTCGGCGGCGGTGGTCTCGAAGTTATTGCCGCCTTCCGCCTTGGCCCAATCGGTCTTGAGGCCGACGAAGATGATCGTGGCGCCGATCAACCCGGCGAGAGCCCCAATGGGCGCGGAGTATGAAACGGAGGCGTTATCGCGGCCGGAGCGCGGCGTCAGCAGAATCGCGAACAGCATCAGCACGGAGATGGCGCCGACGTAGATCAGGACCTGGACCACGGCTACGAAGTCGGCCGACAAAGTTATGTAAAGTCCAGCTACGCCGACGAAGGAGAGCACGAGGAACAGCACCGCGTGCACGAGGTCGCGCACGGTGGCGACCATGAGCGCGCTGCCCAGCGTCAATATCGCCAGGACGTAGAAGGCAACGATTACCGCGGTGTCTTCCATGCGCCTCCTGCGTGCTAAGCCGGGCTACGAGCCCGCGGCCGGACCCGGCGCCGGCAACGATGGCACCGAGATGTCGTGCACCAGCCTGACGCGTCGCGGCAGGCGGTAGTAGTTACGCGTATTGATGCGGAAGAAGAAGCCGAACATCGCGAACATCAGCGCGATGTTGATCACGGCGAAGGGCGCCAGAACCCAGTTGTCCCACTCCAGCTCACGCCAGAGCAGCACCTCGGTCGCGATGACGATGATGTTGATCAAGGCCATCGGGATCAGCATCTTCCAGGCGAACGCCATCAGCTGGTCGATTCGCAGCCGCGGCCACGTGCCGCGCAGCCAGATCAGCCCGAAGTAGAAGAAGTAGATCTTGCCGATGAAGATGATCCAGGGCGGAATGTAGTCCTCCGCGCCGAAGAGCGAGTAACCACCGAAGAACAGGGTGGCGATGATGCCGGATACCGCGAGCGAGTTGATCAGCTCGACCGCGTAGAAGAGGCCGAACTTCATGCCGGAGTACTCGGTGTGGAAGCCGGCGACGATCTCCGACTCCGCCTCGGCGATGTCGGCCGGCGTGCGGTTGAGCTCCGCCGTCGCCGAGATGGCGTAGACGAAGAGCGACGTCGGCAGCAAGACGGCGAGCCAGACGTCGTATTCCTTCTGGAAATCGACGATGCCCGCGAGGGACATGGTGCCCGCGAAGATGACCGGCGCCAGCAGCGCGAGGACGAGCGGTATCTCGTAGCTGATCGCCATCGCGATGACTCGCATGGCGCCGAGCAGCGCGTATTTGTTGTTGGACGACCAGCCGGCCACGAAGATGGCCAGCGAGGTGACCGAGGAGATCGCCAGCAGGAACAGGACGCCGACGTTGAGGTCGGCGTAGACGAGGTCGGGCGCCCAGGCGAAGACGGAGAACGTGAGCATCGCCGGGATGAAGACCAGGATCGGCGGCAGGTTGAAGAGGGCGCGGTCGGCGGCCCGCGGCTGCAGCACTTCTTTCTGAATCAGCTTGATCGCGTCCGCGACCGGCTGCAGCAGACCGAACGGTCCGACGCGGTTCGGGCCCTTGCGCACCTGCATGCGTCCGATGATGCGACGCTCCAGCCACACGTTGACCAGCGCGCCGAGGCCGACGAAGGAGAGAATGCCCGTCGCGGCGATGACGGCGGCCAGGACGTAGACGACCTCGTCCGCGGTGTTGTCGCCGATCCAGTTGTAGAGGTCGTGGAGGGGGTCGAAGTCGTACCAGTTGAGGAGAGGCAACATTATGCGGCCTCCCCTCTGGCGCCTGCGAAGAACGGAGCGCGCGGGGAGCGGACGGTAGCCCCCCTCACCCTAGCCCTCTCCCTCAAGGGAGAGGGGACTTGATGTATTCGGAGAGGCAGCATCAGGAGGCCACCTCGCTGGCGCATTCGGAACTCGGCGTCTGGGGAGGAGACGGTGGCCCCCCTCACCCTGGCCTTGTTCCCTTCCGCGCTGCGAAGCGCTGGCCTTGAGGGAGAGGGGATTGGCTGAATGGACGACGGGCGGCCGGTTCGGCTGACGGGAGGTTGCCCCACCGCCCCATGGCGACCATAAAGGTCGCCGCTACGCGAGCCCATCCGGCCTTCTAGAGGGAGCATCAGCGGTCGATCTCCCCGACGTTGATATCGAGGCTGCCGAGGATGACGATGGCGTCCGCGAGCGAGAGGCCGACGCTGAGGTCCTTAAGGACGCTAAGGTTGATGAGCGACGGCGAGCGCGCGTGCCAGCGGTACGGCGCGGGGCCGCCGTCGCTGACGAGGTAGAAACCCAGCTCGCCTTTGGGCGACTCGATGCGCGCGTATGCTTCGCCGGGCTTCGGGCTGAGGGCCAACGGCACCGGGACATTGACGGGCCCGCCGGGTAGCTGCTGCAGCGCCTGCCGGATGATGCTGACGCTCTGACGCATCTCCTCCATCCTGACGATGAAGCGGTCGAAGCAGTCGCCGTTGTAGCCGACCGGGATATCGAAATCGAAGCGATCGTAGACACAATACGGGTCCGCCTTGCGTACGTCCCAGGCGATGCCGGCGGAGCGAAGCAAGGGACCGCTGGCCGAGGCGTTGATCGCCTTCTCAGGCGACAGCACGCCGATGTCGCGGGAGCGGGCGAGGATGATTTCGTTGTCGAGCAGCATGTCGTCGTATTCGTCGATGCGGTCCGGCATCTCGGCCATCAGGTTGTTGATCGCCGGGTACCACTCGTCCGGCACGTCGAAGGCGACGCCGCCGATGCGCATGTAGTTCGTCGTGAGGCGGGCGCCGCAGGTCATCTCGAACAGGTCGAGGATCTTCTCGCGCTCGCGGAACATGTACATGAGAGGCGTCTGCCAGGCGCCACAGTCGTTGACGAACGTGCCGTTGGCCATGCAGTGCGAGGCAAGGCGCTGCAGCTCGGCGAAGATGACGCGCAGATAGGAACCACGCTCCGGTACCTCGATGCCGGCCAGCTTCTCGACCGCGAGGCAGTAGCCCAGGTTGCCGGTCATCGCCGCGAGATAGTCCATGCGGTCGGTGAAGGGGATGTTCTGGGTATAGGTGCGCTCCTCGGCTAGCTTCTCCATGCTGCGATGCAGGTAGCCGAGGACCATTTCGGCGTCGACGATGCGCTCGCCGTCCAGCGTGACCTTGAGGCGGAAGACGCCGTGGGTGGAAGGGTGCTGCGGCCCGATGTTAATGACGTAAGGAGGCGTGTGAAGCTCGGTCACGCGGGGCCTCCCCTTGCCCCGCCTCCGGGAGCAAGTAGCAGGTAACAGGTAACAGGCAGATTGGAGGCCGGTGGGACGGTCATTCCGCGCTCTCCTTGCCTTCGCTCTCAGCTTCATCCTCTGACGGAGCGGACTCCGCGTCCGGCGCTTCGATCTGCGGCGCCTCGGACGGCGGTACGTAGTCGCTGCGGGGGCCGCGGGTTTCGTTTGAGCCGCCGCCGCCGACGCCGAGCTGGCCGCCGGAGGTTTCCTCGGCCTGTGCCTGCCCGGGCAGCTGTCCCACGAGCCGCGGGACGGATGGCGCGCCGGGACCGCCGGGCTGATCGAGGTTGGGATAGCTGCGCTGGCCTTCGGGGAACTCGTAAGGGAAGCGCTGCAGGCCGGGCTTGTAGCCGCCTTGCATCGCGAGGAAGTCCTTGCGTAGCGGGTGTCCCGGGAAGCCCTCCCAGAGGAAGATGCGCTTGAGGTCCGGGTGGCCGCTGAAGCCGATGCCCATGAGGTCGAAGACCTCGCGCTCCTGGAGCACGGCGCCCTGCCAGACATCGCTGACCGAGGGAACCACGGGGTCGTCGTGCGACGTCCGCGCCTCCAGGATCAGCATGTGGTTCTTCGCCATGGACGTGAGGACGTAGACGACGTCGAAATGCTCCAGCCAATCGACGCCGGTGAGGCAGTTGAGGTACTTGCAGTCGAGCTCGTCGTCATCGCGCAGGAAGCGGGCGATATCGACGAGCCGGCCGGGGTGCACGGTAACGGAGCCTTCTGAGGCTTCGATAACAGTATCCGGGAACGCCAGGTTGATCCGGGCTGCAACGTCAGTGCCAGGGATGGTCCTTCCCCTGTCTGGAAGGATCGTCATCGCCACTCCAGACCGCCCTTGCGCCAGTCATAGACGAAGCCCAGGACCAGGATCGCAAGGAAAAGCATGACGGCGGCGAAGCTCGGCACCAGCAGGGTGCCGTCGAAGGAGACGGCCCAAGCGTAGAGGAAGATCGCTTCGACATCGAAGACGACGAAGAGCAGGGCGACGAGGTAGTAGCGGAAGTTGAACTGCACCCAGGTATCGCCCTCGGTCTCGACGCCACACTCGTAGGTGTCCATCTTGACCGGGTCGGGCGCCTCCGGCCGGATGTTCAGCTTGCGGAACAGGAACGAGATCATCAGGGGCAGCGAGGGGAAGAGGACCGCGAAGGCCAGCAGGATGGCAATGTAGCCGTATTCGTTGAGCACGACGCACCCGCTTGTGAATTACGTCCCTAACGCGGCGACTATAGCACCGAGGGTATGTAGGGACAAGGCAGGGCACTGCGTGCGGCGGGAGGCTGCCGCGAATCTAAAACCAGGCTGATCTTGCGGGTG
>Ga0214471_10002885_pt1 | contig 13379 bp, 8 predicted proteins | sample RVTome_5_FD_207665 | JGI IMG/M metagenome (GOLD analysis project Ga0214471, IMG submission 207665) | Soil microbial communities from uranium-contaminated site in the Upper Colorado River Basin, Wyoming, United States - RVT142D155 | ecosystem: Environmental > Terrestrial > Soil > Contaminated >...
TGTTTGCTTCAACGTAGGGGCGGGGCTTGTCCCCGCCCGTATTTCCCCGGCCACCCATTCGGAGCATCAACCCGAGATCGCGCCCGCAGACCACAAGCGGGGGCGGATCGTGAGGCGCTGGCCGGCGCGCAGCGGGAGGCGGGCGAGACCGACTGGCGCGGGCGCGCCGTCCACCTGGACCTCCAAGTAGTGATCCTGATCGGCGTGCAGCGGGCCGATACGGCGCAGCAGGCCGCCGCAGAGATCGATCGGGTGGAGCCGGCTCAGCGCTTCCGCTGCCGCGACGCAGCCCTCGGGCAGCTCGACCTCGTCGCTCCGAATCGATGCGCCATCGGCTCGGAGCAGCTCGACGGTCACCGCCCCGCGCCGCGGCGGGCACGCGTCGACCACGATTTGGCTGCGCCGCTGCGGGCCGCCGCGTCCCTCGAGGATCAGCTCGGCTTCGACCGTCTCCTGCTCGTGCCGCGCCACCAGCGGCAGTGCCACGGTGAGGCCGCGCCGCGGTCCGAGCGTCGGCAGCGGCTGCTGCCACCGAAATCCGCCTTCCATCGAGAGGCGGATCGTGCCTCCCGGGCTCGGCCGCGGGCCAGCGTTCTCGATTCGGATCCGCGCCAGCGCCGGCCGGGCCAGCGCCGGCCAGGCCGGATCGACGGCGATCCCGCGCAGGATCGGATCGGCGCCGTGCTCGACCCACACCGGAGACGAAAACGCGCGCGCCTTCACTCCGTACATCGCGATCATCTCAACCCGCAGGTAATACGCCTCGGGCTGTCGCGGCGGCGGCAAGCGCGCGACCAAGGCGCTGCCCTCCCGGTGCCGCTGCCAGGTCCACACCGGATGGCCGGCGCGGACCGCCCACAGCTCGGCGCGTTGGAAGATCAGTCCGGCGTGGAGTCCGGTGAGCCAGCCGCGGACCTCGAGCTCGGCGGGCCGGGTCAAGGTCCCGCCCATGCGCGTGCCGTTGATCTCGAGGTCGAGCGCGATGCCGGCCGCTTCGGTTCCAAAGCTGCGCCGCGACCGCAGCGCCTGCAGCAGCTCCGCGGTCCCGAGCCGCCGCATCCAAATCCCGGTCAGCCCGCCGCGGCGGGCGTCGCCGATCTCCTGGTGATGGTTGTCTTGGTTGATCTGGGCCCCGACCTTGAGGCCGCGCCGCAGCGACTCCCGGTAGGCGTCTTCGTGGTCGTGATAGGCGTAGCCGCTGCCCGCCGGCCCGCTGTACAGCGAGCCGACCTCCTGCCCGGCGACCTCGGGTCCGCCCAGCGCCGACGCCATCACGGCGCCGAACTCGTCGAACGATCCCGGGTGCGCGTAAATCAGCAGGCCCTCCCGCTCCCGGGTCCAGGCGGCGAGCTGATCGAGCCGCTTGAGGCTGCGGCATGAGCTCCCGGCCGCCTTGGTTCCCAGCACCAGAAAGTGCCCCTCGGTCGGGCTCGACCACTCCCATCCTGCGAGCGCCGCGAAACGCCCCGGCTGATCGGCGGCCGCCGCGGCGGCGCGCAGCTGGCGCCATTCGGCGGCCTCGAGCTCCTCGCCATGATCGGTCAGCGCCAAAAACGACAGCCGGATCGCCCGAGCCCGCGCGAACGCCTGCGCCGGATCGGCGACCCCATCGGACAGCCGGGTGTGCGCGTGCAGGTTGCCGACAAAAGCCCGCTCGCGCCCGCCGCTGCAGGCAGTCAGCGCGGCGATCAAACCCGCAACCGCGCAGCTGCGCGGCCTCATTCCCGCAGCCGCGCAACTGCGCGGCCTCATTGGCCGTCCTCGGTCAGGACCCGCAGATCGCCGACCCGGCGGGTGAAGCCCTCGCGGTCGAAGTACTCGAGCAGCGGGATCGCGCTGCGCCGGCTGATCCCGCCCAGCGCCTTCAGGTCCGCCACTGCGATCTGCGGTCGCTCGCGCGCCAGCTCGCGCAGGCCGCGGCGCAGCGCTTCGATCGCTTCGGGATCGAAATGCAGCTCGCCGGCGCGGACCACCTCACCGCGCTGAAGCAGCAGCTGGAGCAGCGCGCCGCCCTGGCGCGGCGCGATCCCCTCGAGCAGCTCCGCGCCGCTCAACCCCTGCGCCCCGGCTTGGCGCAAGCGCGAGAGCAGCGCCTCGCGCTGGCTCGCGGCCTGCGGATCCAGCTCGACCCGAAAGCCGGCCAGCGCGGCGCTGCTCCCGCTCAGCTTGAGCCGGCCGGTGGCAGTAAGGCGGCTCAACGCCAGCTCCAAGGCGGTCTCGCTGGCGCCCTTGAGACAGCGCGCGCGCAATGCTTCCAGCGCCATGCCGGGCTTGAGCGGCTCGCCGGCGTGGAACTGCTCCAAGGCTTCGATGACGCGCTGCTCGATTCGCTCCACCGCGGCGAGGGTAAACAGATGGGCCGCGGCCGCGGCCGAGCGCAGCAGGCGCGGCGCTGCCGCCGCGGACTGCTCGACCCGATCCGCGCTCCAACCGGTGCGCTGAATCAACTCCGGCACCGCAAGCCCGCGGCCGCCGGCCGCTTCCACCAGCGCCTCCACCATTTCGCTCGGGTCGCCACCGGCCAGCCGCGCGAGGCGCTCCACTTGGCGTCCTCCTGCAAGCCGCCGCGGCGGTGCGCTCTCGATCACCCGGCCGCCGCCGATGGTCCGCATCGGAGAGTAGCTGCGCAAAATCACGCGATCGCCCGGCAGCGCGACCAGCGGCCGCTCCAGATGCGCCCGCACCCAACCGCGGCTGCCGGCCTCGAGCTGGGCGCCGGTCAGCGGATAGAGGCGGGCGAGCACCTCGGCCGCCTGATGGTGGAGGCGCACCCGAGTGCGGCGGGGAAGCGGCCGCGCCTCCGCCAGCAGCTCGACCTCGAGGTCGAGGACGTCCCAGGCCGTGAGCCGGCCCGGGCGGCTTACCAGCTCACCGCGACCGGCTTGCCCGACCTCGACACCCGACAGATTCAGCGCCGCGCGCTGCCCGGCTCGAATGCGCTCGACCGGCTCGCCGTGGGCCTGCAGCGAGCGCGCCACGCCGCGCGCGCCGCCGGGCAGCAGCTCGACCGGCTCACCGATGCTCAGCGCGCCGCTCGCAACCGTCCCGGTGACTACGGTGCCAAAGCCCTTCATCGTGAAGGCCCGGTCGATCGGCAGACGGAACGGCCCGTCCCCGCTGCGCGCCGGGAGCGCGGCGGCCGCCTGCTCCAACGCGCCGACCAGCGCCTCGAGCCCTTCGCCGCTGCGCGCGCTGGTGGCCACGATCGGCGCGCCCTCAAGAAACGATCCGCGCACCAGGTCGCGCAGCTCCAGCTCGACTAGGTCGCGGAGCTCGCGGTCGACCAAATCGACCTTGCTGAGCGCGATCACCCCGCCGCGCAAATCGAGCAGGCGACAGATTTCGAAGTGCTCGAGGGTTTGAGGCTTGACCGATTCGTCGGCGGCGACCACCAGCAGCACCAGGTCGATGCCACCGGCGCCGGCCAGCATGTTTTTGACGAAGCGCTCGTGCCCCGGCACGTCGACGAAAGCGAGCTGCAGCGCGCCCACCCGGCGATGGGCGTAACCCAGATCGATGGTGATGCCGCGCTCCTTCTCCTCCTTGAGCCGATCGGGGTCGATCCCGGTCAGGGCGCGTACCAGCTCGCTCTTGCCGTGATCGATGTGTCCCGCCGTGCCGATGACCACCGAGCGCATGGGTGCCGACCGGCAGGAATTATAGTCGCGCGGCGGCCTGCCGCCGACCCGGAATTACCTGGATCCGATTGAAAAACCATGGGCTGTAGGCCGGTTCCGGATCCCGGTTTTTTGGGCCGCCCGGGGCCGCGATCACGGAACCGCGGCCCGGGTTGAAACTTTCTCCGCGCTGGGACGTCTAAGAAGTTAGAAACAGAAAACACTCTTCATCCCCCTCCCCCTAAGGAGCCCTCCCCCCAAGGGCTCCTTTTTTATTGCACTTGAACCGGAGCCGGCCCGGGCCGGTCGCTGGGATACTGCAGCAGCGCCGGTGGCAGCAGGTTCTGCTTCAAGAACGCCGGATCGCGGCTCATCGCCTGCCAGATCGACGGTTCGTACCGCGTCCGCAACTCCTGCACCAGCCGGTATTGTAGCCGCACCATTTCGGCGCGCTGCTCGCTGCCGAAGGACGCCACCGCTCTGTGCCGATCGACCCGCAGGAACCGGCCGCGAGCCGCGCCGTAGACCGAGAAGCTTCGGATCTCGCGCGCTCCCGGATAGAGCCCGCGCACCATCTGCGCCAGCACCGGGCTGTCGACCACATAGACCGGATCGCGCCGCGGCGGCCGCTCAAAGGTGAGCGCGGCCGGCCCGGCGAGCAGCTTGAGCTCCGTTCCGAGCGCCAGAAAGCGCAGGTTCGGGGCGTAGTAGACGAACGGCGACAGGTAGACCTCGTGGTCGCGCGCGAGCGCGCGCAAGTAGGCCGCAAACTCGCGCATGTCGCCGCTGTACTCGGCCTGCACCTCGGGCACCTCGGCCCAATGCGCGAAATAGGTTCGAGTATCCAGCGCCGCGCTGGCAACCAGCGGCACGGCCACAACCAGGCCAATCGCCAGCCGCCCGGCCCGAGCCGCGAGCCGACTTGCTGCTTCCAGCGCCACGCCGGAGATCAGGACCACGGCAACCAGGGCGCCCAAGGTCGAGGCAGCCGAGTCGGGCCCCCGCGCCATCGGATACCACAAGGGCAGCAAGCTCAGCGCCAGCCAGCCGATCAAGAGCGCGGCACGACCTGGCGCGCGCCGGGCCCGTGCCAAGAGCAGCCCCGCGCCGATCAGCAGCAGCCCTACCTGCACCGGGTTCAGCAGCGCCGCCCCGGCAAATCCCAGCTCGAGGTTGGGCTGCTGCGACCAGTAGCTCTTGAGCTGGTTGCCCAGCGCATCCGCGCTGCTCGCCTCCGGCTTGGGGCGGACGCCGCGCCCGACTAGGGACCCGACCGTTTCCGGCTTCGCCAGCCACGCGGCGATGAACACGGCAGCGATCGCGGCGCCGACCAGAAGCCCGCGCCGGAGTCGGCGCGGCTCGCGGCCGTCCAGCAAACGCACCGCGACCCAAAGCGCCAGCGGCGCCAGGGCCGGCAGCATCAGCTCCGGCCCGGCGAGCAGCGCAGCTCCGACCCAAGCGGCCAACCCGGCAGCTCGCGGCCAGCTCCCGCGCTCGAAATAGCGCTCGCATACAACCACCCCCAGCAGCGCGAGCAGCGGCACCAAAACCGCCGGGTCCGCTTCGCGGCTGAAGCGCAGGTGCCAGCGCGACGTGGCCAGCAGCGCGCCCGCTCCGATCGCGGCGGCTGGACCCAAGAGCCGCCGCGCCAGCAGAAAGACGATCGCGACGCTGAGCGCGCCGCACAGTGCCGGGGCCAAGCGCAACGAGACCACCGAGGTGCCCAACAGCTCGATCAGGGTTGCCACTCCCTCGATCAGAACGCGGCCGCCGCGCGGCTCGCCTATCAGCGGCGCGATCGGGTCCCCGCCGCTGGCCTGTTGCGCATAGGCCCGCAAGCCGAGCTGCGCCTCCTCGACCTTCATCCCCGGCGGCACCGCCGCCAGCAGAACCGTGCGCAGCACTAGAGCGAGCCCGAGCAGCGCGCCCAGGGCCCAAACCTCGCGGGTCGAGAGCCGCCGGTCTTCAGGCACAGCGGCGGGGGCCGCCTCGGTTGGAATGCTGCTCACCGCCCTGGCCCCTCGAGCCGCGCCAGCCCGCGCCGCGCCGGCGGCCAGCCTGGACAGCGGCGCAGGATGGCGCGGTATTCGGCTCGCGCCCGCGCGCGCTCCCGATCCCAATCGAGCCGCAACGCGCCGCCGCCCGAGCTCGCTCGGTAGCGGAATCGAAACACGCACAGTGAGCCGCCGATCCACTCGACTGGGCGGTAGCGCTCCAACCAGCGGTAGCGGACCCCGAAACAGTCGTTGGATAGCGAGCTGCGCTTGAGATAGTGGGCCGAGACCACGTACGTCACCCCCTCCAGGGGCAAAAACAGGTCGTCGAAGTTCGGCTCCGGCGCCCAGATCCCGTACCGTTCCATCGGCACCGGACCGAAATAGTGGATCTTGAACCGCGCGCCCGGGCGCGCCTCGACATAGCGTCGCAACCGATACGCGTCCTGCCCCCAATCGATGTTGCTGTCATCCAGGTATTCGATGCCCCGTCGCGGCCCGCCTACCGCGGCATGAAAGAAAGAGAGATAGTGCGGGCTGACCCAGGCGACTTCCAGGGCGATCGCGACCACGGCGGCGGCGAGCCACCGCGCGCGCCAGCGGCCAGCGCCCGCGGCCAGGGCCCCCAACAAAACCAGGCCGAGCGGCTCGACGCCGAGCACGTGACGAATGCCGATGTTGTGACTACTGATCGATCCGATCGCGAAATAGGCGCCGATCGGCGCCAGCGCCCACAGCTCGGCGCGGCGCCAGGCTGCGGCGCGCCGATGCTCCATCAGCCAGAGCGCGGCCAGCGCCAATACACCGAGCGGCAGCTTGACCAGCAGCGCCGCGGGGTAATAGAGCCGAAACCCGGTGCTCGAATAGCGGCCGTAGAGAAAGGCCTCGAACCATGGATTGCGGTCGGCGAACACCTGGCCGGCGCCGGCCGCGTAGGACCTGGGATCAAGCGGCGTGAAGGTGAGCGTTGTCGCCACCGCAAAGGCGATTCCGTAGAGCAGCGCGCCGTGACGCAGCGCCGGCCGCCAGTTCCAGCGCACCGGCGCGGGGCGCTCGATCCACCACAGAAACGCAAACAGCGGCAGGAAGACCAGGGCCAGATACTTGGCCGCCAGCGCCAGGCCAAGACTGACCCCGGCGGCCGCCGCCCAGCGGTCGCCGCTGGTCGAGCGCGCCGCGCGCCACGCGCACCACAGCGCCGGCACCAGAAAGGCGGCCAGCGCGACGTCGGTGGTGACGTAGCGGGCATGCGCGATCAGATCCGGAGCGAGCGCGCAGAGCGCCAGCGTGAAGAGTCCGCCGCGCGGACCCCACAAATCACGCGACCAGCGCCAAGCGCTCAGGACCAAGAGCAGCCCAACTGCGATGGGCGCGATCCGGCCCCAGTACACCAGCGTTTCCACCGGCACGGTGTTCTCGAACAAGAACGCGCGCCCGAAGTCCCATTCCGCACGCCGGTGCCAAGCTTCGAACGTGCTCGGTGGACGCAGCGGCAGGGCCAGCAGCGGCGCCGCCGCCAGCAGCTTGAGCAGCGGCGGATGCTGGCGGTTGAGCTCGAAGGCTCCGGTGACCAGGTAGCTGTAGCCGGCCGGGAGGTGGGTTACTTCGTCGCCGGTCAGCGACTCGAGCCGCATCGAAAGCAGCGCTTGAAAAAAGAAGGTCAGCGCCAGCGCGAGCACGCACAGCGCTTCCTTCCTGCCCACCGCTGCGGTCGGGCGCGGCATGTGAGTATTCTAGAGCGAGGGCTTCGCCCTCGCGCTGGCATCTACAGCGAGGGGTGCACCCCTCGCACTCCCCTGGCCGCCTCGCGCCCGATCCTCACGACTACCCTCTCGCTCGCTCCCTAGCCTGGGCCGCTCAACTCAAACTTCAGCTTGCATCGCTTTCTAGAGCGAGGGCTTCGCCCTCAGGGCACCGGGTCGTAACCTCCGGGATGCCACGGGTGGCAGCGCGAAAGTCGCCGCGCGGTCAGCAGCAGGCCGCGCCAGGCTCCGTATCGTTGCAACGCTTCGATCGCGTACTCGGAGCAGGTCGGGTGAAACCGGCAGGACGGCGGCAGCACATAGCGCAGGCTGTGCCGGTAGCCGGTCACCAGCAGCGCCAGTGCGCGCGCGACTAATCCGATCCGGCGGCGCTCGACTCCTGATCGGCGCGGGCCCGCTCGATCAACCGCTGTAGCTCGCGCCGCAGATCCTGGAAGCTGGCCCGCGCCAGGGCGGGTTTGCCCACCACGATCAGGTCGGTAGCCGGCAGGCGCCGCGTTTGCCGCAGGATCTCCTTGATCCGGCGCTTGCTGCGGTTGCGAACCACCGCGCCGCCGACCCTCCGGCTCAGCGTGATACCGAGCCTTGAGGACCCTTGTTCCCGGCGTTTGGCGATCAGAACCAGGAGCGGAGAATGCCATCGCGGCGCAGCGTTGAAAACCCGCTCGAATTCGCGCCGGTTGCGCAGCGCCGGCAGCGGCCGGTTTACACGGCGATTCGCTTGCGTCCCTTGCGCCGGCGGCGGCTCAGGACTCGGCGACCGTTCTTGGTTCGCATCCGAACCAGAAACCCATGGGTCCGCTTGCGGCGGCGATTGTTGGGTTGGAATGTTCTTTTCATCGTTGTGCCTCAAGAACTGGGGCCGCTCGGCGGCCTCGGCGGGTTAAACACATATGCTAGCCGAAAGGACCGCCCGGGTCAACGTTTTTCGCCGGTTCGAAAGGGTGGAAACTGGGCCTCGCGGGCTTGCCGATCGGCACCCGATTGTGCTAACTTTCCGCTTACCACGGACGCTCCCCTCGGGGGATCGCTGTGCGCTTCACCTTGGCCTGTACCGAGCAGAGCGGAACCTGTAAATCGTTGCAAATCAACAACTTAAAAAGAATTCAACATTTGTTGAAAGGCTGTGGATAAGTCGCATTGCCGGCCATGACGGTCTGGGATCACATCCTGGGTGGGCTCCGCGAGAAACTCGAGCCCATTCACTTCGAAACCTGGCTGCTGCCGACCTCGTTCACCGGCTACGATCCGGACTCCGGTTTGGTCCGTGTCGAGGTGCCCAACGAGCACTTCCGCAGCTATCTCGAACAGCATTATCTGCCCCTGATCCAGGAGGCCGCCGATAAGGTCACCGGCCGCTCGGTCGAGGTCGAAATCTCGGTCAGCGGCGATAGTCCCCCCGTGCGCGAGGCGCTCCGGGTCGAGCCGCAGACCTTGATCCCGCATTTTACCTTCGAGAACTTCGTGGTCGGCTCCTCCAATCAATTCGCTCACGCCGCCGCCTGGTCGGTTGCCGAGGGCCCCTCGCGGATGTACAACCCACTGTTCATTTACGGCGGCACCGGGCTCGGCAAGACCCATTTGCTCCAAGCTATCGGCCATCAGATACAGCACCAGCACCCGCGCCTGCGCCTGCGCTACATCAGCTCGGAGAAGTTCATGAACGAGCTGATCAGCGCGATTCGCTACGACCACACGCCGCTGTTCAGAGACCGCTATCGGCGCGTCGACGTGCTGCTCGTCGACGACATCCAATTCCTCGCCGGCAAGGATCGAACCCAAGTGGAGTTTTTCCACACTTTCAACGAGCTCTACGAATCGCAGCGCCAAATCGTCATCTCCTCCGATGCTCCCCCGCGCGACATTCCCAAACTCGAAGAGCGTCTCCACTCGCGTTTCGAGTGGGGCTTGCTGGCCGACATTCAACCGCCGGACCTCGAAACCAAGATCGCCATTCTCACCAAGAAGGCTGCCAGCGAAGGCATCCAGATCGACGCCGATGTCGCGCTGCTGATCGCGACCAGCGTTCGCTCCAATGTCCGTGAGCTCGAGGGTTCGCTCAAGCGGGTTTCGGCCCTGGCCGCGTTGACCAACCGCCCGATCGACGAGACTTTGGTCAAACAAGCCCTCCAGGAGCGTTTCGCCTCCCCCTATCACCCGATCTCGCCGGACGCCATCATCAAGCTGGTATCGGATTACTTCAACATCAAGCCCGCGATACTGAAGAACAAGAGCAACAAACAGAGCATCGTGCAGGCGCGTCAGCTCGCCATGTATCTCTGCAAGGAGATCACGCCGCTATCGTTGCCCGAGATCGGCCGCACCTTCGGCGGCAAGCATCACTCCACGGTGATCCACTCGATCCGCAAGGTACAGAAGCGCCGCGAAAGCGATCCCTCCTTCAACCGACTTATCAACAGTTTCAACGAAAGCCTGCGTTGAAAAGTAGTTCATCCCCAACATGCCAACTCTTTTGACATTTTTCGAACGCCCTTTCCGCAATTGGATCCACAGTCTAAACTGCGGACCAGAGAGCAGTTGGCGGATTTTGCTCGGCTTGCACAGGCCCTACTACGACTACGATTCTTTATTCATGATTAAACTACCAAAAAACCGTCGTAACCCTGCCGGTGTTCGCAGCCCAAACGCCCCTAAAGAAGCTGCGGAGGAGCTATGAAATTCACAGTGGCGAAACAGGAGTTCCTGCGCGAGCTGCAACTCGTTCAGGGGGTGGTCGAGCGCAAGACGACGGTTCCGATTCTTTCCAACCTGTTGCTGGAGGCCGAGCCGGATTGGCTGCGGCTGACGGCGACGGATCTGGAAGTGAGCCTGCGAACCTCCTGCCCGGCTGTGGTCAGCAAACCCGGGGTGGTGACGCTGTCGGCGCGGCGGCTGTTCGATGTGGTACGCAATCTGCCGGACGCGGAGCTGCGCTGTGAAATGATCGAGCCCAATGTGGTCGCGTTGCACTGCGAGCGGGCCCACTACCGCATCCTGGGGCTCGCGAGCGACGAGTTTCCTCAACTCGCCCACAGCGAGAGCAAAGGCGTGGACCTCGGCACCGGAATGCTGCGCGAGATGATCGACAAGGCTTGGTTCGCGATCACGGAGGATGATTCGCGGTATTCGCTCCATGGGGCCAAGTTGGAGCTGGGTGGTAAGAAAGTCCGGATGGTGGCGACCGATGCGCATCGACTGGCGCTGGTGGAGCGCCCGGTGAAAACCGATCTGGTGGCCAGCGCGATCGTGCCGCGCAAAGCGCTGGGCTTGATTCGGACCCTGGCGGCCGCCGAAGAAGGAGAGGCGAACCTAGCGTTCGAGAGGAACCACCTGTTCTACCGGCACGGCGAGCGGCTGATGGTGGCGCGGCTGGCGGAGGGGGACTTTCCCAATTACGAGCGGGTGCTGCCCAAGGGCTGCGACAAAGTGGTGGTCGTTTCCCGGGAGTTGTTGCTTGCGGCGCTGCGCCGCGTGGTCGTGCTCGCCAGCGAGCGCACCAAGATGGTGAAGTTCCGGCTCGGCGAGAACCTGCTCACGGTCGAGAGCGAAAGCGCGGAGGTCGGCGAGGCCAAGGACAGCGTGGACACCGACTACAGCGGGCCGGAGATGGAAATTGCGTTCAACGCCCAATACCTGGTTGATTTTCTCCAGGCGGTGCAGGGCGGCGAGGTGCGGATGGAACTTAAAGACGGGGAGAGCCAGGCGCTGCTACTGCCGGCCAGCGAAGACGAAGCGGGTTACAAGTATGTGGTCATGCCGATGCGGATCTGAGTGGGTGCGGCGGGAGCCGGATCGCTCCGAATGAGGATCGATAGGCTGAGGATGATGGACTTTCGCAAATTCTCCGAGCAGAGCCTCGAATGGCGCGAAGGTTTGCACTTGCTTTGGGGCCCCAACGGCGAGGGCAAAACCAGCGTGATGGAGGCGATTCACGTCCTCGCCACCTCGCGTTCCTGCCGCAGCGCCAAAGATGCGGAGCTGGCGCGGTTTGGCGCCGACCAAGCCGCCGTGGCCGGGGTCGGCGCCGGGGCGGCAGGACGCGAAGAGCTCAAGGTGGTGCTAGGGCCCGGTGTGCGGCGGCTCGAGCGCAACGGCAAGCGGGTCGGGCTGCTGGGCTATGCCGGTGCGCTCGAAGCGGTCTTCTTCGGCAGCGGGTCGCTGGAGATCGCGCGCGGCGGACCCGGCGCGCGGCGGCGGTTCCTCGACCGCGCCATTGCGGCTGGGAGGCCGAGCTACTTGCGCACCCTGGGGCGTTACGGCCGGGCGCTGCGGGCCTGGCGCGAAGCCGCGCTGCGGGGCGCGAAGGCGCAGGAGCTCGAGAGCTGGGAAGAGATGATGGCCGGCTACGGTGCGGAGATTCAGCGCGAGCGCGCGGCCTATGTCGAACCACTGGCCGCGCAGATCGGCGTACGCTACCAGGCACTGTTCGCGGCAACCGAATCGATCGCGGTGCGCTATCGGCCCTCGCCGGCGCACGCCGGCCTCGCGCCGGCCGCGCGGCTCCAATCCGCCGTTGCGGCCAGCCGCCACGCCGCGCTGCTGGCGCCGGGCCCCCAGCGCGACGATATGGATCTGCTCATCGGTGGACACCCGTTGCGGGCGGCCGGCAGCGCCGGCCAGCAGCGCGGCGTGGTGCTGACTCTGATTCTATGGGTTGCCGAGCGTACCGCCGAGCTGCGCGGCTCGGCCCCGATCCTGCTGATCGATGATCTGGAGGCGGAGCTCGATCCGGCGCGGGCCGAGCGGCTGGTGGAGGCGCTGGGGCGTATGGGACAGGTCTTCATCAGCAGCACGCGCCGCGAGCTCGCCGATCGACACCCCGGCATGGCGGTTTATGCGCTCGGCGACGGAAAGGTTCGACGGGCCGCCTGAACAAGGACCGTCTTGAAGGAATAGAGGCGATGACGAAAGCGAAGAAGAATGCGCCCGAGAGCGGCGCCGCTGGCGACGGACGCGCGAGCAAGTACACCGCCGACAGCATCCGCGTGCTCGAGGGCCTGGAGGCGGTCCGCAAGCGGCCGGCGATGTACATCGGATCGACCGGGCCCGATGGCCTGCACCACCTGGTTTACGAGATCGTCGACAACAGCGTCGACGAGGCGATGGCGGGCTTCTGCGATCGGCTCGAAGTGACGATCCACATCGACAACACCATCACGGTGGTGGACAACGGCCGCGGCATTCCGGTCGACACCCACAAAACCGAGAAGCGTCCGGCCGCCGAAGTGGTGATGACCATGCTGCACGCCGGGGGCAAGTTCGACAAGAAGAGCTATCAGGTCTCGGGCGGATTGCACGGGGTCGGCGCATCGGTGGTCAACGCGCTGTCCGAGTGGCTCGAGATGGAGATCTATCGCGACGGCGCGGTCTGGTCGCAGAGCTACCGGCGCGGCAAGCCGTCCGGTCCGCTGGAGCGGATCGGCAGTTCGAAGAAGAGCGGCACCAAGATCACCTGGAAGGCCGACCCCGAGATTTTCGAAAGCCTGGAGTACTCGTTCGACACCCTTTCGCAGCGGCTCCGGGAGCACGCCTTCTTGACCCGCGGCCTCCGGATCGCGATCAGCGACGAGCGCAGCGACAAGTCGCACGAGTTCTTCTACAAAGGGGGCATCGTCGAGTTCATCGAGCACCTCAACAAGAACAAGCAGCCGCTCTATCCCAAGCCGGTCTACTTCGTCGGCACCAGCGGCGACGAGGACCACCGGATCGAGGTCGAGATCGCGTTTCAGCACAACGAAAGCTACGCCGAGAACCTGTTCGCCTTCGCCAACAACATCAACACCAGGGAAGGCGGCACCCACGTGATCGGCTTCCGCTCCTCGCTGACCCGTTGCATCAACGCCTATGCCAAGAGCGCCGGGTTGCTCAAGGGCACCGAGGAGATCCAGATCTCCGGCGACGACATCCGCGAGGGCCTGACCACGGTTATCAGCGTCAAGCTGCGCGAGCCGCAGTTCGAGGGCCAGACCAAGAGCAAGCTCGGCAACTCCGAGGTCAAAGGCCTG
>Ga0214471_10002887_pt1 | contig 13373 bp, 9 predicted proteins | sample RVTome_5_FD_207665 | JGI IMG/M metagenome (GOLD analysis project Ga0214471, IMG submission 207665) | Soil microbial communities from uranium-contaminated site in the Upper Colorado River Basin, Wyoming, United States - RVT142D155 | ecosystem: Environmental > Terrestrial > Soil > Contaminated >...
ACCTTGTCACCCCGCATCAGCGCGCGCACAGCCCGCTCCAGGAAATCCGCTTGCTCGGTCTCCGTGGGGTTGGAGCCGAACCACCACGGATTGGGGGACCGCCCGTCCGGAATGCCGGGGCAGCCGAGCTCCGTCAGCCAGATCGGCTTCCCGGCGTCGCCGTGCTCGGTCATCACGTCGCGGATCTCATCCACGACGCCGGTCAGGCCCCACTCCGAGTCCCGGGCCAGGGGATCGGCGAAGAGGTGGAGGTTGACCGCGTCGAACATCTCGCGCTGCCCGAGCGCGTACAGGCGCCGCACGGCGCCGGAGACGTCGCCCGTCATGCCGCCGTGCAGCACCAGCGCGCCGGGATCGGCCTGGCGGATCGCGTTCGAGGAGACCGCCAGCAGGTACGAGTACACCGTCAGATCATCCTGCGGCGTCCAGTAGATATCGGAGTTGGGCTCGTTCCAGATTTCCCATGCGCGCACGCGCCCGCGATAGCGGCGCGCCGTCGCCCGGGCGTAGGCGGCGAAGCGGTCCGGGTCGTTCGGGGCCGCGTTCCACTCGCCGGAGTCGCTCGACCACGCCGGGCTGTACCCGAGGACGCCGAGGATCGCGATCCCGTGGCGGCTGAGCTCCCGCACCAGCCAGTCGTGGCGCGCGAAGTCGTACGTGCCGGGGGCGGTTTCGATGTGCAGCCGGGTGAAGTCCATCCGGACCCAGCCGATGCCGGCCGCGACGAGCTGATCCATCGCCCGCAGCGCCTTGATCTCGGTGTACATGTGGTTATTCCATCCGTCGTTCCATGGAAGGAACACCAGCGTGCCGAATGGCTCAAGATGGGCGTTGGTCAGCTTCGCCGTTTCGCGCCCGCCGCAACCCGGGAGCGTCATGAGCGCCACCGCCAGCACCACACCCAGCCCATCCGGCGTCCTTCCAAAAAACCCGGGACAGTCCCGGGTTTTTTTACTTGTTGTGCGAGAAGCAGTTGCGAAGTAGGGTAAAAAACCCGGGACTGTCCCTGTTTTCATGGACTAGCGGCGGCGGCTCCACCACATGGCGGCGCCCCCCAGCAGGGTGAGAAGCGGCAGCGCCCAGAAGGTCAGCAGACGCACGCGCCGGGTCTGCGCCTCCGTGAGGACGAGCTTGATGTCGTCGAAGCGCTTGGGTCCGATGCCGATGAGCTCCTCCTCACCCAGCAGCCAGTGGACGGCGCTGAGCGCGAAATCCCGGTTGCCCGCGTTGTCGAGCTGGCTGTTCGCCACGAAGTCCGAATCGCCGATGACGACCAGCCGGGCGTCCGCGGGTGCGGCGCGTCGCGCCGCGACGGCGATGGGGAGCGGCCCGGCGAGGTCATTGGACTCGTCGAATTCGAACAGCTGGACCTCGGTCGATGTCTCGCCCCAGCCGACTTCGGACGTCTGCGCGAGCGGCTGCACCGTGACGCCCTCCGGAGACGGGACGGCGGGCCGCACCGAGCGGGCCAGGGGATAGAGGGTCATCAGCTGCTTGAGCTTCTCGACGATGGGATGACGCGAGTAGCTGGTGACGATGAGGTTTCCGGCCGACACGAAGGGGAGCTGATTGCCCGGGTCCACGACGATGTCGTGCGCGAGCAGGATCCCCCAGTCGGACAAGAGCGCCTCCAAGTTCGTCTCGTGGAGCGGGTCCAGCAGCGCGAGCACCCGGCCGCCCCGCTCGAGGTAGGCCCCGAGCATCTCGCGCTCCTCGTCGGTGAAGCGCCGCTCGGGCCCGGCGATCAGCAGGAGGCGGACGTCCTCAGGAATCTCCCGCTGTCTGAGGAGGGCCGTCTCCTCGAGCTCGAGGTCCTGCTGGGCGAGCGCCTGCTTGAGACTGCTCAGGCCCAGCGGCGAGGCTTCTTCCAGCGACTTCTCCCCATGCCCGATCGCAGACCATACGCGCGTGCGCGACGGCCGCGTCAAGCTGACGATCGCCGATGTGAACGCGTTCTCGCCGTTGAATGACTTGAGGCGCGGCTGGGCGCCGAATTGGAGGGTTTCGAAGTCATACTCCGCCAGCTCGGTGCCCTGCAGGACCCGATGCCGGTCGGCCGAGGCGATCACGACGACGTTCGGTTCGGTGAGCTCATAGCGCTGCGCCACCTCGATCGAGCGCGCGCGGTCCTGTTCGGGGTCGATGTATTCGACCGTGATGTTCGGCGAGGCGTGCACGTAGGCGTCGAGCAGGGTGCGGATGAGCTCATAGAGCGGCTGCGCGGGCTGGAAGAACACGGTGACCCGGGTCTTCCCATCCTCGCCGAGCGCGCCCAGCACCGTCCGGGTCTGGTCGGAGAGGCTCCCGAGCCGCTGGGAGGTGAAGTCCCACCGGGCGTAGTGCCGCATGCCGAGGTAGTTCACCATGAGGAAGAGCGCCGCCAGCAGCGCCAGCGACGCGGCGAGGTTCAGGGAGCCGAAGACGCGCCGGACCGTCCGGTTCATGCGCGCCACCGCGGGCTGCCGATCACCCGGCCCGATAGGAACAGTCCGACGGCCGTGATGCTCGCGTAGAGCACGAGGGGCCGCGTGTCGATGATCCCCTTGGCGAAGTTCATCATGTGCTCGGGCAGGGAGAAGTACCGGATGAGCTCCATCTGCTCGGGGTCGGTGATGAATGCCTCCATGATCCCGATGGAGAAGAGCAGCAGGAGCGCCACGAACGCGACCATGCCGGAGATGATCTGGTTGCGGGTGAGGCTGGACGCCAACACGCCCAGCGACACGAGCGCCGCGCCCAACAGCAGCGTCCCGAGGTAGCCGCTCAACACCGGGCCCCAGTCGAACGGCGTGAACACCCGCAGGACCGCGAAGAAGACGATCGTGCCCGCCCAGAGCATCGCGTAGGCGAGCCACGCGCCGAGGAACTTCGACAGGACGACCTGCGCGTCCGTGACGGGCGCCGTGAGCAGCAGCTCGGCGGAGCCGGTGCGTTTCTCCTCGCTGAAGGTCCGCATGGTGAGCATCGGGATGACGACGAGCATGGCGAACCAGTAAAAGAAGGTGCTGAAGAACAGCTGCGACATCGCCAGCGACGCGTCCGCGCGCGGATCGTTCAGCACGAGGAGCAGCGTGTAGAACACGAGCCCCTGCAGGAAAAAGAACACCGCGCCCACGACGTACAGCACGGGAGAGTACCACAGCGACTTGAGCTCCCGGAGGGTGAGGGCCCAGAGCGCGCTCATGATTCCTGCGTGGTGAGCTGGACGAACACGTCTTCGAGCGACGCCCGCTGGGACGCGAGCTCCCGGAGCGGCCAGCCGCGCTCCCGGACGGCCGCGCACACCGCCTCGCGCGGGTCGGCGCCGCCCTGCAGCTCGAGCACGCAGACGGTCCAGCCGTCGGCGTGGCGGCGGGCGTCCGCGCGCGCGATCCCCGGCACCTTGGACAGCGCGGTCTGGACCTCGTGCGGGTCCGCGGCGTTCACCTCGACGCGCACGGCCTGCCCGCCGTGGAGCCGCCGCCGCAGGTTTCCCGGGCTGTCCGCGGCCACGATCCGCCCGCGGTTGATGATGACCACTTGCTGGCAGAGCATCTCGACCTCGGGCAGGATGTGCGTGCAGAGCAGAATGGTCGCGCTGCGGCCGAGCGACTGGATGAGATCGCGCGTCTGGCGGATCTGGTGCGGATCGAGGCCGACCGTCGGCTCATCGAGGATGAGGACCTTGGGCCGGCCGAGCAGGCAGTCGGCCAGCGCGGCGCGCTGGCGGTAGCCCTTGGACAACCGGCCGATCAGCCGCCGGCGCATGTCGGCCAGGGCGCATTGCTCCAGCGCCTCGTTCACGCGGGCTCGGCGCTCGCGCCGGGCGACGCGCTTGATGGCGGCGCGATAGTGCAGATATTCCTGCACGCGCAGCTCCGGGTAGAGCGAGACCTGCTCCGGCAGGTAGCCGAGGCGCCGCCGGGTCTCCAGGGGGTGCTCGGTGACGTCGAGCCCGTCGATGGCGGCCGTGCCGGCGGTGGGATCCAGGAGCCCCGTGAGGATGCGCAACGCGGTGGTCTTCCCGGCGCCGTTGGGCCCGAGCACGCCCATGATCTGGCCGGGCGGCACCGAGAACGACACGTCATCGAGCGCCGTGACCGTGTCGTAACGCTTCGTCAACCGCTTGAATTCGACCGCCGGGACTGTCGTCATGGATGGCGTGAACGCCCTGGGTCCGTTTCGAGATCCGCGAAGCGGATGTTGACCGGAACGTGTCCCCCGCATTCACGAGTTGGATGCCTGCTATTGTGGAGAGACCCCCGTTGCTTGTCAAGGGTGGGAGATTGGGGTAGCATACAGGCATGGAGCAACGGCGATTGTCCGTCGGAGTGCGCGCCGCGGCGGCGGCGTGCTGCCTGGCGGGCGCCTCCGGGTGCGCGACATTGCATCCGGCGCACCTGGGTCAGGTCCTCGGCACCATTGTCGGGGGGGCGGCGGTGCCGGGCATCGGCGCGCCGGTCGGCGGCGCTCTCGGGATGGTCGCCGGCATGCTCCTCCAGCAGGAAATCAACGAGGTGACGTCGAAACAGGAGCGCATCGAGCTGACCAAGCAGATACGCGCGCCGAGCGATCCCGCCACGGCGGGCCTGGCCCTGACGCCGACCGAGCCGGTCCGAGTATGGGTGGACGAGAGCTGGGCAGACGGCCGGCTCATCGCCGGGCACTTCGAGGAACGCTATCTCCCATAGCCGAAAAGTGACAGTCACTTTTCAAAGCGGAACATGTGACAGTCACTTCTGCAGCGTGCGTGGACCCTTCCGGTGAGGCGGCATGTCCGATCTGACCGAGCTGATTCGCCAGTATGTGCTGCGCTACCGGACGCGCGTGGCCGTCCGGGCCGGAGTGCTCGTCGCGCTGGGGCTGGCGGTCGCTGCGCTCCTCTGGGTGCAGCTCACGCGCCTGGAGCTCGGCCCCTGGTGGGCGCTCGGCGCGCCCGGCCTCCTCGGTGCGGCGGGAGCGGGGGCGCTCGCCTGGTGGGTCGGCCGGCGCTGGATCGCGCCCGCGCAGGCGGCCGGCCAGCTTGACCGCGCGCTTGGGCTGAAGGAACGGCTCATCACCGCTTCGGAATTCAGCCGGGTGGATCCGCCTCCGCCGCTGTACGGGCTCCTCATCGATGATACAGAGCAGCGTCTTTCCTCCGCGGCGCTTCCTCGCGTCCTCGACAGGACCACGATCGCCCTTGCCGTGCTCGCGTTCTTGCTGTGGCTGTGGCCGTGGCGGATCGGGGGCCTGACGCAGCTGGCGCAGCTGATACCGCCTGAGACTCCACCGCCGTCGGCGACTCGCACGCCGGAAACTCCGCCGCCGATCCCCCAACCGCCGTCTCCTTCCGGCGGCGGTTCCCAGGATCGCCAGCAAGAGGGCGGCGGGCAGCAGGGGCAACAACAGCAACAGCAGCAATCCTCCGGACAGGACCAACAGCAGCGTGGCGGACAGGGACAGGATTCGCAGCAGGGCGATGGCCAGAGCGGCCAGAGCGGGCAGGGACAAGCCGGTTCATCCGGACAGGCGCAGGCCGGCGGCGCTCGGGAGGGTGCGCAGGGCCAGCAGGGCGGCGCGACGGGCCAGGGCATGCAGGGCGCGCAACCCCAGTCGGGCGGGCGGCAGGCGGGTGACTCAGGTGAAGGGCAGTCGAACACAAGCGGCGCGGGCCAGACGGCCGCCAACGCGCAGGCGGCCGGCACGCAGCCCGGCGGCGTCGCCCAGGGCGAAGCCGGGCAAGCTGGGAGCGGCCCGAATGCCGGCGGCGACAGCGCGGCGATTCAGGCGGAAATCCGCGAGCTCCTGAATGAGATGAAGGATGAAATGAAACGCATGCAGGCGGAGCTCGAGGGAAGCTCCGAGGCGTCGCAGTCCGAGGCGCCTCCCGGCACGGACACCGATACGGAATTATGGGAAGACCCGATGTCGTTCGAGGTGCCGGAGGGCGGGACGCTGCCGATCCAACTGGACGCAGATGTGTCGCCGACCGGCGAGGCGCGCTCGGGCGGCGGAACGGGCGAAGCGTCGGGCGAGGTGGACCGCGACGGTCCGCGGATGAGCCGTGAGAACGTATCGCTGTCGAATTCGCCGGAAGCCGAGCGGGCGCAGGCGGCGCGGTTCCCGGTCCCGCCGGAATACCAACCTGTCGTGGATCGACTGAAAGAGGGATCTGAGCAGTAACGCGATCGACTACGGGAAGCTTGAAGCTGGACGCTGGTATGATCAGCCGATCGAGACGTTCAATCATTCCAGCCTCCAGCCTCCAGCTTCCAGCCTCCGACCAATCATGCATGACAAGGCATGACATGCCACGGATGACGAGGAGACCACGATGACGGACCAGCTTCGGCCGGAGGAGTTTCGGCGGACGTTCAACGCGATGCGGGACTCGCTCGGCCGGGTCATCATCGGCCAGGCCGGCGTGGTGGAGCAGTTCCTGATCGCGTTCTTCGCGGGCGGGCACGTGCTGCTCGAGGGCGTGCCGGGACTGGGCAAGACCCTGCTGGCGAAGTCGTTCGCGCGCGTGCTCGGGGTGCAGTTCAAGCGCATCCAGTGCACGCCGGACCTCATGCCCGCCGACATCCTCGGGACGCAGCTCGTGGTGGATCGCGACGGGCGCAAGGTCTTCGAGTTCGCGCAGGGGCCGGTGTTCACGAACATCCTGCTCGCCGATGAGGTGAACCGCGCCAGCCCCAAGACGCAGTCGGCCCTGCTGGAAGCGATGGAGGAGCACCAGGTCTCGGTCGCGGGCTCCACGTTCCCGCTGGAGGAGCCGTTCTTCGTCATCGCGACGCAGAACCCCATCGAGATGGAGGGGACCTACCCGCTGCCCGAAGCCCAGCTCGACCGGTTCTTCTTCCGCGTGTTCGTGAATTACCCCTCCAGCGAGGACTTGACGCGCATTATCCAGCAGACGACGGCGGCCGATCTGCCGGAGGCGGAGTCGGTGCTCGCGGGCGAGCAGGCGCGCGCGTGGATTCTGCGCGCGAGGCGCCTGGCGCGGGAAGTGCTGGTCGCGCGGCCCATCGAGGAGTACATTGTCCGGCTCGTCACGGCGACCCGCCCGGCGGGGCCGGGCGCCGACGGGATCGCGGCCAAGTTCGTCCGCTACGGAGCCTCGCCCCGGGGCGCGCAGGCCATCCTGATGGGCGCCAAAGTCCGCGCGCTCATCGACGGGCGGGTGAACGCGAGCTTCGAGGACGTGGACCGCCTGGTGCTGCCGGCGCTCAACCACCGGCTCGTGCTGTCGTTCGAGGCGGAGGCGGAGCGGCGCACCACCGCGGACGTCCTGGAAGAAATCGTCGCGCCTCTCCGCCGGCATCCGCAGGTGGCCGGCTCTGCGTCATGTGCTGCGTAAGGCACTATTCGCTGGTCGGAAGCTGGAAGCTTGAAGCTGGAAGCTGGAACGCGGTTTGGCGACACGCACTCGATGATTCCAGCGTCCAGCCTCCAGCCTCCAGCTTCTCGTTAGATCGCCGCGCCCCCCGCCCCCCGCCCCGCGCCCCTTGCCCCGGTCATTGCGAATGACGACACCCTGGCTGACGCCTGACTTCGTCCGGAAACTCGAGGTGCTGGAGCTGGCGATCCGCTCGGTCCGGGCCGGGCACCGGCTCGGCGGGCGGTTTCCGATCAACCGCCGGGGCGCGTCCATCGAGTTCTCGGACTACGTTCCGTATTCCGCCGGCGACGACATCCGCGCCATCGACTGGAACTTGTACGCGCGGCTCGACCGGCTCTACGTGCGGACCTACAAGGAGGAGATTGCGCTCTCGGTCGAAATCATCGTGGACGCGACGCGCTCGATGGGGCTGCCCACGCGCGAGAAGTTCGAACGGGCCATGCGCCTCGCGGTCTGCCTGGGGTACATCGCGGTGGCGGACCGGCACCACGCGCGGTTCAGCTGGATCAAGCCCGGGCGCCTGGAGGCGTCGGGGTGGTGGTCGCACCGCAGCGATCTCGTCCGCATGCTCGAAGCCGGTGAAGGGAAGGAGCCGGGCGGACAGACGGAGCTCTCGGCGTGGGCGCGCCGCGCGGCGGCCGGCCTGCGGATGCGCGGCGGGCAGGCGATCCTGATCACCGACGGCATGATCCGCCAGGCGGATTTTTTCCAGTCGCTGCATTTCCTGGCCCTGCGTCAGCTTGAGCCGAAGGTCATCCAGGTGCTGACGCCCGAAGAGCTGCACCCGGCGCGCGTGTTCAGAAGCGGCACGCTGATCGACAGCGAGACGGGTCACGTGCGCGAGCTCGCGTACGGCTCGGCGGAGCTCGAGCGGGCGGTGACGGAGCACAACGAGGCGCTGGCGCGCTTCTGCAAGCGGCACGGCGTTGCGTTCGCGCGGCACCGGCTCGATGAGCCGTTGGAGACCTTCGTCACCAAGACCCTTCCCGCCTGCGGCCTCCTCTCATAGGGGGGACATGCCTTACGTCTTCAACTCATTCAACAGGTTATTGAGAACATTCCCCTGAGTGGCGATCTCCTGTTCGATGCATTTAGTGACGCCTGCACGCCCAGTATCAGATACGTATCTGATACGTATCTGATACGGGAGTGCACGGATCTGATACGGGAGTGCAGTCAAATGAAAGGGGGAATTTCTCTCTATCATATACATAGAGAATACGTTGCGAGGAATGTCCCCGTTTCGATGCATTTAGTGACGCCTGCACGCCCGGTATCAGATACGTATCTGATACCGGGGTGGGGAGGGGGATGAGTTTGCTGACGCCGTGGGGACTGCTGGCGCTCGCCGGCGTGCCCGTCCTGATGTGGCTCTGGCGCTTCGCTGCCGTCCGGCGGCGGACGCTGATCCCCAGTCTCGTCCCATTCGAGCATCTCTTCACCAAGCCGCCGTCGCGCCGCACCCGGCTGGTGGTCAATCTTCTCTTCTGGCTTCAGCTGGCGGCGCTGGTGCTGGCGGCGGCGGCGCTCGCGCGCCCGTCGGTGGTGCTGCCCGGCGCCCGGGTGACGCTGGCCGTGCTGGACACCTCCGCGAGCATGGGAGCGTCCGGCGGCGGCGCGACGGTGTTCGAGCGCGCGAAATCACGCCTGGCGTCGGAGCTGCGGGGCGCGTCCCCATCGGGGCAGGTGTTCATCGTGGCGTCAGCGCCCCCCGAGGCGCTGATGCCCGCGCCAATCTGGCCCTGGACGGGGCTCGCGCAGACGCTGGACGCCGCCCGCGTCGCTCAGATGGGAAGCCGCCTGGACACCGCCATCGAGCTCGGCCGCGCGATGCTCGGCGCGCCCGAAGATGAGCTCATCATTGTCACGGATGAGCCGGAGCCCGATGGGGTGGGGCCGCGCGCGCGGGTCGTGTCGCTTGGCAGCGCCGCGCCCAACGTCGCCATCGTCGGGTTGGATGCGCGGCTCCCGTTGTGCGCCGAGGCGAAGCCCAGCGTGATGGCCGTGCTTGCAAATTTCTCGGAGGAGCCCGCGGACGTCCGCCTGTCGGCGCGGCAGGAGGGGCGCACGCTGGCCGAGGACCGCGTGCGGATTGAACCGGACGCGCGCGTGAGCGTGTCGCTCGAGGTGCCGGAGGAGACGGACGGCTGGGTGCTCCTGCGGGCCGACGCGGAGCGAGACGCGCTGGCGGCGGACGACATCGCCTGGGTGCGGGTGCGGCGGCAAACCGCGCGGCCGGTCTGGGTGCGCTCGGGAGACGCGGAGTTTGTCTCGCGGCTCGGGCGGTGGCTCGATGCCTGTCCGGGTCTTCGCTGGGACGCCTCGCCGCCCGCCGGCGCGCACGTGCTCATTACGGATGACTCCGCGCCGGTTGCGGAGCGGACGTTCGGCCTCATCCGATTCGCCGGCGGCGATCATGCGGACACGCGCCTGTCGGAGTGGGTCGTGGACACGGAGCATCCCATCGGGGCCTATCTGCCCGCGGTCGCCCCCGTGGCGGCGGCGGTCGCGGCGGCGGCGCTGCCGGAGGCCGGCGGGAGGGTCGTGCTCTCCGGCGTGGCGGGCGGCGAGCGCGTGCCGCTCATCGTCGCCCGGGAAGCCCGCGGCCGCCGCGAGGCGCACCTGGCGTTCGCGCCGGCGCGCGGCGCGGTGGCGCAGCCGGTCTTGTTCGCATTCCTGAACAGTCTGCGCTGGGTCATGGGCGAGCCGGAGGCGGTTGCGACCGGCGAACCGATGACGGTGCCGGGATTTCACGCGGGGACCGTGGGCGCGCACCGGCCCGATGGACGCACGGCGTACCTGCCGCACGCGGGCGGGCCGCTGACCTACGCAGACACGACTGTCGCGGGCCTGTACCGGTTCGCTCAAGGCGGGGCGGAGGTCACAGTGGCGGCCAACTTCCTGGATCCGGTTGAGTCCGACCTGCGCGACCGCGCCTCGACGTGGACGCCGGTCGAGCCGCCTGAAGCGGGAGCGGCCAAACCGGCGCGCCAGCCCATTGCCGAGATCCTGGTGTGGATCGTGCTCGCCATCCTGGTCGTTGAGTGGTGGGTCTTCAGCCGCCGGGTGAGCCAGCGAGGGGAGCCGTCATGATGCCGCGCCGCCCCCTTCGAAAAGTGACTGTCACTTTTCCCGCTTTGAAAAGTGACTGTCACTTTGGAAGGGGGGAGAGATGAGCGCGGCGGCGGCGGTCGCGCTGGCTGCGATCGCGGGTTGGGCCATCTTCCGGAGCGCGCGCCGGCTTCCGCTTAGTCCCCGGCGGCGTCTCGCGGCGGCGGCATGCCGGGCCGCGGCGGTCGCGCTGGCCTGCGCGGCGCTCGCCGGAGGCAGCCGGGCCATGATGCGGGAGCAGCCGCAGCACGTCGTCTATGTAATCGATGGCTCGCTCAGCATGGACGAGGCCAGGCGCGAGTGGGCGGCTCACCGCGTGGCGTCCCTGGAGTCCGTCAGGCCCGAGGAGGTACGCCGGACCATGGTCGTATTCGGCAAGCAGGCCGGCGGCGCCGCGCCCTTTTCGACGGCGCCGCTGAGCGACCCCGCGGAGGTGGCGTCGCTCATGGCCGGCGCCGGGGTGAACGCCGGCGGCACGAACCTCTCGCAGGCCCTGCTGTCGGCCCTGCGGCCGCTCGCGCCCTCCGGCGGGGGACGGATCATCCTGCTCAGCGACGGCGCGCAGACGGAGGGCGACGCCCAGCAGGCCGTCGCCGCGCTGCGCCGCATGTCGGTCCAGGTGTTCCCGGAGGCCGCGCCGGTCTCCGGAGCCGCGGCGACCACGTGGGAGCGGGTGTCGGTGCCGCCGGTCGTCGAGCGCGGGGCCGCGGTGCCCGTGCGGGTCGTGCTGCAGAACCCCGGCAGCCGCCCGGAAATCGTGGACATCGAGGCCAGGATGGCGGGCGTGACGATCGCCCGCGCGCGGGAGCGGGTGGCGCCCGGCTGGCGCGTGGCGACGCTGTCCGTGCCCGCGGTGGCGCAGGGGAATCTGGAGCTGGAGGTGGAAGTGCGCGTGCCGGGCACGAAGACCCGGGAGCGCCGGACCGTCTACACGCAGGTCGAGGGGCCGGCCCACATCCTGCTCGTGCAGGATTCCACCGCCGCCATGTCGCCGCTTGCGCTCGCGCTCAGGCAGCGGGACATCGAGGTCTCGCTCGTGAAGCCCGCGGAGCTGCCGGAGACGGCCTCACCGCTTGTCTCGTACGACGCGCTGATTCTCTCGAACATTCCCAAATCCGCCGTCAGCGCCGCGCAGACGGCAGCGCTTCGCTCATACTTGGAGGACTACGGCGGCGGCATCTTCATGGCGGGGCTCGGCGGCGAGCTGGCCGATGAGGTGACGACCGAGAGCCCGCTGGACGCGCTGCTCCCGGTCTGGTTCGAGGCCAAGGGCGTGCGCGAGGCCCGGCGGCGCGTCTGCATGATCATGCTGATCGACCGTTCGGCCTCGATGCTCGGGCCGCGCATCGCCGCGACCAAGCGGGCCGCCGTCGCGCTGGTCAACCAGCTCATGGCGGAAGATCTGGTGGGGGTCCTCGCGTTCGACACGAAGCCCTACGTGATCGTGGAGGTGCAGCCCGCCGGCACGGTCGGCCAGCCGCTCATCAACAAGCTGGTGCGCCTGCGCTCGAGCGGCGGCACCGACGTGTTCCCGGCGCTCGAGGCGGCGCGGGAGCGGCTCGCCCAGACGGACGCCAAGGTGCGGCACGTCATCCTACTCTCGGACGGCAACACGCCCTTTGACCCGGCGCTGTACAACCCGCTCGTCCAGGAGTTCCGCGCGCAGGGCACGACCGTGAGCACCGTCGCCATCGGCTCGGTGTTCATCAACGAGGACTACCTCAAGTGGCTGGCCGCCGTGACCGGCGGGACGTATTACCCGCTGGCCAACCTGGGCGATCTGCCGGCGTTGATCGCGCGCGACGCGCAGAACGAGCTGGGCCGGCTGCCGTTCACGGAGGGCTTCTTCCGTCCCGTCCGCCGCGAGGACTCGGATTTATTCGCGGACGTGCCGGCTTGGCCGGTCCTGCGCGGTTACGTGACCGCGACCGCGAAGCCGGGCGCCACCGTGGACCTCGAAATCTGGGGTCAGCCCCCAGATGTTGACACTGCTGTTAACGCTGGGGGTCTGACCCCAGGGGCGGATCCGCTGCTTGCGCGATGGCGGATCGGGCGGGGGCGCGTGGCGGTGTTCACCTCAGACGCGGACACCCGCTGGACGCCGGAATGGGTGCAGTGGCCGGGATTCCAAAACTGGGCGGCGCAGATCGCGCGCTGGGTCATGCGGCCGCGGCTGGGAGAAGAGGTCTTCGCCTGGACCGAGGAGCGGCACGGGGCGCGCCGGCTCATCGTGGAGGGGCGCCTGGATCGCCCGGCGCTGAAGCTGATTCCGGCGGACGCCGAGGCCCCGCCCGCGGCTCCCGCGCTCGTCCAAGCCGGGCCCTGGCGCTGGGAGGCCTCGCTTGAGGGGGTCCCGCCGGGGTGGTACGCGCTCATGATCGACGCGGAAGGCGAGGAATCATCCGAGACGGCGACCCGATGGCTGCGTGTCGGGATTCCCCCCACAAGCGAAGAGCAGCCCGGTCAGGCGCCGAACGAGGAGCTCCTGAGGCGCCTGGCGGAGGGAACAGGCGGGACGTACGGAGGGGCGGATCTCGCCTTCCTGCCGCCCCGGGTGCTGGCGGAAGTGCCCGGCCGGACCCCGCTCTGGTGGCTCGTGCCCGTCATCCTCCTCGTCCTCATCGACGTCTGGCTGAGAGGAACGTCCCAACTATGAGAGCGATGCCGCGTAACGCGAAACGCGTAACGCGTAACGTGGGACATCATTCGCTGGTCGGAAGCTGGAAGCTAGACGCTGGAAGCTGGATTAACCGGATGACGACAACCCCTGTTCTAGAGTTGGTTTCAAAACCTCCCGCGGCCGCGCTGGGCCGAGGTGCGAGCCCCGCGAGGCGTGAGGAGCCCTTCGACTCGCCGCCGGCTCGCTCAGGGCGAATCCCGAGCGGAGTCGAGGGAGAGC
>Ga0214471_10002888_pt1 | contig 13372 bp, 12 predicted proteins | sample RVTome_5_FD_207665 | JGI IMG/M metagenome (GOLD analysis project Ga0214471, IMG submission 207665) | Soil microbial communities from uranium-contaminated site in the Upper Colorado River Basin, Wyoming, United States - RVT142D155 | ecosystem: Environmental > Terrestrial > Soil > Contaminated >...
CATGTCAGATCCCCAGTCTGTCGGCGATGAGGCCTCGATGATAGGTGGGATCGCCGAACAGCAGCTCGGAGGACTTCGCGCGCTTGTAGTACAGGTGGGCATCGTGCTCCCAGGTGAACCCGATGCCACCGTGCACCTGGATGTTCTCGCTCGCGACCGAGAAGTAGGCCTCGGTCGCGTACGCCTTCGCCAGCGACGCCACGATCGGCAGCTCCTCGTCGCCGGTCGCGGCCGCCCACATCGCGTAGTACGCGGCCGTACGCGCCGATTCCACTTGGAGGAGCATGTCGGCGCACTTGTGCTTGATCGCCTGGAACTGCCCGATCGGCCGCCCGAACTGCTCGCGCGTCTTCGCGTACTCGACCGCCATATCCAGGCAGCGTTGCGCGCCGCCCACGCATTCCGCCGCGAGCATCACAGCTCCCTGCTGCAACGTCTTCTCGAGCACCGCCCACCCGGCGCCGGGGTCGCCCAACGCGCGAGCGCGCGCGCCTGCCAGCGTCACGCGCGCCTGCTTCCGCGTGAGGTCCATCGTGTTCAGCGGCTCGCGCGAGACCCCGTCGGCGTCCGCGGCGACCAGGAACAGCCCGACGCCTTGGTCGGCGGCCGAGCCGGGCGCGCGCGCCGCCACGATCAAGGTGTCCGCGACCAAGCCGTCGATCACGTAGGTCTTCTCGCCGTCGAGCCGGAACCCGTCGCCGTCGGGCGTCGCGGTCGCGGTGATGCCTGCGGCATCCCAGCGTCCGTTCGCTTCCGCGTGCGCGAGCGCCACGATCCGCTCACCCGCCGCGATCGCTTGCAGGATCTCATCGGCGCCGCCGGCGTTCGCGAGCGCGCTCGCCGCCAGGCATACCGTCGAGAAGAACGGCGCGCACAGCAGCGCGCGCCCGAACTCTTCCATCACGATGCCCAGCTCGATGAACCCGAAGCCTTGCCCGCCGTGCTGCTCGGAGGTGGCGAGCCCCTGCAGGCCGAGCTCTTGCGCCATCTGCTTCCAGACTGCTTCGTCGTGGCCTTCCGTGGTTTCCATGAGGCGCCGGACCTCGGTGGAAGGGGAGCGCTGCTCGCAGAAACGCCGGATCGTCCGGCGCAGCTCTTCCTGCTCGTCACTGAACGCGAAGTTCACGGCACCTCCGAGGTCGTCGGCTGCGAAAAGTAGAACACGTTTCTATTTTGAAGGCAAGCAGAGCCTTCGATGCGGTCGGCCGAAGGTCAGCCCACCGCGCGATGACAGTGACGGCGAAGAAAGAAGGTGACGATTCGCAAAGTGAATGAGAATCATTCACGGCGTGAATGGCGATAAGACTGGTATCGAGGTGACCCGTTTGCTCGCGAGGACGCTAACCTGCGAGGGGAGCCGTTTCGAGAGTCAGTGTTGTTCCTAGCATCTGCTGCGCGCGCGCGACACCATGGTGAAGCCTGGGAACGAAGATGGTGCCGGAATCACGGCTCTCGCCTGTGCCCAGACCGCCACCTTTGATCAGGCCCACGGCTCGACCATCCTCGGTCATGACCGGTGACCCTGAATCGCCAAAGAAAGAAATCCCGTACGCGAACACCCAATCGGGGTCCGGGGTCCCGAACCCTACCCCCGTGCGCGCCGGCGTGACCTCGCCGATCCCGGCACCCTGCCCGAAGTATCGATACTGCTGCATCGACCCTAGTGGTTCCAGGGCTGTGTAATGATCCGTGGGTCCACCCCAGTAACAGACCGAGGCATGAGCCTGAACACCAGGATCGAGCCTGACCAGAGCAAAGTCCGAGCCTCCAACAGCGGGGTCGTCGATGGCAAAGACCGCCCGCCCGATCCTGCGGTTCTCTGAGTCCGAGGCCACTGGTCCATCATTAGCGGTCCAGACCTTCTCGGTCTCGGGATCGCGGGCGGCGATGAAGCAATGTCCAGCAGTGCTCACATATCGTGTGCCTGCTGTGTCGCGGAATAGGAAGCCGATCGTGCACCCACCCAGATTCGTACCGATCCTCGCTCCGGGCCGAACACCGGAGCACGGCGCCGACCCGAAGGGGAGCGGATCTGACTGTGACTCAGACGACGAGCAAGAGGGCGCTGCATCGGCTAGAGGCGCCGCCATAACGATCACGAGCACGAGCAGGCCCACTGCGAGTGGGTTGCGCGCCGTCAGGGCATGCTTTGGAGCTGCCAAACTTGCTCCGTTTCGAAGCTCCGGGATGGATCCGTAGTCGTCCCGCGACGATGGATCTTCCACGGCACACCGAGTTGCGGAGCGTGCCAAATGGTTTCGATCAGATCCGTAGCGCCGGCGCCGCGGATCCGCTGACTGGTCGTAATTTGCATGAGCCAAGTGTCATAGGCCTTGCCGTCGGTATGCCTGAACTCAATTCTGCGCAGTACCTGACCTCTCCTGCTCCCGGAGCAAACTCCGTTGTCCCACGCTGTGCGGGCCAGGGTGCTGGAGGGTTGAAGGATACTTCTTGGAGCCGCGGGTGATATCTGCGCAGACGTCGATGCCGGAGTCGAGCCGATGAATGATCGATCGCGGCCCAATGACCGGGCTCAGGGACGTTCCCTGCCGACGATGGCCATCGCGAAGAACTGCGACCCGCCACCATAGGCGTGGCCGAGCGCGATGCGCGCGCCGTCCACCTGATGCTCGCCTGCCATGCCCCGAACCTGCAAGGCAGCCTCCGCGAAGCGGATCATGCCCGACGCGCCGATCGGGTTCGAGGACAGGACACCGCCGCTCGCGTTGATCGGGATGTCGCCGTCGAGCGCGGTCGAGTCGTCGTCCACCAGCTTCCATCCGCTCCCGACGTCGGCGAAGCCGAGGTTCTCCAGCCACATCGGCTCGTACCACGAGAACGGCACGTAGATCTCGGCAACGTCGATCTGCGCGCGCGGGTCGCTGATGCCTGCTTGCGCGTACACGTCGGCGGCGCAGTCGCGGCCGGCTTGCGGGTCGACCTCGTCGCGACCGGCCATGCCGATCGGCTCGGAGCGCACCGCGGTCGCGTGGATCCACGCCGGCGGGTTCGGCGCGGCTGACGCAGCCTTCTCGGATGCGAGCACCAGCGCGCACGCTCCATCCGACGAAGGGCAGGATTCGAGGTAGCGGATCGGATCCCACAGCATCAACGACTCCTCGACCATCCGCAGCGAGATGTCGGGCATGTGCAGATGCGCGAACGGGTTCCTCAGCGCGTTCAGCCGGTCCTTGACCGCGACCTTCATGCCGATGTGGTCGGGCGCGCCCGAGCGGCGGATGTACTCGCGGATGTGCGGTGCGAAGTAGCCGCCGGCGCCGGCGACGAGCGGCATCTGGAACGGGATCTTCGGCGCGAGCGCCCACATCGCATCGGACTCGGACTGCTTCTCGAACGCCACCGTGAGCACGCGCTCGTGGATGCCGGCCTGGACCAGCGAGGCGGCGACGATCGCGGTCGATCCGCCGACGCTGCCTGCGGTGTGCACGCGCAGCATCGGCTTGCCGTTCGCGCCGAGCGCGTCGGCCAAGTACAGCTCGGGCATCATCACGCCCTCGAACATGTCAGGCGCTTTCCCCAGCACGACCGCGTCGATGTCGGCGAACGACAGGCCGGCGTCCTCGAGCGCGCGCAGCGCGGCCTCGCGCACCAGCCCCGCCATCGACACGTCGTCGCGTTTGGTGTCGTGTTTGGTCTGGCCGACGCCGATCACTGCTGTGCGCTGGGCCATCACTCGCCCTCCAGCACGCAGACCAGGTTCTGCTGCAGACATGGTCCCGACGTCGCGTGCGCGAGCCCCCGGTCCGCTTCGCCGCGCGCGATCCTCGACGCTGCTTCACCGATGCGGATCAAGCCCGCGACCATCATCGGGTTAGCGGTCAGCGCGCCGCCGCTCGGATTGATGGCCGTCTGCCCGTTGAGGCCGAGTGCGTCGCGAAGGATCAGCTCCTGATGCGAGAACGGCGCGTACAGCTCCGCCAGGTCGATCTTGTCGCTGCTCGCGCCGGCGGCGGCGGCGGCGATCCGCGTGGAAGCCGACGTGGTGAGGTCGCGCGCGCCCAGCGCGTGCGGCTCGATCCGGTGGTCGATGCCGCGGATCCACACCGGCCGCTCGGCCACCTCGCGCGCCAGAGCGCCGGCGGCCAGCACGACCGCTGCCGACCCGTCACCGGCCGACGGACAGTCGTGCGCGCGCAACGGTGTCGATACGTACGGCTCCTGCAGCAGCGCATCCGCCGATGTATCTCCGGAGACCTGCGCGTTCGGGTTCGATGCCGCGTCGCGGCGTGAGCGCGCGGCCACCTCGGCCATATCGCGCTCGGTGTGCGCTCCCGCGTCGAGCAGCGCGCGCGCCTGCAGCGCCGCGACGCTGATCGCATCCGGCCACAACGGCGCGAGATAGTAGGGATCGAGCTGCAGGGTCATCACCTTCGGCAGATCTCCCGTCGAGGACTTGCCGAACGCGTAGACCAGCGCCGCGTCGATGTCGCCGTGCTGCAGGCGCGCCCACGCCTCGTACAAGGCCCAGGCGCCGTCCATCTCGACGTGGGACTCGCGGATCGGCGGCCATGCGCCGACGGCCTCCAAACCCATCACGAACGCGAACGGCTGCCCCGCCAGGTAGTCACACGACCCCGAGACGGTGAACCCGATCTGCTCGCGCGCGATCCCCGAGCGCTCGACCGCCTGGTGCAGCACCGGCTGCAGGATCTCGACCTCGCTGCGCGCGTCCTCGACGGTGGTCGGAGATTGCGCGAACGAGACGACTGCCACCTCACGCATCCGCGGCCTCCAGGGGACGGAAGTAGCGGATGGTCTGCATCGACGGTTGCGGCTCTTCGGACCACACGGCTTGCACGCGCATCCCGACGTGTACCGCGGCGGGGTCGATCTCTTGCACCAGGTGGAAGATCGGGATGTCGGCGCCGTCGAAGGTGATCGAGGCGCTCACGTACGGGCACTCGACCGCCTGTCCGGCGAAGGGGATGTTCACGATGCAGAACCCGCTCACCACGCCCGTGTCCGGCAGCTCGAAGGTGCCTTCCAGCGCGATGCCGTCCCGCGCGCACATCCCGCGCGGCGGCACGTAGACCTGCTCGCACGTCGAGCAGCGCTGGCCGAGGATCCGGCGTTCGGTCAGCGCGCGCAGGAACTCCGACTGCGCGACCCCGGGGGTGTACGAGTACGTGAGCCGGATCGGCGCGTCCATCATCGTGACCGACTCGGGCGCGGCGGCCTCGCTCACTCGACCACCTCGAAGCACTCGATGTCGGTGATGTGGCCGCGGCGTTCGGCGCGCCAGCGCGCGCGCACGCGGGCGCCGGTGCGTACGGCGTCGGGCGCGCGCGCCCCGACTGCGTGCAGCATCGCCGTGTCGGATCCGTCCAGGCGGATCAGCGCCCACGCGAAGGGCTCCGCCAGCGGATGCTCGGGCCGAGGCTCGGCCACCCAGGTCCAGGATGTGATCTCGCCGGCGTCGGCGACGGGGACCCAGTCGTCGAGCTGCTCGCCGGTCGCGGGGTCGTACTCGGTCGGCGGGCAGATCACGCGGCCGTCGCGCGCGCGGATGCCTTCGATGCGCTGCTCGCGCAGCCCCGTGAAGAACCGCCCGATCACGGGTCCCACTGAGCGCGTGTAGGTGTACTCGAGCACGTGCTCGGCCGTAAGGACGTCGCCCGGGGCGGCGCCGCTAGATGGCACGGTCGCGGCCTTCCCAGTAGGGGTCGCGCAGCGTGCGCTTGTAGAGCTTGCCGTTCGGGTCGCGCGGCAGCTGCTCGGAGAAATCGAACGAGCGCGGGACCTTGTAGCCGGCGAGCTGCTCGCGGCAGAACGCGGCCAGGTCCTCGGCGAGCGCGTCGTCGCCATCGACGCCGGGCTTCGGCTGGACCACCGCCTTGATCTCCTCTCCCCAGTCGTCGTGGGGGATCCCGAACACCGCCACGTCGGTGACCTTCGGGTGGGTCATCAACGCCGCCTCGATCTCGGCGGGATAGACGTTCACGCCACCCGAGATGATCATGTCGCTCTTGCGGTCGTTGAGGAACAGGTAACCGTCCTCGTCGAGGTAGCCGACGTCGCCAACGGTGAAGAAGCCCTCGTTCCAGGTCTCCTCGGTCTTCTTGCGGTCGCCGTGGTACTCGAAGGTGTAGTCGCCCATCTTGATCCACACCGTGCCCGGCGTGTTGGGCGGGAGAGGCTTGTTGTCGTCGTCGAGGATCCGGATCTCCGAGATCGGCCATGGCTTACCCACGGTGCCCGGCTTCTTCAGCCATTCGTCCGGCGTCGCAAGCGTGCCGCCGCCCTCGGTCGCCGCGTAGTACTCGTCGATGACCGGGCCCCACCAGTCGAGCATCGACTTCTTGATCGGGACCGGACAGGGCGCGGCGGAGTGGACCATGTGACGCAGAGACGAAACGTCGAAGGCCTTCTTCGCGTCGTCGGGGAGCTGCAGCAGCCGATGGAACTGTGTCGGCACCATGTGGCTGGTGGTCACCTTGTAGCGGTCGATGAGCCGCAGCGTCTCCTCGGCCGTCCACTTGTCCATCTGCACGACCGTGTGTCCGAGATGCAGCGACATCATCGAGAAGCGCATCACGGCCGTGTGGTACATGGGTGAGACCGCGAGATGCACGTTGTCGTCGTGGGCCTGGATCCCGAACAGCATCAGGAACAGCGCCTCCAGCTCGATCGCGCCGTCGGGCTCCTGCTCGGCGATCGGCCGCCGGACGCCTTTCGGGCGCCCCGTCGTGCCGGCCGTGTAGTTCATGACCGTGCCGAGTACGCGGTCGGACGGCATGACGGTGGGTTGGTCGTCCTTGAGCTGCTCGTACGAGGCGAATCCCTCGATCGAGCCGACCGAGAAGCGCGCGCCGGCCGGGAATGCGATCTCGTCGGCCGCCTGCCGGCACTTGTCGGCGAACCGCTCGTGACAGATCATCGCCTTGGCCTTGGAGTCCGAGACGATGTAGGCGATCTCGGGTGCCGCGAGGTGGTAGTTCAGCGGCACCAGATACCAACCGGATTGCATACAGGCGAGGTTCAGCTCGACCATCGCGGCGGAGTTGGGCAGGACCACCGCGACCGCGTCTCCGGCCTTTAGCCCGAGCGCGCGCAGCCCATGGGTCAGTTGATCCGACGATGCGAGCAGCTCGCCCGCCGTGTGCTCGGTCCCGTCGGGCTCGACGAGCGCGAGATGGTCCGGGTCTTTCTGGGCGTGGTTCCAGAACACGAACTCGGCCATGGTGGCGAAATTAGAACACGTTCTAGGTTGTGGATGCAAGGCCGGTCGCGGTGTGTTGGGGCGGGGCACATCACCGCTCGCCTGCGGCGCATCACTCGGGCAGGGCGGATCCTCCTCGCGATCGGAGAGGTCCGGATGCGCAGCCGGAGCCTTGCGGCTCGAAAGCAGAACGTGTTCTAATCCGGCCGCGAGCCGACGAGGAGGTCACCCATGCGCGCCGCGGTCGTCCGAGAGCTCAACGTTCCCGTCGAGATCAGCGATCAGATCGAGCTTGCCGGACCCGGACCGGGTGAGGTGCGGGTGAAGATGGTGGCCGCGGGGGTATGTCACTCGGACATCTCGGGGACCAACGGCACCTTCCCCATGCCGCTGCCCTTCGTGATCGGGCACGAGGGCGCCGGTGAGATCATCGCGGTCGGCGAGGGCGTCTCGACTCTGGCGGTTGGCGATCACGTCATCCTGTCCTGGATGCCGCCGTGCGGGTCGTGCCGGTTCTGCCTGGGTGGCCAGCCGCATCTGTGTCTCAACGAGGTCGCGATCGGGACCCTCGCGCAGCGCTTCAGCCTGAACGGGGAGCAGGTCTACGGCTTCAGCGGCACCGGGACCTTCGCCGAAGAGACCGTCGTGAGCCACAAGGGGGCGATCAAGATCCCCGACGATGTGCCGCTCGACGTGGCCTCGCTGATCGGCTGCGGCGTCATGACCGGCGTGGGTGCGGTGATCAACACGGCTCGGGTCGAACCCGGCAGCTCTGTAGTAGTCATCGGCGCGGGCGGGGTCGGTATCTCCGTGATCCAGGGCGCGCGCATCGCGGGTGCCGCTGAGATCATCGCCGTCGATCCGGTCGAGGCCAAGCACGAGATGGCGCGCAGCTTCGGCGCCACGCATGCGGCGGCGCCCGAAGGGCTCGCCGACCTCAAACAGGAGCTGACCGAGGGCCACGGCTTCGACTACGCCTTCGAGGTGGTCGGGCATCCCGCGACGATCCGCTCGGCTTACGACGCGACGCGTCGCGGCGGTACCACCGTCGTGGTCGGAGCCGGCAAGTCCGACGCCATCGTCGAGTTCAACGCCTACGAGCTGTTCTTCGACGAGAAGCGGATCCTCGGCTGCCTGTACGGATCCGCCGACGTCCGACGCGACTTCCACCGGCTGATCCGGCTATGGCGTCAGGGCAAGCTCGATCTCGAGGGCATGATCACCCGCCGCGTGACGCTCGACGAGGTGAACGACGCGTTCGACGCGATGATGCGCGGTGAGGTCATCCGCCAGGTCATCGAGTTCAAGTGAGCCGGCCTGAGGGTTTGGCCTCGATCTGATCTGGGTAGCGAAGCCCCCGGGCCTGCGCCAGGCCGAGGGGAGGACGCCATGCGGAAAGCGATCGTTGCCCTCTGCGCGCTCGGGGCCGCGTTCCTGACAGCGCCGGCTATCGCGGACGGCCCCAGCGGCTCGCAGGAGGAACGCCAGGCCTGCATCGACGACGCATCAGGGGCCGAGGTGCCTCGGCAGTCGGACGGCGCGTGTCCCGACGGCTCGACCGACACGACCGTCTGGGAAAACAACGTCACCTGTGGTGATGGTCAGGACGCCGGGGTGGGGCGCATCTACGCCGGCGCGAACGGCGTCGAGGTCTGCAACGACGGCAGCGGCGCGCTTCCGTTGCACGGCCGGATCATAGTGACCAGCGACGACGGCGGGTACGTCGCCGCCGACGGGGACCGCGATAATGCTCCCGAGGCCCAGGGTTGGGCCCGGGTGGACGGGTCGGGCCTGCGATGTGGAGCTGACGACGGCAGCCTCGACGCGACGCACCCCGGGGACGGGGATACCGCCGACAACTGCGGATAGGCCCCAACCCTGCAATTGGAGCCGCGACCGTCGCGCGAACCGCTCAGACGCGCTCGGGCGTGAATCGCACCGGCATGTGCCGGATCCCGTTGATGAAGTTCGAATGCAGCCGCTGGATCTCGCCGTCGAACTCCATATCCGGCATGCGCCTGAGAAGTTCCTCGAACATCACGCGAATCTCGAGCTGAGCCAGGGAGAACCCGAGGCAGAAGTGAGGGCCGCCGGCGCCGAACGTGACGTGCGGGTTCGGCGTGCGACGAACGTCGAAGGCATCCGGTTCGTCGAACGAGCGCCCGTCACGGTTCCCCGATGCGTACCACAGCAGCACCTTCTCACCGGGCCCGATGGTCTGGTCATGAACGGTGACCTCGCATGCGGTGGTACGCCGGAAGTGCATCACGGGGGTGACCCAGCGCAGCATCTCCTCGACCGCATTGCCGAACAGCGAATGATCCTCGAGCAGCAGGCGGCGTTGCTCGGGATGCTCGATCAGCGCGCGCATCCCGCCCGAGATCAGGTTGCGCGTAGTCTCATTGCCGGCGATCGCGAGCATCACGAAGAACATGTCGTACTCGAGCTCGGTGAGCTTCTCGCCGTCGATCTCGGCGCTGATGATCTTGGTAACCAGATCGTCCTTCGGGCCTTGGCGGCGCTGCTCGGCGAGCCAGTTCGCGTAGTCGCTCATCTCGAAGAACGCGCGGGTGGCGTCCTCGATCGTGGCGCCGTACTCGGGGTCGCCGCCCTGGGCGATCATCGTGTTGGACCAGGTGAAGATCTTGTGGCGGTCCTCGACCGGGACGCCCATGAATTCGGCGATGACCTCGAGCGGAAGTTCGGCGGCGATATCGGTGACGAAGTCGCACTCGCCCTTCGGGGCGACGCGGTCCAGGATCCTGGTGACGATGTCGCGGATATGTTGCTCGAGCGCGGCGATCATCTTCGGGTGGAAACCCTTCGAGACGGTCGCGCGCAGGCGCGTGTGATCGGGCGGGTCCTGGTTGATCAACATCAGGTTCACGCCTTGGACCGGTTCGTGGATGTTCGTGCCCCCGCCGTTGGCGAAGGTCTTGTAGTCCTTCGAAGCGCGCACGATGTCCTCGAAGCGGGTGAAGGACCAGAAGCCGGGGCCTTCGTCGGGGACGTCGACCGCGGTGTAGTGGACCGGCGCGTTGTCGCGGAGCCAGCGGAACTGCTCGTGGGGAACCCCAGGGACGAAGATCTCGGGGCTGTAGATGTCGATCTGCACGCTCATGCCTCCCGGGGGGTCCGGTCAGGGCTGTTCAAGTAGAACACGTTCTATCTTTCGCCGCAAGCGCGCGGTGGCTCGTGGCCGGGCCCCGGCCCTCTTGCTGCGATCCGGGTGCCCAGGCCGTGAGGGTTGCAGCAAGAGTGGGCGCGCGCGCGGGCTCAAGGCCCGAAGCGGCCCGGCGGGGCGGGAGGTCGGGAACGGTCGGCGCGGCTGGTGCTCGGACGCCGACGGGGCCTGGCGCCCGGAAATAGAATGTGTTCTACTTTTCGCCCATGAGCGATCAGCCGCATCTCCTGGTCGAGAAGGACCGCCACGTCGTCACGGTCACGATGAACCGGCCCGAGAATCGCAACGCGCTCAGCGCCGAGATGATCGCGCGGATGTACGACGCTTGGGAGATGATCAACGGCGACGACGAGGTCCGGGTCGCGATCCTCACCGGCGCGGGCGGCGACTTCTGCGCCGGCGCCGACCTCAAAGCGATGGCCGGCGGCTACGGCGAGGACGAGTGGACCCGCCGCTCCAAGGAGGACCCGGAACTCCCGTTCAAGGCGCTGCTGCGTCACTATCGGCTCGAGAAGCCGATGATCGCGGCGGTCGAGGGCTACGCGGTCGCCGGCGGCACCGAGCTGCTCCAGGTCTGTGACGTTCGGGTCGCCGCCGAAGGCTCGACCTTCGGCCTGGCCGAGGTGAAGCGCGCGCTGTTCCCCATCGCCGGCTCGACGGTGCGCCTGCCGCGCCAGATCCCCTACGCATGGGCGATGGACATCCTGCTGACCGGCGACTTCGTCGACGCCGAGACTGCCTACCGCATCGGTCTGATCAGCCGCCTCACGCCGCAAGGCGGTGCGCTCGCCGAAGCCACCAAGGTCGCCGAGACGATCGCCGCGAACGGCCCGCTGTCGGTCAAAGCGATCAAGCGCTGCGTCACCGAGACCATCGGCCTGCCCGAGATCGACGCGCTCAAGGTCGAGCTCGAGATCGGTCTGCCGATCTTCGGGACCAAGGACGCCCGCGAAGGCCCCAAGGCCTTCTCCGAGAAACGCGCGCCGAACTACACGGGCGAGTAGATGCCGAACGGCACGGGCGAGTAGATGGCGATCACGGTCGGGACCGGGGGCGCGATCATGCCGCCGGTCGAGGCGCTGATCAAGACGGCCAAGCGCGCGGAAGACCGCGGCTACGACGCGATCTGGTGGCCCGACCACTGGATGGGATGGCATCCCGAGTCGATCTGGACGCCCGACGTCGGCGAGATCGCCGCGTACATGCCCAACCCACACATGTACCTCGATCCGATCGCGGCGATGGCCGCGGCGGCCGTGCATACCGAGCGCGTGCGCCTGGGTACGGCGGTGACCGAACCGATCAGGCGTCACCCCGCGCTGCTCGCGCATGAATGGATCTCGTTGGATCACCTCAGCAAGGGACGGATGATCCTGGGCATCGGCGCGGGCGAAGCCGAGAACAACGAGCCGTATGGCATCGACTATTCCAAGCAGGTCTCCAAGCTCGAAGAGGCGCTGGAGATCATCCGGCTGTTGTGGTCCACCACCGATAAGGTCGACTACAACGGCCGGTTCTGGACGCTGCGCGATGCGGTCTGCGGGCTCGGGCCGTACGGCGAGCGGCCACCGCCGATCTGGGTGGGCGCGCTCGGGCCGCGGATGCTCGAGATCTGCGGGCGGCTCGGTGATGGCTGGCTGCCGACGATCATGATGCCGCCCGAGGTGTGGTCCGAACGCTGGAACACCGTGAAGGACGCAGCGACGAAGGCCGGCCGCGACCCGGACGGCTTCGACGCGGTCGTCTACGCGCTCACGATCGTCGCCGAGACGCACGAGCAGGCCCACGAGCTGCTCGACCAGCCGATCCCGAAAGCGTATTGCCTGGTCGCCTCGCACGACACGTTCGAGGCCTACGGCGGCGAGCATCCGTTCGGCCCCGGTTTCTACGGCATCCGCGACTACATCCCGACGCGGATCGGGCGCGAGGAGGGGCTCGCCGCGATCGAGAAGGTCCCGTTCGAGGTCGCGCACGCATTCACGGCGCACGGAACCCCCGACGAGCTCGTGGCGATGGCCAAGGCCTACGAGCAGCGCGGCGCGACGCATATCGTGCTGCAGAACCTCACGCCGCTCGCCGCGCCCGCTCAGACCGGGGCGAGCTTCCGGCTGCTCGACGACGTGGTGGCCGCGCTCAAATAGGCTGCGGCCGATGGATCTTCGCTTCACGCCCGAGCAGCAGGCGTTCCGCGCCGAAGCGCGCGCCTGGCTGCACGACAACGCGCCGCGCGAGCAGCTGCCATCCAGCGGAACCCGCGACGGCTTCGAAGCTCACCGTGCGTGGGAGCGCCGGTTGCACGACGCCGGCTACGCGGGCCTGGCCTGGCCGTCCGAGTACGGCGGGCGCGGCGCCGACGTGATGACGCAGGCGATATTCGAGGAGGAGTACCTGATCTCGGGTGCGCCCGAGCGCGTCAACGTGGTCGGCCACAAGCTGATGGCTCCGACGTTGATGGCGCACGGCTCGGAAGAGCAGAAGCGTCGCTGGCTGCCGCGGATCCTGACATCCGAGGACGTCTGGTCGCAGGGATTCTCCGAGCCCAGTGCCGGCAGCGATCTGGCCGGGCTACGCACGCGCGCCGAGCGCGACGGCGAGCATCTGGTCGTCAACGGCCAGAAGATCTGGACCTCGTACGGGGCGTTCGCAGACTGGATCTTCGCGCTCGTGCGGACCGACCCGTCCGCGGAACGGCATCGGGGCATCACGTTCCTCGCGGTCGACATGAGCACCGACGGCGTCGAGGCGCGACCGATCACGCAACTCGACGGCGCCGCCGGGTTCGCCGAGGTGTTCTTCACCGACGCGCGCGTTCCGGTCGCGAACGTGATCGGCGAGATCGACGAGGGATGGACGGTCGCGATGACGACGCTCGGGGCGGAACGAGCAGCGCCCGCCAAGCCCGCCGGCCGCTACCTGCGCGACGTGCGCGAGCTGGTCGGGATCGCGCGCGCGCTCGGCCTCGCCGACGACCCGGTCGTGCGCGACGAGGTTGCGCGCCTGTACGTCGG
>Ga0214471_10002889_pt1 | contig 13372 bp, 11 predicted proteins | sample RVTome_5_FD_207665 | JGI IMG/M metagenome (GOLD analysis project Ga0214471, IMG submission 207665) | Soil microbial communities from uranium-contaminated site in the Upper Colorado River Basin, Wyoming, United States - RVT142D155 | ecosystem: Environmental > Terrestrial > Soil > Contaminated >...
GCTCAGGTCGCCGAGTACCACCGGATGGCCCGCGGCCGCAGCCACCTGGGCGATGCCGCTTCCCATCGCGCCGGAGCCGAGGATGCCGATCGCGGTGGAGGCGGACAGGCCCATCTACCGGCCCTTGAACGTCGGAGCCCGCTTTTCGAGAAAGGCGGAGACACCCTCGGTGTAGTCTTCGCTCCGGCCCGCCGTCCCCTGCAGCTCGGCTTCCAGCTCGAGCTGGGTGTCGAGGTCGTTCACCAGAGAAGCGTTGAGCAGGCGTTTGGTGAGACCCAAGCCGAGCGTCGCGTGAGCGGCGAGGGAGCGGGCCAGCTCCAGGCTTTCCTCGCGCAGCCGGTCGGGCTCGACGACGCGATAGATCATGCCGAAGCTCAGAGCCTGCTCGGCCGTCACCTTCTCGGCCAGCATGGTCAGGGCTGTGGCGCGGGCCAGGCCCACCAGCCGGGGAAGGAACCAGGTGCCCCCGGTGTCCGGCACCAGTCCGATCCGGGTGAAGGACTGGATGAACGAGGCCTGGCCGGAGGCGAGGACGAAATCGCAGGCGAGGGCCAGGTTGGCTCCGGCGCCCGCCGCCACGCCGTTCACCGCGGCGATGACCGGCTTGGGCAGGCCGCGAATGGCCCGAACAATGGGGTTGTAGACGGTCCGGACGTGGACCGCGAAGTCCTTGGGCGTTTCCCCCGAGGCCGGCCGGGCTTCATCGAGATCCTGACCGGCACAGAACGCTCGACCGGCACCGGTCAGGATGACGGCGCGGACGCCCGGATCCTCTGCGGCTGCCGCGAAAGCGGCCTGCAGCTCGGCCGCCATGGCCCCATTACAGCTGTTCAGCACCTCGGGCCGGTTGAGCGTCATGGTGAGCACGCCCTCGGCCGTTTCCGTCAGGATGAACTGGTTCGGCATGGCCTCCGAATATAAGCTTCGCCCATGCGTGACGCCTTCATAGCGGACGGGCTCAGAACACCGATCGGGGCTCTGGGCGGGAGCCTGTCATCGGTTCGGGCCGACGACCTGGCAGCCCACGTCCTGCGCGGGCTGGTGGCCCGCCACAGCGCTCTGGATCCGGCGCGTATCGCCGACGTGATTCTGGGTTGCGCCAACCAGGCCGGTGAGGACAATCGCAATGTGGCGCGGATGGCCCTGCTGCTGGCCGGCATCCCCCACCTGGTGCCGGGCGAGACCGTCAACCGGCTCTGCGCCTCGGGGCTGAGCGCCGCGGCCAGCGCCGCTCGGAGCGTCGCCGTCGGGCAGGGCGACATCTACCTCGCGGGCGGAGTGGAGCAGATGACCCGGGCGCCTTACGTGCTGTCGAAGACCTCGCAGCCGTTCGGACGCGATGCCCAGTTGTTCGATACCTCGCTCGGCTGGCGCTTCGTGAACCCGGTGATGAGGGAGCGCTACGGCGTCGATTCCATGGGCCAGACGGCGGAGAATGTCGCCGAGCTCTTGTCGATCGGCCGGGAGGATCAGGATCGGTTCGCGCTCCGATCGCAGCAGAAGGCGGCGGCGGCGCGGGCGGCGGGACGGTTCGTCCGCGAGATCCTCCCCGTGGAAACGCCGCCGCCGGGCCGAGGCAAGCCGTCCGGGCTGATGGATCAGGACGAGTTCATCAGACCCGACACTACGCTCGAGGTCCTGGGCAAGCTCAAGCCGGCCTTCCGCTCCGGCGGCAAGGGAACGGTCACCGCGGGCAACTCGTCGGGCCTGAACGACGGCGCCTGCGCGTTGCTGGTGGTCTCTTCCACCGGGCTCCTGGCCCTCGGGGTGCAGCCGCTGGCCCGGATCGTGGCGTCGGTGGCCGTAGGCGTGGAACCGCGCCTCATGGGCCTGGGTCCGGTGCCGGCGACCCGCGCGGTGCTGGAGCGGGCCCAGCTCACGCTGGACGACCTCGAGGTGATCGAGCTCAACGAGGCCTTCGCCTCCCAGAGCCTGGGCTGTCTGCGCCAGTTAGGCATGACCGATGACGATCCCCGGGTCAACCCGAACGGCGGGGCCATCGCGCTGGGCCATCCTCTGGGGATGTCAGGCGCGCGCCTGCTCCTGACGGCGGCCCACGAGCTGGCAGAGCGAAGGGGTCGTTATGCCCTCTGCACCATGTGCATCGGGGTGGGGCAGGGGATGGCGATGATCCTGGAGCGGATGTGAGTCAGTCGAAGGGGTCGAAGGGGGTCGAGCTCTGATTTCATGATCTACCAATTCGACGGCATTACTCCCGTAGTCCACCCCTCCGCGTTCGTGCACCCCCAGGCCGCGGTGACCGGCAACGTCGTCATCGGGCCGGATTGCTACATCGGGCCCGGCGCCGCGCTCCGGGGTGACTGGGGCGGGATCATCCTGGAAGACGGCTGCAACGTGCAGGAGAACTGCACCATCCACATGTTCCCCGGGGTCACGGTGGTGCTGGAGGCAGGGGCCCACCTCGGTCATGGGGCGGTGGTGCACGGGGCCCGGATCGGCCGCAACGCGCTGGTGGGTATGAACGCGGTGGTGATGGATCGCGCGGTGGTCGGCCCCGGCAGCATAGTCGGCGCGCTCAGCTTCGTGCCGGAAGGCATGGAGATCCCGGAGCGGAAGGTCGCGGTCGGGAATCCGGCGCGGATCGTGAAGGACGTGAGCGAGGAGATGCTGGAGTGGAAGACCCGGGGAACGGCGCTCTACCAGGCGCTGCCGGCCCAGCTGCACCAGCGTCTGGTGCCGGTCGAACCTCTCCGCGACATACCGGCTGACCGCCCGGTGCAGCCGGGGGGATATCGCCCCTGGAAGACGACGCAGGATTCGTGACGACAAAGGAAGCCCGATGAGGCTCAAGAATTACGTCCAGGACCGCTGGGTCGAAGGTACCGGCCCGGCGGCGACGCTCTATCACGCGGTGACCGGCGAGCCGGTGGCCGAAGCCACCACCGGCGGCATCGACTTCAAAGCGGCGCTGGAGTACGCCCGGCGGACCGGTGGACCGGCGCTCCGGCGGATGACCTTTCACGAGCGGGCCCGGATGCTCAAGGCGATGGCCCAGTATCTCATGGGCCGGAAGGACGAGCTCTATACCGTCTCGGCCGTAACCGGGGCCACCAAGACCGACTCATGGGTCGACATCGAAGGCGGGATCGGCACCTTCTTCACCTACGCCAGCAAGGGCCGGCGGGAGCTGCCGAACGAGACCTTCTACATCGACGGTGAGTTGGAGCCGCTCTCCAAGGGCGGGACCTTCATCGGCCGCCACATTTGCGTCCCGCTCGAGGGCGTCGCCGTTCACATCAACGCCTTCAACTTCCCCTGCTGGGGCATGCTCGAGAAGCTGGCCCCGACCTTCCTGGCGGGGGTGCCGGCGATCGTGAAGCCGGCGACCGCGACCTCGTTTCTCACCAACGCGATGGTGCAGGCAATGCTGGACGCGGACCTGCTGCCGGCCGGCGCGTTGCAGCTCCTCTGCGGCGGTGTGGGTGACCTGTTCGAGCATCTGACCGGACAGGACGCCGTCACCTTCACCGGCTCCGCGGCCACCGGACGCAAGCTCAAGTGCCACCCTCAGGTCATCACCGAATCGGTGCGCTTCAACATGGAGGCCGATTCGCTGAACTTCTGCCTGCTGGGTCCGGAATCGGAGCCGGGCACCGAGGAGTTCGACCTCTTCGTCAAGGAGGTGGCGCGGGAAACCACCCTCAAGGCGGGCCAGCGCTGCACCGCTATCCGGCGCGCCATCGTCCCCGAGAAGCTGGTGCAGCCGGTCATCGCGGCCCTTTCCAAGCGTCTGGCCGGTGCCACCCTGGGCAATCCAGGCGCCGACGGCGTGCGCATGGGCCCCCTGGCCAGCAGGGATCAGGTGCGCGAGGTCCGGAAGAGCGTCGAGAGCCTCAAGGCCGGCGCGGAGCTGGTGTACGGCGATCTCGACAATTTCAGCGTGGTGGGGGCCGACCGCGACAAGGGCGCCTTCTTCCCCGCCACTTTGCTCTACTGCCGTGACCCCTTCGGCCGTTCCGAACCGCATGACATCGAGGCGTTCGGTCCGGTGAGCACCGTGATGGGCTATGCCACCCTGAATGACGCGGTGGAGCTGGTGAAGCGGGGCCGAGGCAGCCTGTGCGGATCAGTGTTCACCTCGGACGACGGCGTGGCCCGGGAAGTCGTGCTCGGCACCGCGGCCTATCACGGCCGCATCATGCTGCTCAACCGCCACAGCGCGAAGGAATCCACCGGGCACGGCTCACCCATGCCCCACCTGGTGCACGGCGGGCCGGGCCGCGCCGGCGGGGGCGAGGAGATGGGTGGCATCAGAGGCGTGCTGCACTACATGCAGCGGACCGCGCTGCAGGGTCACCCCACGACTCTGTCCCGGGTGATGAACGTCTGGATGAAGGGCGCCGAGATGCTGCGCGACCGGATCCATCCGTTCCGCAAGACCTGGGACGAGCTCCGGATCGGCGAGACCTGGATCACCCCGCGACGCACCGTGACCGAAGCCGACGTGGTGCGGTTCGCGGGGATCTCGGGCGACTTCTTCTACGCCCACATGGACGACATCGCGGCCAAGGAGAGCCTCTTCGGCAACCGGGTGGCGCACGGCTACTTCGTGTTGTCCGCCGCGGCCGGCTTGTTCGTGGATCCCGCTCCCGGGCCGGTGCTCGCCAACTACGGGCTGGAGGCGCTGCGTTTCACCAAGCCGGTCTACCCGGGCGACACCATCCAGGCCCGGATCACGGTGAAGCAGAAGACGGCCAAAGAGCCGGTGGAAGGACAGCCGCCGCAGGGCGTGGTGGCGTGGGATGTCGAAGTGACGAATCAGGAAGGTGAAACGGTGGCTATCTATACCATTCTTACTTTGGTCCGAAGGTCGTAACCTTTCCGACGAATTCATTGTCCCCGCTTGGCGAGCTCCTGCTGGGCCGGCTCATGCCCCTTGGCCGCCGCCCGGCGGAGCCACTGCATTCCGGTGGTATCCGACTGGGCCACGCCTTGCCCGATGAAATACGCCATCGCCAGCTGATACTGCGATTCGGCATCGCCGGCCTCGGCTCCCCGCTGATACAACCGGGCCGCCTCGGCCAGGTTGCGGGAAACGCCGCGTCCCTGGGTGTAGAGCTCGGCCAAGCGGACGAATGAGGGAATGTCGTTCTTGATGACGGCGCGCCGGTACCAGCTGACCGCTTCGCGCTCGTTCTTCTGCACTCCTTGGCCGGTGACGTACATCCGGGCGATCGCTCGCATCGCGGCCGGTACTCCGCGCCCGGCGGCCTGCCGATAGAAGCCGGCTGCATCCGTGATGCTCTGGGTGACGCCCCGACCTTCTTCATACATTACGCCCAGCCGGAAGGCTGCATCCGCCGAGCCCGCCGTGCTGGCTTTGCGATACCACTCGGCGGCAGCAGCGAGATCTGCCACGGTACCCTGGCCTCGTTCGTGGAGCCCGGCCAGCGCCACCATGGCGGCAGGGTTGCCCTGGTCGGCTTCGGCCTGACATTGGGTCAACGCGACGGGCCAAGCCGAGGCCCGCACCGCGTCGGCGCAGGTCTCGGGAGCGGGGACGGTCTTGGGGGCAGTATCCTCCCGAATCAGGCTGGGGCGGGACGGCTCGACCGGCGTCGACGGGGTCGGTTCGGTGAAGCGAGTGGCTCGGTCCCTGGGAGCGGGACGTTGCGGAGCGGGAGCCTTGGTTTGCTCCGATGGCGGCGGTGGAGGAGGCGCCGCTGTTGGCGGAGGCGCCGTGTCTGACGCGGGAGGCGCGGCCTGACGGGCGCCGCTCGACGAACCCCGGCTCACGGCCACCGCGATGACGGCGACCAGCGCGATCCCGGCCACTGCGACCAGCCCCAGCCTCCGGTTCTTACCCGGCTTGGTCACCCGCGAGGCTGCCGGCTTGCCCGCGATCACCCGCGCGGTGGTCTTGGCCTGTGCCTTTTCCTTAGCCCGATCCTTCGCCTTGTCCTTCTCAGCCGCCTTGGCCGAGGCCTTCCGTTCCGTGGTGTCCTCCTGCAGGCAGGCCGCGGCGAACTCGTCGATCGTCGTGTACCGATCCTTGGAATCCTTGGCCATTCCGCGGTGCAGCGCGTCGGACAGCGACTGGGGAACCTCCGGGAAGCGCTCCCGGGCCCGGGCGGGCGTCTCGAAGACCTGCTTGTAAAGCAGAGCCCGGGTGGTTTCGCCGTCGAACGGATGGGCGCCGGTCACCATCCGGTAGCCGAGCACCGACAGCGAATACTGGTCGGAACGGCCATCAACCGGCTCGCCGCTGGCCTGCTCCGGACTCATGAAGTGCGGCGTTCCCACGATCAGACCGCTTGACGTCATCCCGGTCTGTTCCGGGTCCAGCGCCTTGGCGATACCGAAGTCCATGACGAGGACCTGCTGCTTCGGACCCTCGAGCATCACGTTTTCGGGCTTGATGTCCCGGTGCACCAGCCCGGCTTCATGGGCCACCGAGAGCGCGTTGGCGATCTCGCGGATGATGCGTCGCACTTCGGGGATGGGCAGACGGCCTTCGCGCTCCAACCGCTTCTTGAGCGTCTCACCCTTGATCAGGGGCATCATGATGTAGGCGATGCCACCCGATTCACCGATATCGTAGATCGGCACGATGCCCGCATGACGCAGGGCCGCGACCGCTTCCGCTTCCCGGCGGAACCGGTGCAGCATCGGCTGGTTCACCACCAGCTCGGGCGACAACACCTTGACCGCCAGGTCGCGTTTCAGCCGGTTGTCCCGGACCGCGAATACCTCGGCGAACCCGCCCCGACCGACCAGCTCCCCTACGGTGAAGTTGCCGCCCAGCGCCTTGTCCAGACGCTTGCGTACGTCCACCACCGCCGCCGCCGACTGCAGCGAAGGACGGGTGGACGCCACACCGCTATCCGCACGCATCCCTGTCGGCGTCGGCGTTCCGCAGACGTAGCAGAACTGAGCCGCATCCGGTAGGGGCGTGTGGCAAGAAGGACAAACGAGTTGGTCGGTCATGAACCCACGAGCTGAATTCTGAACAATACACACATAGAACCAGGGTGTGTCAAGAAACAGACAGTCTCGGCTGCCTCACGATTGATGCCAACCACGGTTCGATCACCGCTCTCGTCTCTGCCGGGTGGCTCTGCGGGAACAGGTGCCCGGCCCCGGGGATGGTGGCGAAAGTGGCCCCGGGCATCAGCTTCCGCAGTTCGTCTGAAGACCGCGTGACGAAAGTATCGCTGGCTTCTCCGCCCACCACGAGGGCAGGTATCGCGGGGTCGAGTTGTGGTACGATGTCCCAGGTGTGGGGGTAGAAGGAGCGGTAATACCACGCTTCCCACTCCGGAGGCCACACCAGGGTCCAGCCCCCAGCGGGATTTGGCCGAAGCATCGCGCTGGCGTACCGCTCCAGAGCCTGGTCGGGCCAGTCCCGGAACAAGTCCTTGCCGCGCCAGTACTCGAACGCCTCCTGCAGCGAGCCGAACCGGCTCCGGCGCTTGAGGGCTGTATCCACCAGTCGCAACCGCGGACTGCGGCCGGCCGCGAGCTCGGCGGCGTAGCCGGACATGAGCTCACGGGGCATGATGGTCGGATCGAGCATTATCAGGGCGGCTACCGATGCGGGCGATCGTACCGCGGCCAACAACGAGGCGACGGCGCCGAACGAATGCCCCAGCGCCACCAGGGGAGACAACCGATGGCTTTCCCAGCCGGCCAGCAGGTCGTCCGCCAGCGATTCCCACGACCCGGCCTCCGCGGGGGGTGGCCCCCCGCCGACCCAGAGGGCGCGGGGAGATAGGCAGACGATCCGGAAGCGATCTCGCAATCGGACGAACAGGGGTTCGTACGTGGCCGGCGGGAAGCCGTTGGCCAATGCGAGATGGAGGACCGGTCCGGTTCCGCCCAGCTCCAGTAGCGGTGGTTTCACGGGAGAACGACCACGGGTGCGCCTTCGGGTAGCCATGAGCCGGGGTGCGCGAGAACCCGGGCGGTCCCGACACGCTCCGGTCCGGAGGGCGGCCAGGGGGGCATCCGCTCCAGCTCGGGAGTGAAATCAAGGTAGTAGAGCGCGGACCCGGCGTTCCGGGCGTGCTCGGCCACGAGCCCGGCCAGGGCTCCAGACCAGTGCCCGGCCGGAACCTCCGGACCGCGGGGCCGGGTCCGGTGACGCTCCATCGCTTCGATGACTTGTGCCCGCGGCACCCGGTCCTGACGGTAGCGGGTTCTGAGCGAGCGCTCGTCCTCCGCTCCGTCCGGGTTGCGCCGGCCGGCCAGGTCGCAGGAGCACCCGCCGTGCCGCAGCAGCACCGCTGTTTTCGCCCGATGGAGGTGATCCAGGAAGAACCGCTGCAGCGAAGGATTGAGCAGGTCGGCCGTCACGTCCTCGGGCAGCATGGAGCGTATCTCACTCAGGGTGAGTGGACTCGTGAGGTAAAGGCGAAAGCACACGACAGCGAGTCAGACTCGGTCTTCATCCGGATCGCGAACCAGTACCAGTATCGCGGCCTCCGGGACCACCAGATAGCGTTCTCCCTCGAAGGTGATCTCCACCGATGCCTTGCGGAAGAAAATGGCATGATCGCCGGCCCGGGCCTGCATGGGCCGGTGCCGGACGTGCTGCCGAGTCACCTTCCAGGGCTCGTCCTCGAACGCGGTCGGGTCCGGCACCGGATCGCCCGGACCGGTCGCGACGATTCGGCCGCTCTGCACCTGCTGGGAGTCGACCGCGGTGGCGGGGAGATAGAGGCCGACCCGGGTGCGGTCCTCGCCTTCCTCGGGTACGATGAGCACCCGATCGCCCACCACGTGCAGTTTGCCGCTGAAAGACTGGTCCACGCTCATCCCCCCGCCTGGTCGTACACGGTGCGGAGCTCGACCACCCGCAAGCGCCGGGCGCCGTGAGGCAGGCGCAGACCCACCTCGTCGCCGACCTGCCTGTCCTTGAGGGCCCGACCCAGCGGGGACGCAAGTGAGATATGGCCGGCATCGATGTCCATCATTTCAGCCAGCACCAGGGTATAGGTATCGGTGCCGTTGGTGTCCAGGTCGAGCACCACAACCTCGGAGCCCAGGCCGACCCGGCCGGTGGGCGCTTCGGCGCTGGACAGCTCACCCAGCTGGGCCATGCGCTGGTGCAGTTGGCCCAGCCGGGCCTGCACGAACTGCTGCCGCTCCAGTGCGGCCTTGTACTCGGAGTTCTCCCGCAGATCACCCATCTCGACCGCTGAAGCGATGGCACGAGGAAGCGTGAAGTTGAGCTCGTAGGTCAACGCCTCGATCTCCTTTCCCAGCTTGACTCGCATCGCGTCGATCATGGGCTCATCCCGGGTAAAAAAAGGCCGGCCCGGCGCTGGAGCACCGGGCTGGGGTCTGTTACAAATCTACAGCCCGATACGTAAACAGTGAATAGGGACGGACAGACGGCCCGAAAGACGGTTTGCTCCGTCCGGATTCGCCCCTTCCGGCCCACCGCCGCCGTTTACCGTTCACTGTTCACTGTTCACTGTTCACCGTTCACCGTGCTGGGAGACCACGTGTCCTACCGTATTCACGCGCTGCTGCTGCTGTTCCCGGTTCTGGCTCAGGCCCAGGTTGGCTCCCCCGCCGGCCCGGTGCCTCCGGAGCGGCTGGCGGCCCGGCGGGAGGCGCTGATGGATCGGCTGGGGACCGGGATCGCGGTGCTGCAGGGGACGTCGGAACGGTCGATCGATCCTCCTGACGCCGAGTACCCGCAGGATACCGACTTCAGGCAGGACAACGACTTCTTCTACCTCACCGGGCTGGAGGTGCCGGATGCCTGGCTGGTGCTGATCGCCCGGGCCAATGGCCCCGACCAGGTGCAATTGTTCCTTCCGGCTCGGAATCCCGCCCAGGAACGCTGGCTGGGAGTCCGGTTGGGTCCCGGGCCTGAGTCTGCCGCGGTGGCCGGCTTGCCGGCCCGGGCGGTGCGGTCGGTCGAGGAGCGGGATCGGGTGCTGGATTCATTGCTCAGTGCGGCGGATTCTCCGGTGCGTTCGGGTCCACTCTTCCTCAAACACACCGCCCGCCTGGCGGGATCGGGCTGGCAGCGCCTGGTGGGCCAGGTAGCACGCACCGAGAACCTGATCCCGCATCTGGCTGCTTTGCGGGTGATCAAAGACACCGACGAGCAGGCCCGGCTGCGCCGTGCGATCGCGATATCCGGGGCGGGGCACCTGGCGGCCATGCGGGTGGCGGCGCCCGGCGTCTGGGAGTATGAGCTCGAGGCCGCGGCCGAGTACGAGTTCCGCCGGCTGGGGGCGGAGCGGCTGGGGTACCCCAGCATCGTGGGCGCGGGGATCAACAGCACGGTACTCCATTACGACGAAAGCCGGGCTCAACTCAAGGCCGGCGACCTGATCGTGATGGATATGGGGGCCGAGTTCGGGTATTACAGCGCCGATGTGACCCGTACCATTCCAGCCACCGGACGCTTTACCGATCGCCAGCGTGCCGTCTACGATCTGGTGCTCGCTGCCCAGCAGGCGGCCCTGGACTCGATTCGGCCCGGAGTGACCATCGCCCGGCTCGAAGCGATCGCGCGGCGAGTCATGCGGGAGCGGTCCGGGTCACTCTGTGGTCCGCGTACCTGCGATGCCTACTTCATCCACGGGCTGGGACATTACATCGGCATGGACGTTCACGACGTGGGACGCTACGACATCCCGCTTGCCCCGGGAATGGTCTTTACCGTCGAGCCGGGGATTTACCTGCCGGAGGAAGGGCTTGGGGTCCGGATCGAGGACGACGTGCTGGTGACGGCGACGGGGTACGAGCTGTTGTCGGGAGGCGTGCCTCGAAAGGCAAGTGAGATCGAAGCCCTGATGGCGAAATAAGGTTCCGGGTTCCGCGTTCCGGGTGCCTGGTGCGGTGCTTGGGTGCGGTGCAGAGTGCCCGGTGTCACGTGCGTGGGCGCAATCGGTCGACATTCGCGCAGCGACCGGAGTTGCATGATCGGCACCACGGCACCACGGCACCGCACCCGGCACCGCACCTGGTACCTCCTGGCACCCGGAACGGGGAACGGGACAACATGCACTCTTCTTCACTTGACCTAACCCCGCACCGGATTTAGCCTTCCGCGCCTGTGACCGGCCGGTCTCCATCACTGCGACACCAGGTGTTTCGTCGAAAATGATTTTGCGGACGGGTTCTCGAGAGCGGGTCGGGTGGCGAGTCTGGCTCCCGCTCGTGACCGTAGCCCTCTTCGCGGCCTGCGGTGGTCCCTTCCCCCAGAGCACGTTGATCCCGAAGGGTGATTTCGCCCAGATGGTGGACGAGGTATTCAGCGCCACCGTCCGCTGGGCCACTCTGGTGTTCGTGCTGGTTGAAGGCGTCCTGATCGTGGCGATCCTCAAGTTCCGACAGCGGCCCGGTGATGCCGAGCCGACCCAGACGCACGGTAACACGGTGGTGGAGATGGTCTGGACCATCATCCCAGCCGCCATTCTGACCTTCATCGCGGTGCCCACCGTACGGACCATCTTTCGGACGGCGGAGCTCCCGGAAGGCGGGCTCGAAGTCGAAGTGATCGGGCACCAGTGGTGGTGGGAGTTCCGCTACCCGGCCCAGCAGATCGTCACGGCCAACGAAATGCACGTGCCGGCCGGCCGGCCGGTGATCATGAAGATCCGCACGGCCGACGTCCTGCATTCCTTCTGGGTGCCGCAGCTGTCCGCCAAGCGGGACGCCTTCCCCAACAAATACACCACGCTCTTCTTCACCACCGATTCGCTGGGCGAGTTCACCGGCCAGTGCGCCGAGTTCTGCGGGCTGCAGCACGGCCGGATGGGATCCCTGGTGGTGGTGCAGACGCCCGATGAGTTCGCCCAGTGGGTCGAACGGAACCAGGTCGGGTCGCCCCTGATCAATCGGGGCGTGGTGGCGGCCGACAGCGCGGCGGCGGACACCGCCCGGGGGGCGGGCCGGGCCGCGCAGGACAGTATCGAGGCGAAAGGCCGCGAGACCTTTCTGGCCGCCGGCTGCATCGGCTGCCACGCGATGGTAGGAACGCCGACCGCGGGGGTGCTCACGCTCCAGGGACCCAACTTGAGCCATTTCGGCAGCCGGCGCCGCCTCGCGGCGGGCATGCTGCCGAACACCCCGGAAAACCTGGCCGCCTGGCTCCGCGACCCGCAGGCGGTCAAGGAAGGGTCGCTCATGAAGCTGCCCCGCCCGCTCACTGAGGCGGAGATCAGCACCCTGGTGGCGTACCTGCGGGCCCATCAGTAGAGGAAACGCTACCGACATGGCGACCTCGGTTCTCGACCACTCCGACTCGACCGCCCCGGGACACACCGGGCTGTGGAGCTGGATCACGACCGTGGATCACAAACGGATCGGGATCCTCTACGGCGCGACCGCGTTCCTGTTTTTCCTGATCGGAGGGCTGGAAGCGCTGCTGATCCGTTGGCAGCTGGCCCGGCCGGAGAACGACTTCCTGTCGCCCGAGCTGTACAACCAGCTGTTCACGATGCACGGCACCACCATGATTTTCCTGGGGGTGATGCCGCTCTCGGCCATGTTCTTCAACTTCCTGATCCCGCTCATGATCGGGGCGCGGGACGTGGCCTTCCCCCGGCTCAACGCCTTCAGCTACTGGGTGTTCCTGCTGGGCGGGCTGTTCCTGAACTTCAGCTTCCTGATCAACGCCGCGCCCAACGCCGGCTGGTTCGGATACGCCAACCTCACGTCGCGGCAGTATTCGCCCGGGCTCAACATCGACTTCTGGGTGATCGGTCTGCAGATCCTGGGGGTCGCTTCGATCGCCGCGGCGCTCAACTTCTTCGTCACGATCGTGAATCTCCGGGCCCCGGGGATGCGGTTGATGCGGATGCCGATGTTCGTCTGGATGAGCCTCATCACCCAGATGCTGCTGCTGCTGGCCTTCCCGGTGATCACGGTGGCGCTGGTCTTCCTGATGGCGGACCGCACCTTCGGGTCCAGCTTCTATACCCCGGGCGGGGGCGGCGATCCGACCCTGTGGCAGCATCTCTTCTGGATCTTCGGCCACCCCGAGGTGTACATCCTGATCCTGCCGGCCTTCGGGATCGTGTCCGAGATCCTGCCGGTTTTTTCCCGCAAGCCGCTCTTCGGCTACGCCGCGATGGTGTTCTCGGGCGCGTTCATCGCGTTCCTGGGCTTCGGGGTGTGGAGTCACCACATGTTCTCCACCGGCATGGGACCGGTGGCCGATTCGGTCTTCTCGCTCACCACCATGCTGATCGCGGTGCCCACCGGGGTGAAAATCTTCAACTGGATCGGGACCGTCTGGGGCGGATCGCTCCGGCTCAAGACCCCGATGTACTTCGCCCTTGGTTTCGTCGCCATGTTCATCATCGGCGGACTCTCGGGCGTCATGCACTCCTCCCCGCCGGCCGATCTGCAGCAGACCGACACCTACTTCGTGGTCGCGCAC
>Ga0214471_10002892_pt1 | contig 13366 bp, 10 predicted proteins | sample RVTome_5_FD_207665 | JGI IMG/M metagenome (GOLD analysis project Ga0214471, IMG submission 207665) | Soil microbial communities from uranium-contaminated site in the Upper Colorado River Basin, Wyoming, United States - RVT142D155 | ecosystem: Environmental > Terrestrial > Soil > Contaminated >...
AGAGCTCCGACGAGGTGCCTTCGACGCTGGTTACCACCTCGCCTTCGCCGAACACCCAGGTGCGGTCGAGGTCGGTGGCGATCATCGAGATCGTCGGAATGGCGGGAAGCCGGGGCAGCCACATATCGGAGAACTCGTCGAGCCCGGCGATCGACACCGCATCGAGCAGTGGCCGGCCCCCTCCCCAGGCCTGCTCGGCGTCCCAGCGATGAATACCGGTCTCGATCAACATCCGCCGTTGCCAGAGCCCCACCGTCGGTCGGGAGCCAAAGCCCCAGACCGTCGCCTCGTGGTCGGTGCTGGCCAATGCGTCGAGCATCGAATCCAGGGTCTCTTCGAACCATCTCGAAACCTCGGCGTATGGAGGAGGTACCGGCCCGGATACCCGCTCCTGGGCCAGGTCGACACAAACGATGCTGGTCCGCCCATGAACCGAGCCGACATGGGACAGGAGGTCGGCCATCGTCCAACCCGGGTACTGGGGAACTGGGCGCTGCAGATCCCGATTCGCCATCTCGAGGATTCTCAGGGCCTCGGACCGGATCGTCTCCCGCTCAGCCGAGGGCACGGAGCATCGCCTCGCCCATCTCCGATGGGGTCGTGGCAACCACGATCCCGGCGGCCGTCATCGCCTCGATCTTGGCGGTTGCGGTTCCCCTGCCGCCCGAGACGATGGCTCCGGCATGCCCCATCCGCTTCCCGGCTGGAGCGCTGGTGCCGGCGATGAACCCCGCCACGGGTTTGGTCATCGTCGAAGCTACGAATTCGGCAGCCTCTTCCTCGGCGGTGCCCCCGATCTCACCGATCAGGACCACGCCCTCGGTCTCGGGGTCGTCCTCGAACATTCTGAGGACATCGACGAAATTGGTCCCATTCACCGGGTCGCCGCCGATCCCCACCGCCGTGGTCTGACCCAGACCGAGGAGGGTGAGTTGGTGGACCGCCTCGTAGGTCAGGGTTCCCGACCGTGAGATCACCCCGACCCGCCCCCGCTTGTGGATGTAACCGGGCATGATCCCGATCTTGCACTCGCCAGGGGTGATCACACCCGGGCAATTGGGCCCGATGAGACGGGTCTTCTTATCAGACAGGTAACGCTTGGCCCGGATCATGTCCGCCACCGGGATCCCTTCGGTGATCGCCACCACCAGGTCGAGACCTGCGGCTGCGGCCTCCATGATGGCGTCGGCAGCGAAGGGTGGGGGGACATAGACCGCCGAAGCATTGGCCCCGGTTGCAGCGACTGCCTCCTTCACCGTTGCGAACACTTGCAAGTCGACCGAATAGAGGTCTTCACGCCCGGAAACGCCCGAATGATCGGTCTCACCCTCGAAATGGAGGACAGTGTCGGCCCGGGATGGATGGACCCCGGCGACGATCTGGGTGCCATACGCGATTGCCTTGTCGGTGTGAAATTGACCTGTCTTGCCCAGACCTTGGACCAGGACCCTGGTGGACCTGTCGACCAGGATGCTCATTGGGTCAGCTCCAGGATCTTCTCAGCGCCGTCACGCAGGTTGTCGGCCGCCACCAAGTCGAGCCCGGACTCTCTGAGGATCTGCTTGCCCAACTCGACGTTGGTCCCCTCGAGCCTCACCACCAGCGGCACCTTCAAGCCAACCCGTTCCACTGCCTCGACGATGCCGGTGGCGATCACGTCACAGCGCATGATCCCCCCGAAGATGTTGACGAAGATCCCCTTCACGTTTGGGTCACTGGTGATGATCTGAAAGCCAGTTGCCACCTGGTCGGCAGCAGCCCCGCCTCCGACGTCAAGGAAGTTGGCCGGCTCACCTCCGACGTGTTTGATGGTGTCCATGGTCGCCATCGCCAGACCCGCTCCGTTCACCAGACAGCCGATGGTTCCGTCGAGCTTGATGTAGTTGAGCCCGGCATCCCGGGCCGCGATCTCTGTCGGGTCCTCTTCGCTCTCGTCACGCATCGCCGCCACATCGGGGTGGCGGTAGAGGGCGTTGTCGTCGAAACCCATCTTCCCGTCGAGGGCCATCACCATGCCCCCGGTGGTGACGACCAAAGGGTTGATCTCGATCAGGTCGGTATCGAGCTCGCCGGCTGTGGTCACCAGCGACTTGACGAAGGGCGCGAAGTTGGCGGCGGCGTCACCACGCAGGCCAAGCTGATGGGACAGCCCGTTGGCCTGGAAGTCTGCAAACCCGATGGCGGGGTCGACCTCTTCTCTCAAGATCCGCTCCGGTGTCTCGTCGGCCACCCTCTCGATGTCCATACCGCCCTCGGTCGAGGCCATGACGATATTCCGGCCGACAGCTCGGTCGAGCAGCACGGCGAGATAGAGCTCGCGATCGATGTCGATCCCTTGCTCCAAATAGAGACGGTTGACGACCTTTCCCTCTTTGCCGGTCTGGATCGTGACCAATGTCGATCCCAGCATCTTCGAGGCCAGGTCACGCACCCGCTCTTCGGCCGCCTCCGGGCCGCCCTGGATCCCATCGGTGATGACGGTGACTCCCCGAATGTCGGGGTGCTCGATGAAGGTGCCCTTCCCCCTTCCGCCGGCGTGGATCTGGGACTTGAGGACCACGACCGGGTTGCCCGACTCCTCGATCAGCGGCCGCACCGCGGCAACCGCCTCGTCCACGGTGACTGCCACCCGACCCAAAGGCACCGGTATGCCTCGGGCCGCCATCAGCTGTTTGGCCTGGTACTCGTGAATCTTCAAGAGCTTCCTTTCTCAAGGTTGGCGCGTGATGGGACGTTGGCATCCACCCAGACGGTTATCTCATCGAGAGGAGTACCAGGCGTGAACACCGTCGCCAGCCCGGCTTCCACGAGATTGGCGATATCGGCATCGGGGATCACTCCGCCACCGAACACGATGATGTCCGATGCCTGCCGCGACGCCAACTCGGTGACCACCTGAGGGAACAGCGTGCGGTGCGCCCCGGAGAGTGAGGACAGGCCGACGGCGTCGACATCTTCCTGGACGGCGGTCTCGGCAATTTGGGCCGGGGTCTGATGGAGGCCGGAGTAGATGACTTCGAACCCGGCGTCGCGCAATGCCCTGGCAATCACCTTGGCGCCCCGATCGTGACCGTCGAGTCCGGGCTTTGCGATGAGAATGCGGCGAGGCATGGGGGGCCGCAAGGCTAGTTGCCGCATGGACATCCTCATCCTCTCCCCTACCCTTTTACCATGACCACCTCCAGAATCCACGGTCTGGCAGCAGCTGGTGTCTCGGTATGGTCCGATCAGATCTCACGGGCAATGCTCGACACGGGAGAATTGGCCCTGAGGATCGAACGGGATGCGGTGACCGGGGTGACCTCCAACCCGACGATCTTCGCCGGGGCCATCGTCGGCTCCTCCGACTACGACGAGCAACTTCAGGATTTGAAGTCGGCAGGAGCCCCCACCGAGGAGATCGCCAAGAATCTCATCGCCGCCGACATCCAGAGAGGCTGCGACCTGCTGCTCGGGGTGTTCAGGGAGAACGAAGGCAGAGACGGGTTCGTATCGGTGGAGGTCTCCCCGACCCTGGCCGGTGACAGCCAGGCCACGGTGGCGGAGGCCCGCGACTGGGTGAAACAGATCAGCCGACCCAACCTCCTGGTCAAGGTTCCGGCGACGGCCGAAGGAGTTCCTGCGATCAGGGCTCTGATCGGTGAGGGGATCTCCGTCAACGTGACGCTGATCTTTTCCCTCGATCGGTACGTCGAAGTCATGGAGGCCTACCTGTCCGGTCTCGAGGACTTCGACTCGGCGGGAGGCGACCTCTCCACCGTTGCCTCGGTCGCCTCCTTCTTCGTGTCCCGGTTCGACACCGAGGTCGACCCTCGTCTGGAGGCGCTGGGAACGCCCGAGGCACTCGCGTTGCGTGGGGTCACCGCAGTCGCCAACGCCAGGGTCGCCTACGGCCGCTTCCAACAGTGGTTCGGATCCGATCGCTTCCGTTCACTTTCCTCCGCGGGAGCAACGGTGCAGCGCCCACTGTGGGCGTCGACCTCGACCAAGAACCCCGCCTACCCCGACTTGATCTACGTAGACGGGCTGGTCGCGTCGAACACGGTCAACACGATGCCTCTGCCCACCATCGACGCCTATCAGCATCACGGCGACCCGTCGCCCTCATCGTTCACGGCGGACGACATCGAGGAAGCAAAACATGACCTGGACCGGCTCGGTTCCGCCGGTATCGACTATGAAGACGTGGTCCGGGTCCTCGAGGACGAAGGGGTGGAGAAGTTCACCAAGAGCTGGCTCGATTTATTGGAGCGAGTGGACCAGGCGTGAGCAGACAAGTCCGTTGAACACAGGTCCGAATCAGAGCCCGCAGGTCTCGCGGCCTGGGAATCAACCGAGAAGGTGCATGGAGCGGGCTCTCACGCCCGCTCGAGGGGGGCCCAGGCCAACAGAAGCCTTTTCTTGCCCTGGGTGTCGAACATGACCTCGGCCTCGGCTCGGTCTCCAGAGCCGACCACCTCCCGGACCGTCCCCAGACCCCACCTGTCGTGGCGGACCCGATCGCCGGGCCCGATCTCTTCGGGAGCCACCGTGGTGCGGGGGCCGGTTGCCGCGGCTCGCTCCGCCGGGGAGCGACGCACGCGTTTGCCGGCCTTCTCCATGAGACCCTCGGGGATCTCGCCGAGAAACCTCGAGGGTGGGTTGTAGTTGGAACCTCCGAACAGCATCCGGCTCCAAGCAGACGTGAGATAGAGACTGTCCTGAGCCCGGGTGATCCCGACATAGGCCAGGCGGCGTTCCTCTTCGAGCTCGGACGGGTCGCCGAGGGATCGCATGTGGGGGAACACCCCATCCTCCATCCCGACGATGAACACCGCCGGGAACTCGAGGCCCTTGGCGGTATGGAGCGTCATCAGGGTGACCGCCCCGGCTCCCTCATCCCACTCGTCGATATCCGCGACGAGCGCAGTCGACTCGAGGAAGATCTCGAGCTTGCGCAGATTGTCGAGAGAGTCGAATTCCTCGTCGCCGATCACCGCTCCCTCATTGGCACTCTCGAACTCGGAGGCGACGCCTACCAACTCCCGCAGGTTCTCCACCCTTCCCATCGCCTCGACCGTCTTCTCGGCCTCTAGGGTGGCCAGCATCCCGGTGTCGTCCAACACCGCTTGAACCGCGGCGGCGACACCGCCCTCCGCCGCACGTCCCGCAAGGTGGTCCATGATCGCAACGAACTCCCCGACCGCGGTCTGGGCCCGGGCATTCAACTGGACGATCTCTGCCGCCCGTCGCAGGCCATCAAAGAACGGAATTCGTTGGGTCTGTGTGAACCGGTCGACATGGGCCAGGGTGGTGTCCCCGATCCCCCGCCGCGGCTCGTTGATGATTCGCTTCACCGAAACCTCGTCGGCGGGGTTGACGATGGAGCGCAGATAGGCGACCGCGTCTTTGATCTCCTTGCGGTCATAGAACTTGACCGAGCCCACGACGGTGTAGGGGAGCCCGCGCCTGACGAAGACATCCTCGATGACACGTGACATGGCGTTGGTGCGATAGAAGACGGCGACGTCGGACAGGTTGTGCCCTGCCGTCTTGAGACGCTCGATCTCGTCGACCACATAGCCCGCCTCGTCGTGCTCGTCCTCGCCCTCGTAGCGGACGATGGGGACCCCTCGGCCCTTGTCCGACCACAAGTTCTTCGGCGTCCGCTTGGTGTTGTTGGCGATCACCGAGTTGGCGGCATCGAGAATGGTCTCGCTGGAACGGTAATTCTGATCGAGGATGATGATCCGGGCGTCTGGATAGTCCTTCTCGAAGTCGGTGATGTTGCGGATGTCCGCTCCCCGGAACCGGTAGATGGACTGGTCGGAATCGCCGACCACGCACAGGTTGCGGTGGACGGCGGTGAGCTGCTTGACGAGGACGTACTGGGCCCGATTGGTGTCCTGGTACTCGTCCACCAGCACATATCGAAACTTGGCCTGGTACTGGGCCAGCACCTCGGGATAGGCGCCGAACAGCTCGACGGTGACCATCAACAAGTCGTCGAAGTCCATCGCCGAAGCCTCCAGCAAACGCTGTTGATAGAGGCGATAGACGTCTGCAACCTGCTCGTGATAGAACCCCTCGCCCTGGTCGGCGAAAGTCTCGAAGTCGACCAGCTCGTTCTTGGACTTGGAGATGACCGCCTTCATCGCCTTGGCCGGGAATCTCTTGCTGTCCAAGTCGAGATCCTTGAGAACCAGGTTGATCAGCCGGACCGAATCGGCCTCGTCGTATATCGAGAAGCTCGATCGGTAACCGAGTCTGGAGACCTCGCGGCGCAGGATCCGGACACATGCAGAGTGAAACGTCGACACCTGCATCGAGCGGACGGCAGCACCCACCAGGGCACCCACCCGACCCCTCATCTCGTTGGCTGCCTTGTTGGTGAAGGTTATGGCGAGGATGGAATCCGGCGCCACCCGGAGATCACGGATCAGATGGGCGATGCGATAGGTGAGAACCCGGGTCTTGCCGGAGCCGGCACCGGCGACCACCAGCACCGGTCCCTCGGTTGCGGCCACCGCCTCACGCTGAGTCGGGTTCAGATCGCCAAAGAGTGGGGACTCGGCCGGTACATCGTCGTAAAACCACTCAGCCTGCATCTGTTGTCGATGGTACCGGCCGCAGGTCCCTGAATCACACCGATGTGATCAAACGGAGCGGAAGACCGGATCCCCCAGATCGACTTCCGCCTGGCTGGAATCGTCGGGGATCTCGGGACGCTCTCCATCGTCCACGACCGTGCGCCGGCGCAGAGGCAGGGAGTAACAGAAACGGGCACCGGTAGGGAACCGTCGCTCGTACCAAACCTCGCCACCCATGGCCCGGGCCAGACGCCGGGCGATGGGCAGGCCCAACCCAATGCCGGTCGATTCCCGGGCATCACCTTTGGACAACTGCTCGAAGTTCTCGAAGACCTTCTGGGTCTCCTCGTCGGGCACACCCGGGCCGTTGTCCGAGATGATGATGAGGTACTGATCGCCCATCACGAAGCCCTCGACCATGATCTGGTCTCCGCCGTACTTGCGGGCGTTCTCCATGAGGTTGCGGATCACCTGCTGGACGCGACGACGGTCCGCCTTGACTCTCACCCCATCGGGCAGGGAGACCAGGGAGGTCTTCCTCCCACCGTTGGGGAAGACCATCTTCGCCACGTCCTCGATCAGGTCCCCAAGGTCGAACAATTCAGGTTGGAAGCGGAGACGGTCGGCCTCCAGCCGCGGGATGACGAGCACGTCTTCGACCAGATCGCCCAGATAGACGGCCTGCCGATTGATGATCGAGAGAAACTCGTCCACCTCGTCCTTGGGTAGCTCTTTCCAGGACTCGACCAGGGTGTCGGCGAAACCGGCGATCGAGGTGAGCGGTGTCCGCAACTCATGGCTGACCATGGCGACAAAATCGTTCTTGATGCGATGTGCCTCTTCGGAGAGACGCACCACCTCCCGCTCCCGCTGCCGGCCGTGCCTGGTGATTGCCAGGGCCCAGACGACACAGGCAATACCGACGACCGGAAACAGGTAGGCCAACATCTCGCTGACAGAAAGCTCGAACATTCTCAGCTTTTATCGGGGAGTTTCGGGGCCGGCTGAAGTTCTCTTCAGGCGGTCCCTGCGTCTTCGAGACCGATCAGACGGCGCAAGGTCGTGGTGAGGACACCCTGGCGGAGGTCGAATTTGTCCAGATAGGCATTGACGCCAACCTCCCAGGCAGCCCGCTTCTCCTCCTGGGTGGCGACACCAGACACCATCACGATCGGCACCCGCACCTCGGCGGCCCGCATCGCTCGTACCAGTTCCACACCATTCGATCTGGGCATCGAATAGTCGACCACCATGGCATCGAAGTCATCCTCGGCCATTGCCATCACCGCCTCGCGGGCGCCGCCGGCAACCTCCACCTCGAAGCCGGCGCCGTTCAATGTCGCCGAGAGGAGCTGGCGCACCCCGGCCGAGTCGTCGACCACGAGGATACGCGGGCGCCTACCCACCAGACGGGGGCGCCGTCTCGCCAGAATCCCGAGGAAATTCGGGTCGATCACGACCAGGACCTGCCCCCCGCCAAGCAGAGCCGCCCCAGTGACATGTCCCGGGCCTTCGAGGATCGGCCCCAGGTTCTTGACCGCCACCCGGCGCCGATCGATCAACTCGCCGACGGTAACCGCGACGAGACCGAACCTGGTGTTCATGACCAGGATCTCCGACTCGTCGGCGTCGACCCCGGTGCCCACGGCTTGTGAAAGCGACACACACGGGATTGCCCCCGTCTCGAAATGAAGCTCCCGCCCGCCGTTGGTGGTCTTGATCTCCGCCCTGGAGAGAGGCATAGCTGCCTCGACCGCAGCTTCGGGAAAGCCCCAGAACTGGTCACCGGCAGCGACCACGACGACGTTCTGAAGGACCATCGACATCGGGAGAGTCATGGACACCGTGGTGCCCCGTTCCTTGAGCGACTCGATGTGAACGGCACCATGAACGCGCTCCACGGTGTCCCGAGCCGCAGCCAGGCCCTCCCCGCTTCCGGAGAAGTCGGTGGTCTCCCCGGCCGTGGAGAAACCAGGCTGGAACAAGAGGGGGCTCAGGTCTGGATGGACGAATGGGAGGTTGTTCTCTGTCGCGACCTCGACCACCTTGTCCCAGTCGATCCCGGCTCCGTCGTCGGACACTGAGACCTCGACCCCCTCATCGACGACGCGGGCCGCAACCCTGACCACCCCGGTGGCCGTCTTGCCCGCAGCGATCCGCTCGGCGGCGCCTTCGAGGCCATGGTCGACAGCATTTACGAGAAGATGTCGCAACGGTTCTCGCAACAGGTCGACGATCTGACGGTCGAGTTGCACGTCATCTCCGATGATCTCGAATCGGACGTCCTTGCCCATTCGCCGTCCCAGATACCGGACGAACTGCGGGAAAGTGGAGACGGCGTCGCGGAACGAGACGTTGGCGAGGGCCACCGCCTGATCCTGGATGTCTCCGATGGAAGCGCTCAGCTTCTCGAGCTGGCCTCGCCAGGAACGGCGGAAGACGGCAGGATCCGAGCCTTCGATGGACACCAAGGCCAGATCGGCCAGGGCCTCGGTGTCCAGGGCGACTTCGACGATCCGGTTGATCAGCCGGTAGAGGTCCCCGGTGTCGACCCGGGTCGCGCCTCCCAGGAGCGACTCGGACACCGACGACAGGAGGCCCCCAAGACTGCCCGGCTCAGGGCGCCGGATCGGGACCGTCTCGGTCGCATTGCGCGATGCCTCGATTCCCCCGACCAGCCGCTCGGTCAAATCGGAGAGCTGCCCACCGCCCTCATCGGACATCGACGCCACCAATGACCCTGCGGAGTTCTCCATTGCCATGACGATGTCGGAGTCTGGCTGATGGCCCTCGGAGATGAGACGCCACAACTGTTCGAGTCGGGTGGCCGCCTCTCGAATCGATTCGTATCCGAGGAGGCCAGCGGATCCTTTGATGGTGTGGGCGTCCCGAACCAGATCAGGGACCCATGCGGGGTCCAAGGTGTCGTTGGACAGCGCACGCGCGCCCGCGACAAGGCGACCGGACCTCTCATCCAGCTCTTCACGGAAGATGCGCGTCAATTCAGGGGTGTTGAGGTCCACCTACGTTTTCTTCTGGCCGATAGGGCCGTTATCGGCAGGGCGGTGTTGGCCCTGAATGGGCCCGGACTGTCTTTTTCACTCCCACTCGATGGTGGCGGGGGGTTTTGACGAGATGTCATAGGCGACCCGATTGATCCCCGGGACTTCGTTGATGACCCGATTCGAGATTCTCTCCAGCACCTCGTAGGGGAGGCGAGCCCAATCCGCAGTCATCGCGTCATCGGAGGTGACGGCGCGAACAATCAGGGGATAGGCATAGGTGCGCCCATCGCCTTGAACCCCGACTGTCTTTACCACGGGCAACACACCGAACGCCTGCCAGATGTCGCGATAGAGGCCGGCGCGCCGGATCTCATCGACCACGATCTGGTCGGCGGCCCGAAGCAGGTCGAGGCGCTCCCGGCTCACCTCCCCGATCACCCTCACCGCCAAGCCCGGGCCGGGAAAAGGCTGACGCCAGACGATCTCTTCGGGAAGGCCGAGCTCCTCACCCACTGCCCGGACCTCGTCCTTGAACAGGTCTCGCAGTGGCTCCACGAGCTCGAATCGCATGTCATCGGGGAGACCGCCCACGTTGTGATGGGTTTTGATGGTGGCCGCCGAGGCGGAGCCGGACTCGATCACGTCGGGGTAGAGAGTCCCCTGCACCAGAAAACGGGCGTCACCGACCGATTCTGCGGCCTCCTCGAACACCCGGATGAAAGTCTCGCCGATGATCATCCGTTTCTCCTCGGGGTCGGTCACTCCGACCAGTGCCTCCAAGAAACGATCCTCGGCCTTGACGTGGATCAAATCGACGGCGAAATGAGAGCGAAAGGTCCGTTCCACCTGTTCCGCTTCACCAAGACGGAGCAGTCCATGGTCGACGAAGATGCAGGTGAGCTGGTCGCCCACCGCCGAATGAACCAGGGCGGCAGCCACCGCCGAGTCCACCCCTCCGGATAGCCCACATACGACCCTTTCCCGGCCCACCTGCGTCTTGACCGCGGCGACCTGGGACTCGATGATCGAATGAGAGGTCCAGGTGGGGGAGGCGTGGCACACGTCGTAGAGGAAACGCTTCAGGATCTCGGTCCCCCGGGGCGTGTGGCCGACCTCGGGGTGGAATTGGACTCCATACAGCCCGCGCTCCCGGTCTTCCATCGCGGCAACCCGGGATCCGCTCGTCCTCGCCACCGCCATGAACCCGTCTGGAGCCGAAGTCACCTGATCCTGGTGCGACATCCAGACCCCTTGCTCGGTAGGCAGCCCTTGAAGGAGCAGCGAGTCGCCGGTGACCTCGAGACTGGTATTGCCGTACTCCCCGGTGCCGGTGTTGGCCACCTCGCCACCGGCCAGGTCGGCAAGGAGTTGATGCCCGTAACAGATGCCAAGCACGGGGATCCCCAACTCGATGATCGACGGATCCATCCGATAGGCGTCCTCGGCGTAAACCGACGCCGGTCCCCCCGACAGGATCAGCCCGATCGGCCGTCTCGCCCGGATCTCGGCGGCTGTGATGCCCCGGGATACAACTTCGGAGTAGACGTGGGCCTCACGGACCCGACGGGCAATCAGCTGGGCGTACTGGGCACCGAAATCCACGACGAGAACCAATTCTTCGCCGGCCGACTTTGCCCTCGGCTCACCCTCAGTGCTCACGAATACCAACAGACTCGGGGAACACAGCCTCGGGCAAACAGACGCCGGTCCGCCGCAGCTTCCGCCGCGTGTCATGACTTGGCATCCGAGCCTCCACCTACCCCATCCCTACCCGCTGATTGCGTTGCAGCGACTTGCCTTCGGTCTGGATCGACGGGGCGATCATGACCTCGGCCTTCTGAAACTCCTTCACGTCCGAATAGCCGGTGGTGGCCATGGAGACAGTGAGCGCCCCGAACAAGTTGAGCCGGCCGTCGTTCTCATGGGCGGGGCCGACCAGGATCTCGGCCAGTGTCCCCCGATCCCCAACCTCGACCCGGGCGCCACGAGGAAGCGTTGGATGGAAGGTGGCCATTCCCCAGTGATAGCCCTGGCCAGGCGCCTCGGATGCAGAGGCAAGAGGCGAGCCGATCATCACCGCGTCGGCGCCGCAGGCGATTGCCTTGGCCACGTCGCCACCGGTTCGCATCCCGCCGTCGGCGATGACGTGGACGTACCTCCCGGTCTCGTCGAGGTAACGGATCCGAGCGCCGGCGGCGTCGGCGATGGCCGTGGCCTGAGGCACTCCCACCCCGAGAACTCCCCGGGTGGTGCACGCCGCCCCCGGGCCAACCCCGACCAACACCCCGACGGCGCCGGTGCGCATCAGGTGGAGGGCCGTGGAGTAGCTGGCGCACCCTCCCACGAGCACCGGCACCTCGCAGTTGGCGATGTACTCCTTGAGGTTGAGCGGCTCCTCACGGCTCGATACATGTTCGGCCGAGACCACGGTCCCCTGGATCACCAGGATGTCGAGGCCAGCCTTCAAGGCACTGGGGGCCCAGGAGCGAACCCGCTGTGGCGTCAGGCTTCCGGCTGTGACGACCCCGGCGGCCTTGATCTCGGCTACCCGCTGCGCGATCAGGTCGGAATCAACGGGCTCGAGGTAGATCTCCTGCATCCGGAGGGTTGCCTTCTCCTTGGTCAGCTCGGCGATCTCGTCGAAATACGGCTGGGGATCCTCATAGCGCGTCCAGAGGCCCTCGAGGTTGAGCACGGCAAGCCCGCCCAGCTTTCCGATCGTCACCGCGGTGGCCGGGCTGATGGCGCTGTCCATGGCCGAGCCCATCATCGGAAGTGGGAACTTGAAGGCGTCGAGCTGCCAGGAGATGTCGACGTCGTCGGGATCGCGGGTCCGCCTCGAGGGGACGATGGCGATGTCGTCGAAACCGTATGCCTGACGCCCTGATTTGCCGATACCGATCTCGATTTCCACTTTCGTCCAACCTCCGGCGACGCTTGGCTGCAGGGTAACAGTGGGAGCACCGACCCAGTCAGTAGTGTGACCGGCCCGTGCCCAAGACCTGGACCGTCGTCGATTTCATACTGGTAGTCCTCGGCGGCTTCCTCGGAGCGGGGATCTTCGCGGCCCTGAGCCTGGTCTGGGACGAAGGCGAGTTGTTACTGGTGCTGGGGCTCGCCGGCCAATACGTGGGGCATCTCGTGGTCCTCTGGCTGCTGGCGAGGACCAAGACCGATCCCGATCTCGGGTTCTCCATCGAGGCCGGAGATCTCCGCTATCTAGGACTCGGCCTGCTGCTCCAGTTGGTACTCGCCGTCCTCTTCCTTCCCCTGACCGAGCTCTTCCTCCCCGATGGTGAATCGGTGCAACAGGTCGGATCAGCCCTCGCGAGCCTCGAGTCCACTGCGGCGCGCGTCGCCGCCGTCGCGATCGCGGTGGTCGTGGCCCCGGTCACCGAGGAACTCACCTTCCGCGGGGTCCTCCTGAAGTCGATGGGAAACCGGAGCCGGAAGGTCACCGTCGTGGTCACGGCTCTTGTGTTCGCCGCCTTCCACGTCCTTGGTCTCGATCCATCCCGATTGCTCGAGGCCGCGGCTGTGGTCTTTCCCCAAATCCTCATCGTCGGAGTGGCCCTGGCCTGGGTGACCCTGCGCACCAAGCGTCTGGGACCGGCGATCTTCATGCACTCCGGTTTCAACCTGCTGGCGGCGATCGTGCTGCTGGTGCCTCCCGAGTTGTTGGAACCCGGCACCTGAAGGCCTAGAGCAGGCCTGTTTTCGCCCGGATCGTCTTCATCGAGTCCTCTGCCCGGTCACGGGCGACGGCCGCACTCGTCTCCATCACCTCGCTCA
>Ga0214471_10002893_pt1 | contig 13364 bp, 10 predicted proteins | sample RVTome_5_FD_207665 | JGI IMG/M metagenome (GOLD analysis project Ga0214471, IMG submission 207665) | Soil microbial communities from uranium-contaminated site in the Upper Colorado River Basin, Wyoming, United States - RVT142D155 | ecosystem: Environmental > Terrestrial > Soil > Contaminated >...
CTTATGCCTGGTCCCGGAGAAGACTGGCGCGACGGGTTTGGGAGCTATGACAGCTTTATAATTAAATTTGACCCGGATGGTAACCGGCAGTGGGCATGGAACTGGGGCGGACCTGGAATGGATATGGGTATGGCCACAGTAGCTGACAGCGCCGGAAATATTTTCGTTTGCCATGACTACGAAGGCATGGTGGACCTGAATCCGGATGTTGGAGTCGATGAATTCATTGCTGTTGGAGCAACCGACGTAGCATTGACGAAATACGACCCGGATGGGAATTACCTGTGGTCGGTTTCATTTGGTGGCGAAATGATGCTCATGAGTACGGCAATTACGATGGATTCTATGGAAAACATCATAATAACCGGTGATTTTGGCGGAGAGGTGGATTTTGATCCCGGTCCGGGAGAGGATATCCAGACTTCACCTATGGAAATGAGCGTTTTCTGTAATAAGCTTGATAAAGACGGCAATCATCTCTGGGCGAATGTCTGGGGAGGAATGATGGCCGGAATGCAGGTTGCCGTAGACAGCATGGACGGCATTTATGTCCCTGGAGATTTCATGGATATGGTCGATTTCGATCCTGGTCCGGGAGTAGATGATCGCATGTCTTATGAAATGACCGGAGACTTTTTCATCACCAAGTTCGATGCGGACGGCAATTATGAGTGGACAAATACGTTTGGCGGTCCAATGAATGAGATCGGCTATGGAGTGGCGATTGATCCTAATGACAGGATTTATGTAACTGGAATGGCATCGGGACCGTTGGATCTGGCACCAGATTCGGGATTATGCGAGATGGAGTCAGATATCGAGAATACATTGGGCGATACTGACGCTGCAATTATTAAGTACATGCCAGATGGCTGCTGGTAAAAATTAGCCGAAACAGCGTTAATTAAACAAATAACCGCCGGAAATTAGTGATTATTCAAGTTTCCGGCGGTTTTTTCATGTATAGTTAAATATTTGGTCTTGACAGCAAGTGATATAATTTTGTAAAGTATTATCATAGGCATTCTAATTCGGGCTTACTCGCCCAACTGTTGAACGGATTTATTTGACCTTTTTCCAAGCTTTAACCGATTTACTAAGACGTTTTGCATCTGTTTGAGGTAATAAACTCTAGCTGTAGCGAATAAGGGACTTTTCCTGACCACGCCAGATAGGGATTAAACTAACACATACGCTTAGGAGGCTGCTATGAATCGATGGACAGCGCTATTCGCGATTGTAATCGTTTTTTTCGCGATTAGTTGCTCCAGTGGCGGGAATACACCGGTAATTCCCGACAATACTGGAACAAATTTAACTGGTAACTCCGCGGTAGAAACTACTGGCTCTGACCAGGGTAATTATCTGTGGGGATACTACTCCGTTTATATCGATGTTGAAAATCAGACCGTTGAATATGTGGCGAAGAGAACCACTATGTTCAACGCCAACGTGGTGACGTTCCTGAACGGCAATCCTGCCGCGCTACAGTTTGATATAAACGATACACCGGTTGGCCCTGATTATATCGATGTCGATATCGACGTAACGATTGTACACCCTATACCGGGTTTAACTCAGTATAACGGTTACGACGTCATGGGCGTCTTCATTGGCGATGGCTCTGGCTCCGTAAACGGACTTGCGACTCCTGCAAACGGAACCGACCAGTACCTGTTCAATGCCGACGGATATACCAGGTGGTTTAACCCGTCAGAATTCGGCGGAGAACTTCCCCTGATGTCGTTCACGGACGGAATATTCGCGTCCAAGGAATACAGCGGTTCTTCGGTCGTCAACCCTTACAAGTATTTTGCTGACGGGCTCGGAGCCAGTGATGATCTATGGTCTTTCCTGACAAGCACATCGGATAACGGTGTCTTCGCATCAGGATCATCTAACACCCGAAATTATCTTCTCAGGTTCCCCAACTCGGCAGGCGTACTGTATGATTATACGGTTGTCGCCTCATGGCAGGGCGAGGACCCTGCTGATCATCCCGCAAATACAACCGAGGCCGTGGCAATCAGCACGACCCAGACACCGGACGTATTTTACGTTCCAGATGGCAGCGACCAGGGCGGAAGCCTGATCCTTGACATTGACGTATTTGGCTGGGAAATTCAGCCTACATCCCTGGCAATTGAATCCACGGTCTTCTCCGGACAGCAGGAATTCGATGCTGGTACCGTTGTAACAGGCGGAAATGACCAGTTCTCAACTTATCATGTGGAAATTGCCGAAGATGGAAGCACTACCAGTAATTATGGAAACGAATTCTGGGTAATCCTGAAATACGACGGATATGATTACACCAATGAATTTGGCGTCTCGAACAGCGCGAGTGCACCGCTTGCCGGGTACTTCCGGTCAGATATGGAAGTTCTAACCGAGCAGCCATGTCCGGAAACAATTTACTTCAGCTCGTTTGAGGCAGGCGCGGAAAGTTCTGAGTGGACAACCGCTGCTCCTTACTGGGCATGCGATTTCTTTGGTGGAGCCATAAACTCCAAGAGCGCAGGCTGCCTGTGCTACGATTATCCCGCATCAACGCATTACGCATACAGGACAAATGGTTTCACCGTTCCTGAATGCTGGGATGATTCCGGCGGAATAACTCTCAGGATTAACCACCAGGTCAGCCAGGAGAGCGGCTGGGATACCGCAAGGCTGATAATCAGCTCTTCACCCGGACCGAATTTCTTTGGCACCCAGTTGTACAACTTCACCAGCGGATTTTTCCAGGGCGATACTTTCATCAACCTGACATCCCAGGGTGTAACTCCGGGTGATACCTTCTACCTGACATTTTTCCATGGTGGAGACGACAGCCTGTTCAACTGCAACTTTAATGGTGGTGGGGACGGCTGGACGATTTACGAGATGGAGATTAACTAGATATTTCTCCAGATTTGATATTTAATCGCCCCTGCATGCAGGGGCTTTTTCTTATATCTTTTCAAACAGTATTATATTGTTGATAGTCCCCGATAACTCTGATATCATTTATACGCGAATAAGTAACGGACGTAAAATATCTCCGCGATCCGGACAATGTAACAATATGGAGGTTTGACATGAGGCATAGCGCGTATCTGCTCATTCTATTAATCTATATCCCGGTTTTGTCGAGCTGCAATGGTTCGTCAGGCAAGGTCACCGATCCCGGGTTAAGTGCGAATCAAAATTCCCGCAATATCCTGCAAGGAAGCACTTTATGGGGATTTTATGATCTTGCGGTTGATGAGGATAATAGCACTATTGAAATTCTTGGTGACAGGACCGCTGAATACACTGCGAATATTGTCACATTCCTGAACAATAATCCTGCTAACCTCGGCCTGGTGATAAATTCATTTGAAAATACCGGGACATCCATTGAGATTGATATGGATCTGTCCATCACACACCCTGTTAATCTGGATGGGTTCCAGGCGTATGATGTAAGGGGAATTTTTATCGGCGACGGTTCAGGAGTAATGGGTTCCAATGACATGCTGATGTACCCCGTTCCCGGGAAAGACCAGTCGCTTTTGAATCCTGACGGATACAGCCGATGGTATAACCCGACCGAATTTACCAATTCGGGATTATTTGGATACACGCAGGGAAATATCAGCGACAAATCGTACATGGGTTCCGCTACCCTGAATCCGTACAAATATTTCGCGGATAGTCTGGGTCCCGATGATATGCTTGATCAATATTTTGATCCCGGAACGGCAGAAGGCATTTTTTCCCCGGGAATGACAAACAGAAGAAATTACGCGCTAAGTTTTCCCATCGATGGTCCCGGGCTTAAATTCAACTACGCGGTCATTGCAAACTGGAACGGCATAAAGGCGGAGAAACACCCGTCGCACGCAAAGGAAGCTCAGGTTGTAACCGCTGATATTGCGGAAGACCTGTATTACGTGGACGACACGACCAAAGGCGGGTATTTAATCGCGAACCTGACTGTGTTCGACTGGTTTACAGGCTCCGATGGAAGCAAGGTTGATAATTACAATATCATCCTTGAAAGTTCTGTACTCTCATCCCCCTACACCTTGACAGGTGAAGAAATGAATCCGATCTCATCGGGAAATGGGATGAACACATTCCACATCAGTATTCCTGCCGACAATCTTCAAGCCCTGGAAGGTAATGATTTGTGGGTCCTGGTCGAGTATCCCGGTACTAACTATTCCAACAAATTCCATGTGCCGAACGACCTGATCACTGAGCCAATAGTGGCTGCCTTCAATTTCGATGTTCCGGTCATGGATTTTGTGCCACAGCCGGTCATTGAGATAACCTCGCCGTCGGAGGCCGGTGATTACGGATATGGAGTTCCTTTGGAAATAGAGTGGATCTCCACTTATTATCATGGTGCGGTCGACCTTTTTTATTCGACCGATGATTTCGTCTCGGATATCAACATGATTGCCGGGTTCGCTGAAAATAGCGGCATGTTCACATGGAATATGAAGCCATGCGACCTTTCCGGAGAAATAAAGATAAAAGTTGCGGTCTCAACGGATGAATCTATAGCTGACGTCACCGAAAATCCAATTAATATTGTGGATTCAGGCTGGGCCATGTCTTACGGTGATGACGTAGAACAATCCGGAATGGCCCTCGCGACAGACCCCGACGGAAATTCCTATATTTCAGGCACAGACGCATTCAATGCCTTCCTGACGAAGGTAAGCCCATGCGGTGAAGTAGCATGGCATGTAATCTATGGCGACAATTTTGGATCCGGCGGAGTAACCACTATGGGTGTCGCGGTCAATGGACTTGGAGAAATCTATGTTACGGGCGATTTCTTCGGGACTACAGATTTCGACCCTGCAGAAAATGTGGTCGAAGCGACCAGCAATGGTGGACGCGACGTCTGTGTGAGCAAGTTTGACTCCGACGGAAATTTCCTGTGGGTGCGCACATTCGGAAGTCCCGAGCTAACGGGCTTTTCAGGCGACACCGGCTGGCAGATCGCGACAGATGATTTCGGCAATGTTTATGTTGGCGGAAGATTTGTCGGGACGGCGGATTTCGACCCCGGTCCGGGAGAAACCCTGCTTACAAGTAACGGCGATTACGATTGTTTCCTGGTGAGTCTGGATTCCGACGGTAATTTCAACTGGGCGCGCACATGGGGAGGTATGGACTACGATGTATCCTTTGCCGTAAATTCAGACGGACTTGGCGATGTTTATATTGCCGGTTGGTTTACTGGCAGCGTGGATTTCAAAACACTGGGTGCAGATGATATTCATACGGCTGCCGGAAGCCACGACGATTTCATAACACGCTGGGATTCAGATGGAAACCTGCTCTGGACACAAACCTGGGGAGGTCCTGATCCTGATGAATGCCATGGTGTCTTTGCTGATGCAAATGGTTATGTTTACTGCTCCGGCGGATTCATGGGCACGTCAGACTTCGATCCGGGACCCGGTGTTGATGACCATTCATCAATGGGTGGACCTGATATTTTCGTGACAGCTTATGAATCAGACGGCAACTGGAGATGGGCAAAAACTTGGGGCGGAGAAATGATGGATATGTCGGGTATGGGAGGAATCTGTACCGACAGCATGGGCAGCGCTTATGTTTCAGGCATGTACATGGGCTCTGTGGATTTCGATCCCGGTTCCGGTGTGGATATGCTGATGCCTGTTGGCGGCATGGACTCATTCCTGACAAAATTCGATTCAGATGGAAATTACCAGTGGACCCAGTCATGGGGCGCGATAACCGATGATATGTGCTGGGGAATTTTCCCGGATATGAGTGACAACGTTTACGCTCATGGAGATCTTCAGCTCTCAGCTGATTTCGCTCCGAACGATAATGGCACTTGTGGTGAATACCAGCGTGAACTCACGTCGCAGGGATCAACGGATGTCTACCTGGTGAAATTCAATTCCGATGGCTGCTGGTAAGCCTTCCCTGCCCTGCAAAAAGATAAAATTGAGCCCGGCTTTGATGCCGGGCTTTTTTCTGTTTATTCGTTGTAGATCTTCTCGTCGATCAGGGTTTCCTGTACCAGCCGTCCCTTGGGGTCGAAACAGAAGTACTTGAAATGTTTCTTGTGCTCGATCTCAACCATCTTCTGCCCGGTACGGTTTTTCTCGACCGTGCAGATTACCCACTGCTCGAATTCCTTCATTTTCGATGGGTTATAGATGACATTCTGCTTTGAAATGATCTTTGATTTATCGTTCAGGATCAGGCAGATGTCGGCTTCGTAGTCGATCGCGGATGAGCCTCTCAGGTGGAATATATGAAGCCTTTTTGCCTTCAAACCTTCCCTGTCAGCCGCGACAACCGCGAAGATCGGTATTTCTGTCGATAATGCAAGGTCCTTGAGACCCTGTGTAATAAATGTGATCTTGTCATCCTCGGTTGTGGGTTCGGGAAATACCGGAACTTTCTGAAGGTAGTCGATGAACAAAACTACATTTCCGTAATTCGCCTTCGCTTCCAGAACCATACTTCGGATTGACTGGATGGTGGTCTTGATAGAGTTTCCCTTGTAGAAGTGCAGGTAGTCCTTATATTCATCGAGTTTCTGCAGGACCATTTTGCCCCTGTGGGAGTTCCTCAACAGGTCCGAGAAACCGATCTTGCCATCGCTGGCAAGTGTAATACCCTCGATAACGTCCCTCTCAGTCAAACCATGGTCAAATGGTGTTACTCCGACCGGATTTATGCTCTCGAGAGGGATCAGCCTCTTGAAAAGGTATGATGTGTCATGCTCGTAACAAATATAAAGGCAGTGCGCGGCCTTCTTGTGGGCAATGTTTCTAGCCATCTGCATCGCCATGATTGTTTTTCCGACACCCTGCGCTCCACCGATAAGAATCAGCTCTTTAGCTCCTGCGCCTGATATGGTTTTGTCGAGAACATCGAAACCTGTTTCATATGTCTGGAAACTGGATTTTAAACCCTTTTCGGTCTCGGCATGGATATTGTGCATTATTTCAGAAACAGACTGGGGCCTGTCCGATGATACGTCGCCTGACTTCGCAATTTCTTCCTGTACGAAATTAACGATCGATTTTGGGTCGCGACGGCCGTCCTTAACCATTCCAAGTGCAAGTTCCAGTGTGTGCCTGAATTGTTCCCTTGTATGGTAATCCCTGAGGGAATGGACAAGTGTCGGAAATTCCTCTGCGGTCAGCTCACTGCTCGTGGAGAGCTCCGACCAGTATTCATTCGCCCCGAAAGACTGCCACACTCCATTTTCTTCCATCCGACGCTGTATGGACGATGCGTCAATTTCATCGCCCGAGATCAGGCAATCGAATGCCGCCTGGATAACCGGCCTGTGCCGCGATGTATATGTGACCACTGGTGGTCCGAATTCCTTAAGCATCCTTGCCAGGTCGACACTCGGCTTCTTAAGGAAAACACCAAGAAGTTCTCTTTCAAGAGTCAGCTGGTCTACCCCGACAGGAAACGACTTTCCTTCCCAATCCGGCTTCTTGTCCGTCTCCATTGTTGTCTCTGCGTTCTCGATAAAATCAGTCATGTTATGACCTCCGTGCCCTTGCGCATGGCAATGGCCCTGTAACAGTAATATCAGGATGAAATATGGCCGACTTCGTTATCAAAATTAATGAGGCTTAAAGTAAATCCGTATTTTATTTTTTCTATATTCAGTGGCGGGTGATGTAAGCCGACTGTCTTGCCAGTGTTAATCCGTATATTCCGGCGGCTCCAGCCTTCTTAAGAACCTTCGCACATTCATTAATGGTCGCTCCGGTTGTCATAACATCGTCGATAATTACGCACGATTTTCCCTCAATCAGCGAGTCGTCAAAAATGCGCATCGATCCACTGATATTGGACATCCTGTGATTGGAGTCCAGTGACATTTGAGATGCGGTTTGAATAGTTTTAAATATGATTCGAGGCAATACAGGTTTATTAAAATACCTTCCAATTATTAAACTCATTTGCTCTGGCGGTGAAAAGCCCCTGCTTTTGATTGTTTCCGGGTGATGAGGTACCGGTATGAGGACATCCGTTTCCTCCCACCATTTCGGGGCATGGGACGCGATCCAGTCGACAAGGAGCGCAGACAGAAAATTCCCCGCATCTTCCGCCCCTCGATATTTCCATTGTGTAATAGCGCCGGAGAGAGGACCGGAGTAAATGTACGCCGATCGCGCCTGGCAGTAATCTGGCGATGCTTCACGACAATTCCTGCATTTCGTGTGAAAACGGTTCCCACTACTTTCGGGTTCGCCGCAGCGTAAACATACTGCGGTTTCACCGATCCTTTCCAGGGCGTTGACACACTCCATGCAAAGGATGGGGGCGTCGATTTTGTCGCATCCGGCGCATCTGGAAGGAAACAAGAGGCTCAGCGCTCCCCTGAATCCATCTTTCAGCAGGCTGATCGGTTCAAGCAACATTGATATCCGGTCCTCTCAAATTTGCACGACAATTATCGCCGTACATAATTAGTACGTATGAAACAGCCGAATACTGACAAAAATTTTGGGTTATTTGAGAAAAACTTCTACCGTGTCGCCCGCGGTAGCGTCGAGAATGGATGATGCATCCCAGTTGGGCACCGCGATCTCCAGGAGGCCGAAGGAGTTGATTATGGCAATCGGATCTCCCGGTTCATGCCCATCGCCGTAGGTTTTCGATATCCCTGAAATCTGGGCATCCCTGATTATAAATATCATGTCAAGGCCGGGAGCGAGCATCGAGTGTGTAATATTCGTCCAGAGATTCCCAAACCTGTCTACATTTATTACCCTGCCGGTAATCCGCTCGGATGTCACCACTGGTTCGACAAGTTTCATTTCTACAGGTGATTCTATCTTAGAGCCAAATTCATCCATCCGGACTCCGTTCCTGAGGTGGGCTGCCACAGGTGAGAAAATATCCCTGCCATGGAAAGTATTGCTTACATCGGCAAGCATATATTTCTTGTTTTCCAGGCTGACCGCTTTCCATTCTTTGGATGTTTTGAATATTGAAAAAAACAGGCCATTATCAGGTCCGACATAATAAATTCCGTCAGCGTTAAGCAGCATACCCTTCCTGTCTGTTCCTACACCCGGGTCTACAACTCCTACAATGATGGACTCCTCGGGAAAGTAACCGAGCGAGCTTTTGATGTAGAATCCTCCAATCTCGATATTCTGGGGAGGGACATCATGAGTCAGATCGATCACCCTTGCACCGGGGGAAATTCCCTCGATGACGCATTTCATCTGTCCCATGAACGGATCTGACAACCCAAAATCTGTTATCAGAACTATTGGTCCTTTAAGCATATTTACCACTATCCAGTATCTCAATCATTGATTTTTATTCTGCCTGTCCAGGAAGTACGTGCCTTCAGCTTCACATTTAATTATTTTCTCACCTGTCTCGCCAACCGCATAAATACTTCCGCTGACGTCTCCGGTCCGGCTTCCGATCCTGCCGACTGTTCCTTCCAGGTAAACAAGTTCCCCGACCCTTACCGCTTCCCGGTAGGTTACATTTATCCTGGTTGTTATTCCCAGGAAATCCAGGGTAAACAGCGAATGAGCCATTACATCGTCGAGCACCGACGCCAGTATTCCCCCATGAACAACATCGTCCCACCCGACATGCTCCGGCTTGAATGTAACCGACGATGAAGCAGATCTGGTATCCCTGTCATAGTAAAAATGCAGGTGAAGTCCGATCGGGTTATTACCCCCGCAGACAAAACACGAATCGTTCTCAAAGGAAACCAGGTTACCTTTCCGGACAATTTCTGAACCATCGTGCATTCGCCAATTTTACCACAGCCCCTGTTAACAGTGCATTTAGCCTGAAAAAGAAACACCCCCCGTTTGAAGGGAGGGCATTTCAGAGGGTCATTCTATCCGCGTTTTCTAATAGGTTAGATACTGGCGGAAATACTTTCATAGAAAATTGGAGTTATTTCATGGAAATTTTCACTTCCAGGGCATTTTTAAATTCTAATAAATGGCGATTAAGTTTTAGAGGATTTTTAGAATAAAACAGGTGAGAGACCGCATCGGGGGAATCTCCGCAACCAAATCCGGGAATGGACGGTTCTGCTATTTGTCCGAGCATATCCGCTATCCTGCTTTCAATTTTTGTCTCGCTGATCATGTACCACAGGCGGTTAACCGGATGAGTGTCTGTAAAATAGTCGATATGCCAGTACAGATTGACTTTGTCGGATAAATGCCTTGATAAACGCCCCCTCAATCCACCCATTGCGGAACCTGCATAATAATAGTATCCCTCCTCCAGATAAAACTTTCCGAGTTTTCCAACCTTGAGACGCGAACCATTCAACAGGTAGAATTCAAGCACATAGCCACCCTTCATGGACTTCTCCATTCTCTGTAGTTCTTCGGGAATTATGCTGTTTTTGCCCATGATCGAAATTTTAACCTGCATTCAGGGACAATATTAAAACAAATCGCGCATTCGCGTGTATAATCGTAGCCTGAAGTGAACCGAAATGGACAATTTAATAGAAAAACTGGAAAAAATCGAAACCAGATTTATGGAAGTCGAGAAGGAGCTTGCCAGTCCTGAGCTGATGTCTGACCATAACCGCCTGCGCGACCTGGGTGTTGAGCATAAAGAGTTATCGGGAATCGTAGAGCTTGTCAGGAGCTTACGGGACACCGAGCAGGAAATAATCGACCTTGCGGAAATGACAAAGGGTGGCGACGGGGTCGATGAAGAATTAAGGGAGTTGGCGGAAGAGGAACTAACCGCCAAAAAAGAAGAACTCGATGCGATCAGGGAAAATATCCGCAGGGCGCTGGTTCCTAAAGACCATCGCGACGAGAAAGACGTAATCATTGAGATCCGGGCTGGAACAGGGGGCGACGAGGCAGCGATCTTCGCTGGAGACCTTTTCAGGATGTATTCACGTTACGCCGAAACTCGCGGCTGGAAAATATCAATTATCTCTTCGACCGATCTGCAGGGCATCAACGGATTCAAGGAAATTATCTGCGAAGTTAAGGGAAGAGGCGCTTATTCACGGCTGAAGTTTGAAGGCGGAACTCACCGCGTACAGCGTGTGCCGGTGACGGAGTCGGGAGGGCGGATTCATACATCGGCCGCGACAGTTGCAGTTCTCGTTGAGCCAGATCAGGTCGAGGTACAGATAGATGAAAATGACATCCGCATAGACACATTCAGGGCTTCATCCGCGGGCGGACAGCATGTCAATAAGACCGACTCGGCTATCCGTATCACACATTTTCCGACCGGATTGATTGTCTCCTGCCAGGACCAGAGATCGCAGCATCAGAACAAGGAAAAAGCGATGCTGCTCCTGCGCGCTTACCTTCTCGAACGCGAGGAAGCGCAGCGGAATGAACAGATGCGTGACGAACGTCGCAGCCAGGTGACCACTGGAGATCGCTCGGCGAAAATTCGTACATATAACTGGCCACAGAACCGTGTAACCGACCATAGAATTCATATGGATCAGTCGCTTCAGAAATTTATTGAAGGCGATCTCGATCCGTTGATCGACCAGCTGAACATGGCGCGCGAAGCCGAGTTGCTGGCGGAAGTGAATTAGAGAAATCAACCTTATGAATGCCCCGGACACCGGCTCAATTCTGGACTATGTTGAGGATAAACTATCCGGAGCGGGAATTGAAAATTCCCGCATGGAGGCTGGCTGGATTATCGAAGAAATTCTTGGATGCAGCCTGACACAGATCATCGCCTGGACACATCCTGCTCCAACCGGTAGCCAGATGGCAAGGATCGATGAATTCATCTCGAAACGCAGCGCCGGCCAGCCGATTCAGCATATTCTCGGGTACACATATTTCTACGGCAGGAAATTTCTGGTTAAGCCGGGAATACTCGTTCCACGTCCGGAAACTGAGATCCTCGCGTCGCGGGCACTTGAATACCTGAGGTCCATAGAAGAATCCGCTCCCCGAATTCTCGATTTATACACCGGCAGTGGAAATATTTTACTTACAGCCTTGATAGAATGTCCGCAGGCAACAGGAGTCGGTGTGGATATCGATCCTGCCGCGATTTCATGCGCTGAAGAAAATTCAAGCCGATTTGACTTGCAGTCATCAACATTTATGCTTACGGACATCCGGAAATATCTGGCGGGAACGACGGAGCGATTCAATCTTATCACTGCAAATCCTCCGTATGTTTCCACCGCGGATATCCCTGGTTTAATGCCTGAAGTCAAGGACCATGAAAATCACTTGTCGCTCGATGGCGGAACCGATGGAATGGACCAGTACAGGTTCCTTGAAGCCAATACACACAGGAACCTGAAAGAAAATGGTGCCCTCATCTTTGAGTTAGATCCATCCTTGTCCCCGGACCTGCGAGCGCTTTTCTCCAACTGGAGTACCTCCCAGGTTTATTCGGATTACTCGGGCAGTGATAGAATAATGCTGGTAAAACCATAAAGGCGGCGGATAAAGCTGATGGAAAGCAGAGAATTCACTGAAAGAATGCTTATTGAGGTAGCGAAAGACCAGCGAAAAAAATCACACGCACCTTATTCGAAATTCACCGTAGGAGCTGCCTGCAAGGGAGGGAGCGGCGTCACCTATTTCGGCTGCAATGTGGAAAATGCAAGCTATCCTGTCGGGATATGCGCTGAGAGGGCTGCGGTCGCAAGTGCGATTTCGCATGGTGAAGATAAGATTACAATGATAGCAATTTCAGGTGGAGATGCCGGCGCCGATTCCAACCCGGACTTGCGTCCATGCGGCATGTGCCTTCAGTTTTTATCTGAATTTATGGAGGAAGAGAGTATAATTCTGATAGAGGGCGGAACAGACAGATATACGGAATTCAAGCTTGTGGATCTTCTGCCAGGAGCGTTCAGGCTCCCGCCGGCAAACCGGGACTGAGACATGGAAACTGAGGTTCTGTTCGAAAGAAAGCTTCCCGATGAGGAACTGATCGAGAGATCGGCTGAAATTTTGAACGCCGGTGGAGTTATCGTAATTCCCACCGACACGATTCCCGGCATTGGATGCCGTGTCGATATTCCCGCAGCCCTGGATAAGGTATTTGAATTAAAAAGCCGTCCAGTAGACCTTCCCCTGCCCGTGATGCTTTCAGACGGATCCGATTTAAAAAATTACGCAGCGGATCCTTCCCCGGTGTGCGAAAAACTTGTCAGCAGGTACTGGCCCGGCCCCCTTACAATAGTGCTCAAATCCAATGGCGTTATTGACAGGAAGGTTGGTGGTGGATCGGACACTATCGGATTTCGTGTCCCCGCGTTTTCCATGGTTACCGGGCTGGTCAAAAAGCTGGGCTGCCCGATGGCGTTGACCAGTGCCAACCCGCATAATACAAAACCAACCGGACTTCATTCATTCCTGCTC
>Ga0214471_10002894_pt1 | contig 13355 bp, 18 predicted proteins | sample RVTome_5_FD_207665 | JGI IMG/M metagenome (GOLD analysis project Ga0214471, IMG submission 207665) | Soil microbial communities from uranium-contaminated site in the Upper Colorado River Basin, Wyoming, United States - RVT142D155 | ecosystem: Environmental > Terrestrial > Soil > Contaminated >...
GCGGCCGTAAGCGGGCAAGTCAGCGCGACGAAGTCGGCTTCCGGCAGCACGCCAAGCAGCCCCTCCTCCCCAATCACCCGGTCGGCCGCGCCCGCGCCCCTGGACACGTCGCGACGGGTAGCGATGACTTTCATGTCGAAGGCCTTGGCGAGCTGCGCCAGGCGGGAGCCGATGCGCCCCAGGCCCACGATCACCAGGGTCTTGCCGCCCAGCTCGTCCTCGCGCCGCGCGATCTCGCCGATCATGCCGCGCCACTTCTTCGCCAACTGGTTGTCGCGCGCCTCGGGCAGCTTGCGCGCCAGCGCGAGGATCAGCGCGATCGCGTGCTCGGCGACCGCGCGTTCGTTGGCGCCCTGCGCGCTGGCGACGCGGATGCCGGCGCCGCCGAGGGCCTCGCGCGAATACTGGTCGGTGCCGGCGCTGATCGACTGGATGAAGGCAAGCCGCGGCGCCCGGGGAATGAGGTCGTTGCGCCACAAGCCCGAGCACAGCAGCACATGCGCTTGCGCGATGCGCGCCTGCAGCTCGTCCGGGCTGCGCACCTCGAACCAGTCGAGCCCGGCGTTGCGCAGCGCAAAGCGCTCGCCCAGGCGGTAGGCGACGTGCGCGAAGCAGATCGTGAGTTTGTCCCGGGCGGGAATGAAGCGCATGGGTTGCTCGTGCTCGCGGCGCTACTTGATGAAGCCGAAAGCCCGCGGCAGATAGAGCGAGATTTCCGGCAGGAACGCGACGCCGATCAGCACCACGATGATGGCGGCGATGAACGGGGCGAGCGGCCGCAGCAGCTTCTCCATGGGCAGGCCGCTGATCGACATGCCCACGAACAGGCACAGGCCGACCGGAGGCGTCACGTGGCCGAGCGCGGAGGCGATCACGCACACCATGCCGAAATGGATCGGATGGATGCCGACCGCCACGGCCCCGGGAAGCAGCACCGGCACCGTGACCAGGATGATCTCCGAGGGCGTGAGGAAGGTGCCGAGCAGAACGTACAGCACGATGACCAGCATCAGGAACATCCACCACGTCGGCGCCACCTGCCCGATCGCCTCGGCGACCTGGATCGGAAACTTGGAGTAGGTGAGGACCCAGCCGAACGAGCCCACCATGCCGATGATGAGGCCGATGACGCCCGAAAGCCGCGCCGAGTCGGCGAAGATCTTCGGCAGCTCGCGCAGGGCGGGTTCCTTGTAGAAAAGCGGCGGCACGACGAGCGCGTAGACCACCGCCACGGCGGCCGCCTCGGTCGGCGTGAAGATGCCGAAGACGATGCCGCCCATGATGATGATCGGGATCATGAGCGCCGGCAGCGCGCCGCGCAGCACGATCGCGAACTCGGCGAGCGTCGGCGGCTTCTCCTTCGGATAGTTGCGCTTGCGCGCGATGACGAAGATCGGGACGGCCATGCCGATGCCGATCAGCAGCCCGGGCAGATAGCCGGCCGCGAAGATCGCCGCGACCGACTCGTCCGCCATCCACGCGTAGATCACCGCGATGATCGAGGGCGGGACGATCGGCGCCATGATCGCGGTGCTGATGGTGAGCGCCGTGGCGAAATCCCGGTCGTAGCCCTTGCGCTCCATCTGCGGAATCAGGAACGTGCCGAGCGCCGAAACGTCGGCCACCGCCGAGCCCGAAATCCCCCCGAACAGCATGCTGTCCACCACGTTCACGTACGCAAGCCCGCCGCGGAACCTGCCCACCAGCGCCGTGGCCAGATCGATGATGGCGCGGGCCACGCCGCCGCGCGCCGCGAGGTTGCCCGCGAGGATGAAAAGCGGGGCGGAGAGCAGCAGAAAGGAGTCCGAGAGCAGCCCGACGAAGCGGGTCGGGATGATGATCGGGTGCAGCGCCGGATAGACCAGCGCGGCGCCCAGGGCGCCGACCCCGAGCGCGATGCTGATCGGCATGCCGAGCAGCAGGAAAACGACGAACACGATCAGCAGCGTTTCAGCCACAGCGAGCGAGCGGCCAGAGCCAGGTTGCGCAGCATGGGCAGCATCATCAGCGCCGCGCCGAACGGCACGGCCGCGTAGACGTAGCCCAGCGGCAGTCCCAGCCCCGCGCTCGTCTGCAGCTGCGCATTCGGCACCAGCACGAAAGCGAGCTTGATGAGGACCACGAACAAGGTGATCCCGGCCGCGTTCACCAGGAGGATCGTCGCATCGCGCGCCCGGGGAGGCAGCCGGTCGCGAAAGTAAAGCAGCGCCGTATGCTCGCCGCGGTGCATCGCGGCCGCCGCACCGAGCATCACCAGCCAGACGAACAGGTAGCGCGGGACTTCTTCCAGGCCGTCGATCGCGGACCAGCCGAAGAAACGCAGCACGACCTGGATGAAGACCGCGGCGGCCATGAGCGCGAGGATCAGCCCCGCGACATGGCCGAGCGCATCATAGAACTGCGCCCAGCGCCCCCCGGCGGGCGCCCCCTCGGCCCGCGCTTCGCCTCCCGGCGACCCCATCGGACTACTTGATGCTCAGGATGTAGTCCACCATCTTGCGCGCGTCCTTGCCGGCCGGCGTGGCGTAGAACTCGTTGTACACGCCGATGGTCGCCTGACGGAACGGCGTGGCATCCGGCTTGGTGATGGTCGCGCCTTTCTCGCGCACCAGGTTCTGGATCGACTTGTCCTCGTCCAGGATGAACTGGCGATTGAACTGCCGCGCGTCGTTCCAGGCGTCGGCCACGACCTTGCGGCCCGCTGCATCGAGCTTCTGGTAGGAGGCGTACGACATGATCAGCGCCACGCACTGGTGGGTATGGCGGACATCGGCCACGTTCTTCACCACGTCGTAGAACTTGTTGTGATAGTAGGTGTTGATGCCGCCCTCGGCGAAGTCGATGACCCTGGTCTGCAGCGAAGTCGCCACCTCGGGAAACGCGATCGGGGTCGAGATCATGCCGAGCGCCTTGAAGGTCGCGACCAGGATCTTGTCCTCCTGGACCCGGATCTTCTTGCCCCTGATGTCGGCCAGCCCGTTGATCGGGAAATGGCCGTAAATGCCCCGGTAGCCCGCGGCGATGAACCCCACGAGCTTCAAGCCGCGCGCCTCGAGGACCTTCGCGTAGTAATCGCCGAGCGTGTCGCTGCCGTCGAGCGCCTTGAACACGTGGTCGTAGTCGCGAAAGATGTACGGCAGCTGGAATACGGACATCTCCGGGACGAGCGTGGAGAGCGGCGCCGTCGTGATCGGCCCGAAATCGACCGAGCCGAGCTGGATCTGCTGCGCGACGTCGCGTTCGCCGCCGAGCGAGCCCGAATGATGGTGCACCACCTTCATCTTGCCGCCGGACAGCTCCGCGATCCGGTCGGCGAACCGTTGTGCCGTCTGGGAAGTCCCGTGCTTGGGCGGGTTGACGTTGCCCATGGACAATTCCTGGGCCTGCGCTACTCCGGCGAAGGGCAAACTGGCCGCGACCGCGAGCAATGCGCTCGCGGCGAGGCGGGGCAATGAAGTCATGGTTTCCTCTCTCGTTGGGTGATGGGCCGATCCCGCCCCGGGCGGGAAGAAACTCTAGCAGATAGGCGAACCGATCCGGCTTATTTCAGCATCAGAGCAGCTTCTGGCGGAGAGGGCGGGCGGATCCTAGTCAAGGCGCGGCAGATACGCGCGCCGAAGGTACCGCTGCCGCCGAGAACCACTGCCCGCATCGAGACCGTAGTTTCTCATCGTTCGAGTTGGGCGGCTCACCACCAGCTCCAGTTCGCCCGGTGCAGATGCCGCGCTTGCGTGACCGGGTCGTAGTCCGGGTCGGCGAGCCAGCGGCGCAGCTCGCGATCGTTACGGGTCCGCAGCCGGTGGTCGAATTCCCTGCGGTACCAGCGCGGGGCCGGGCTGCGCGCGGAGAAGTAGGCGTCGGAGTGAAAGCGCGCGATGCCACGACGGCCTTCGGACGAGTTGCGCTCGATGAGCTTCCGACTCCACAGCGGACCCGGCGCATCGAAGTCGAGCAGCGCCGACCGGTAGTCGTAGCGGTGCCGGCGGCGGCGGAAAGTGCGAGACATGACGAGCCTCCTTGTCGGGATAGCTACGTCATGGAGCGCTCCTTTCCTCGCTGTGAATTCATTGGGCTACTTCAAAAGACCGTACTTCGCCATGCCGCCTCCCTAGAAGCTCAATTCAAAGTCGACGCCGTCGGCGAGCACGACCGGCCTCACCGGCGCCCTGCCCCCTTTGCCCTCGACCGGCGCGGCCTGTAGCTCGACCAATCCATATCGCTCCAGCATGTGCAAGGTTCGAGTCAGGTTGCTCGCCGCGCGGCCGGTAATTCGCTCCAGTTCGGAGATCGACTCGGGATTGCGTTCCCGGATCGCCTGCAGCAGGGCCTGGTTGTCCTCCGACAGCACGCTGGCGAGCGACTTGAGCGACGTGAACCAGATCTTGGGCTCCCCCGGCGACGGCTTGTAAGTCCCGCGCGCGATTGCGATCGTTCGCGCCTTGATATCCCGGTAGGGCATGATTCCCACCTTGATCGACTTTCTTGCCATCGCATCACTCCTCGCGCAGCGTCAACATCCGGTCCACTGCAATCCAGAAGTCCTCCAAGAGCGCGGCTGCCCCACGAACCTGCCGCCCGGCCGCTCGACCGAATGGGCATTGTCGAACCCCAGCAGGCGGCGCCCGGTCCTGTCGTGCAAGGTCAGCGAGTAGGCAAGTCCGTGCGGCCGGGACCCCGTCGGACTCACCTGCCTCACCGAAAACCTCGCCACATGGCCCTCTTCGTCGAGGACCACGGTCTGCCCATCCAGGTCCAGCAGCGCTTCGCGCGCGCGATCGGCTCTCGGCATTCGAGTATATCACCTACTGATAAGTTCCCTGCGGATCCCTTCCAGCAACCAACGCGCGAGCCGCGATTCGGATGACGCCGGCCTTGGCCCGCCTCCCTTCTCACCGTCTCTTCCCGCACGCCATCACGATTCGCCCGCGGTTCTCCGCAATCCGCCCCGGGTTCGCCAGATCGTCCCGGCATGCTCTCCCCCACCAACCGAGGGGAATGCCATGAACTTCGCCGCCGCCGCCAAGCCTGCCGTCATCGCGCTGCTCGCGCTCGTGCTGTTCGTGCCGGTCGGGATGATCCAGGGCCTGATCGCCGAGCGCCAGGCGCGCCGCGACGAAGCGGTCGCGGGCATCGCGCAGGGCTGGGGCAGGCGCCAGACGCTCGCCGGGCCCTATCTCGCCGTGCCTTACGAGCGCACGCGGATCGAGGTGGTGCAGGAAACGGTCGACGGCAAGCCGCGCGAGCGGCGCACCGAGCGCACCGAGTCGCTCCTCCTGCGGCTGCCGGCGGATTCCGTAGAGTGGCGCATGGGCGCCGAGGTGAGCGAGAAGGCGCGCGGCATCTACAAGGCGCGGCTCTACAGCGCGAGCGCCGAGGCGCGCGGGCGCTTCAGCGTGCCGGCGAATTTCGGGTTGAATGAATCTTCGGGCCGCATCAAGCGGGGCACGCCGCGGCTCGTGGTGGGGGTGTCGGATCCGGCCGGCATCCGCAGCGTGTCGCCGCTCCTGGTTGGAGAAGCCGAGCTCGCCCTCGAGGCGGGGTCAGGAGATCCGGCTGCCTTGGCGGGTGGCGTGCACGTCGCGCTGCCGGGGCTGCGCGCGGGTGCGGCGCAGACCTTCGAGTTCGGGTTTTCCCTTGAAGTCGCCGGCTCGGAAGCGTTCGCCATCGCGCCGCTCGGGAGCAACACGGCCGTGACCATGCGCTCCGACTGGCCGCATCCTTCCTTCGCCGGGCGCTTCCTGCCGCTGCGGCACGAGATCGGCGCGCAGGGGTTTTCGGCCGAGTGGAAAGTCTCGCAGTACGCCGCGCCGGGCGCCTCGAACCGGCAGGAGCTCGCCGTCTCCTTCATCGAGCCTGCGGGCCTCTACCAGCAGCTCGAGCGCGCTTCCAAGTACGGCTTTCTCTTCATCGGCCTCACCTTCGCCGCGTTCCTGCTCTTCGAGCTGCTGCGCCGCCTCGCTATCCACCCGATCCAGTACGCCCTTGTTGGTTTGGCGCTGGCGATGTTCTTCCTGCTCCTCACCGCGCTCTCCGAGCACATCGACTTCGCTTTGGCCTACGCCATCGCCACCCTCGCCTGCGTAGGGCTCATTTCGGGGTACCTGGTGCGGGTGCTGCGCAGCGCCTTGCTGGGCCTCGCCTTCGGCGGCGCCCTCGCCGCGCTCTACGCGATGCTCTACGCGCTCCTCAAGGCCGAGGATTACTCGCTGCTCGGCGGGTCGCTTCTTCTCTTCGGTCTGCTGGCCGTGGTGATGATCGCTACGCGGCGCGTCGACTGGTACGGATTGAACGGCGCGCGGGCCGCGCGCGCCGCGGCAGCCTAGCCCACGCGTCGAGGAATCGCGGACACATTTCCTTCCTCAGCCGGGCGGCGGCTGCCTATCGAGCACCGCGGCCACCGCCTTGCAGGCCTCGATAAGATCCGCGACCAGCCGCTCGTCGACGTTCAGGTCGCCCTCGTATTCGCCCAGATTGCGGATTTCGTGACACTTCGCGAGCACGCGCCAGACTTCCGGCCCGAGACCGAGCGTGTGCGGCAGCACCTGAAACACGATGTAGCGGTTGGCGGGCCGGAATCCGTGCCGGCGCAGCGCGGCCAGGCAAAGGGAATGCGCGGCGTTGTAGCCGAGATCGAAGCGGCTCTCCAGCGCGTTTTCCTTTCGCGCCGCGTCCTTGAGCCTGGTCAGGCCGGAGCGCTTCAGCCCCTCGAATTCCTTCCTGTCCGGCGCTTCCTTGCGCAGGGGCTTGTCCGGCCCGGAGAGGTTCTCAAGCGGCGAGGTCATCTTCCCCGCCGATCAGCCAGACCTTCGGTTGTGCCATCACCCGGGTGGCGAAGGCGTTGCCCTGCTTCATGCGCTTCGCGAGCTCCCGCCGCGAATACACGGTGGGATTCACTTTCCGCCCCAGGTGCGCGCTCGCCCGCTCAAGGGCGGCGAAGAGATCGGGATAGCCGAGACTGTCGCTCACCACCATCAGGTCGATATCGCTCGCCGCGGTGTCGCTGCGCTTGGCCACCGAGCCGTACACGAACGCCGCCGCGATGCGCTTCGCAAGCGGGGCCAGCGCCTCGCGCAGCGGCTCGGCCAGGCCCACCGTTTTACGCGCGATGGCGCACAGCTCGGCAAAGATCGGCGACTTGGGGTTGGCCTGGTAGTGCTTCTGCGTCCCTACGCGCGTGACCATGACCAGGCCGCTCTCGGCCAGCCGCGCCAGCTCGCGCTGCACCGCGCCGGAGCCGCCGCCGGCGAGCCTGATCAGCTCGGTGGCGAAGAAACTGCGCTCCGGCTGGCCGAACAGATAGGCCAGCACCCGCTGCTGGATCGTCGAAAACAGCGCGTCGGCCAGGCTGGTGGGCTTCTGGAGCCTGGGAACCCGGGGTTTCGCTTTCGTACCCATATTGGGCATGTTAATGCCCATTCTGGGCATGTACAAGTCCGCGCCCTACGGCAAATCCATCCCGCGCTGCCGCGCCTTTACTCGCCTGCCGTAGGCGGGCAGCGTGGTGAGGCGCGGATCGTCCACGGCGCCGCCGACGGTGAAGTGGTAAAGCGACTGGAGCTCAAGGCTCCGCAAGCCGAACACCTGGTGCACCGGGTCGTCGAAGAAGCAGCCGATGCCGGTCGCGCGCACGCCGGCCGCTTCCGCCTCGAGATACAGCACCTGGCCGATCGCCCCGGCCTCCCAGAACAGGCGCCGGTAGAACGACGGCCCATGCGCGACCAGGCTCGCCCGATACTCGGCGATCATGCCGAGCGAGAACGCGCCGTCGCCTGCGATGTCCTGGCCGCAGCTCAGCTGCGCTGCCGCCGGTCTCGCATCGCCGCGCTCCAGCAGGTAGAGCGGCAGATCCGCGGGACAGCCCGGCGGCGCTTCCCAGGCGAATCGTGCGTGCATGCTCCGCCTGAGCATCTGCACCTTGCCGGCATCGCGCGCCATCGCGTACAGGCCCGGGTCGATGCCGTCCACGCGATGCACGAACAGGCCGAAGTGGATCGCCGGCGCCCACGGGATTGCGTCCCAGGGCACCGGCATCGCTCGAGAGAGCATGCGATAGAACCGCTCGGCCGGAATCGAAGTCCTGCCGTCGCAGGCGAGGAGGCTGCGCCGCCGGCGGATGATCTGCCCCGCAGAAGGCCCGCCGGATGAACTCATGCTTTTCGCGACGCGGCCGCGACCCGATCGATCGCCTCCCAGGGCACCGGATCGTCGCGGCTGAGGCGGTTCGCTTTCCCGTACCAGCGCTGTGTTTTCAGCTCGTTTACGGCCTCAGCATCAAGACTTGAAGGTCTTGCCGCGACTTCTCCCGGCCATACCGCCATCACCAGCTCCGCGCTTTCCCGCTCGGCGCCGTAGAAGTCCGCGCTGCGGTCCAGACCGAGCAGCGCGTCGATCGTCTCGTCCGCCACAGCGTCCAGCACCAGCGCCGACCAGCCGAGCGTCGCCGCCGCAATGCGCAGCGCGCCGATCGCGTGGCCCACGTCGTGCTGGCAGTAGCGGAAGGCGCGCTCGCCGTACTTCCAGGCCTCGCGCCAGTAGACGGACGACAAGCCCACGAGCAACGCCTGGGACGGAAAGCCGCGCATCAGCCGCCCGAACAGCTCCGGCGGGCAATCGGCGCGCCGCTCCAGGCCGTGCTCGCGGGGCGCGTAATGGAACAGCCCCGGCGAGGAGCCAAGCCCGGCAATCCCGCCGATCAGCACATAGCCCTCGGTGGGATGCAGATTGCCGCTCGACGGATTCGCGCGCAGCGCCCAGCGCGTGCCGCCGGCCTGCTTCCACGCCGAGAGCGCGAGCGCGTATTCGAGCAGGCGCGAAAGCGTCCGCAGGCCGAGCGGCGCGCTCGGCACGGCGCCGCGGACATACAGGCTCTCGTAGGCGGGCGAGACCGGCTCCGCTTCGGGTCCGAGAATCGGCAAGCGCGTGAGCGCCGCGCCCGCGTAGCGCCGGAACGGATCGGGCTGGTTCGCCCAGTCGAGCTCGCCGGGCCCGGCGGCATAGCGGTTGAAGTGATGCTTGGTGCGCTCGTGGTAGCGCATCACGGCTTCGAGCTGAGAGGCGTCCGGCACGCGCTACCTCGATCCTGATTCGCGGCTAGGCGGCCACCCGAGCCGGCGTCTCCTTCGGCCTACGCCGCAAGCTTCATCTCCGCGGTCACGATGTCCCAGGGCACGCCGACCCGCTGATCGGCCCCCCGCTCGGCCAGGCCGATCTCGATCAGACGAGAGACGTCGGTATGCACGTTCTTGTAGTCCCGGCCCAGCCGGCGCGCGAGCTCGTTGATCGACAGCGGGCCGTGCCGCTTCTGGTCCTCGAGTAGCGCCCAGCGCGCCGGCGTGAGGTTCCTGAGCAGGAGCGGAAGGCTCTCGAACGTCAGGCGCACCTCGGCCGCGCGCGCCCCGGTCTTCGCGGCGCGCTCCCAGGAACGTTCGAACCGGTCCAGCGCCTGCGAGAGGCTACCGACCTCGATCTGGATCTTCCGCTTCATCCTTGCCGCCGAGATTGAAGGGTTGCGCTTCCAAATTCACAGCGCGACTTCGAGCGGCGTGTCGCGCAGCGCGCTTACCCGCATCACCGAAAACCCGAGTACATTGCCTTGTTCGTCAACCTTCTCCATCACGTGCGGATTCGCCGTCTCGCGGAAGTAACCGGGACGCTGCTCGAACATGACTTCGAGGAAGTCGCCTTCCTTGTCGTACCAAATCTTCAGTTTTTTCTCGGCCATAGTTGTCTGCCTCCCGCCGGCTTGTTCATCAGGTACGCCGTCAGGACGAAGGCGTCATTCTGCTCCAGCTTCACGGCGACGCATAGATGCTTGTCGCCGACGCGGGTCCCTACGTGGAAGCGGTAGTAAAGGCGAGCCTGTGGATCGCTCAGTGATTCAAGCACCGTTTCCGGATTTCGGAGGGTCTGGGTTATCCAGTCTTCCATGCCCCTCATTTCCGGATGCTCGAGGATGTGCGCCAGCCGTTCGTCCGTCAGCCGGATCCGCTTGCCTTCGTAGTCTGTCAGGAACCGCATGCCGCTCCCCGGCATGCTTAACGCACCGGGCCGCCGTTGGATGACGGACCCAGGGTGCGACTAAGCGGCTTCCAACGCCGCACCTGCACCCGCGAGGTAGTCCTCGTAGCTGCCGCGGAAGTCGATCACCTCGCCGCCGGGCTTGAGCTCGAGGATGCGCGTGGCGAGCGAGGACACGAACTCGCGGTCGTGCGAGACGAAGACGAGCGTCCCCGGGTACCTGTCGAGCGCGCCGTTCAGGGACTCGATCGATTCCATGTCGAGGTGGTTGGTCGGCTCGTCGAGCAGCATTACGTTCGGCATGTCGAGGATGAGCTTCCCGATGATCATGCGCTGTCCCTCGCCACCCGAAATGACCTTGAGGAATTTCTTCTGGTCGTCGCCCGAGAAGAGGAGCTGCCCGAGGGTCGCGCGCACGATCTGCTCGTCCTGCTCGCGGTCCTTGCGGCGCCAGCGGCCCATCCAGTCGGCGAGCGTCTCGTCGCTCTTGAATTCATCCGCCGGATCCTGGGGCCAGTAGCCGGGACGCGCCTTCTCGGCCCATTTCACGCTGCCGGCGTCCGGTTTCAGGTCCCCCGCGAGACAGCGCAGTAGCGTCGTCTTGCCCACGCCGTTGGGACCGATGATCGCCACCTTCTCGCCCGCCTCGATCGTGAGATTCAGCCTTTCGAAGAGATTCTTTCCCCGCTCGTAACCCTTCGCCAGCCCCTTCGCCTCCAGGGCGAGGCGGTGCAGCTTCTCCTTCGGGTCTACGAGGAAGCGGATGAACGGGTACTGGCGGCTCGAGGGCTTCACGTCCTCGACCTTCAGCTTCTCGATCTGCTTCATGCGCGAGGTCGCCTGGCGCGCCTTCGCCTTGTGGGCGCGGAAGCGCCGCACGAAGTCTTCCAGGTCGGCGATGCGGTCCTTGGCTTTGGCGTTGTCCTTCTCCAGCTGCTGCTTCGCCAGGGTGGAGGCTTCCATGTAGTCGTCGTAGTTGCCGGCGTAGACGCGGATGCCGCCGTAGTCGACGTCCGCCATGTGCGTGCACACGCTGGATAGGAAATGCCGGTCGTGCGAGATGATGACCATGGTGCTCGTGCGGCGGTTCAGCACGTCTTCCAGCCAGCGGATGCTGTTGATGTCCAGGTTGTTGGTCGGCTCGTCGAGCAGCAGGATGTCCGGGTCGCCGAAGAGGGCTTGGGCCAACAGGACCCTTAGTTTCCAGCCCGGCGCCACCGCGCTCATCGGCCCCTGGTGCTGCGCCGTAGGCACCCCGAGGCCGAGCAGCAGCTCGCCCGCTCGCGCCTCGGCCGTGTAGCCGCCGTATTCCGCGTACTTCGCCTCCAGGTCGGCGGCGCGCAGGAACTCCTCCTCCCCCGCGTCCGCATTGGCGTAGATCGCGTCGCGCTCGCGCATCGCGTTCCACATCTCGGCGTGGCCCATCATCACCACGTCGAGCACGCGCTCCGCCTCAAAGGCGAACTGGTCCTGGCGCAGCCTTCCCACCCGCTCGTTGGCGTCGATCGCGATGCTGCCTGCGCTGGGCTCCAGCTCGCCGCCCAGGATCTTCATGAACGTGGATTTCCCGCAGCCGTTGGCGCCGATCAGGCCGTAGCGGTTGCCGCCGCCGAACTTCACGGAGACGTTGGAGAACAGGGGCTTGGCCCCGAATTGCATGGCGATGCCGGAGGCGACGATCACTTGAGCGGTTCCAGAAAAACAAAAGCTGGCCGCGGCCAGCTTCTATTGGGTCTAACTGCGAGGCCGCATTGTAGCAGCCTCGCCTTCAGGGGGCTCTACAGCGGCTTGACGTTGGCCGCGGCCGGACCCTTCTGCCCCTGCGTCACGTCGAAAGAGACCTTCTGGCCCTCTTTCAGCGATTTGAAGCCCGCACCCTGGATCGAGCTGTGATGGGCGAACAGATCCTTGCCGCCGTCATCCGGCGTGATGAATCCGAAGCCCTTCGCGTCGTTGAACCACTTCACGGTACCTGTAGTCATGTCGTTTCCATTCCTGAAATTGCAACTTTCCGCGAGGCTGTCCGAGCCTCGCTGCGGGCACGATGATCAAGGGAGGGAATCGACTGCCACTGGAGACCGCTGCTTGAGATCTTGCGGCCGCCAATGTAGCACGGTACTGGTGGGAGGTGGACGGTAGGCGCAAGGCGTCGGAAAGGGGCATGGCTCTCAGCGCGCAATCGATCTGTACAGAAACGGCAGGCTGACGTCCATCCTTGCGCACGTGCGGATCGCCGAGCGGGTTGCCCTTGAGGATTTTCGAACTGTGCTCGAGCACGACCAGGGTACCCGCAGGGCCCTTGGGGCGTTTCAGGGCCATGAATGCGCGTCGATGCTCACGCCCAGTTCTCTACCTTCAATGCTTCGACCCGGCGGAAGTGCTTCTCGTTGCTCGTCACCAGCACCGCCCCGGCGCTGCGCGCGTGTGCCGCGATCATGAGGTCCATGTTGCCGATCGGCGTTCCCGCCGTCTCCAGCTTTGCCCGGATGTCGGCGTAGTGCTGGGCGGCGGCGCGCGACCAGTCGAGCACCGTCAGCCGGCGCAGGAAATCCGCGACCATCGCCGCCAGCGCGCGCGGCGAGCCCTTCGCCTTTATGCCATAAAGCAGTTCGGCCTCGGACACCACGGAGAGGCACAACTGCCCGCTGCCCAGTTCCCGGAACCGCGTCCGCACCGACTCCGGACGCTTGCGGATGACGCAGCTCGAAATATCCGTGTCGAGCATGTAGCGCTTCACCGGAACAGCCTGCGCTTCTGCGGCGGCCGGTCCTTGCGCTTGCCGAGGAAGCCCTGCGCGCCCTGCGGCTTCGCGTCGAAGAAGTCATCCCAGGACGACGGCTTGGCCGAGAGCACGACCTTGTCGCCGACCTTGGAGACGAACACTTCGTCGGCGCCCTCGAAGCGGAACTTCGCGGGCAGGCGCACGGCCTGGCTGCGGCCGTTGCGGAACAGTTTTGCGGTGGCGGGACGGTCCATGGGCGGTCCTGCGGAGAACGATGCCGCAGTCTAGGCTGCCCGCTGGTATAGATCAAGGCATATGCCTGACGGCCTTTTTTCGTTCAAGGGGCCGGAGCCCCTTGCGCACCTCGCCCCACGCCGCGCGCAGCCAGTCGAGCGCGCCGTCGCGCTCCCACAGCGCGCGGTGCGCCGCGCGATATTCCCAGGCCTCATCCTTGCCGCCCATGACGACGCCGAAGCCGGGGTCGGACTTCGGGCGCCTGGGCGCCCCGGCGAGCAGCATCTCGAGCGCGACGCGGTGTGCGCCCGCCGCTTCGCGCAGCGCGACGAGCGCTTCGCCGCGGCGGCCGAGCCGGACCAGGGCGAGGATGCGGTTCAGG
>Ga0214471_10002895_pt1 | contig 13355 bp, 9 predicted proteins | sample RVTome_5_FD_207665 | JGI IMG/M metagenome (GOLD analysis project Ga0214471, IMG submission 207665) | Soil microbial communities from uranium-contaminated site in the Upper Colorado River Basin, Wyoming, United States - RVT142D155 | ecosystem: Environmental > Terrestrial > Soil > Contaminated >...
CGATAACCCCAACCTAACGATCGGTGGCGATCGCACCATCCTCGGATGCGTCACTCTTTTCCCGTCCTACATCACCCCATCCTGAGTTTCAGGACGGACACTAGCTAGCTAGCTAGGGGGTTCTGTCCTGGCGAAACTTGCCCTCTGGCGACGGGTCCCGCTTGAACAGCGCAAACCTCATGCGCTGGTCGTCACGAGGCGCGGCAGTTGTGAAGGAGAGACCGGAAGGCTCCGGGCGGAAGTCCCGTGGCGCGCCGGAAGGTCCTGCACAGGTGGGCTTCGTCGGAGAAGCCGTGGTCATGCGCGAGGTCGGAGACGGTCCGCTCCGTCTCCGCCAGTGCCGCGGCCGCCGCCCGGACGCGGAGCCGGCGCAACTCCTCGGCGACACCGGTTCCGTACCATCGACGGACACACCGTGCCAGGTACACCGGATGGACGCCGGCGCGCCGTGCGACATCGGCCACCTGGATCTGCGGTTGCCAGCTCGAGCGGATCTCGTCCATGACCTGGACGAGCCAGGCTGGAGGGGCGCCCGACGAGTGGGCGACCGGACGGGCGGTGAAGGCAGCCAGGAGGTCGAGCAGGTCCGGATCGGTCGCCGGTATGCTGAGTGCCCGCTGCTCGAACGGCCGAAGCAGCCGGAGGTAGGGGGCGGCAACGGCCGGATCGTGGCTCCAGTGCCAGGCCGGCGCGCCTCGATCGACGAGCTCTCCGATGCTTCCCGCCCGGAGACTCAGGCGTGCGAAGCGCGCGCCCGATGGTCCATACCGGTTCGCGTGCCGGACGCCGGCGTCCTTGGAGACGACACTGAGGGTCTCGCCGACCTCGGAGGATCCACCGACTGTTTCCCCGACCCGGCCCGCGAGGACCATGCTGAAATGGAGCTCGTCGTGGTCGTGGGGCGCCTGCTGCCGGGCTGCGGCGTAGCTGTCGACATGCAGCCGGAGGCCGGTGACGAGGTGGACGTCGGGCATGCCTGAACGTACGCCTGGGGAATCGCGTCGGTTTCCTTCTACGTCCCGCACGGCGCCGGCTCGCCGCGCGATTCCCGGGCACCTCGATGCCGTGGTCGGCTGAGTTCCGCACGATGTGCGTGAGCGTATGCTCGATCGCCTCGATGATGGTCCGGTCCTTGCTTGAAACCTGCGCGGCCAGTAGACTCGTATGGGATTCCCATAGGATACCTACATGGCCGACAAACTCGACGTGAAGCAAGGCACGCTCGCCCTGATGGTACTGAAGACGCTCGACGTTCTGGGGCCGCTCCACGGCTACGGGATCGCGCGGCGTATCGAGGAGACCAGCAGGAACCGACTGAGCCTCAACTACGGGACGCTCTACCCCGCCCTCCTCAAGCTCGAGCAGGAGGGGTGCATCAAGGGCGAATGGCGGCCATCGGAGAACAACCGCCGGGCGAAGTTCTACTCGCTCACGGCATCGGGCCGAAAGCAACTGGCGCGCGAGGCCCGTGAATGGCATGAGACCGCCGAACTGATCGCAGCCTTTCTCGCACCGCGACGGGGGACACCATGAGGTACCTGCGCGTCGCCCTCGCGCGCATCGCGGGGATCTTCACCAGGAACCGCGCTGACGACGATCTCCGCGAGGAGATGCAGGCCCATCTCGAGATGGAGACAGCCGAGTACATCCGGCGCGGCATGCACCCGGACGAGGCACGTCGTCAGGCGCTCGTCGCGTCGGGAGGCCTCACGCAGGCCACCGAGGCGGTCCGCGCGCAGCGCGGCCTCCCATGGCTGCAAAGCACCGGAGCCGACGTCCGGTATGCCTTGCGCACGCTGCGGCGAAGTCCCGCCTTCACCTCCGTTGTCGTGATCACCCTGGGGCTCGGCATCGGCGCCAACACTGCGATCTTCAGCGTCCTCCGAGGCGTGCTCCTCAAGCCGCTGCCTCACCGCGAGGGCGATCGGCTGGTCTACCTTCGGCACTCGATCGGCGGACCGGGAGGCGACAACGTCCTTTTCTCCGTTCCCGAGGTCCGGGACTTCCGCGATGGCGCCAGGTCGCTGGGCGGGATCGCCGAGTATTCGCCGTTCTCTTTCACCCTTCGGGGTGAGGAGGACGCCGTCCGCGTCAGGGCGGGGCTGGTCACGGGAAACTTCTTCGACGTCATGGGACTCTCGCCCGTGCGAGGGAGGGTCACCCGGGCGGCCGACGATGGCGTTGGCGTGCCGCCGGTCATGGTCCTCACGCACGACTTCTGGCGGAAACGCTTCGGCGGCGATTCCACCATCGTCGGCAAGCAGGTCCGGATGGAGGGCAAGTCCGTCACCGTGATCGGGGTGCTGGAGCCTGCACCGTATTTCCCCGACCGGGTGGACGCGTTTCTCAACATGGTCATCAGCGAGCACCACACGAGCGCGATGATGGTGCAGGGCCGCACGCATCGGATGACCGAGATGATCGCCCGGCTGGTACCGGGCGCCACCCTGGAGCAGGCCCGGGCCGAGGTCGCCGCGGTCCACGCGCGCATAACGACGGAGTTCAGGGAGGCGTACGATCCGGGATCGAATTACCGGGTTGCGGTCATCCCGTTCAGGGAGGCCCTGGGAGCGCGCGCGCAGCTGACGCTGTGGTTGCTCATGGGTGCCGCGGCGTTCGTCATGATCATTGCCGCGGCCAATGTCGCCAACCTGACGCTGATGCGTGGCGTGCGGCGAGAGCCGGAGCTCGTGGCGCGCGCGGCACTCGGGGCCGGCCCCCCACGGCTGCGGCGGTTGCTTCTGGCCGAGAATCTCATACTGAGCCTGATGGGCGCCTTCCTCGGCGTGGTCGTCGCGCGCGGCGGGGTCGGCCTCCTCATCTCGCTCGCCGAGCGGTATTCGGCGCGCGCGAACGAAATCAGCCTCGATCTCGTCGCACTCGGCTTCACACTCGGGCTCTCCCTCACCCTCGCCCTGCTGCTGTCCTTCACAGTGTCGCTGCCCAGGGAGGGCGCGTTCGCCTCACTGATCTCGGCAGGCGGGCGCCGTACGAGCGGCAGCCTCCGGAAGCAGCGTCTCCAGCGCGGACTGGTCGTCGCGCAGATCTCGGTGTCGGTCGTGCTGCTGGCCGGTGCGGGGTTGCTCACCCGGACGATGCTCCAGTTGTCACAGGTGCAAACGGGCCTCAGGACCGAGGAGGTGCTCACCATGGAGGTGCCGCTCCTGGAATTGGCGGCGGCCTTCGTCCCCGGAGCAGACGCCGCGGCAAAAGAGCGTTACGGTCGCATGCTGCGGGAAGTACGCGCCCTGCCGGGCGTTCTCGACGTTGGGCTGGGCTCTCCTGTGCCTCTCCGTCGCTCGCAGGTCCGGTTCGACGTGAAGGCGGAGGGCAAGGCGCTGGCGACCGGTGAGGCCATGCCAAGCGCCGAGTTGCGGACGGCAAATCCCGAGTACTTCCGCGCAGCGGGTATTCCACTCCTCAGGGGACGACCGTTCGCGTCGACCGATGAGCGCGGCTCCGCCCCGGTTGTCATCATCAACCGGACGCTGGCGGAGCGGTACTTCCTCAACGTGGACCCGGTCGGAAAGCGGATTGCCTGGACCGGTGACGTGCTGCGGTTCACGCCAATCAGCGACGAGTGGCGCACCGTGGTCGGCGTCGTCGGCGATACGCAGGACGGAGGACTGGACGCATCGCCGGGACCCGTCGTATTCATGCCCTTCACGCAGATGCTCGCGATCGGAGGCGGGCTGGTGATCCGTGCCGACAGCAACGTGGCACGCCTGACGCCCGTGGTGATGCGCGTTGTCCGGGGCATCGCGCCCACGGCTCTGATCGAGAACGTCATGACGGTGGCTCAGATCAAGGACCAGAGTGTCTCTCCCCGGCGCCTGAACGCCGTGCTCATCTCGCTCTTCGGCGCCCTGGCGCTGATCATCGCCGCGGTGGGAATCGCCGGCGTACTCGCCTTCTCGGTGAGTGCGCGCACGAACGAGATCGGCATCCGCATGAGTCTTGGCGCCGATCGCGGCCGGGTGCAGCGGATGATCCTCCGGGAAGGCGGCGTGTTGCTGGCGAGCGGGCTCGTGCTGGGCATTGCCGGCGCGTTCTTCGCCACGCGTCTCATTCGCGGGTTGCTCTTCGGGGTGGAGCCACACGACCCTGTCACGCTCATTGCCGTGGCGGGGCTGATGACGGCCATCGGCATCGTTGCCTGCTGGATTCCTGCCGTGCGCGCCGCACGGATCGACCCGGCGATCACGATGCGCTCGCCGTAGGGCGCCGGGGGGGAGCGGGATCCCCGTGCGCCCGGCGCCACGTCGCCATAGCTTCGTACGTCCGCGATTGGCGACCCTGGCGCGCCGGGGTGCAGGCGGCAGGCGGACCGTGACCTGACAGGCTGACCGAGGCGGTGTGGTGAAGATCGCGACGTGGAACGTGAACGGGGTGCGGGCTCGCGAGGCGCAGCTTCGGGAGTTCATCGAGACGGAACGACCCGACGTGCTGTGCCTCCAGGAGATCAAGGCATCGATCGACCAGCTTCCGATGTGGCTGTGCGAGATCGAGGGCTACTGGTGCTACTGGCACGGCGCCAAAGGCTATTCGGGTGTAGCGCTTCATGTGCGGAAGGCCCGGGTCCCCGAACGCCCTGCCTTCCACCATCCCGAGTTCGACTACGAGCACCGTATCGTGACGGCGCGACTGCCGGGGTTCACCGTGGCCTCGATCTACGTGCCGAATGGCGGCAAGGACTTCGCCGCGAAGCTGCAGTTCCTCCAGTCGCTGGACGCGTTCGCGGCTGGCCACGAGACGGCAGGCCAGCCGCTGGTGCTCTGCGGCGACATGAACGTCGCGCGTACCGACATGGACGTGCACCCGAAGGAGCGCAAGCCGAACGTCATCGGTCAGCGTCCGGACGAGCGCGCCCTGCTGGAACAGATCATTGGCCGCGGCCTCGTCGACGTCCATCGTGAGCTGCAACCCGACAACGCCGATCTGTTCACGTGGTGGGCGCCCTGGAGGAACCTGCGCGCCCGCAACATCGGCTGGCGACTCGACCTGATCCTGGCCAGCCGTGCGATCGCCCAACGAACCGTGTCGTGCGTCGTGCAGCGGGAGTTCGGCACGAGCGACCACGGGCCGGTCATTGCGGTGTTCGGATTGGGATAAGCGGCTCGGGGTGTCCGGACCTGGCTTTCGGATGCCCTCCAGACGTCCTTGCGCCTGTCGATCGCGCGGCAGACATTCGCCGACCTGAGTGACCGAGGTTTGACAATCATGCCCATGGAAGCTGCACTGGGTGAGCGTCCCACTCTCACCGCGTTGGACGAGCTGGTGGACCTGCGACAGCGGCTGCGGGTCGCGCTTCAGGAGGTGACACCAACACTCCTGTGGTTCGCGCGTCAGCAGACGGCTGGTGGCATGCCGGCGAACATCTGGAAGAACCTCGACCGGCTTCCGTCGCCCCGGATGTGGGGGCTGGCTCCGGCGTTCGATCTTGTGCATGCCCTGCAGCGGCAGGAGAGGACGCTGCGCCAGTTCGACGCTGACCTCGCTGGGGATGTGCGGCTGTGTCTGACCGAACTGGTTGACTCCCTGAGCCGCTCAATAAATGAGGACAGGCCCAGGCCCGGAGCCACGGTTGATCCTGGACTGGTTCGTCTCCTCACGGATGACCGGACTGGAACGCTATCGATGGACAGTGCGGCGCGAATCCTGCGATGTGGCTGCTTCCCGATTCGCATCGCTGCTCTACCCACGTACGCCGCTGGTCACGTCATCTTCAGCGAACTGCGACGAACGCGCATCGAATTCGAGACGACCGGTGTTGCCGGCGGCACCGGACGAGTCCCGGGTGCGGCCTTCGTTGCTCAGGGCGTGGCAGCCGTGCGGGCATTCCTCAGCATGGTACGCACGCGTGCCGATGCGTGCGCCAGCATCGCTGGCGACTTGTCGGAGATCCGCGACCTGCGGCGACTGGCGGTGGAGCACCTCGCGGCCAACCACGAAGTTGAGATCACGTATGCCCAGGCGCTGAGGCAGGCACAACGCGCACAGGAGCACATCCACTTCTCTCGACTCGCGGCGAACTTCCGAGAGATGGGTGTCTCCACTCTTGGACTCCGGAGCGTTTTTCAGTCTGCGGCCTTGAAGGCTAATGAGGCGGCGGCGGCGCCTGATGAGAAGGAACTCGCGTGGCTGTTTCAACATCTCAGCGATGCCAAGGCGGAGACCAAAGCAGAGCACACCGATGGCCAGGAGCGCGCGCGGGAATTCGTGAGATCCTGCCGCGAACTGCTGACCGGAGTCCTGGAGGCCGTCGCGAGTCTCGACGCTCCCGACGTGAAGCTCGAGCCAGGGGAGGCGCTAAAGAAGGTCAAGGCGCTCGAGGCTTTCCACCGCGGCGGCCGTGAAGCCGAAGCAGGCGGCGGAGACAACTGGAGTCCATCGATTGCGCACTCCGTCAGGGCCAAGCTGCTCAAAGACATCCTGCGTGAGCGCGTGGCCGGGTTGCCGCCAGGAACCCACGCGGGAACCGAAGTCATGCTCTCGTGGACGTCGACCCAGGCTGGCGACGAAACTGCACTCAAGCGACTGTCCAGCCAACTGAAGGCGGCGTGGAAGGCTCAGCTCGATTCCTTCGTCGACGACGGTGAGGAGTGGATCGCGTTGCGAACGGAGGTGTTCGGGGTCGCGGAACAACTCGCCGAGAAGCTGCTCGCTTCAAGCCATACGAGCGAGACTGGAACAGACACCTTGACGGACGGATCGATCTCGGCGTTCGACCAAGCCTCGACGGCGTATCGTGAGCTCGAGAGAAAGATCCGCGACAAGCTGGACGGCGTGACGCGATGGTTGCCGAGTTTCGCCGAAAGACTGCTGCTGGGATGTCTGATCGAGGCACCTGATCGTCACGACCCGCTCGATCTGCTCGCCGCGCTCTGGCTGTGCGATCGGATGGGGCACGGGTGGACGGAGGATCTGGAGGATCGAGCAGCGATTGCGCTGGGTCGTCTGCAGCGTCGGGATGGGAGCTTCGAGGCCGGCCGACCCCCGATCAAATGGGTACACGGGTTCGTGATGGCCGCCCCCTCAGCCGCATCACTGGAGGTGCTCGCCGGATACCTGGCAAGTCGCGCTCATACCGACAAGCGCCCCGATGTGCGCGCCGACATGCACCAGCGACGTTGGCAGCGATGGTGCTCAATCTGCCTCAAGGCCACTCGGTACCTGCTCGACTCCCGCGTCGGCGAACACCGCACGGAGGCGGAGTTCACGGGTTGGCATTCAGATCGCCAGCCTGAGGACGGACGCATTGATCTTGCGACAACGTGCATTGCGTTACGCGCGCTCGCGCACATGGACGAGTTGCTGTCAAAGGCCATCAACTTCCATGCGTTCGAAGGTCTGCTGGTGACGCATCCCGTCCGCAAGAAGCCGGCGGACCTGTTCGCCTTCGATGCGAAATCGACGGATCCGTCGCAGTCGCAGATACCGGTCGTCGTGTCCGCCCTGCAGGCCTCGGAGTGGATGCGGTACCACGCCAGGAGCTTCGCGCTGCCCGATCCTCTGCCGCCGCCTACCTACAAACCACGAACGACGCTGTACTACGGCCCGCCCGGCACCGGGAAGACCTACGTCTCGCAGATCATCGCGGGAGAGCTGGGTTGGCCGCTCGTCACGGTCAATCCGTACCACTTCCTGCGCGAAGGAGAACACTTCGTCGGCAAGGTGGCAGCACAGATCTTCAGACAACTCGAGTTTGCGTCCAACTGCTGCGTCATCTTCGACGAGTTCGACCAGCTCGTTGTCGACCGGAACGTCCAGGCGATTCCGTCCGGATTCGCCATGGTAACGACGACGATGCTGCCCCTGTTGGCCGATCTGCACGAACGCGCCGGACGAAACAACTGTCTCATCGCGTTCGCCACCAATTATCGCGGTCTGCTGGATGCCGCCGCGATTCGCCACGGTCGTATCGATCTCCAGTCGTGCGTGGTGTACCCTGATTTCGGCTCACGCTGCCTGCTCATGCTGCTCAAGGCGGGCAATCGGGAAAGGGACGCGGTGGACGTGCAGCAGGCGGCCCGAGCCAGTGCGATGCGCGCGGTCTCCGACGTGATCAAGGTTGCGTCCACGCAGCCACCAGTGCCGCCGCAGTCGTACTCACCGGCGCTGGGCCCGGGCCATTACCTAGACATGCTGCGGAAGATCCGTGATCTGCGCCGCGGTGCCGATGACGCCGGCCAGGCTCCTTTGGATGACGCCGCCGAAGAGCCCTGGAGGGAAATCGACCGCTTCCTGGATTCGCTGGACCTCAAGGTGCCGAATAGCCAGGAGGATTTCATGAAGCTGGACCTGACTCAGCTCGAAGCGAGTCGATGGTCCCGGCTGATTCAGGACCGCCGCCAGTGACGAATTACCTGCCTGCATTCGTCGATGCCGAGGTAACCATCCGCGAGGCACTTTGCGCCGTTGGCGTCGCGGCAGGCCTGAACAGCGCGTGGTGGCACGGTCGCGACGCGCTGCGGCGCCACTTGCCCGAGCGGGCGCTCGGCAGCCTCATTGAGTCAGTTCACCTGCACCTTCAACGGGGGAGCGGTGCCGTCGTGGTGCGGCTCGGGCCTGCGGTGTCGCCCGATTCCGTTCGTCTACTGCAGCTGGTGCTCGGGGAATCGCTCGGATCCATCCTCACCATCGCGCCGGACGAACCCGGCCGACCGCTCTTCCGGATCTCGGCGGTGGAGGGAGCCGACCGAACGGGCGAGTATGTCGGAAACGCCAAGAAACGGTCTCCGATCGGATTCCACACCGACGGCAGCGGTGTCGCTTCACCCATCGGAACGCTCAGCATGGCGTGTATCCGTCCGGCCTCGCGAGGAGGCGAAACGCGTCTCAGCGATGCGAAGCGGGTTCATGCCCGGCTGAGCGACCCGGCCCGACGAGTCCTTGAAGCACCACAGCCACGTGAAAACCCGTATCGCCGTCTCCCGCCTGACGAGCTCGTCGTGCTTCCGGTCTTCGATCCGCTGGCTGATCTGGCGTTCAGCTATCACCCGTCCAGACTTCGCAACGGGATACAGGCAGTGCGAGGCGGGCTGTCAGAACCGGAAACTGCGGCGCTTGCCGAGCTTGAAGGTCTGCTGGAAGCCGCTGCCATCGAGCTCTTGTTGCTGGCCGGTGACATCCTGATGATCGACAATCGCCGGCTCGCCCACGATCGCCGCCTGTTCATTGACGATCCTGCCTCGCCCAGATTGCTCGAACGGCTCTGGATCGGACTCGCGGTGTGAATGGCACCGAACCGACCAAACGAACTGTTCAAGCCATGAGCGCTCATTGAAGAGGCGGCCATCACACCTCGACGGCTCGACGGCTCGTTCGATCTCGCCGAGCGCACCGAGGCGCATCACCCGTGGATGGCGGCCCGGGAACGCTGTCTGTCGCTACTCCGTGGTAACGGCTCACACCTGACTCGTCCCCCGGCACCGTACCTCGCTCCCCCGAGTGAGCCCCAGCGAGTCGGCCGCCGAACCGTTCCGCACCGCAATTTCCAGCAGACCCGACGATCCCACCAGGGCTATCGCCTCGCCCGGCGTCCCATCGCCGTACGTCCGGACCATCGGTACGGGGCGCGTCCCGATCCGCACCTGTCCTGCCGTTCGGCACATCAGGTTCGTCACCGCGTTGCCGAAGCGATCGATTGCGATCACCTCACCGCGAATCCAGCCGTCCGCCTCGCGGACCGGCTCGGGTGTGCGCCTGATTGTCGGCTCGGCGAGGCGGGCGCCCAGCGACTCGAATGCCGCTCCGCGCGCCAGTGCTGCCGCCGCGGGCGCAAAGACATCGCGGCCGTGAAAGGTCGGTGCCGCATCGGGTGACACCGGGAGTTCCACGACCTGCGCACCAGGGCGCAGCAGCGCGGGTGACAGGACGCCGTTGTCGGGACCGACGAGGAACCGACGCTCGCTGCTGACCGCGACCGCGGCGCGTCCGGTGCCGACGCCGGGGTCGATCACTACCAGGTGAACGACGCCCTCCGGGAACCGGTGCCAGTAACGCGCCACGGCCAAACGCGCCGCATCGACGTCGTGCGGCGCCACCTCGTGCGAGAGATCGATCACCTCCGTTCCGGGCGCCGCGCTGAGCAGCACTCCCTTCATCTCGGCGACGTAGCCATCCGCCGTGCCGAAGTCGGTGAGCAGGGTGATGACGGGGCGCATACCGGTCAGCGATCCCCCTCACGACTCAGCCGGGTGGCCGGAGGCTCAACGTCTCCACCCGTTCCGCCAGCGCGGCAAGCGCCTTTGCCGCAGCGGACGCGGGCTCCGCCACGACGATCGGTATGCCCGAGTCACCGCCTTCCTGGACTCGCGGGTACAGCGGGATCTGGCCCAGCAGCGGAAGTTCCAGCTCGTCGGCCAGACGCTGGCCTCCACCCGCGCCGAAGATGGGTGTGGGCTTGCCGCAGTGCGGGCACTCGAACCAGCTCATGTTCTCCACGATCCCCAGCACCGGCACGCCCACGCGCATGAACATCTTCGCCCCCCGCAACGCGTCACCCGTGGCGACGTCCTGGGGGGTGGTCACGATGATCGCGCCGCGCACCTGCGTCGCCTGCACCAGCGACAACTGCGCATCACCGGTACCGGGCGGCATGTCCACGATGAGGAAATCCAGGCCGCCCCAGTTCACATCACGCAGGAACTGGGTGACGATCTTCATCACGATGGGACCGCGCCAGATGGCGGGCTGATCGCGCTCGATGAGAAACCCGAGACTGATGAGCCGGACGCCGTGTGCCTCCAATGGCATGATCTTCTCGTCCACCACGGGCGGCGGGGCATTCACGCCCATCATGCGAGGCACATTGGGGCCGTAGACGTCCGCGTCCATGAGGCCGACGCGCGCACCGCGAGCCGCGAGAGTCACGGCGAGGTTGACCGCGACCGTGGACTTGCCGACTCCTCCCTTGCCGCTGGAGACCGCGATGATACTCCCCAGGCCAGGGTAGGTCACGGGAGGTGGAACCGAAGGACGCGGCGCAGCGGGACGATCGTCCATGACCGGCAGCGCTCGCGCCACGGCCGTTTTCGCCGCTGGTTTCTCTCGCTCCCGCGGATCGCGCACGTCGATGGTCACCGCCGTGACGCCCGACACCCGTCCCATTGCCTGACGCACATCTCGCACCAGCGCCGCATCGTCCCCCGCGCCGATCAGCATCGTGAGGCGCACTTTGCCGTCCAGCGTGGTTCCCACGTCGTGGATCATGTCCGACGCGACGACGTCCCTGCCCGTCCGCGGATTGATCACGGTGCCGAGGGCAGAGGCGATGCGTTCCTGCAGGGTCTGGCCCATCTACTGGTCCCCTTCCAGCGACCGGCCGTTCGACGCAGTTCGCACCGGTCCCATGTGCTCACGGGCCGCCGACACGACGCGCGTCTGGACGTCCGAGAGCGATCCCGGAATCAGAGCGCCGGCTGCCTTCTCGTGTCCGCCGCCCCCGAACCGACGTGCCAGCCGGTTCACGTCCACATCCCCGGTGCTCCGGAACGAGACCTTCACCTTCCCATAGCCCAGGTCGCGGAAAAAGAGGGCAACGCGCGTTCCCGCAATGGAGCGTGGATGCTCGACGATGCCATCCAGGTCGTCGGAACTCACGCCGTGGCGATCGAGCGCTTCGTTGGTAATGGAGACCCAGGCCAGGCCGTACTCGCTATCCACGCCCAGAGAGTCGAGGGCCTCGCGCAGCAGACTCAACCGGCCCAGCGACAGCGAGGCGTAGATGCCCCGGTACATGCCCTCCGGGTCCACACCCAGCTCGATGAGCGCCGCCGCGATCCGATGCGACCGCGGTGAGGTATTGCTGTACCGCCAACCGCCGGTGTCGGTGAGGATGGCGGCGTACAGGGCGTCCGCGATGGCCAGGTCGATCTCGAGTCCCAGCTCCACGGCGAAGTCGAACATCAGCTCACCGGTGGCGCACGCGGCGGTGTCCGCCAGCAGGATTTCGCCGGCCGGTTCCTCCGTCGGCACGTGATGGTCGATGACCACACGGGGAACCTCGAGCGTGCGCGCGGCCGCGGAGAGCTGGCCCAGCCTCCTGATGTCACTGACGTCGAGTGCCACCAGGCAGTCGACGCCCGTGAGCGCGGCCGCACCTTCGGCGCTCCGGTCCACAAGACCCTCGCGGAGGAATCCGAACAGCGCCGGCCACGGTGTGGGATTCACGATGATCGCCTTCGGTCCCAGTTGAGGGAGGAGACGAGCCATCGCCGACACAGAGCCGCAGGCGTCCCCATCCGCGTTGATGTGCGTCGTGACCGCAACCGTCCCGGCCGTGCGGAGGATGTCGGCGATGCGGTGAATCGACTCGGCGCGAGCGGCAGAGATGGATGGGAACGACGGGACGGGCATTGTGAACCGGGGGGGCATTACACGTACGATGAAACCGCGGAGAGGAAGCTAACGACGGAGACGGCAGACGGCACACGGCAGACGGCAGACCGCGACGGGGACGGGGGACGGGGACGGTCAGACGACAAGGGAGCGGGAACGGCCTCCGGGGCGGCGCGCGCGGCCCATCCGCATTGATGCGTCGCCGCTGCAGCGAACCGCGCCGTAGCGCGGCCGCGCCCCTCCAGCCGTCGCTCGCCTGCCGATCAGAGGCTGTAGTTAGGCGCTTCGCGGGTGATGGTCACGTCGTGCGGATGCGACTCACGCAGCCCCGCCGTCGTGATCCGGACGAACTCCGAATCGGTCCGGAGTTCCGCCACGGTACCGCACCCCACGTAGCCCATGCCGCTGCGCAGTCCGCCAACCATCTGGTAGAGCACGTCGGAAACGGGACCCTTGTACGGGACGCGACCTTCGATCCCTTCGGGCACCAGCTTCCTGACCGACATCTCCCCTTCCTGGAAGTACCGGTCGGCGCTGCCATCCTGCATGGCGGAGAGGGATCCCATGCCGCGAATCATCTTGAACCGGCGGCCTTCCAGGAGGAACGACTCACCGGGGCTCTCCTCGGTACCGGCCAGCATCGAACCCATCATGACCGACGACGCGCCGGCCGCGAGCGCTTTCACGATGTCGCCGGAGTACTTGATCCCGCCGTCCGCAATGACCGGTACATCGCCGGCGCCTTCCACCGCTTCCATCACGGCGGTCAACTGCGGTACGCCCACACCCGTCACAACGCGCGTGGTGCAAATGGAGCCGGGGCCGACGCCGACTTTCACCGCGTCCACGCCGCACTCCACCAGGGCGGCGGCTCCTTCGCGAGTGGCGACGTTCCCGGCCACGAGCTGAATGTCGGGCAGCGCGTCACGAACCTGTCGCGTCGCTGCGAGCACACCGTCGGAGTGGCCGTGTGCCGTGTCGATGACCAGGACGTCGGCCCCAGCGTCGGCCAG
>Ga0214471_10002896_pt1 | contig 13352 bp, 10 predicted proteins | sample RVTome_5_FD_207665 | JGI IMG/M metagenome (GOLD analysis project Ga0214471, IMG submission 207665) | Soil microbial communities from uranium-contaminated site in the Upper Colorado River Basin, Wyoming, United States - RVT142D155 | ecosystem: Environmental > Terrestrial > Soil > Contaminated >...
CGGGGATCTCCTGGAAGTACTACGCAAACGAGAACGCGTGGATGAACGCGCTCCAGATGATCCGCCACGTCCGGTTCGGGTCGATGTGGAGCAAGGTGGTGCCTCCGGACGAGTTCGTCCCCGACGTGCGGCGGGGCGACCTTCGGGCCGTCTCGTGGGTCATCCCGCCCGAGTCCTACAACGAGCACCCGGGCGGGGGGAAGAGCGCGTGCGCCGGGGAGAACTGGACCGTGAACCTGGTCAACTCGATCATGCGGAGCGAGTTCTGGCGGTCCACGGTGATCGTGGTGGTGTGGGACGACTTCGGCGGGTTCTACGACCCGGTCCCGCCTCCTCACGTCGACCACATGGGCCTGGGGCCGCGGACGCCGGCCCTGATCATCTCGCCCTACACCCGGCGGGGCGACAGCCCGGACGGCGGAGCCGTGGACCACACGGTCTACGAGTTCTCCAGCGTGCTGCGCCTGATCGAGCTGGTGTTCGACCTCGACCCCATGACCGATCGTGACGCGAACGCGGACCCGCTGTCCGGGGCGTTCGACTTCGAGCGTCCCCGGTTCAAGAAGCTGGTCCTGCCCCTCCGGCAGGATTGCCCGTACGGCACCACCCTGGCCCACCTCGCGCCGGGATGGCCGCTCGCCCGCACCATCGGCTCCCCGTTCGACTAGCCCGGTCTAGCCGTCGGGGAACTTCAGGCCGGGGCAATCGGTCCGGACCGGCTGGGGGTCCGGCGGGCGCGGCTCCTGCGTGAAGTCGAAGGCCGTGGTGAGGTTGTCCGCGTTCCTGTCGCGGTGCGTGAGCTGCGACAGGCCCCAGTTGTCCTCGATGAACCGCAGGACCGACGAGAACTCCCCCAGGGTGTTGTCCACGTAGCCCCGCTTCGCGTACGGCGAGATCACCAGGAGCGGCACGCGGATCCCGAACCCGAACCGGTCCACCTGTGGCGGCGGCACGTGGTCGTAGAACCCGCCGTAGTCGTCGTACGTGAGGAAGATGGCGGTGTCCTTCCACATGGGGCTGTCCATGATGGCGTTCACCACCTTCGTGCTCCAGTTCTGGCCGTGGCAGAAGCTGTACTCGGGGTGCTCGGACAGCTCGAACCGCGGCGTCACCCATGTGACCGGGGGGAGGCGGCCGTCCTCGATGTCCTGGACCACGTTGTCCACGGGGAAGATGTGCGTCTGCCATAGTTCCTCGTCCTCGCGGATGTGGCGGACGGCGTCGTAGGCCGACCACAGGTAGCCGCTCTGCATGTTCGTCGCCGAGTAGTAGGCCCAGGGGATCCCCGCCCGCATCAACAGGTCGGCCTCGGTGAGGAAGTCGAAGCACGGCGGGATCCTCTTCTCCACCCCCTCGCGATCCTCGACCTTGACGTACGAGCCCTCCACCGAGTCGCACCCCCACGCCTTGAACAGGCCGGTCTCCCGGTGGCGCTCCCGCATCAGGTCCAGGTCCTGGACCGGGTTGTCGTGCGTTCCCCCGGACTGCGCGGCGATCGTGTACAGGTGGTTGGGGAACGACGGCCCCTGGGCGGAGGCGAAGAAGTTGTCCCCCAGGACGAACTCCCGCGCCCACCGCCAGTAGGCGGGCAGGTCCTCGGGCCCGTACTGGGTGTACGCGTACCGGTCGGCGGGGTCGCCGATCGTGGCGAAGCCGTCCATCTTCCCGCCGTTCCAGGCCTGGAGGGCGCACTCGTAGCAGTGCTTGATGTCCTCGGGGATCCGGTCGATGGCCGGCGTCAGAGGGCGGATCGCGCCGCGGTCCATCCCCGTCGTCGCGCCGTTCGCCCCGGGGAACCGGCCGAACATGTTGTCGAAGGTGCGGTTCTCCTTGATGACGAAGACCACGTGCTTGATGGGCCAACGGGTCTCGAACGCGGCCGCGTCCACGCGCGCGGGCCGGTCGCCGAGGTCGGCCGGCGGCAAGGTGTCCCAGTCCAGGCCTCCGTCGGAGCACGCCATCCCGACGAGCCCGAGCGCGAGGAGCGCGGCCGGAGCGGAGAGCGCCCCGCTGCGGCGGCGCGAGAGGCGGCGCATGGCGAAGCACGGTACTTCATCCCGGGGGCGGCGCCGGGGCGCCGTGCGCCATGATGGCCGGCGATGGACGACAGGGAACGCGTGCTCGCGCGACGCCTGCTGGTCGTGGTGGGAGCGGGCTTCCTGGTGGCCCAGCTCGTCCTGTTCTCGCTCGATCGGGCGCCCTCCTGGGACGAGGCGATCTATCTCTCGCAGGTCACCCCGGGTTCGGAAGCCATCGTCTTCGCCCCTTCCCGGGCCCGGGGCATCACGTTCCTGGTGGCCCCGGCGACGGCGTTTGGCGGGTCCATGGCGACGGTGCGGCTGTTCCTGGCGGTGGCGTCGTCGGCCGCCCTTGCCGCCGCGTTCCTACCGTGGGTCCCGGTGCTGGGACTCGCCGCTCCGCTCGCCGCGTTCACCCTGGGGTTCTCCTGGCTCGGCCTGTTCTACGGGTCGGAGGCCATGCCGAACCTGTGGGCGGCCATGCTCGGGGTGGCGGCGGCCGGGATGCTCGCCCCCGGGTTCGGCGGCCCCGGTCGGTGGGCGGTGCCCGCCGCCGCGGCGCTCCTCGCCCTCGTGGGGCTGTTCCGGCCGTCCGATGCCCTGGCCCTGGCGGCCGCGTTCGGCGTGGCCGTCCTCCTCCTCCAGGGTCGCGGGTCGCTTCGAACACTCGCGTGGCTGGGGGGCGGCCTGGCCATGGGATGGGCGCCCTGGCTCGTGGAGATGTCGGTGCGGTACGGGGGTCCGGTTGCAGCACTCCGCGAGGCGGGGACCGTGGGCCACGTGGTCCCGGGCGGCCTGTGGGAGAAGGCTCGTCAGTACCTCGCCCTGACGAACGGGCCGACTCTCGGGCCGGAGCAGCAGGCGGAGGTCCCGGTGGCCGGGGGGCTGTGGGTGGGGGCGGTCGCCGCCCTCGCCGGGTGGGCCCTGGCCCGGAGCAGGAGGTCGGCGGCGTTCGGCCCCCTGGTAGCCGCGACCCTCGGCGGGCTCACCCTGGCCGTGGAGTACCTCCTGGTCGTGTCGGGCCTCGCCCCCCGGTTCCTGCTCCCGGCGTACGCGCTCCTGTGCGTGCCGGCGGCGGCCGGCGTCGCGTACCTGCTGAGAACTCGGGCCGCTTCGCCGGCCGCTGCCACCCTGGCGATCGTACTCGTCGCCGCGTGGACCGGATGGCAGGTCGGGACGGCGAACCGGATCGAGGCGGGTGCGTCCGTCGCCCGCGCCGCGGCGCGTCAGGTGGGCCTGGCCGTTCGAGACCTGGCCGGCGAGGGTCCCTGCGCATTCGCCAGCTCGGACGGCTTCCCCCAGATCGCGTTCGCCTCCGGCTGCGATGGCCGGCACCTGCGGACGGTTGACGACGACACGATCGAAGCGCTCCGGGCGCTCTCTGATCGCGGGTACCGGGCGTTTGTTGTGCTGCGGATGCCACCGCCACCGGGCTCGCCGCTCGACGGTCTGCCGGCGACCACCGTTGCGGCGGCGCCCGGTTGGCTTGTGTATGAGCTTCCGGCCGCTCCCTCGTGAAGGGCGCGGTTCGGCGTCCCGCTAGACCGGCTGGAGCTGGCGGCGGTCCTTGCGCATGTACTCCCGCCAGTACTCCTGGCCCTCCTCGGGGAGGGTGTAGATGGGGTCGTAGTACGGGTACTCGCGGCCGAGGGCGTCGGGATCCTCGAACTCGATCCCCGTCCGGTAGTTCTTCGTCCAGTACGAGATGCCCCGGGTCCGGTCGTAGTTCTTCACCATGTGGACCCACCGCTTGCCCACGAACGGGACGTCGCACACCACCCGGGGTGTGGCGAAGCCCGGGAGGTAGCCGAGGAGCGCGTACTGGAGGTCATGGCCTTCGGCCAGCGAGGTCCGCCAGTGCTCTGAGTTGGGGATCATGTCGCACATGTAGAAGTAGTACGGCATGACCTTCCCGTGGTCGAGGAGCATGAAGCACAGCTCGAGGAGCGCCTCCGGCGTGGTGTTCACCCCGCGGAGCAGGACGCCCTGGTTCCGCACATCGCGGTATCCCATATCGAGCAGAGCCCGAACGGCCTTGCCCACCAGGGGCGTGACCTGCTGCGCGGCGTTGATGTGGGTGTGGATCGCGATGTCCACCTCCCGATCCCTCGCCGTCCGGGCCATCCGCGCGTAGCCCTCCAGCACCTCGTCCTGGAGGAAGTGCTGGGGGATCCCCATCAGGCCCTTGGTGGCCAGGCGGATGTCCCGGATGCTCGGGATGTCGAGGAGCTTTCCCACGAAGTCCTCGAGCCGCTTGATCGGCATGTTGGCCACGTCGCCCCCCGAGACCACCACGTCGCGAACCGACGGGGTGCGCCGCAGGTAGTCGAGCATGGCGTCCCACCGCTCCTGCTGCTTCAGCTCGAACTTGTACTTCAGGACCTGGGCGGTGTCGTTCCCCACCAGGTCCATCCGCGTGCAGTGGCCGCAGTACTGCGGGCACGTCGAGATCATCTCGGCCAGCACCTTGGTTGGGTAGCGGTGGGTCAGTCCCTCCACGGCCCACATGTCGGCCTCGTGCAGGCTGTCCCGGGCGGCCATGGGGTGGCTGGTCCACTCGGGGTGACGGTCGGAGAAGGCGGGGGCCATGTACCGGCGGACCGGGTCGTCTCGAAGGTCTCGCTCGTCCATGGTGTTGATCATCTGGGGCGGGATGAGCATGGACATCGTGGACCGCTCCTGCTGGTCCCGCTCGATGTCGGCGTAGAGGTCGTCGTCCAGGTGGCCGCCGAGCGCGCGCTTCAACTCGACCAGGTTCTTCGCAGTGTGGGCGCGTTGCCACTGAGCGCTCTCCCACTGCTCCACGGTGACGTCGGCGAAGCCGGGGAGGCGGGTCCAGTCCGGCTCGACGAACTCGCGCTTCAGCGGGTACGGAAACGGCTGCTCCGCGGCGTGGGCCTTGCCGGCCTCGTGCTTGGGGCGCCCGCCCCTCTCACGCTCCCGCTCACCAGCGCGCTCCTGCCCGCCCGCGCGCTTCTGCTCGTCGCTCATCCAGACCTCCCCTCATGTTGCTCGGGTCGCCGCCTCCCGGACCTGAGGACGTCGAACAGATCGCTTCCTGATGGCATGATACAGGGCATCCGTCCGGCCGAATAGCTCAGAAACCGAAGGATGTTCGGCCGCGGCGCCAGCCGAGGTCTCGACCCCGGGGGGCGGTCGCCGCCGGCGGGTGGTATCGTGCGCGTGAGGGGCAGCATCGTAGTACGCCAGTTCGCACCACGAGCAGTTCCCTCCCGGCGACTCGCCGGCGGCCCGACGGGCGGCTTCCCCGACCCGCTCGGCGCCAAGGAAGGAGGGGATTGCTAGTGGCAACCGGTACCGTGAAGTGGTTCAGCCCCGAGAAGGGGTTCGGCTTCATCTCCCAGGAGGGCGGCCCCGACGTCTTCGTGCACTTCAGCGCGATCACGGGTGAGGGCTACCGCAACCTCGAAGAGGGCCAGGCCGTCGAGTTCGACGTCACCCAGGGTCAGAAGGGACCCCAGGCGACGAACGTCCGGCTGGTCGGCTAAGCCTTATCCGAACCCGGAACGAAGCGAGGGACCCGCCGCGGCGGGTCCCTCGTCACATCCGGCGTCGCTACGAAGCGGCCTTACCGCCGGTGTCGCCCGGGCCGGCCGGACCGGCTCCAGCGCCCCCACCGCCGGGAGCTCCACCCGGGGCACCACGGGCTCCACCCACACCGGGGGCACCGCGGGGTCCACCCGCACCGGGGGCACCGCGGGCTCCACCCGCACCGGGGGCACCGCGGGCTCCACCCGCACCGGGGGCACCGCGGCCACCGCCACCGCCACCGCCACGACCCCCGCCCCGGAACCCTCCACGCCCGCCGCGGCCGCCGCCCTGGAACTGGCCGCGGGGCCGGCGCTCCATGCGGGGGACCTCGGCGCCGCCCTTCGGCAGACGGAGCTTGAGGGGCGTCAGTCCGGTGCGCTCGTACCGGACCCAGACGTGGTCGAAGCCCGGCTTGCGTTCCACCTCCCGCCACCCCGCGGCCAGGAGGTGGCTGTGCCGACCGGCCGCGGTCTTGCGCAGCTTGTCTGTGTTCGGGACCTTGAGATAGAGCCGCTCGACGCGGACCTCTTTGTAATCAGCCATGCGGCACAGGGTAGCAGGGCGCCGGTCCCGCTCCGGCGGACCCTCGCTCGGCTCAGGCCGGCGGGGAGCCCAGCAACTGACCGAACGTGCAGGACCGCGGATCGCGGTCCGGGCGCCACCGGAGGAACCGCGCGGCGTGACGGAACCGCCCACCCTGGAGGCGGTCGAACTGCACCTCGCACACGAGCGTGGGCTGGATGTTCACCCACGACGAGTCGCGGCCCGCGCTCCATCGGCTGGGGCCGCCGGGGGTCCGCCCTTGGCCGAAGCTCTCGCCTCCTTCCAGCGGCCGGACCAGCTCTCGGACATCCCTCCGCTGCGCGGCCGTGAACGAGGAGGTGTGCCCGACGAACTGGAGCGCGCCGTCCTCGTCGTACAGGCCGAGCAGCAGGCTTCCCACGCCCCCTCCGGCCTTGGCCGGCCGGTAGCCGCCCACCACGCAGTCGGCGGTGCGGTGGTGCTTCACCTTCACCATGGCCCGCTCGCCGGAGCGGTACGGGAGGTCGGCGGGCTTGGCCACGATGCCGTCTTGCCCAACGCCCTCCTCGTCCTCGAACCACGTCGTGGCCAGACGGAGGTCGTCGGTCTGGGGGGTCAGCGCGAGCTCCGGCCCCGGACGGAGATCGCGGACGGTCCCCGCCCGAACGTTCGCCCCCGCGTCCCGCAGGAGCCGCACCAGCTCGGCCCGTCGCTCGGCGAACGGCAGGGACAGGAGATCCCGGTCGTCCCTGGCCAGGGCGTCGAACAAGACGAGGGTCGCCGGCCACTCGGCCGCCAGCTTCCGAACCCGAGACTCCGCGGGGTGGATCCGCTGGAGCAGCTCGTCGAACCCGAGGCCGGTCCCCATCACCACGACGATCTCGCCGTCCGCCACGAACCGGTCCACGGGGGCAGCCTGGAGCACGGAGACGAGCTCGGGGAAGTACCGGCCGAGGGGCCGGTCGTCCCGGCTGAGCAGCCGGACCTCCTGGCCGTCCTTGAACACCACGGCGCGGAACCCGTCCCACTTCGGCTCGTACAGCCACCGCTTCCCGACGGGGATCTCGTCCGCGAGCTTGGCGAGCATCGGCGCGATCGGTGGTTTCACCGGGAGCGTCATCCGGCCACCATCTCACGGTCGGCGGATAAGCTGGAACACGAACGGACACCACGGGAGGCGGGGATGGACAAGGTCGAGGAGTGGAACGAGCTGGCGGCGCAGCTCGCCGTCGACGGCATCCGAGCCTCGACGGAGGCCGGCTCGGGCCACCCCACCTCGTCCCTGTCCGCCGCGCACCTGCTCGCCGTGCTGTACGCCGACCACCTCCGATACGACGTCTCCGACCCCAAGAACCCCGCCAACGACCGGTTCGTCCTGTCGAAGGGCCATGCCTCCCCCCTGATGTACTCGGTGCTGAAGGCGATCGGAGCGATCACCGACGAGCAGCTGATGACGTACCGCAGGTTCGGGAGTCCATTGGAGGGGCATCCCGCGCCGCTTCCCGGGATGCCGTGGATCGACGTGGCCACCGGGTCGCTCGGCCAGGGACTGCCCATCGGGCTCGGCATGGCCCTGGCCATGAAGCTCGATACGAACCCGGCCCGGGTGTGGGTGCTGATGGGCGACTCCGAGTCTTTGGAGGGCTCCGTGTGGGAGGCCATGGCCAACGCGTCGTTCCACGGCGTGGACAACCTCATCGCCGTGCTCGACATGAACCGCTTGGGCCAGCGAGGTCCGACCATGCTCCAGTGGGACGGTGACGCCTACGCCGACCGGGCCCGCGCGTTCGGCTGGCTCCCCATCCAGGTGGACGGCCACGACGTCGCCGCCATCGACCGCGCCTACGGGGAGGCCGAGGAGGCCGGCCGGCCCGTGCTGATCGTGGCGAGGACCGAGAAGGGCCACGGCGTCTCGCTCGTGGCGAACAAGGAGGGCTGGCACGGCAAGGCGCTGTCGAAGGAGGAGGCGGAGCAGGCCATCGCGGAGCTCGGCGGTTCGCGCTCCATGGTCATCACACCCCCGAAGCCGGAGTCGAGGATCGCCCCGCCGCCGACCCCGTGGACGTTCGAGCTCCCCACGTACGAGACCGGGATCGCCACCCGCAAGGCGTTCGGCGAGACCCTGGCGGCGATGGCCGCCCGGCCGGACCTGGTGGTGCTCGACGGCGAGGTCTCGAACTCCACCCATACCGAGGACTTCCAGAAGGTCGCGCCGGACCGGTTCGTCGAGCTGTACATCGCCGAGCAGTGCATGGCCGGGGTCGCCGTGGGGCTCCAGGCCCTGGGCAAGACCGTCTTCGCGGCGACGTTCGGCGCGTTCCTGACCCGCGCCTACGACTTCGTCAGGATGGCCGCGGTGAGCCGGGCGGACCTCAGGCTCTCCGGCTCGCACGCCGGCGTCTCGATCGGCGAAGACGGTCCGTCCCAGATGGCCCTGGAAGACCTGGCCATGATGCGCGCCGTCCACGGCTCCACCGTCCTGTATCCGGCCGACGGCAACGCGGCCGCCAAGCTCACGTCGGCGATGGCCGAGCGTCCCGGCATCACGTACATCCGCACCACGCGAGAGAAGACGCCGAAGCTCTACGACGCCAGCGAGCAGTTCCCCATCGGCGGGAGCAAGGTGCTCCGCCGGAGCGGTGCCGACCGCGCCACCGTCGTGGGAGCCGGCGTGACCGTGTTCGAGGCGCTGAAGGCGGCGGACGCGCTCGATGCCGAGGGGGTGGCCGTTCGGGTCATCGACGCCTACTCGGTGAAGCCCATCGACGCCGAGACGCTCCGAACGGCGCTTGGCGAGACCGGGACCGTGGTCGTGGTGGAGGACCACTGGGTGGAGGGCGGCCTGGGCGACGCGGTCCTGGAGGCTCTGGCCGGCGGCGAGCTGTCGGGCCGCGTGATCAAGCTCGCCGTGACCGCCCTGCCGGGCTCCGGGACCGCCGACGAACTGCGCGAGGCGGCCGGCATCTCGGCGGCGAGGATCGCGGAGACGGTGCGAGGGGTCCTCGGCACCTGAGGGAGGCCGGGTTCCGGCTCGACTCCGGGCTCAGACCTGGAGCGGCACCAGCTCGAAGCGGACCGTGTCCACCAGGCCGCGGTCGGTGAGCTTCAGCTCCGGGACCACCGACAGGGCCAGGAAAGACATGGCCATGAACGGCGACGGCAGGGTGGCGCCCATCTCCTTCGCGGCCTTGCCCATGCCGTGCACCATCGCGGCGACCTGCTCGGCCGGGAGGTCGGCGAGCAGCCCTCCGAACGGACAGGGCACCTCGCCCAGGATCGCGCCGCCGGCCACGGCAACCTGGCCGCCGCCCATCTCGACCAGCCGGTTCGCGGCGGCCGCCATGTCGGCATCGTCCACCCCCACCACCACAACGTTGTGCGCGTCGTGGGCGTAGGTGGAGGCCAGGGCTCCGCGCTTCAGTCCGAAGCCCCGGACGAACCCCAGGCCGATCCGGCCGGTCATCCGGTGGCGCTCGATCACCGCGATCTTGGCCAGGTCCCGGGCGGGGTCGGCCACTCCCTCCCCGCCGACATGGGTGGCCTCCTCCACCAGGGCCCGGGTCACGATCTGGCCCGCCTCCACCCCGATCACCCGGACCCGGCCGTCGGCCTCGATCCGAAAGTGCTCCGCGGAAAGGGGCGGCACGTGCACGCTGCCCCGCATCCAGTCGGGCATCGGCGACTTCGGGACGTTCAGTGGCTTGCCGTCCCGGGCCACCAGCCGTCCCCGCTTCCACACCCGGACCGGGCGGAACCGCTCGAGGTCCTCCACGGCCACGACATCCGCCACGAATCCGGGGGCAATCGCGCCGAGCTCGTGCAACCGGTGATAGCGGGCGGCGTTCAGCGAGCCCATCACCACCGCGTCGGCCGGCGGGCACCCGAGCGAGACGGCCTTTCGCATGACGTCGTTGACGTGACCTTCCTCGAGCAGGTGGTCGGGCTCGAGGTCGTCCGTGCAGAGCAGGCAGTTCGCCGGCCCGTGGTCCAGGACCAGCGGGAGCAGGGCCTCCAGGTTTCGGGCCGCCGAGCCCTCCCGGATCATGATCCACATCCCCAGGCGCCGCTTCTCCAGGGCCTCCTCGTAGGTCGTGCACTCGTGGTCGCTGCGGACGCCGGCCGCCAGGTACGCGTTCAGCCCGGGGCCCGACAGGCCCGGCGCGTGACCGTCGATGTGGCGCCCTCCCGCGGCCTCCACCTTCGCCAGCGTGGGCTCGTCGCCCCCCACGACCGCCGGGAAGTCCATCATCTCCGCGATCCCGATGGCGTTCGGCTCCTCCGCCAGGAACCGTGCGATGTCGTCCGCATCGACCGTGGCCCCGCTCGACTCGAACCGACTGGCCGGGACGCACGACGACACCATGACGTAGAAGTCCAACGGGACGCCGCGGGCCGCGTCGAGCAGGGCCCGCACGCCATCCAGCCCGAACACGTTGGCGATCTCGTGGGGGTCGAGGACCGCCGTGGTCGTCCCCCACGGGAGCGCGGCCCGGGCGAACTCGTCGGGCGGGAGCTTCGTCGACTCGATATGCATGTGCCCATCGATGAACCCGGGAAGCAGCAGCAGGCCGGAGACATCGACGGCTTCTCGCCCCTCGTACCGGCCGACGCCCGCGACGTGCTGGCCGGCCAGGGCCACGTCGGCCTCCAGGAGCTCGCCGGTGAAGACGGACAGGACGCGGCCTCCGAAGAGGACGAGGTCGGCGGGTTCGTCGCCGCGGGCGACGGCCAGGCGGTGTGCCAGGTCGCCGGTGGGGCCACGCATCTTCGAAGGGTACCCCGGGCCGACGTAGCATGGAGCCCGATGCCTGCCGCCTTCGCCTCCGCCAAGCCCCGTCTGCGCGGATGGATCCACGAGGTGGCGTTCTTCGTCTCGGTCCCCGCCGGCGTGGCCCTGGTCCTCCTGGCGAGGAGCGGCCCCGCCCGGGCCGCCGCGGCCCTGTACGCCCTCAGCCTGACCGCGGCGTTCGGCTCGAGCGCCGCCTACCACCGCGTCGGCTGGTCACCCGACGCGCTCCGGCGGATGAAGCGCCTGGACCACTCGATGATCTTCGTGCTGATCGCGGGGAGCTACACGCCGGTCAGCATCCTGGTGCTGGACGGCGCGTGGTCCCTCGTCATGTTGTCCGTGGTGTGGGCCGGCGCGGCGGTGGGGATCACGCTCAAGCTGGCCAGGATCGACGGGCTCCACGTGACCACGGGCATCCTGTACATGGGGCTCGGGTGGCTCGCGCTGGTCGCGCTCCCCCAGCTCGTGCGAGGGATGACCCGGCCCCAGATCACGCTGATGGTCCTGGGGGGCGCCCTGTACACGGCCGGCGCCATCGTGTTCGCCACCAAGCGCCCGGACCCCCGCCCGGCCACGTTCGGGTTCCACGAGGTCTGGCACGCCTTCATGGTGGCCGCCGCGGCCTGCCATTTCGCCATGATCGCCCTCCTGCTCCGGGGCGCCGGCTGAGCCGCCTGGTACGCTTGTCGATACGGACGGCCATCGCCGTCCCGTGAGGTTTCGCTTCCTCGTTCCTCCTTCGGTGGTCTCGGGGTCATGGCAGAACCTCCCTGAGCCCAGCCGCGGCACAAAGGGTCGCGGCAGAAGGAGTCGAACATGTCAACACGGTCCTTCCCCGACCTCGGCGCGTCACCGGCCGTCGTCCAGGCGTTGTCCCGGCGCGGCATCGTCGCGCCGTTCCCCATCCAATCCCTGGTCTTGCCGGATGCCCTCGCCGGGCACGACGTCCTGGCGAAGTCACAGACCGGCTCGGGCAAGACCCTGGCCTTCGCCATCCCCATCGTTGAGCGAGTGGATCCGGCCGGTCCCGGCCCGTCCGCCCTCGTGCTGGTCCCCACCCGCGAGCTGGCCGTTCAAGTGGCCGAGGAGTTCTCCGACGTTGCGAAGGCCAAGGGCCTGCGGGTGGCCGTGGCGTACGGAGGGGTCGGCGTGGTGGCCCAGGGCAAGGACGCGGGCCGCGCTCCGATCCTCATCGCCACGCCGGGCCGGCTGACCGACCTGGTGGGGCGGCGCCTGGTGCGGCTGGACCACGTGCGGGTCCTGATCCTCGACGAGGCCGACCGCATGCTCGACATGGGGTTCCAGCCCCAGGTGGACCGGATCGTCCGCCTCCTGCCGGAGCGCCGTCAGACCATGCTCTTCTCCGCCACGCTCGACGGGGCCGTGGGCCACGTCGCGGCGACGTACACCCGGGACCCCCGGCGGCACGAGGTCGACACCGACGCCAAGACCGTCGAGGAGGTGGCGCACCGCTTCGTGCCCGTCTCGGCGGGAGACAAGGTCGAGGCTTTGGTGGAGCTGCTCCAGAAGGACCGCGACCTCACCCTGGTGTTCGTCCGCACGAAGCGGGGGGCCGACCGGCTCGTGCAGAAGCTGAAGGCGAACGGCGTCCGGGCCGCGGCGATGCACGGCGACATGGCCCAGCCGGCTCGCGAACGGTCGCTGGCCCGGTTCGAGTCCGGCAGCGTGGACGTCCTGGTGGCCACCGACGTGGCGGCCCGCGGGCTGGACCTCGACCGGATCACCCACGTGGTGAACTTCGATCCGCCCCAGGATGACAACGGCTACGTGCACCGGGTGGGCCGCACCGCGCGGGCCGGACGGAGCGGCACCGGCATCACCCTGGTCACCGCGGAGCAGCAGGGCGACGTGAGCCGGATCGCCGCCCGGCTCGACCTACACCTGGAGTTCGAGCAGGCGGGCATGACCTTGGCGCCGCCGCGGGTGGTCTTCTCGGGCTCCGCGCGGGGACGCCGCTCCTCCCTCAGGCGCCCGGCCCGGAGGCGCTGACCCCGGCCGTCCCTACCCGGCGGCCCGGACTAGTGTGAACCCGGAACGCCGGTACAGGGCCAGGATGTCGGGACCGGGCACCGGCCGGCAGAAGAAGTAGCCCTGCCCCAGTCGGCACCCGTGCTCGACCAGGGACCGCCACTGCTCCTCGGTCTCGATGCCCTCCGCGAGGGGGGTCATCCCCAGGCCCTCGGCGAGCTGGATGACCGCCCGGACCATGCTGGCGGCCTGGCCGTCGTCGGCCACGTCGCGGATGAACGAGCGGTCGATCTTGAGGATGTCCACGGGCAAGTGCTGGAGCCGCGACAGCGACGAATAGCCGGTGCCGAAGTCGTCGAGGGCCAGGCGCAGGCCCCGTGTGTGCAGGTCCCACAGGATCCGCTGGGTCCGATCGGGGTCCGTCATGGCCGTCGATTCGGTGATCTCCACCACCACGCTGGTGGGATCGAGGTCGGCCGCCG
>Ga0214471_10002898_pt1 | contig 13349 bp, 15 predicted proteins | sample RVTome_5_FD_207665 | JGI IMG/M metagenome (GOLD analysis project Ga0214471, IMG submission 207665) | Soil microbial communities from uranium-contaminated site in the Upper Colorado River Basin, Wyoming, United States - RVT142D155 | ecosystem: Environmental > Terrestrial > Soil > Contaminated >...
GTCCTGAGCGTCCCGGGCGCGCTCGAGATCCCGATCGCGCTGCAGTGGATGGCGCAGTCGGGCCGCTTCGACGCGCTGGTGGCGATCGGCGCGGTGATCCGCGGCGACACCTACCACTTCGAGGTGGTGGCGAACGAGTCGGCGCGCGGCATCATGGACGTCGCGCTCGAATTCGGTCTGCCGGTCGCCAACGGTATTCTCACCACCGACGACGAAAGCCAGGCGAAGGCGCGCCTCGCCAAGGGCGCCGAGGCGGTGCAGGTCGCCCTGGAAATGGCCAAGCTCAAGGCCCGGCTCCATGAAGAACGCTAGGCGGCAGGCGCGCGAGAGCGCGCTGCAGGCGCTCTACGCCTGGCAGCTCTCCGGCAGCGACCCGCGCGAGCAGGCGCGCGGCCTCGAGGGCGAGGAGCGCGGCGACGCCGCGCTCCTCGAGTCCATCGTCTCCGGGGTGCGCGAGCGCGCCGCCGAGCTCCAGGCGCTCATCGCGCCGCACCTCGACCGCGACTTCGCGCGCCTCTCCCCGGTCGAGCGCGCGATCCTCTATATCGGGGCGCTCGAGCTGGCCGCGCATCCCAAGACCCCCTTCAAGGTGGTGCTCAACGAGGCGGTCGAGCTCGGCAAGAGCTTCGGCGCCGCCGAGGGCTACCGCTTCGTCAACGGCGTGCTCGAGAAGATCGCGGCGCAGCTGCGGCCCGAAGAGGTCGCGCGCTCGCGCCACAACGCCTGAACGAGTTCGAACTCATCCGTCGCTACTTCGATCGGCCGCCGAAGCGCGCGCTGATCGGCATCGGCGACGACTGCGCCCTGCTGCGCCCGGACGCCGGCCTCGAGCTGGCGGTCACCACCGACATGCTGGTCGAGGGACGGCACTTCCTGCCCGATGCCGAGCCGCGCGCCCTGGGGCACAAGGCGCTGGCGGTCAACCTTTCGGACCTCGCCGCGATGGGCGCTGCGCCCCGCTACGCGCTCCTCGCGCTCGGCCTGCCCGGGGCGGATGCCGCCTGGCTCGAGGCCTTCGCCGCCGGCCTGTTCGCCCTCGCCGAGCGCTACGGCGTGGACCTGGTAGGCGGCGATACCACGCGCTCGCCGCTGCGCACCATCGCCATCACCGCGATCGGCGAGGTGCCGGCGGGCGTGGCGCTGTTTCGCGCCGGCGCGAGGCCGGGCGACGACCTCTGGGTCTCGGGCGAGCTGGGCGGCGCGGCGCTCGCACTCGTCCATCCGCAGATCGCCGCCGCCGCGGCGCGCTTGCACCGCCCGGAGCCGCGCGTCGAGCTGGGCGAGCGGCTGCGCGGCCTGGCGCACGCCGCGATCGACGTCTCCGACGGGCTGACGAGCGACCTCGGCCACATCCTCGAGCGCTCGCAGGTCGGCGCGGTGGTGCACTACGCGCAGCTGCCCCGCCCCGGCGCCTTCTCCGCCATCCGCGACCCGGAACTGGAGAAGGACTGCGTGCTGTCCGGGGGCGACGACTACGAGCTCGCCTTTACCGCGCCGCCCGCGCGGCGCGCCGATCTCGGCGCGCTGTCGGCGGAGCTCGGACTGGCGCTCACGCGCATCGGCGCGATCCAGGCCGGCGAGCCGCGGCTGGTGGTGCTCGATGCCGGCGGCAAGCCGATGGACTACCGGCGCGGCTTCGACCACTTCGCGCCATCATGACCGTGCTGCGCCCGGGCGGCACCTTCGCGTTCTCGCATCCGGCGCATGTGCTCGCCTTCGGCTTCGGCGCCGGCCTGGTGCGCATCGCCCCGGGGACGGCCGGCACGCTCGCCGCCTGGCCGGTGGGCTGGCTGCTCGCCGGCGCCATGCCGGCGGCGGCGATGCTTGCCCTGGTCGCCGCGCTGTTCGTGCTCGGCGTCTGGTGCTGCGGCGTGACCGGTGCGCGCATGGGCGTTCCCGACCACGGCGCCATGGTGTGGGACGAGATGGTCGCCTTCCTCCTCGTGCTCGCGATCGTGCCGCGGGAGCTTGCCTGGCAGGCGGCGGCGTTCGCCGCCTTCCGGCTCTTCGACATCGCCAAGCCGCCGCCGATCCGCTGGCTCGAGCGGCGCTTCCACGGCGGGTTCGGCGTGATGTTCGACGACCTCGTGGCAGCCGGCTATGCGCTGCTCGCGCTCGCGCTCGCGAAGCGCCTGCTCGGCTGATGGAGAAGCTGGCGCAAACGCTCGGCGAGCGGCTCAGGTCCGCCGGCGCGACGCTGGTGACGGCCGAGTCTTGCACCGGCGGCGGGGTTGCCGAGGCTGTCACCTCGGTCGCCGGATCTTCCGACTGGTTCGAGCGCGGCTTCGTCGTGTACTCGAACGACGCCAAGCGCGAGCTCCTCGGCGTGCGGCCCGAGACGCTTTCGCAGCACGGCGCGGTGAGCGAGGAGGCGGCGCGCGAGATGGCGCGCGGCGCGCTCGAGCGCAGCCGCGGCACGCTCTCGCTCGCGGTGACGGGCATCGCCGGGCCGGGCGGGGGCAGCGCCGGCAAGCCGGTGGGCATGGTGTGCTTCGCGTGGGCGGGCAAGGCCGGCTTTGTGCGCAGCGAGACCTGCCACTTCCGCGGCGATCGCCGGAGCGTGCGCCGCCAGTCGGTGCTGCGCGCGCTGGAAGGCGTCCTGCAGGCCCTCGACGGAGGATAATGCAGGCGTGGGTGCCGTCAGGCCGCCCGCCGTCGCGGGCATGTTCTATCCCGGCGAGCCGAAAGCGCTCGCCGCGGAGCTCGACGACCTGCTCGGCGGCGTCGATCATCTCCAGCCGCGCCTGGGCTATCCCAAGGCCCTGATCGTCCCGCACGCCGGGTACATCTACTCGGGCGAGACCGCGGCGCGCGCCTACGACGAGCTCCTGCCGGCGCGTGGCATCGTGCGCCGGGTCCTCGTCCTCGGCCCGGTGCACCGCGTCCCGGTGCGCGGCCTCGCCGCGCCGGGGGCGGACGCGTTCGCCACGCCGCTCGGAAGCGTGCCCGTCGATCGCGAGGCGCTGCGCGCGGTCCAGGACCTGCCGCAGGTCGTCACGAGCGATGCCGCGCATGCGCTCGAGCATTCCCTGGAAGTGCAGCTCCCCTTTCTGCAGAAGGTGCTGGGCGATTTTGCGCTGGTGCCGCTCGCGGTCGGGACGGCGAGCGTGCAGGAGGTGGCCGAGGTGCTCGAGGGGCTCTGGGGCGGGCCCGAGACGCTGATCGTGGTGTCCACGGATCTCTCGCACTACCACCCCTACGACGAGGCGAGGCGGATCGACGGCGCGACGCTCGAGCGCCTGCGCGGCTTCGCCACCGACATCGACCACGAGGAGGCCTGCGGCGCGACGCCGCTCAACGGCCTGCTCTCGGTCGCGAAGAAGCGGCGGATGGCCATCCGGCTGCTCGCCGCGTGCAACTCGGGCGACACCGCGGGCGGCAAGGGCCAGGTGGTGGGGTACGGGGCGCTCGCCCTGCACGAGGGCGAGGGCGTCTCGCACGCCGACGCGGGCAGCACGCTGCTCTCCATTGCGCGCGCATCGATCGATGCCGAGCTGCAGAACAAGGATCCGATCGAAAAGCGCGAGCGCTGGCTCGCGCAGGCCGGCGCGAGCTTCGTCACGCTGATGCGCGAGGGCGCGCTGCGCGGCTGCGTCGGCAGCCTCGACGCGGTGCGAGCGCTCGGCGCCGACGTCGCCGAGAACGCGCGCGGCGCGGCTTTCCGCGATCCGCGCTTCGCCGCGCTCACCGCGCAAGAGTGGCCGCAGTGCCGCGTCGAGGTGTCGCTGCTTTCCGCGCCCAAGCCGCTGCGCTTCGCCGACGAGGAAGACCTCCTTTCGCAGCTGCGCCCCGGCGAGGACGGCGTGATCCTCGAGAGTGCCGGCCGGCGCGGCACCTTTCTTCCCCAGGTCTGGGAGGCGCTGCCCGAGCCGCGGCGTTTCATGGGCGAGCTGATGAGGAAGGCGGGCCTCGCGCCCGAGGAGCGGCTTGCGCGCTGCCGAATCTCGCGCTATCGGGTGATCAAATGGATGGAGTGAGCCCCGGGCGCTGGTGGCACATGCTGCCCGACGGGCGCATCCAGTGCGACCTGTGCCCGCGCGACTGCAGGCTGCACGAGGGCCAGCGCGGGCTGTGCTTCGTGCGCCAGCGCGAGGGCGACCGGATGGTGCTCACGACCTACGGCCGCTCCTCCGGCTTCTGCGTCGACCCGGTGGAAAAGAAGCCGCTCAACCATTTCTATCCCGGCTCGAGCATCCTTTCCTTCGGCACCGCGGGGTGCAACCTCGCCTGCAAGTTCTGCCAGAACTGGGATATCTCCAAGTCGCGCGAAATGGACCGGCTGCAGGACGAGGCCTCGCCGCAGGCGATCGCCGACGCCGCGCTGCGCCTGGGCTGCAAGTCGGTCGCCTTTACCTACAACGACCCGGTCATCTTCGCCGAGTACGCCATGGACATCGCCGATGCCTGCCATGAGAAGGGCGTGCAGGCGGTCGCGGTGACTGCGGGCTACATCAATGCCGAGCCGCGGCGCGAGTTCTACGCGAAGATGGACGCGGCCAATGTCGACCTGAAGGCCTTCAGCGACGATTTCTACTACCGGATCTGCGGCGGCCGGCTGCAGCCGGTGCTCGACACGCTCGTCTACCTGGTGAAGGAGACGAGCGTGTGGACCGAGATCACGACGCTGCTGATCCCTGGGAAGAACGATTCCGACGAGGAGATCCGCGCCGAGTGCAGGTGGATCCGCGAAAACCTCGGACCCGACGTGCCGCTGCACTTCAGCGCTTTCCATCCCGACTGGAAGATGACCGACGTGGCGGCGACGCCGGCCGCGACCCTGACGCGGGCGCGCGAGATCGCCCAGCTCGCCGGCCTGAACTACGTCTACACCGGCAACGTGCACGACCCGGCCGGCGGCTCGACGTACTGCCCGGCGTGCGAAAAGGCGGTGATCGCGCGCGACTGGTACCGCATCGACGGCTATCACCTCGACGAGGGCGGCGGCTGCAAGTCCTGCGGCACCCGGCTGCCCGGCCGCTTCGAGAAGTTCGGCCGCCCGTTCGGGCCGCGACGCATCCCCGTGCGGATCGCCGCCTGACTCCCCGCCCGGGGGTATCATGAACTCCGGGAGAAACACCAGCTGAAAGCTGCCCGGGTAATCGCCGCTGCAATGCTGATCTCGGCCTGCGCGCCGCAGAGCCGGGTGGCGCTGCCGCCGCCCGCCGCGCCGCCGGCTGCGTCGCCCGCCGCGCCCCCCGTCGCCGCTCCCGCGCCGCGGCCGCAGGCGCCCGGCGACGTCGAGGCCTACAAGGCGCTGGTGGCGAGCGAGATCTGGCTGCGCAACGCCGAGGTCTATGCCGACCCGGTGCCCGACATGCTGAAGTCGATCGTGGTGCTCGAGATCACCATCGATCGCGCCGGCAACCCCATCGACGTCTCGGTCTACCGCTCCAACGGCTTCAAGTACCTCGAGGCCCGCGCGCTGGAGAGCATCGTGCGCGCGGCGCCGTTCCCGGCGCCGGCGGCGGGCGTGCTGGAGGGCCCGGGCTGCGTCACCTTCCTCGAGACCTTCCTCTTCCGCGCCGACGAGCGCTTCCAGCTGCGCAGCCTGGTGATGCCGGCGCTCGCCGCGCGCTAGTCCTTCAGCAGGAGCTGGATCAGCGCCGAGGTGCTGTCCCAGCGCTTGCCGCCGCGCGCCTCAAGGTGCGAGTAGAACTGGTCGACCAGCGCCGTCACCGGCAGGCGGGCGCCGTTCTTCTTCGCCTCCCCCAGGCAGATGCCGAGGTCCTTGCGCATCCATTCGATGGCGAAGCCGAAGCCTTCGGCCTTGAGCTCGCTCATCGGCTTCCAGCGGTTCTCCATCTGCCAGGACTGCGCCGCGCCTTTCGAGATGACCGCGATGACTTTCTCGAGGTCCAGGTTGCTTCGCTTCGCGAAAGACAGGCCTTCGGCGAGCGCCTGCGCGAGGCCGGCAATGCAGATCTGGTTCACCATCTTCGTGAGCTGCCCCGAGCCCGGCCCGCCGATCAGCGCGGCGAGCTTCGCGTAGATGTCGATGACCGGCTTTGCCCTGTCGAACACCGCCGGCTCGCCGCCGCACATGATGCCGAGCTGGCCGTTCTGCGCGCCGGCCTGCCCGCCGGAAACGGGGGCGTCGATGAAGCCGATGCCCTTTTCATTGGCCTTCTGGAACAGTTCTTTCGCCAGAACGGCGGACGCCGTGGTGTGGTCGACGAGGACGGCGCCCTTCTTCATGCCGGCGAGCGCGCCGTTGTCTCCATAGACGACCGAGCGAAGGTCGTCGTCGTTGCCCACGCACATCATGACGAAATCGCAGTCCTTGGCCGCCTCGCGCGGGGTCGCGGCGGACCTGCCGCCGTACTCCTTGAGCCATTGCTGCGCCTTGGCGGGCGTGCGGTTATAGACCGTGACGTCGTGGCCGCCCTTCTTCAGCAGGTGGCCGGCCATGGGATAGCCCATGACGCCGAGGCCGAGGAATGCGACTTTCGCCATCGTTCTGTCTCCTAAGGATTTTTTCTCGAGTTGACAGGGTTCGGTCAACCGGCCCAGAATACTGAGCGTTTATACAGTATCCGGTGTTGGCCCAGTGCCCTTCGTCAGATGCGCCTGCCGTAGATGCCGACAACCTAAAAAAGAGGTACACGCAGATGGATGACAACAAGTCTAAGGCATTAGCCGCGGCGCTGTCGCAGATCGAGAAGCAGTTCGGCAAGGGCTCGATCATGAAGATGGACGACGCGGCGATCAAGGACATCGAGGTGGTGTCCACCGGATCGCTCGGCCTGGACCTCGCGCTTGGCGTCGGCGGCCTGCCGCGCGGCCGGGTGGTCGAGATCTACGGCCCCGAGTCCTCGGGCAAGACCACGCTCACGCTGCAGGTCATCGCCGAGATGCAGAAAGTCGGCGGCACGGCGGCATTCATCGACGCCGAGAACGCGCTCGACATTTCGTACGCCGCCAAGCTCGGCGTGAAGACCGAAGACCTGCTCATTTCCCAGCCCGACACCGGCGAGCAGGCGCTCGAGATCGCCGACATGCTGGTGCGCTCGGGCGCGGTCGACGTGATCGTCATCGACTCGGTGGCGGCGCTCACGCCCAAGGCCGAGATCGAAGGCGAGATGGGCGAGCCGCAGATGGGACTGCAGGCGCGCCTGATGAGCCAGGCGCTGCGCAAGCTCACCGGCAACATCAAGCGCACCAACACGCTGGTGATCTTCATCAACCAGATCCGCATGAAGATCGGCGTCATGTTCGGCAACCCGGAGACCACCACCGGCGGCAACGCGCTCAAGTTCTACGCCTCGGTGCGCATGGACATCCGGCGCATCGGCGCGATCAAGAAGGGCGACGAGGTGACCGGCTCCGAGACGCGCGTCAAGGTGGTGAAGAACAAGGTGGCGCCGCCCTTCAGGCAGGCGGAGTTCGACATCATGTACGGCGAGGGCATCTCGCGCGAGGGCGAGGTGCTCGAGATCGGCGTCAACCTCGGCGTGCTCGAGAAGTCCGGCGCCTGGTACATCTACAACGGCGACCGGCTCGGCCAGGGCAAGGACAACTCGCGCGAGTTCCTGAAGGAGAACCCGGCGCTCGCACGCGAGATCGAGGCACGCATCCGCGAGAAGGCGGGCGTTGCCGCCCCTGCGCCCAAGGCAGTCGAGGAAAAAGCCGAAGACAAGAAGGTTGAGCAGCTCCCCACCAGAAAGCGCGGCTGAGCTAAAGGCCCGGGCGCTCCGGCACCTCGCCCGGCGCGAGCACTCGCGCGCCGAGCTCGAGCGCAAGCTCGCCCCGCACGCGCCGGACGCCGAGGCGCTGCGGGCCCTTCTCGACCAGCTCGAAGACAGGAAGCAGCTCTCCAACGAGCGCTTCGCCGAGCAGCGCGCGCACGTGCTCGCGCGCAAGTACGGCCCGGCCAGGATCCGCCACGACCTGAAGGCGAGGGGGATTTCCCCCGAGCTGGTCGAGCGCGTTTCCTCCGCCGGGGAGATGGAGCGCGCGCGCGCCATCCTGGAGCGCAAGTACCGCGCGCCGGCCGCCTCCCGCGACGAGCGGGCGAGGCGCGCGCGCTTCCTGCAGGGACGAGGCTTCTCTGCCGAGGTCATCCACCGGCTAGTGCTGCGCGAGGGCGATTAGCCGGCCCTGGAAAATCGCCGCCCGCGGCCGTTTTGTACCCCGATCGGGGTACAAAGCCCTGTCATCCGCCGCTACTGTATATGCGTTCATCTCCTTGCAGGGGGACGCCTGCGGAGAGGAGGTGATGGCATGGACCAGGCACAGGCATTGGCAGTGGTGCGTTCGCTGGCGAACGGCGTCGATCCGGAAAGCGGGGAAGTGTTCCCGCCGGAGAGCGCCTACCAGCGGCCGCAGGTAGTGCGAGCGCTGTACGAGGCCGCGGCGGCCCTCGAGCGCATCGAGCGCTTCGAGCGGCGCAAGGCGCAGATGCCGCCGAAGACCGGCGAGCCGTGGAGCGAGGACGAGGACCGCAAGCTCCTCGCCGCGTTCGACGCGGGGCGGGCGCTGCAGGAGCTGGCGGCGGCGCACGCGCGCACGATGGGCGCGGTGCGCGCTCGGCTGCTGAAGTACGGCCGGATCAATGCGTAACGGCAGCATCGACGCCTGAGAGGCTTTTCCCCGGGGCGGCGAGGCCCCGGGGTTTTTGCCGCGGCGCGGTAGAATCTTCCAGTGAAATCAAGCGACATCCGCTCGAGCTTCCTCGAGTTCTACCGCTCCAAGGGCCACACCGTCGTGGCCTCGAGCCCGCTGGTGCCGGCCAACGATCCGACGCTGCTCTTCACCAACTCCGGGATGGTGCAGTTCAAGGACGTGTTCCTGGGCAAGGAGACGCGCTCGTACAAGCGCGCCACGACTTCGCAGCGCAGCCTGCGCGCCGGCGGAAAGCACAACGACCTGGAGAACGTCGGCTATACCGCCCGGCACCACACGTTCTTCGAGATGCTGGGCAACTTCTCCTTCGGCGACTATTTCAAGAAGGACGCGATCGAGTTCGCCTGGGAGCTGCTCACCCGGGTGTACAAGCTCGCGCCCGAGCGTCTGTGGGCCACCGTGTACGAGACCGACGACGAGGCCTACGAAATCTGGACTAAGGCGATCGGCCTCCCGCGCGAGCGCGTGGTGCGCATCGGCGACAAGCCCGGCGGGCAGAAGTACCAGTCCGACAATTTCTGGCAGATGGCCGACACCGGTCCCTGCGGGCCTTGCAGCGAAATCTTCTACGACCACGGGCCGGGGGTGGAGGGAGGTCCGCCGGGATCGCTCGACGCGGAAGGCGACCGCTACATCGAGATCTGGAACCTCGTCTTCATGCAATTCAACCGCGACGAGCGGGGCGTGATGCATCCCCTGCCCAAGCCTTCGGTGGACACCGGCATGGGCCTGGAGCGCATCGCCGCGGTGCTGCAGGGCAAGCATTCGAACTACGAGATCGACCTCTTCCAGGACCTGATCCGGGCCGCGGCGCGGGAAACCGGGCAGAAGGGCCTGAAGAACCCGTCCCTGAACGTCATCGCCGACCACATCCGCGCCTGCGCGTTCCTGATCGTCGACGGCGTGATCCCGGGGAACGAAGGCCGCGGCTACGTTCTGCGGCGAATCGTCCGCCGCGCGATACGGCACGGCTACAAGCTCGGCCAGAAGCAGCCGTTCTTCCATCGCCTGGTGGCCGACCTCGACCAGGCGATGGGCGATGCCTATCCGGAGCTCCGGAAGGAAGCGAGGCGCGTTGCCGACGTGCTGAAGCAGGAAGAAGAGCGCTTCGCCGAGACGCTCGAGAACGGCATGGGCGTGCTCGAGTCGGCGCTCGCCTCCGGCGAGAAGCTGCTCGACGGCGAGACCGTGTTCCGCCTCTATGACACCTACGGCTTCCCGGTCGACCTGACCGCCGACATCTGCCGGGAGCGCGGCGTGCGCATCGACATGGCGGGCTTCGAGGCGGCGATGGACGGGCAGCGCGAGCGCGCGCGCGCCGCCTCGAAGTTCTCCGCGTCGGCGAGCCTCGAGTACCAGGGGAGCAGGACCGAGTTCCACGGCTACGACACGCTCAGCCTGCCCGCGAAGATCGTCGCCCTGTACCGCGAGGGCGCGCAGGGGGGCGTGCTGAAGAGCGGCGAGGTCGGCACGGTGGTGCTCGACCGCACGCCTTTCTACGCCGAGGCGGGCGGCCAGGTCGGCGACCGCGGCGAGCTCATCGCCGGGGGCGGCACCTTCGAGGTCGACGACACGCAGAAGATCCAGGCCGACGTTTACGGTCATCACGGCAGGCTGCGCACCGGCACGCTGAAGTCAGGCGACGCCGTGGAGGCGCGCGTCGACACGGCCCGGCGCGCGGCGACGATGCGCAACCACTCGGTCACCCACCTCATGCACAAGGCCCTGCGCGAGGTGCTCGGAGCGCACGTGCAGCAGAAGGGCTCGCTGGTCGACGCGGAGAAGACGCGCTTCGACTTCTCCCACGACCGGCCTGTCGGCGAGGCCGAGATCCGGGAGCTCGAGCACCGGGTGAACGCGGAGATCCTGCAGAACACGCCCACGCGCGCCCAGGTGCTGCCGATGGAGGAGGCGAAGAAGTCCGGGGCGGTGATGCTCTTCGGCGAGAAGTACGGCGACGAGGTGCGCGTGCTCGACATCGGCTCCTCGCGCGAGTTCTGCGGCGGCACGCACGTCGCGCGCACCGGCGACATCGGGGTGTTCAAGATCACCTCCGAGGGCGGCGTCGCCGCGGGCATCCGCCGCATCGAGGCGACGACCGGGGCGAGCGCGCTCGCGATGATCGACCGGCAGCTCCAGGAGCTTGCTTACGTAGGTAAAAAGCTCAGGGCCCAGCCCGGCGCGGTGGAGAAGGCAGTGAGCACGCTGCTCGAGGAGAAGAAAGCGCTCGAGAAGGAGCTTGCGCGGCTGAAATCGAAGCTCGCGCTGGGGCAGGGACAGGATCTCGCCGCCCAGGCGATCGACGTGAAGGGTGCCAAGGTGCTCGCGGCCACCGTCGACGGGGCCGACGCCAAGAGCCTGCGCGAGACGATGGACAAGCTCAAGGAGCGGCTCAAGTCCGCCGCCATCGTGCTCGGCGCGGTGAACGACGGAAAGGTATCGCTCATCGCCGGGGTCACCGCCGACCTGACCGGCAAGCTCAAGGCCGGCGAGCTCGTCAACTTCGTCGCGCAGCAGGTCGGCGGCAAGGGCGGCGGGCGCCCCGACATGGCGCAGGCGGGCGGCACCGAGCCGGCCAAGCTTCCGGACGCCCTGCAATCGGTGCGGACCTGGGTAGGAGAACGCGTATGAACCGGACTTTTCTTGCAGCCCTTCTTGCCCAGCGGCCTGATGATGTTCACGGCGCACGCGTCGGACTTCATCCAGAGCGGGGTCTTCGTCCTGAAAATGGGGCTGATCCTGGCGGCCGGCCTCAACGCGGCGCTGTTCCACACCATCACCTTTCGCACCGCGGACGTGTGGGACTCGGATGAGATGCGCAAGCTCCCGCCGCCGCCCTCGGCGCGGCTGGCGGGAGCGGCCTCGCTCCTGTTGTGGATCTCGGTGATCGCCTGCGGGCGGTTGCTGGCCTACTTCTAGAAGCCGATCCGCTGCCGCCGCCCGGCGCGCGGGTCCTGCACGTCGTCGGGGCCGACCTCGCTGCGCCCGGCGAGCTTGGCGTTGCCGAACGCCGATTGCAGCGCGCGGCGCATCTCGCGCGGCGGCAGCGAGGCGAGCTTCTCCAGCGCGCCGGGGGAGGGCGCCTCGGGGAACTGGCGGCCCCAGTCGTGGGCGTTGCGGATCTCGCGATAGATGGTGGCGGCGATGCGCGCCGAGCCTTCGGCGTCGGGCGCCTCGATCTCGTAGACGTTGAGGCGGCTCAGCAGCGGCTCGGGAATGCGCGCCGCGTCGTTGGCGGTGGCGAGCCAGACCGCGCCCGAGGCGTCGATCGGCAGCTCCACGAACTCGTCGACGAAGCGGCTCGCGGTGTCGATCTCGAGCAGCTCGTAGAGCGCGCCCAGCGGGTCGTACTGCCCGTCTGCGCTCGCCTTGTCGAGCTCGTCCACCACGATCACCGGGTTGGCGTAGTCGCCGTTGAGGAAGGTGTCGAACACCTTTCCCGGCTTGGCGTTCTTCCACTGCGAGGAGGCGCCCGAGAGCACCCAGCCCGCGGTGAGCGAGCTCATCGGCACGAAGCCGAAGCCGGTGCCGACCAGCTGCGAGATGCGCCGGGCGAAGTGCGTCTTGCCGATGCCAGGCTCGCCCAGCAGCAGCATCGGCGGCAGCTCGATGGAATCCTCCGAGCCGATGCACAGCGCGAGCTGCTTGCGGATGTCCTCGAGCACCGCGGTGAAGTTGGGCAGCTCCTCGAAGAGCCGGTCCATTTCCGGCAGGGCCGAGGGCTTGACCGTGAAGCGCTGCCCGCCCAGGCGCAGCATCTTCTCGTACACCGAGCGCAGCGCCTCGTTCGCCGTCGGGGACAGCTCGTGCAGCGCCTTCTCGACCGCTGGAACGTCGTACACGTCCTTGAAGCCTGCTATCGGAATCGTGACGGTCGTCGACATCTCAATGAAAAGCTAGCATGTTGCCGGAACCCTAGCAAACCGCGCGCCTGGCAGTTGTCGCCTGCGAGTGCCAATGCGCTACAGTAGTCCGCCATGACCACCCGCGACACCGCTTACTTCAAGTCATTCGGCACCGGGTACCTGCCCGGGCTGATGGGCGTCGAGATCGTCAGCGTCGAGCCCGGCGGCGCGGTGCAGAGCCGGCTCGCCGTACGCCGGGAGGTGATGGCGCCTAACGGCTACCTCCATGCCGCGGCGGTCGTCGCGTTGGCCGACACGAGCTGCGGCTACGGCTGCGTCGCCAGCCTGCCCCAGGGCGCGAGCGGCTTCACCACCATCGAGCTGAAGTCCAATTTCCTCGGCACCGCCCGGGAAGGGGCGATTGCCTGCCGAGCGGTCCCGGTCCATCTGGGACGGACTACCCAGGTCTGGGACGCCGAGGTCACTTTGGAGGGCGGCGAGCGCAGGATCGCCCTGTTCCGGTGCACGCAGATGGTTTTGTGGCAGAATCCAAAGCCATGACGCGCCGCTTTGCGCATTTCCACTTCGGTTTCTTTTACTTTCCCTGCCTGCTGGCGGACGGAAGCGGCTAAGCTCAACCCCTGAATCCGAAAAACCGCCAGCCTCGAAGCCTGGCGGTTTTTTTTTGCCCGAGGCCCCCATGAACCTGACGAGCGAAGAGAAGACCTCCCTCACCGACGACGAGCGGATCGAGACCATCACGCCGCTGCCGCCGCCGGAGAACCTGATCCGCTTCTTCCCGATCCAGGGCACCCCGGTCGAGACGCTCATCGCGCAGACGCGCCGGCGCGTGCGCGACATCCTGCACGGGCGCTCCGACCG
>Ga0214471_10002899_pt1 | contig 13347 bp, 14 predicted proteins | sample RVTome_5_FD_207665 | JGI IMG/M metagenome (GOLD analysis project Ga0214471, IMG submission 207665) | Soil microbial communities from uranium-contaminated site in the Upper Colorado River Basin, Wyoming, United States - RVT142D155 | ecosystem: Environmental > Terrestrial > Soil > Contaminated >...
AGCGCGAGCGCGCCGCCGGCGGCGATTCTCAGCCATTCGAGCCGCTGCGCGTACGCGCGCCCTTCGAGCCACGCGCCCTGCACGTAGAGCGAGAAGCAGATCCAGACGAACGCCGCGAGCACGAACGCGCGCGGGTGTTGGGTGTCGGCGGCGAGCAGCCAGAGCGCCGCGGGAACCAGCAGCCACAGTTGCACGAAGGCATAGCCGCGCGCGAACGCCGTGGTGCGGGGATCGAACTTCGGATAGCGCCAGTCGGTTACCCTATGATCGATATCGGCGGGATACCAACCGGGCGGCATGAACCAGATCTTGAATTTGTCCGCCCAATTGCGCGTGCGCCAGGCGAGCCGGAACGTGTCGATCCAGACGTGAAAGTTCGCCCACAGCGGATTGAAGCTTTTCAAACCCTTGGTAATGCCGTAGATGCAGGGCTCCTCGGGCCGTTCGTCTCGGAACGAGCCGAAGAGCCGATCCCACAAAATGAATACGCCGCCGTAGTTCTTGTCGATGTACTCGGTATTGCGCGCGTGATGCACGCGATGGTTCGAGGGCGTGACGAATAGCCATTCGAGCGGGCCGAGGCGCCGGATGTGTTCGGTGTGCACCCAGAACTGATAGATCAAATTGAGACTGCCGACCGTTACGACCGCCGCCGCCGGCACACCGGCGAAATAGAGCGGCAGATAGAAGATGAAACCGATATAGTCGGTGCCCGTCTGGCGCAGCGCCGTGCTCAGGTTGAACTCCTCGCTCTGGTGATGCGCGATATGCGAAGCCCAGAAAATACGGCTGCGGTGGCCGGCGCGATGCTTCCAGTAGTAGCAGAAATCATACGCCACGAACGCCGCGATCCATTGCCACCATGAATTCATGGACCATTGCGCAACACCGAGAAACGCTGCCAGCGCGCCGAACGCGACCGCCGAGACGCCGAGACGCAACACGCCGTTCAAGCGGCTCAGCACGCCGAGCGCGAGGCTGTTGACGGTGTCGTTGATGCGGTAGGTTTGGCGGCCGACGAGGGTGCCGTAAAGAAACTCCACCCCCATGGCGAGGATGAAGAAGGGAATCGCAACCTCGACGTAATTCATGGAACGCCCACCGACGTATAGGACTCATCGCCGATCATACGCCGGCCTGATCGGTCGCACGACTTAGCTCTTTCGCGCGCATGGCGCGCGCTACCTATAAATAATCCCACACACAATAAATTTCCCGAGTTTTTTTATATTACATGTAGCCGGGGTGAGGCGCGCAGCGCCGTAACCCGGGATCGATTCGGTCTTACGGAGAAATGCTGGGCCGCGACCACGGCGGCACGAGCTTCCATGCCGCGCGCAGCGATTTGCGGTGCGCCCGAAAATCGGGATCGTGCCGTTTGACCAGCGACCAGAAGCGCGCCGAGTGATTCATCTCGGCCAGGTGGCAGAGTTCGTGAATCAACACCGAGCGGACCAGGGCCGGCGGCAGAAGCAGCAGCTTTGCATTCAGCGAAATGGATTTTCGACCGGAGCAGCTGCCCCAGCGCGTGCGCTGCAACCGTATGTGAGCCTCCCGATAGCGCAATCCTAACTCGCGGCTCAGCGCTGCGAGCGGCGGAATCAGTTCGCGGTTCGCCTGGCGCACGAGCCAGCGTTCGAGCGCGCGCCGGCAGGCGCGCTCGTTGCCCAATGTGCCGGTTATCGATAAGCGCGCATCCTCGATTTCGCGAATCGAAACCGACGCACGCGCGGATTCCTTGGCGATCACCTGCCACTGTTTTCCGATTCCCGGCAAGGCGATTTCGGTTGGCAACCGCCACGGCGGCTCCGGCGCGAGGTGCCGGCGGTTTGCCTCGGCCCGATCGAGCGCGCGGCGAATCCATCCCTGCATGTGCTCCAGAACGCGGGGCACGAGTGCCGCGTCGTATCCTCTCGGCACGACGACTTCGAGCCCGCGCTCGACGGTCACGCGCAAGCTGACGTCGCGGGCGCGCGGGCTGACGCGCAGGCGATATGGCAGACACGGGGTGACCTCTCGGAAGTCTCGAATGTCGCTCACGACCGCATCAATCCAAGTACCGAAGCGGCCCCCACCCTAACCCTCCCCCGCAAGCGGGGGAGGGAATGGGAGGGGGCCACGTTCGAACCCATGTCGCGACACGTTACGTACTGCTATTGGCGGTAAGTCGAGAGGAAATTGCCGATCCGCGTGATCGCATCCTTCAGCTCTTCGTCGCGCGGTAGGAACACCATGCGGAAATGATCGGGCGCCGGCCAGTTGAACCCGGTGCCGTGGACCACGAGAATTTTTTCGCGGCGCAGTAGATCCAACGCGAATTGCTCGTCATTCGTGATGTTGAACTTGCGCTTGTCGAGCTTCGGAAAAAAGTACAAAGCGGCTTTGGGCTTCACGCAACTGACGCCGTCAATCGCGGTAAGCATGTCGTAGGCGAGATTTCGCTGCTCGTACAGCCGCCCGCCCGGGCGCAGGAACGTTTCGATGCTTTGCTTTCCGCCGAGCGCGCCTTGAATCGCGTGCTGCGCCGGCACGTTCGCGCACAGGCGCATGGTCGACAAAATGTCGAGGCCTTGAATGAATTCGGTGGCGCGGTGCTTGGCGCCGCTCACGACCATCCAGCCGGTACGAAACCCGGCGACGCGATATGTTTTCGATAAACCGTTGAACGTCAGCGATAACAAATCGGGTGCCAGGCTCGCAATCGCCACATGCTTCGCGTCGTCGTAGAGAATCTTGTCGTAAATCTCGTCGGCGAACAGGATGAGATCGCGCTCGCGCGCGAGGTTCACGACGTCTTCGAGCAGCGCGCGCGGGTAAACCGCGCCGGTCGGATTGTTCGGATTGATGATCACGATCCCGCGCGTGCGGCTCGTGATCTTGCGGCGCATGTCGGCCACGTCCGGCGCCCAATCGGCCTGCTCGTCGCACAGGTAATGCACCGCTCTTCCGCCGGCCAGCGTGATCGCCGCGGTCCAGAGTGGATAGTCCGGCGCCGGCACCAGGATCTCGTCGCCGTTGTTGATCAGCCCCTGCATCGACATCACGATCAGCTCGCTCACGCCGTTGCCGATGTAGATGTCGTCCACCGTAACGTTTTCGATTTCGAGCCGCTGGCAGTACTGCATTACCGCCTTGCGCGCCGAGTAGAGGCCCTTGGAATCGCAGTACCCCTGCGCCGTTGGCAGATTGCGGATCACGTCGACCAGGATTTCCTCCGGCGCTTCGAAGCCGAACGGCCCCGGGTTGCCGATATTGAGCTTGACGATGCGGTGGCCTTCTTCTTCCAGGCGCGCGGCTTCCGCCATCGCCGCGCCGCGAATTTCGTAGCAGACGTCGTCGAGCTTGCTCGACTTCTTGAACTCGCGCAGCCCGGCGGGCGGCAGCGGGGTTACTTTGGCGGCGTCGTCTTTTAGGGACATGTGTTCTCGCTCGCGACGGGCGCGGAATTGAGTCGCGGTATGATGTCACTATTCGGCGCGCGGTGCAGCCATTTCCGGTTGCGTCGCTGCCGCGCGTCGAGGTCGATCCCTCATTGACGCGCTGTCTATACTTTCAATACCGGCACCGTATTGGTATTGCGACGGAGTGCCGGCGACATGGCGCGGCGGGAGGATCGATCTGAACTCGCTCTCTTCATCACCTACGAATCCTAATGGACGGGCTTGATCGGATGAATCAGCCTCGTCGATTTCACGTCGATAAGCACAAGCCGGCCTTCGTTCTTGCGGGGATGCTCTTGAGCGCCGGCTTTTTCTTCATGGCGTGGATGTTCTATTCCCGTCCGGACAGCAAGCGGCCTTTTGGTTTCATCGGGTTCATCGACAGTTTCCTCGGTCCCGACGGTGTCGCGGGCGCGTGCGTGGCGTTCGGCGTCCTTTTTGCGCTGGGATCGTTGCTGGTTTTAACTACCGCCTGGGCAAATAGGGAGTGAAGAAACTCCTGCTCATCGCCGCGGCGCTCTTCGCGGAATAGACCCATCTGCCCCGGCGTTGTAGCTCGGGCGCAAACAGCCAGGACAAATCGCTTCACTTCGCGCGACGGGTGCTCGGCGTTGCGCGGAGTCACCGCTCGCGTTAGCGTAAACAGCCGACAAGGCATAGATGCATAGGGAGGCTGTTATGCCGTGGCGAAACCCCCGAGGCTTCACTTACAGCGAAAAATCCATTTCGAAGAATGCCCCGAACGAATCGGGCGTGTACGCGATATTTCGGGAAGGCCTCTGGATCTATATTGGCGAAGCCGACGATATCCGCGGACGTTTACAAGAGCATCTCGACGGAGGCGATCGCTGTATCGCCAGGTATTCACCAACCGCTTTCAGTTTCGAGCTATGTCCGGAAAAAGAGCGGGCGGAGCGCCGAACCGAGTTGATTGCGGACCTGAGTCCGCCTTGCAACCGTATTTTCGGTTAGTGGCTGAGGTCAGCAACCCCGCCCCGGCGGCGTTTCGAAACATTCCAGGGCTCCCGCGAGAAGGTTAACGGCGTCAAACAGTTAAGGCGGTTTCTAGAGGTGCCTGTTGACCACCGCCGGCCCAATGCCTCTGGGCGTTGATTGGCTGCTCCCAAAGCTCGCGGCCGGAGTGCCGGCCGTCAAGAAAAAGGCTTGGAGGCTCTATATCGGCCAGTGACCTGCGTTGGCACCCCTGCCAACCGTTGACTATTCTTTTTTCAGACCCCGGCACCAATCACCCATGTCGATCCGGTACCACAAGCAACATTCGAAAGTTTCCCAGCGCGCAGATTGACGAGCTCGACGAAAGCCAAGGGAGGCCATCCATGGAGCATCGTTGGAGTATTCGCAAGCCGCACCAATGCAGTGTTATCGTAGACTGTCCTCGCATCGGCTTGGCCGCCGCGCAGCTGCGCGACATCGGCATCGGCGGGATGTTTGTCGAAACGAACAGGGTCGATCTACCGCTGAATGCAATGATCAACGTCGCCTTCGCACTCGGCCGCGATGACAATCGCGAGGAGTTCTGTTTGCCCGCCATGGTCGTTCGGCGTACGGATAGGGGAGCCGGTCTCATGTTTCTCGAACCGGAACGCGATGTGCTGCGCACGCTGCACGGTGCATTGCATGCCACCCACTCGCTGACGCCGGCGCGCAGTATTCCCGGCGATCGACGCATGGCCGCGGACCCGGACGCCCAGGCGAATCGCAACGCAACGGCCCTCACGAAACGCCGAACCACCTGACGCGCGACCGGCCGCGGGCCGGTTGTTCAATCGCGCGACCAGCGGCACCGCATGCCGCCCAGGTCGCCGCCTCCGGCACGCGTCGCGTCGCCGTCTCGACCCACCGGAATCGTTCCTGCCAACTTTTGGTTCTTCGTGGTTAGTATTTCCGGTGCCGTATCCCGAAGTTTCCGAGCGTGCTAATGCGCATGGACGGGGAGTATATACTTCCCCTCCAATGCGCCGGATCGATTCTGTGAGCGACCAGCATGGCCGAGACGTTAGACAACATCTTCGCTTCGTACGTCAATCAAGGCACGCTCGAAGAGGCGGCGACCTGGATGGCGAACCTGACACGTAATCATCCCGAGTTGGCGGAAGAATTCATCGCCGCGCTGCAAAAAGGCATCGCGGCCGCGTCGAAGAGCGACGCCTCCGTCGTCAAAGCGGTCAACGCCGGCGGCCATCGCGTCTCGACCGCCTCGGAAGCCGGCGAACACTGCGTTAAGCTGCTTGGCGCTTACTCGAAGTTGCTGCGGGGATAACGTCGCGGAAGGACGGGAAGGATTGGTCTATCGGCAGCTCTTGCTGTATATGGATGCGCTTCTGCGTATTCGTACGACGCATCGAAGAGAAATCCATCCAAATGCAGACTACGTTAAACATTATTAAGGGTACACGCTGCGCTCGCGTTCGCCGGCGCGCCGTGGCGGCGCTCGTTTTTTCCGTCGCCCTTTACGCGTGCGCTGGAACCAGTTCGCAAGACAGCGAAGATCCCGGTTACGTATTTCGATCCGGCGATAGCTACGTTCGACTCGTTCCGATCGAACCGGGTGCCGCCGCCAATTCCCACCCCTTTGCGATTTCCGCCGACCGGCTCAGCCGGTTAATGGCCGGCATCAACGTTAGCGGCGCTGATTCGATAGGAAAAGCACCGGTGTTTTCGAAAGAAGAGCTGGAGACGATCGTTCCGCCTTTGGCGTCCGCATTGTCCAAAGTCGGCCCAAACCGGGACGTGACGTTCGCCGTTACGAGCTACCGCGGAATATTCGGAGCGGCCTCGCCCAAATCGGTCACCACCGGCCGGCTGTTCGTCAGCGGAGATTCCGTGAATCTGATTTTCGGTTTGATGCAGGAGCGATTTCGCGAAGGAGACTTCGCCTACACCGTCCCCACGACTACCCCCGGAATGCGCTCGCGCAGAATCGACGCCACGGGTTGGAAGATCGAATCCGGAGGCGCGCACTTCCATGAACAACGCGGCGATTGGTTGGAATTCGATCGCGGTGCGATTCCCGCCGCGGCGCCCGCGGTGCCCGACGTAGGCACGAAGTCCGGCGGCGAAGCGCCGCCGCCGCCGACAATCGATCGCAAAGCACGGGAAATCGAAGATAGACTTCGCTTGCTGGATCGACTCAAGGAGAAGGACGCTATTACGGAGCAGGAGTATCTCGAGCGTCGGCGCGCGATTTTAAGCGAACTCTGACGGTTCGATGTTTTCCGACCGACCTGATTGTAAAGCAGGGATCGTGGCGATTATCCCCGTGCGCGAAGTACCGCCGGCCGCCGTTCGACGCTCGGTTCAGCCCGCTGCCGCCAGGAGTGGTTTTGCGGATTGCCGGGTTCGCAACGCGTCAATGGCATCGTCCACCAATTTGCGCGCGGCCACGAATGCTTTCATCTGCACCTGGCCGGTTGCCACGTTCAGCGGCGGCAAACGGCACGCGCCGGGGATTTCGATCGCGGTCTGCGCGACGGTTTCCCGGATTCGCGCGGCCACCACCGCGGCGCCCGGAATATCGGTTTCCGGCAATACCGCGATAAAGTGATTCGAGCCGTGCCGCGCAAGCATATCCGTGGGACGAACGTTGGCGGCGATGACCTGCCCGACAACCGCTAACGCATGGTCCGCGAGTTCGTCGCCGAACTCTTTTTTAAATTCAGAAAAGCCTTCGACCGCGATGGCCAACACGGACAGCGGTTTTCGATCGGTTGCCGCGCGCATGATCTGACGTTCCAACACGCCGTCCAGCCAACGCTGGTTATAGAGCCCGGTGACGGGATCGATATTCGAATTGTTTTCCAGGCGCTGCTGCAAACGACCGCGCTCCGGTGCGCCGGGGTTCTTTCCGCGAAGGTACTGCATGACCATCGACAGCACATTGCGGGCAATGGCGTTCGAGCTGTTCATCAACGCGAGAAATCGCTCCTCATCGATCACCAACAGGCGGCAGGCTTGTTTCGCGACGATGCGAACGTGGCAGGGCAGCTGGTCGATCAGCGACATCAGTCCCACGCACTCGCCTGCCTGGACGACGGCCAGCGGTTCGCCCTTGGGATCGTCGTCGTAAACGTGCAGACTCCCGACGAGCACCAAGTACATCACGTGATTCGCTTGTCCGGGTTCGATGAGCGCGGCGCCTTCGCGCAGCTTCAGGGAAGGGCAATCGCGCAGCAGCGATTCCAGCCCGACCAGGTTCACCTGCCGGAACAGCTGCTGTCCGTCGAGATCCGTGAGGTCGACGGATTGATTCTCAAAAACACCAATGGGTTTGTTGGACACTGTTCACCCCTTTCTATGGCACCCATCCTCCTATCAGCAGACTCCGTGCCAGGGCGAAAGCGCGTAACCGCCGGAATTCCGGCGCGCTATGCCGCGCACGGCGGCTCCGGGGCAAGTTTCTTCGGCTTGTGATATGAATGGCAACCCGATCGTGAAACAAACGGCTTCGCGCAGGAATAACGCATGAGCAACGGCTCTATGGAAAGCGGTGCCGGAGAGCAATTGATATCCGCTATGCGCATTGTCGGGATTTCGATTTGGCTAGCGGTGGCAGGATGCACCGGAGTGAAGCATGCGCTGGCGCCGGCCGACACGCCGCCCGCGGCGCCGGCGATCGAGCCGACCGCGGCTCCTGCGGTTGAGCAAAGTGCCGCCCAGGCCGAATCGCCCGTTGCCAGGGTCGAACCGCCGGTCGCGAACGCGCCGGCAAAGCCAGTCGCGGCGCCCCAAGAGCAAAGCGCCACGCGCACCTCCGAGAAGAAAGAGACATCGCCGGCGCTCGATCTTACGACGCTGGAAACCCGGCTCAAGGCAACCGCGGCGATCGGCCTATTCACCAAGATCGCGCTCAAGAATCAGGTCGATGACCTGCTGAATCAATTCCGAGCATATTATCGGGGGCAAATCAAAACCACGCTCGCCGAGCTGCGACAACCGTACGACCGGCTGCTCCTTAAGGTGCTATCGCTATTGCAGGACGGCGACCCGGCGCTGGCGCGCGACATCGTTACCTCGCGCGAAGCGATCTGGGGCATCTTGGCCGATCCGGCCAAATTTGCGACTCTGTAATCGGATAACAGGAGAAACGCGGTGAACAAAGGTACAAAGGCCTGGATTCTGGTGGCCGCAACGATGGCGCTTTTCATCGGAGCGTCGCGGGCGGCGGAAGACGTATCGCTCCTCAAGGACATGACATCCGTGATCGCGCTCCTGGGGCTGCCCTGCGGTCAAGTCGTCAGCGCGGTCAAGAAAGGCGACAACGACCACATCGCAACTTGCAAGGACGGCAATCGCTACCGGGTATTCTTAAACGACAAGGGTCGAGTCGTCGCGCAGAAGCAATAGCTCGGAAGCAAAAGTTGCCGAGCGGTCGTAGTCAATCCCGTCGCTTGGCCGCTTGCCGCGCGCATTGCGTTTCAGGTTGGGAATTCCTCATTCCGGGCTAAGCGAAGCAACGACATCGAATCCGCTTCTCCTCGTCGTCCCGATGTCGTGGACCGGTCAATACTCGGCAAACGCATCGTCCGAATAACAAAATAGCCAACGTTCGCCCGGTTCGGCCGAGGCGATAACGGGGTGTCCGCTCGCCTGCGCGTGCCGGGTCGCGTGGCGGTTGATGGAGTTGTCGCAACATAGCGTCGCGCCGCATTCCTGGCAGGTACGCAAGTGCACCCATTCATCTCCGGTCTTCACGCATTCCTCGCACTCGTGGCGCTTCGGGTGCCTGACGGTCGTAACGGCGCGAAGATGCGTGCAGCGTTTCTCGGTCATGGCGCTCCTACTCTCGCAGTGCTTTGTGGACGAAACTGATCGCGATCGACCCTTCGCCGACGGCCGAGGCGACCCGTTTGATGCTGCCGCAGCGCACGTCGCCGACGGCGAACACGCCCGGCAGGCTGGTTTCAAGCAGATGCGGCGGTCGCGGGAACGGCCAATTCGCCGCCGCCAAATCGTCCGGCGCAAGATCGACCCCGGTTTTGATGAACCCCTTCGCATCGAGCGCGACGCAGCCGGCCAACCAATGCGTGCTCGGATCGGCGCCGGTCATGACGAAGACGTGGCGAATGTCGTGTGTCTCCGCGGTATCGGTCTCGCTGTTGCGCCAGCGCACGCGTTCGAGATGTGCCGCGCCATCGAGCGTTTCGATTTGCGTGTACGTGTGCAACGTGATCGCCGGATTCAATTCGATACGACGGATCAGGTAGCGCGACATGCTTTCCGCCAAGCCCTTGGAACGCACCAGCACGTGCACGTGTTTTGCCGTCTGCGCGAGAAAGACCGCGGCTTGGCCGGCCGAGTTGCCCCCGCCGACGACGATCACTTCCTCGCCGCGGCAAAGCTGCGCCTCCATGAACGTCGCGCCGTAGTAGACGCCGGCGTTTTCGAACCGACTCATGTTGGCAAGCGGCGGTTTGCGGTACTCGGCGCCGGTCGCAATGATGACGGTGCGCGCCGGCACGCGCGGCCCACCGTCGATCTCGACGGCATAGGGCTTGCGCTCGCACGCGAGCCGGTTCGCGCCGTGCGCGATCACGATTTGGGCGCCGAATTTCTGCGCCTGCGTGTACGCGCGCGCCGCCAGCGCCTGGCCGGAAATGCCGGTGGGAAACCCGAGATAGTTTTCTATCTTCGAGCTGGAACCGGCTTGCCCGCCGGGCGCGCTCGTTTCGAGCACGAGCACGTCGAGCCCTTCCGATGCGGCATACACCGCCGCCGCGAGACCCGCGGGCCCGGCGCCGACGATGACGACATCGCGGATATGCGTCTGCTCGATGCCTTCGTTGAAGCCGAGGCAGTCGGCGATCTGCTGGTTCGTCGGATTGCGCAGTACCACGTCGCCGCGACAGATCAAAACCGGAACGTCACCCTCCGACACCTGAAACCGGTCGAGCAGATTCTGAACGTCAGCATCGTGATCGAGATCGATATAGGAGTACGGGTGGCCGTTGCGTGTGAGGAACTCCTTGACGCGCAGCGTGCCGGCGCAGTGGTCGGAACCCATGAGCACGACATCGCCGAAGCTGTGCGCGATCAGTTCCACACGGCGCAAGATGAAAGCGCGCATGATGATCTCGCTCAGTTCCGCGTCGGTCTGCACCAACGCCAGCAGCTGCTCGCGATCGAGCTCGATCACTTCGCCCGACCCGGTCGCGCGCGTGCGCAGGAGCGCGTGCCGACCGGAGAGCATGGTGATTTCGCCCGTGAACTGTCCCGACTTGTGTACGACCACGAGCTCCTCCGTGGCACCGGAGGGTCGAACAATGTCGATCCGGCCGGAAACAACGACGAAGAAGGGAACTGTCGAATCGCCGGCTTCGACGAGTATTTCACCGCGCCGAATGGCGCGCTTGCGTCCGCGCGCCGCGATGCGCGCGATCTGTACATCCGTCAGCGTCGGAAAGATGCGCTCGGCCTGCGACGTCAGAGTAATTGCAGCCGGTTCGGCGATGTCGGTTTCGGTCATGACGCGGCAGAGGTCGTTACCGGGAGTCCTTCAGCTTACCCCAGTCGTCAAGAGTTCGCGCGCGCGGACGTGCCGGGCTGAACCGCTCATTGCAGGGCGATGGCTAGGATGAGCTCCGGCGGGTGGCGGCGGATATTGTTGCGACCGTGAAGGAAAGCACGGAGCGAAGGGAGGAGCTGGCGCGCGCAAGGCGTGCGACAATACTGACCCGGTATCGATGTTGCGTCGGTTGTTGGGGAGTAATTGCGATGAAGACAATGGATCGATTGATCGGCGCTTACTCGTCGCTCATCCGGGATGTGAGCGTCGCCGCGCAGACGAAGCGCGAGCTCAATCGGGCGCTTCGAACCATGGTTCAGCAACAGGTCCAGCTGCAGCAGGTTCGATCGACGTTCGCGCGGCAGGCGATTCGAATACCGCAGCGGCGCGGCGTGGAGATCGACATCAAGCGCTGCATCGTGCAAATCGAAAAATTGGCGGTACCGACCGTTTCCATCACGCCGCAGAGGACGCGTGGAATCATGCACAGCGTCGGTTCGCTCCTCAGTGTCCTGCCGGGCGATCCCGACACGCCGCCCCCGCGACGCAAGAAAAAGATCCGCTAGCCGATCGCACGGAACATGTTCAGCGAGCTCCCGAAGCTGCTTGGCCGCGAATTCGCCATCGGCTACTTCTTGCCGGTACTGGCGATCGCCGCGGGCGGGTACATCGGGCTCGACCACTTCGGCCTGGCCGACGGCATTCGCCAGTTCCTTTCGAAAGACGTCTGGGCCGGGACGACGCTTGCGGTCGCCGTCATTTGGTTGTCGTCTCTCGCGGCCATGGCCGTCAACCGGACGGTGATTCGCGTGTTGGAGGGTTACGGCACGATCAATCCGATTTGGGCGCTGCGCTTTTTTCAGTGCCACGCGTTCGACCGGATGCAGCGGGAGATCGAGGCAATGGCGTCGATCGACGGCGACGACAGCGTGCGCCGTCGCGCCAGGCTCGAAGCCGAATTTGCGGCGAGGTACCCCAGCCGCCGCGACCTTGTGCTGGCGACGGCGTTCGGTAACACCATCCGCGCGTTTGAAGACTATCCGCGAGTTATTTACGGCTTCGACTCGATCGAAGGATGGGATCGATTGGTCGCGATCGTGCCGCCGCCTTATCGCGAGATGATCGATGCGGCGAAGACCAAGGTGGACTTCTCGGCGAACATCTGGTTCGGCGCGCTGCTGCTCGCGGCGGGGTACGTGGGCTTGGCTCTCGCTTGGTCACGGCTGCCATCGGCGTGGTATCCCTTGGCTGCGTTGGCGATTGCATGGCTGGCGGCGCGCTCCGCGAGAGCGAACGCCTACGCATGGGGCGTCACGATCAAGTCCGCCATCGACGTGTTCCTCCCAGAGCTCGCGACGAAAATGAGTTACCGACTGCCCGCGAAGGCGTCCGAGCAGCGAAAATTCTGGAGATTGCTGAGCCAGGTGTTCCTGTATCGCGACGCGCCGACGTTTTCCGCGTTGGACAAGTATCGAACCGCGCCACCCGTGCGCACGAGCAACGAGCGGAACTCGAAACGAAAGCCGAAGAGATAACGCCGGCTCCGCAAGGCCGGTCTGGGCGGGAACGTCGTTTCAAAGAATGACCGATACTCCGGCGGTTTTGCCGCGGACGCCGGCGTTTGCCTGAATGCCCGGGGCCGCCGCGCGCGAATTCGGACTTTGCCTCAAGTATAATCGGCACGATGCAGATCAGCCCCGAGCAACTCTCCGCCCAACTGAAGCGAACGCTCGCGCCGATTTATTTCATTACCGGCGACGAGCCCCTGCTGGCACAAGAGTGCGTCGACGCGATACGCGCCGCGGCCCACGCCGCGGGGTTCCGCGAACGCAGTGTTTTTACCGTCGAAAGCGGTTTCGACTGGTCCGGGTTTTACGCCGAAACCCGCGCGGGTTCATTGTTCGCGCAGCGCCGGATAATCGAGCTGCGGCTGCCGGGCGGTAAGCCGGGCGAGGAGGGCGGCAAGACGCTGGTGGAGTTATGCACCGATCCGTCGCCGGATATCCTTTTTACGGTGACGACCGGCAAGCTCGACAAAGCCGCGCGTTCGGCGAAGTGGGCGGCAGCGCTGGAGCGGACCGGCGTCGCGGTTGCGCTCTATCCCATCGAGGCGCGGCAGTTGCCCGCGTGGATCGAGCGGCGTATGCGCGCGCGTGGGCTTACGCCCGGCCCGGGCGTGGCGGATATGCTGGCGCACTACACCGAGGGAAACCTGCTCGCCTGCGCACAGGAAATCGATAAGCTTGCGATGCTGATGTCCGGCGGCGTGAGCGTGGATGACATCGCCGGGAATCTTGGGGACAATGCCCGGTTCAGCGTGTTCGCGTTGGCCGACGCCGCGCTCGCCGGGGATGCCAAGGGCGCCGCGCGTATCCTGCGTGTGTT
>Ga0214471_10002900_pt1 | contig 13347 bp, 11 predicted proteins | sample RVTome_5_FD_207665 | JGI IMG/M metagenome (GOLD analysis project Ga0214471, IMG submission 207665) | Soil microbial communities from uranium-contaminated site in the Upper Colorado River Basin, Wyoming, United States - RVT142D155 | ecosystem: Environmental > Terrestrial > Soil > Contaminated >...
TGCGCCGTCGACGTCACGGTCGGCCCCATCCTCGACTCCAGCGGCGAGCGCATCGGTCTCGTCACCCTCGCTCGCGACGTCGCTGAGCAGCGGGTTGCCGCGGCCGAGATCGCGGGTGCGCATGAGGCGCTCGGTCTCCACGCCGCCGAGCTCGCCGCCGCCAACACGCGTCTCGCGACCTTCGCCGGCACGCTCTCGCATGATCTCCTTCAGCCGATGGTTGCGCTCGACGGCTACCTCTCCTTGCTCGAGCGCGACACCCCGGAGCTCACCAAGGAGCACCGCGAGTGGCTGAGCGGTGCGATCAAGGGCAAGGAGCGGATGTCGGACGCGATCGACGCGCTGTACCGCAACGCGGTGAACGAGGAGCTGCCGCTCGTGGCGGTCGACCTGGGGCGCGTGGTCGAGGAGCTGGTGCCGGAGCTGGTTGGTGAGCTGGGCGACGCCCAGGTCATCGTCGGCGACCTCCCGCTCGTCGCTGCCGACCGTGGGCTCGTGACCCAGGTGCTGGCCAACCTCATCCAGAACACCGGGCGCTACCGCTCGCCGGACCGTCGCCTTGTCGTCGAGATCCAGGCTCGCTCGGAGGGGGCGTCGTGGGTCGTCGTCGTTGCCGACAGCGGCAAGGGCATCAGCACCGACGAGCTCGAAGCGGTCTTCGAGCCGGGCAAGCGGGGCCGCTCATCGGGCGGCACCAAGGGCACCGGCACCGGGCTGGCGACGGTCCGCACGCTCATGCAGCGCATGGGTGGCGAGATCTGGGCCGAACCGGAGCCGGCCGGGGGCGTGCGGATGTGCCTGCGCTTCCAGCCCGCCCCGCAAATGGCCCGCGCCTGACCTTCGATGGCGCCGAGCGGCACCTGGTCAGGACGCCGGGACCTCCCGCCGACGTCCTGACCAGGGCTTGCCGTACCCCCCCTGGGACTCGAACCCAGAACCTGCGGATTAAGAGTCCGACGCTCTGACCAATTGAGCTAGAGGGGCAGGTGAACTGTGCAGCCTAGGCGCTGGCGCGCCCCGCCACGTGGGGTGACCGAGGGGATTCGAACCCCCGACATCCAGGATCACAACCTGGCGCTCTAACCAACTGAGCTACGGCCACCATGGGGAGCGGTCAGCATAGGTCGCCGCCCCCGCGGTCGATCAACCGTGCGCGCCCTCGGCAGGACTCGAACCTGCGACCTCGTCATTAGAAGTGACCTGCTCTATCCATCTGAGCTACGAGGGCCTCCGCGAAGGATACGTGGCGCTCTCGTGTGGACTCAGGAGGCCGCGGCCTGGCGGAGGTGGCGCAGCACCAGGCCGAGGCCGAGCAGTGCGAGGCCCGGTCCGAGCATCGATTCGGCGCCGGTGTCGCCGGTGCCGTCCTGGCCACCCGTCGCGGGGCCATCCACGCCCAAGCCGCTGCCGGGGATCGACGTGGTCACCTCGGTCGGCACAGTCGGCACGGTGGTCGTCGCCTCGACCGGCAGGGTGGTGGTGGTGACCACCGGTGCCGCGGTGTCGTCGTCGCCGCCGAGGTCGCCCGGCTGTGCGATCGCGACGATGACGCCCACCGCGAACAGCAGGGACGCAGCGACCAGGAGCAGCTTCTCGGGGGTCTTCAGGGTGGTTACCTCGTGGTGGGACTGGAGCGGGCGACGGGAATCGAACCCGCACCACCAGCTTGGAAGGCTGGGGCTCTAGCCGTTGAGCTACGCCCGCCAGATGGGAGCGACGGTAGTCGCCCGAAGCCGCGGGGCTCCAACGTCTGGTCGACCACGCCACCATCCTTGCCGACAACCCGTCGGGGAGGGGGGATTTGAACCCCCGACCTCCTGCTCCCAAAGCAGGTGCGCTACCACTGCGCTACTCCCCGGTTCGGCGCCGAGCGTAGTGGCGCCCCTCGTGACCTCCCGAAACCGCATGTCAGGAGGGTCCACCCCCGCCAGTACACTCGCCCCTCGCATGAGATCCACCGTCGAACCCCTCGAGGGCAACAAGGTCAAGGTGTCCGTCCAGGTCGAGGCGGGTGAGTTCGAGGAGGCCGTCAACGCGGCCTTCAAGAAGATCGCCAAGGAGGTCCGCATCCCGGGCTTCCGGCCCGGCAAGGCCCCCCGCAAGATCCTCGAGACCCGCTTCGGTCCGGCGATCGGGCGGGAGCAGGCGCTCCAGGACTCGCTTCCCGAGTACTACTCCGCCGCCGTCATCGAGCACGACGTCGACGTGATCGCCCCACCCGAGATCGACATCACCGGTGGCCAAGAGGCGGGCGACGTCGAGTTCGACGCCGTCGTCGAGGTGCGCCCGTCCGTGCAGGTGCCCGGCTACGGCGGCCTCTCCGTCGTGCTCGAGCGGCCCACGGTCGACGATGCAGCGCTCGACGCTCAGATCGACCGGATGCGCGAGCTCGACAGCACCCTCGTCGAGGTCGACCGGCCGATCCAAGACGGCGACACCGTCACGATCGACGTGGCCGGCACGCTCGACGGCGAGCCGCAGCCGGGCCTCACCGCCGACGACTACAGCTACACGGTCGGCTCAGGGGCCATCACCCCGGAGGTCGACGAGCAGCTCGTCGGCGCCCAGGCGGGGGCCACGCTCACCTTCGACGCCACCCACCCCGACCCCGACGAGACAGGCGAGCTCCGCTTCGAGATCTCGGTGAAGGTCGTCAAGGAGAAGGTGCTCCCGGACGCCACTGACGAGTGGGCCGCGGATGCATCCGAGTTCACGACGGTCGCCGAGCTCCGAGCGAGCCTCTCCGACCGGATGAGCAAGGTCCGCAAGGCCCAGGCCCAGATGGCGCTGCGCGAGAAGGTCGGCGAGGCCCTCGCCGGGCTGGTCACCGACGAGCTCCCGGAGGCCCTCATCAGCCACGAGATGCAGGACCGCCTCCAGGACCTCGCCATGCGGCTGCAGGCCCAGGGCATGCAGCTCGAGCAGTACCTGGCCATGTCGGGCGCCGATCCCGAGTCCTTCAGCCAGGAGCTCCGCGAGACGGCCACGGCCGGCGTCAAGGTCGATCTGGCCCTGCGAGCAGTCGCCGAGGCGGAGGGCATCGAGTGCACCGATGACGACCTCGACGCAGAGATCGACGGCGTCGCATCGAGGGTCGGCGAGTCCCCCGAGGTCGTTCGCGAGCGATTCGAGCGCGTCGGGCAGCTGTCGGCGGTACGCTCCGACATCAAGAAGCGCAAGGCGCTCGAGTGGCTCATCGAACGGGCTGAGGTGCTCGATCCCGACGGTGCGGTCATCGATCGCAGCGAGCTCGAGCTCCCTGTCGAGGACGACGACGACGAGGACACGGCGACCGACGCGGCCGCCACCGACGAAACGGACGACGAGTGATGGATCTGATCGGTCAGCACCAGAACGTGATCCAGAGCTACCTCGTGCCCACGGTCGTCGAGTCCACCAACCGCGGTGAGCGGGCCTACGACCTCTACAGCCGGCTCCTCAAAGAGCACATCATCTTCCTCGGCACGCCGATCGACGACACGATCGCCAACCTGATCTGCGCGCAGCTCCTCCACCTCGAGTCCGAGAACGCCGACCGCGACATCAACGTCTACATCAACAGCCCCGGCGGCGACATCACGGCGCTCTTCGCCATCTACGACACGATGAGCTTCGTGAAGCCCGACATCTCCACGATCTGCTTCGGGCAGGCCGCGTCGGCCGCCGCCGTGCTCCTCGCTGCGGGCACCAAGGGCAAGCGCCTCGCCCTGCCGCACGCCCGAGTGCTCCTGCACCAGCCCTGGGGTCAGGCCGGCGGCCAGGCCACCGACGTCGAGCTGGCAGCCAAGGAGATCCTGCGCATGCGGGTGCAGCTCGACGAGCTCCTGTCGGAGCACACCGGCCAAGAGGCCGAGAAGATCCACCGTGACACCGAGCGGGATTTCGTGATGTCCGCCGATGAGGCCCGCGAATACGGCATCATCGACGAGGTCATCACGGCTCGTTCGCTGGCTGACAACACCGGGCCCATCACGCGGGCCAGCTGAGCGCACCACCTACAGACTGCACCGCCTAGAGGCATCGGGGGACGACGTGGCCAAGTTCGGAGACGGGGGAGAGCTTCTCAAGTGCTCCTTCTGCGGCAAGTCCCAGAAGCAGGTCAAGAAGCTCATCGCCGGCCCTGGCGTCTACATCTGCGACGAGTGCATCGATCTCTGCAACGAGATCATCGAGGAGGAGCTCTCCGAGACCTCCGAGCTGCGCTTCGACGAGCTGCCCAAGCCGCGTGAGATCTACGACTTCCTCGACGACTACATCATCGGCCAGGAGCACGCGAAGAAGATCCTGTCGGTCGCGGTCTACAACCACTACAAGCGGGTGCAGTTCGGCGCCTCCCACCACGACGACGTCGAGCTGGCCAAGTCGAACATCCTCCTCCTCGGTCCCACCGGCTGCGGCAAGACGCTCCTCGCGCAGACGCTGGCCCGCATGCTCAACGTGCCCTTCGCCATCGCGGACGCCACCGCGCTCACCGAGGCGGGCTACGTCGGAGAAGACGTCGAGAACATCCTCCTCAAGCTGATCCAGGCCGCCGACTACGACGTCAAGAAGGCCGAGACCGGCATCATCTACATCGACGAGATCGACAAGATCGCCCGCAAGAGCGAGAACCCGTCGATCACCCGTGACGTCTCCGGCGAGGGCGTGCAGCAGGCGCTGCTCAAGATCCTCGAGGGCACCACGGCGTCGGTGCCGCCCCAGGGCGGGCGCAAGCACCCGCACCAGGAGTTCATCCAGATCGACACCACGAACATCCTCTTCATCTGCGGCGGCGCGTTCGCCGGGATCGAGAAGATCATCGAGGGCCGGATGGGCGCCAACGGCGTCGGCTTCACGTCCGACATCCGCAAGTACGACGAGAAGCAGGCCGGCAAGGTCCTCACCAACGTGCTGCCGGAGGACCTCCTCAAGTTCGGGCTCATCCCGGAGTTCATCGGCCGCCTCCCGGTCGTCGGCGCCGTCTCCCCACTCGACCAGGAGGCGCTCATCCGCATCCTCGGCGAGCCCAAGAACGCGCTGATCAAGCAGTTCCAAAAGTTCTTCGAGCTCGAAGACGTGGAGCTCGAGTTCTCCGACGACGCGCTCGAAGCCGTCGCCGACCAGGCACTGCTGCGGGGCACGGGCGCTCGCGGTCTGCGGGCCATCCTCGAAGAGGTGCTCCTCAACGTCATGTACGACCTTCCCTCGCGCACCGACGTCCAGAAGTGCGTGATCGACCGCGAGGTCGTCCTCGAGAAGGTCAACCCCACCTTGGTGCCGCGCGACGAGACCCCCCGTCAGCAACGACCGCGACGGGCTGCATCCTGAACCTGGAGCAGTCGCTGGCCTGGTTGGGTCGGCACATCAACCTCGAAGCGTCGCCCGCGGTCGCCGGCAAGGTCGAGCACCTGAAGCTCGACAACATGCGCGAGCTGTGCGGTGCGCTCGGCGACCCGCAGCACGACCAACCGACCGTGCACGTCACAGGGACCAACGGCAAGGGGTCGGTCGCTCGCATGGTGACCGCGCTCATCGGTGCCCACGACCTGTCGGTCGGCACCTACACGAGCCCGCACCTCGAGACGATCAACGAGCGCATCTCGCGCAACGGCGAGCTCATCTCGGACGCGGCCCTGGCCGCCGTGCTGACGGACCTCGCCCGCATCGAGGCGCTGCTCGCCCACTCGCCCTCGTACTTCGAGCTGCTGACGGCGGCCGCGTACCGCTGGTTCTCCGACGAGGCCGTGGGCGTGGCGGTGGTCGAGGTCGGACTGCTCGGGCGCTGGGACGCCACCAACGTGGTCGACGCAGTGGTGGCCGTGCTCACCAACATCGGCCATGACCACACCGATGGACAGGGCGATTGGCGCCGGAGGATCGCCGAGGAGAAGTCCGGGATCGTGAAGGAGGGCGCCACCTTCGTCGTGGGGGAGCGCGATCCCGCCCTCGAGCCGATCTTCCAGTCCACCCCGGCTCGCGAGATCTGGCGTCGCGAGGAGGACTTCGCCTGCACGGCCAATCGGCTCGCGGTGGGCGGCCGCCTGCTCGACCTGCGCACCCCCGGCGCAACCTACGACGACGTGTTCGTACCGCTCCACGGCCCCCACCAGGGCGAGAACGCGGCGGTGGCCCTCGCCGCGACGGAGGCGTTCTTCGGGCGACCCGTCCACGATGAGGTCGTGCGGGACGGGTTCGGGACGGTCGAGACCCCGGGTCGCTTCGAGGTCGTGCGCCGCGACCCGTTGCTCATCCTCGATGGAGCGCACAACCCTGAGGGGGCGCAGGCCGCCGCAGGCGCGCTGGCGGAGGGGTTCGCCGTCATCGGCGAGCGGCATCTAGTGGTCGGCATGCTCGCGGGACGCGATCCGGTGCCGGTCCTGGAGGCGCTCGATGCGGCCGACGCCGCCGTCGTGGTGTGCTGCACCCCCGACTCACTCCGCGCGCTGCCCGCGGAGGATCTCGCCGAGATCGTCGCCAGCCTCGGTGGCACGCCGCTCGTGGTCGACGACGTGGACGAGGCGCTGCGGCGCGCGCTCGACGCTGCAGACTCCGACGACGCCGTGATCGTCACCGGCTCGCTCTACACGGTGGGCGCCGCCCGAGCCGCCTGCCGTCGCCTCGGCCTCCTCTCGCCACGTTGATTTCTTCGGGGTTTGGTCGGGGCCGTACCCTCACCGCCATGAACCAGACCTTCGTGATGTGCAAGCCCGACGCCGTCGAGCGCGGCCTCGTGGGCGAGATCGTCGCTCGCCTCGAGCGCAAGGGCCTCACCCTCGTCGCGGCTGAGCTGCGCACGGCCGACACCGCACTCGCGGAAGCCCACTACGCGGAGCACGCCGACAAGCCCTTCTTCGGAGAGCTGGTCTCGTTCCTGACCCGGTCACCGGTGTTCGCCATGATCGTCGAGGGTCCGGCCGACAACACGTTCTCGCTCGTCCGCAAGATGGTGGGGGCGACCCAGGTCGACGCCGCCGAGCCCGGGACGATCCGTGGCGACCTCGCCACGATCACCACCGAGAACCTCGTGCACGCGTCGGACGGCCACGACGCCGCGGCCCGCGAGATCGCCCTCTGGTTCCCGTCTCGCTGATCCCCGATTGTTGCGATCTCGTTACGACGCCTAGGCTTGGGGATCCGAGGCTGCCCAGACAGCCCCCTGTTGCCCCACGAACCACACGAGTAACCTGCGCCCGAACCCGGTGGCAGTGAGCGGAGGCCTTGCCGCGATGTCCGAGAACGTCTTCTCTTCGATGATTGGCCGCGACATGGCGGTCGACCTCGGCACGGCCAACACCGTGGTCTACGTGCGCGGTCGGGGCATCGTCCTCAACGAGCCGTCGGTGGTCGCGGTGAACGTCCGAGACGGACGCCCACTGGCCGTCGGGGTCGAGGCCAAGCGCATGATCGGACGGACCCCGGCGCACATCCAGGCCATCCGGCCGCTGAAGGACGGCGTCATCGCCGACTTCGAGATCTGCGAGAAGATGCTGCGCTACTTCATCCAGAAGGTGAACAACCGCCGCTGGACCAAGCCGCGGATGGTGATCTGCGTGCCGTCGGGCATCACCGGCGTCGAGCAGCGTGCGGTGCAGGAAGCGGCTGAGTACGCGGGCGCCCGCAAGCCGGCCTACATCATCGAGGAGCCGATGGCCGCCGCCATCGGCGCCGGGCTTCCGGTCCAGGAGCCCACGGGCAACATGATCGTCGACATCGGCGGTGGCACCACCGAGGTGGCGGTCATCTCGCTCGGTGGCATCGTGGCCAGCCAGTCGGTGCGCGTCGGCGGCGACGAGCTCGACGACGCCATCGTCCAGTTCATCAAGAAGGAGTACAGCCTGGCGATCGGCGACCGCACCGCCGAAGAGGTCAAGATCGCGCTCGGGTCCGCGTGGCCCCTCGAGGAGGAGCTGCACGCAGAGATCCGAGGTCGCGATCTCGTCACCGGGCTGCCCAAGACGATCGTCACGAGCACGGAGGAGATCCGCGAGGCGATGGAAGAGCCCGTCGCCGCGATCACCGACGCGGTGAAGGTCACGCTCGACAAGACGCCCCCCGAGCTCGCGGCCGACATCATGGAGAAGGGCATCACGCTCGCGGGTGGCGGCGCCCTGCTCCACGGCATCCAGGCGCGGCTCCACCACGAGACCGGCATGCCGATCGTGATCGCCCCCGACCCCCTCCACGCCGTGGCGATCGGCTCGGGGCAATCGCTGGAGGAGTTCGACGCCCTCAAGGGCGTGCTCTTCTCCTCCACGAACCACTGATCCCCGTCGCGTAGCCCGTGGCCAGCTCCCGGCGCACCGGCCGATCTCGACTCACGCTCGCGCTGCTCGTCCTCACCTCGCTGGCCCTGCTCACGCTCGACTTCCGGGACTCGGCCGTCGTCTCGTCCGCCCGTCGCGTCGCCAGCTCGGCCTTCGCTCCGCTGCGCGGTGTCGCCGAGACGGCCACGGAGCCCTTCACCAACGCGTGGCATGGGATCACGGACTACCGCGACGTGCGCGCTGAGAACGACGCGCTGCGCGCCCAGCTCGACCGTCTCCGCGGTGAGGCCGCCCTCGACGAGGACGCGGCGTCCCAGCTCGCAGGCCTCCTCGATCAGCTCGACATCGAGTGGGTGGGCGACATCCCCACCGCCACGGCTCGGGTCGTCGCGGGGCCGCTGTCGAACTTCTCCCACACGATCGAGATCGACAAGGGGTCTGACGCCGGTCTCCGCGTCGGCATGCCGGTGATCAACGGCGCCGGGTTGGTCGGGCGTCTCGTGCAGGTGACCGCGGATCATGCCACCGTGCAGCTCCTCACCGATCCGGACTTTGCGGTCGGGGTCCGCCTGGTGCCCGATGGCGCCCCCGGCACGGCGCGCGGCACGGGCGCGGGGGAGGACCTCGTGGTCGACACCGGCCTCGAGGCGGACGCCGAGGTGAACCGAGGCACGACGGTCGCCACCAGCGGCGCCGACCGCAGCGCGTTCCCGGGCTCGATCCCGGTCGGCAAGGTCCGCCGCACTCGGGCCGGGAGCGGCGGGCTCACGCTCGACCTCGTCGTGCGGCCCCTCGCTGACACCGAGAAGCTCGCGTTTGTGACCGTGATGCTCTGGCCGGTGGAGCCGTGATCCCCGAGGGCCCGCTCGTCACGGCCACGCGCACCTCGCTGGTGCTGGCCATCGCGCTCACCGCGCAGATCACCGTCGCCTCCCGCATCGAGGTGTTCGAGGTGCGCGGCGACCTCATGCTGCTGATCGCGGTGGCCGCGGGGCTCGCGGCCGGACCCGACCGAGGCGCCGTCGTCGGCTTCGCCGCCGGGATCTCGTTCGATCTCCTCCTCCAGAGCCCCTTCGGCCTGTCCGCGCTCACCTATGCGCTGGTCGCCTACGTCGCGGGGTCGCTCCAGGACTCGGTGCTGCGAGCGTCCTGGTGGATCCCTGTGGCCACCGCGGCCACGGCAAGCACGCTGGGTGTCATCCTGTACGGCGTGTTCGGCTCCGTGGTCGGTGAGGACCTGCTCGGATTGCCACTTCTGCGCATCGCGCTGGTGGTGGGTGTGCTCAACGCCGTGGCAGCCCCAGCGGTGCTACGGATCGTGCGGTGGGCGATCACTCCCGCGATCGGGGTGCGGCCGCGCCTGATGACCCGATGAGTCGGTGACCCGATGAACCAGGACTCACCTCGGCTGCGCCTGTCCGTCCTCGGGATCGTCGTCTTCGCGCTGTTCGCGTCGCTGTTCGCCAGGCTCTGGTACCTGCAGGTGATGGCCACCGATGAGTTCCAGGTCGAAGCCCAGGCCAACCGCATCCGAACTGTCCCCATAGAGGCGCCGCGCGGTCGCATCCTCGACCGCAACGGCAAGGTGCTCGTCGACAACCGCATCTCCGTGCAGGTCACGATCGACCGGGCCGAGCTCGGGGAGCTCGACGACGAGGAGCGCACCCGTGCCCTCACGCTGCTCGCCGACGGCCTTGCGCGATCTGGGATCCCCACCACGATCGATCAGCTCGAGGAACGGGTGGCCGACCTCCGCTACAGCCCCTACGTCCCCGTACCCGTGGCCAGTGACGTACCCGAGGAGCTGAAGATCTGGATCGACGAGCACGCCGCGGAGCTCCCGTCGGTCGCCGCGCATCGCGTCGCGGTTCGTCGGTATCCCTATGGCCGACTCGCCGCGCACGTCCTGGGGTACACGGGCAAGCTCACCAAGGAGGAGTTCGACGCCAAGGCCACCTCGGCCAAGCGGTACACCCTCAACGACGAGATCGGTAAGTCGGGCATCGAGCGGGTCTACGAGGAAGACCTGCGAGGCACTCCGGGTGTCACCGAGCTCGAGGTCGACGCCGACGGGAGAACGATCCGGGTGATCCCGGAGGGCACGACCGCGCCGATCCCCGGCGACGACGTCGTCCTCAACCTCGACATCGACCTGCAGGCGACCGCCGAGCAAGCGCTGCAGACGGCGCTGACCCGAGCGGCCTCGCGTCCGCCGCGAGGCGACGATGCTCCGAACGTCGGCAAGGTCGGCTCGACCGTGGTGCTCGACCCGACCAACGGCGGCGTGCTTGCGATGGCATCGTTCCCCACGTTCGCCCCGGCCGAGTTCGTCGACGGCATCAGTCAGAACGAGTGGGCCCTCCTGAGCGACCCGGCCAACCACTTCCCGCTCAACAACTGGGCGCTCCAGGGCCAGTACGCGCCCGGCTCCACGTTCAAGCCGTTCACCGCGTCCGCCGCGCTGTCGACGGGGATGATCTCGCCGAACAGCACCGTCAACGACACCGGCGTGTTCCAGGTGCCGGGGTGTCGAGGCGACTCGTGCCTCTTCCGCAACGACAACAGCCGGCCGTACGGCGTCGTCGATCTGCGTCGATCGCTCACGGTGTCGTCCGACTTCTACTACTACAGCCTCGGCGCGCGCTTCTGGACCGACCAGGACGCGCTCGGCGGTCCCGAGGCCTTCCGAGAGCTGCTCGAGCGCTGGGGCTTCTACCGCAAGACCGGCATCGACCTCACCGGAGAGCAGACCGGACGGATCCCCTCACCGAAGTGGCTCACCGCCTACTGCAAGGAGGTGGCGTGCAACCCCGACGCGGCGAGCTGGCGCACCGGCAACAGCGTCAACATGGCGATCGGCCAGGGCGACGTGCTGGTGACCCCCGTCCAGCTCGCCGCGGCCTACGCGGCCATCGGCAACGGGGGAACCCTCTGGGTCCCGCAGGTGGCGAGGGAAGTCCACGATGGCGTCGACGGCACCGTGAAGCGACGGATCGAGCCGAAGCAGGGCGGCACGATCCCCATGACTCCCGGCTGGCGCCAGGCGATGGTCGACGGTCTGGTCGGGGTGACCACGCGCGAGGGCGGAACGGCCGTCGGTGCGTTTGCCGGCTTCCCGTCGGCGAGCTTCCCGGTGGCGGCCAAGACCGGCACGGCGCAGGTGAGCAGGAAGGCCCCCACGGCCGTGTTCGGCGCGTTCGCCCCTGCCGGCGCGCCGCAGTACGCAGTGTCGGTGCTGCTGGAGGAGTCGGGCTACGGCGGCTCCGTCGCCGCCCCTGTCGCACGCCGCCTCTTCGATGTCCTCTCCGGGACGGTCCCGATTCCGCCCGCCCCCAAGGGTGGGCAGCTGGCCGACCTCGGTGCCCTCGTTCCTGATGGCGGGGAGGTGAGCGACTGATGGCGAGCACCTTCTCGAGCCGCACGCCGATCGCTCCCGGCGCGCTGGGGAAGACCTCGCGCAACCCGGCCGCGCCGTGGCGCCACCTCGACCTCGTGCTGGTCGGGTGCATCGTCGCGGTCGGTGTCATCGGCTGCCTGATGATCTTCAGCGCCACGCGGGGCCGCGATCCGAGCGACTTCGACACCGGCTACCTGACCAAGCAGCTCCTGTTCATGGGCATCGGTCTGGGAGCGATGATCGCCACGGCCTTCTTCGACTATCGCCGCTACCGCGAGCTGGCACCGCTCGCCTATGGCGGCGTGCTGCTGTTGCTCGTGATGGTGGTGACGGGTCTCGGCAGCGAGCGCAAGGGCACCCAGGCCTGGTTCCAGCTCGGACCCTTCCAGCTGCAGCCGTCCGAGCTGGCCAAGATCGTGGTGGTGGTGGCGGTCGCGTCGCTCATCGCACAGTTCAACAGCGAGCTCGACGTCAGGCGTCTCGTGATCGTCCTCGGCGTTGCCGGTGCTCCCATGCTGCTGATCATGCTGCAGCCTGACCTCGGCACCACGCTGGTGTTCGTCGCCACGCTCATGGGGATGCTCCTGATCGGTGGGGCGCAGGTTCGACACATCGTCGCCCTGACGATCGTGGGCGTGGCCCTGACCGCCGTCGTGCTGAACTCCGGGATGCTCGCCACCTACCAGCAGTGCCGGCTCACGTCGTTCCTCGAGCAGCAGAACCAGGACTGTGCCGAGCGCGGGGCTGGCTACAACCAGGACCAGGCCAAGGTGGCGATCGGGTCCGGTGCCGTCCTCGGCGCGGGTCTGTTCCAGGGGACTCAGACGCGGCTCGACATCGTGCCCGAGCAGCACACCGACTTCATCTTCACCGCCGTGGGGGAGGAGCTCGGCTTCGTCGGCGCCGGTTCGCTGCTGGCGCTGCTCTCGATCATCGCCTGGCGGCTCTGGCGCACGGCCCAGCTCGCACGCGACCAGCTCGGCACCCTGATCTGCGTCGGGGTCCTGTCGATGTTCGTGTTCCAGGTGTTCGAGAACGTCGGGATGACGATGGGGATCATGCCCGTGACCGGCATTCCCCTGCCGTTCATGAGCTACGGCGGGTCCAGCACCCTCACCGCGTTCGTCGCCATGGGCCTGGTGCTCAACGTGCACATGCGACGCTTCAGCTGACTCCTCCTTTCCAGCCGAGGTTCACCTCCGGGCCGAGGTTCACCTCTTGTGAGCCAGCCCTGACAGGATCGGCAGGTGCCTGGTCCCGCGGCTGAGATCGACATCACACCGGAGCTGGTGGGAGCGCTTCTGCGCGATCAGCACCCGGATCTGGCCAATCGGCCTCTGCACTCGCCGGTGGCCGGATGGGACAACGTCGGCTATCGCCTCGGCGACGACCTCTGTGTTCGGCTGCCTCGGCGCGCCGCGTCGGCTGCGCTGATCCTCCACGAGCAGCGATGGCTCCGGGAGCTCGCGCCAGGCTGGACGCTTCCGGTGCCTGTCCCCATGCGGATCGGGGCTCCCGGAGCCGGCTACCCCTGGGCGTGGTCGGTGTGCCCGTGGCTACCGGGGTTGGAGATGGCGCAGGTGCCGGTACCGGACTGGCGAATCGTCGCGGACCAGCTCGGCGCGTTTCTCGGGTCGGTGCATCAGCCCGCTCCGTCGGCGGCGCCAGCCAACCCCTACCGCGGCGTCCCCCTGCGGGACCGCGCCG